>Ga0126381_100000961_pt1 | contig 31399 bp, 28 predicted proteins | sample PanSoiMetPlot_28_FD_96465 | JGI IMG/M metagenome (GOLD analysis project Ga0126381, IMG submission 96465) | Tropical forest soil microbial communities from Panama - MetaG Plot_28 | ecosystem: Environmental > Terrestrial > Soil > Tropical forest > Bulk soil | place: Panama | collected 2016-02-17 | reverse complement strand
CGGTCATCGATCGCGAGGCCCAGACCCGGCTCAATGATTGGATCGCCGCCAGGGACCGGGACGGCGCGGTCCGGTTCCGTTGGGATCATTTCCACGCCTTGCCGCCGCGCGGCACCTACGTGCCGCCGACGATCATCGAGCTTGGTCGGGCCTGCGATCTCAAAGAGGAAGTTTTTGGTCCCCTCCTTCATGTCGTGCGGTGGCGCGCTGACGAGCTTGCCAGCCTGCTCGACGATATCGCCGCCAATGGTTACGGACTGACTCTCGGCATCCACTCGCGGATCGACGCCACGGTCGAACGCATCGTCGCCCGGCTCACCGCCGGCAATGTCTACGTCAACCGCAATATGATCGGCGCGGTGGTCGGAACCCAGCCATTTGGGGGCGCCGGTCTTTCGGGTACAGGTCCGAAGGCCGGGGGGCCGAACTATCTGCGCCGCTTTGCCTTGGAACGCACCGTCACGGTCAACACCGCAGCGGTCGGCGGAAACGCCAGCCTGCTTTCCGAGGCCGACTGACCGCGCATCCACTATTCGCCGCGCGCGTCAAGGCTCGATAACGTCCAGTCATGGGGCGCCGGGCTTTGATCCAAACGGGCACAAACCGCTGGCAACCGGACGAGGGGGAGCTCGACCGGAAAGGTAACGTTAAATCAATCAATCCCGCTATGCTGAGCCCAATGAGTGATTCGCTCGAGCGCCTCTATGTCGCGGTGCTGGCCGCCACGAAAATGGACCCGCCTGCGTCCCGCACGGCGCGGCTCGTGCAGGCTGGGCGCCCCAAGATGGCGAAGAAGCTCGCCGAGGAAGCGGTCGAAGTGCTCCTCGAGGCGGTTGGCGACGATCGCGATGCGGTCATTCGCGAAAGCGCCGATCTGCTCTATCACTTGGTTGTGCTCTGGACGGCGTGCGGCGTCCTGCCCAATGACGTGTGGAACGAGATGGACCGTCGCGAGCGCCTATTGGGCATGGCCGAAAAGCTTCCCAAACACCCTCAACCGCGACCTCAGGTGTGGCCGCTGGACACCCGCCGCATCCGCAAACGCCGCTGATCGGTGCCACGCCGTAGCGGCTGCGGTCTGAAACTGAGATGGACAATTAAGGGCCGGCCCGCTACTCAGGCGCGCCATGCTCAGACGGATGTATGATTGGTGCATCGAGGCCGCCGGAAAGCCCCACGCGGGCTGGATTATGGGGGCGGTTGCGTTTGCGGAAAGCTCCGTGTTGCCTATCCCGCCCGACGTCATGCTGATTCCGATGTCGCTCGCCCGACCGGACCGCGCCTGGCGCTATGCGACCATCTGTACTCTGATGTCGGTCGCCGGCGGCCTTGCCGGCTACTTGATCGGTTCCGTCCTCTACCAATCGGTGGGGCACTGGCTCATTCAACTCTACGGCTACGGCGACAAGATCGAGGCCTTCCGCGATCTTTACCTGCGCTATGGTGCCTGGATCATCCTGATCAAGGGCCTCACGCCGATCCCCTACAAGATCGTCACAATCTCTTCAGGCTTTGCCGGCTACAATGTGCTGGCCTTCGTGGGGCTTTCGATCATCTCGCGCGGCATACGCTTCTATCTCATCGCCTTTCTGCTCAGCCGCTACGGGCCGTGGGCGCGTGCCGTGATTGAACGGCGGCTTGCTTTGTGGGCCGGCGTGGGGGCGGGCGTGGTCGTCGTCGGTGTGATCGCGGCGCTGCGGCTGTTCTGAGCGCGAGAGTGCCCTTCAGGCGCGTTTCGGCGCGGGGGCTCCGGGGAAGGATCGGACGAAAACGCGCAGGACCTTTGAAGTGGGGGCCCAGCCGTGAATCGGGGGAGCACCGATTGAGTATCGTCCAACCACCTTTGCGTTCCGCCGCCCCCCGTTCGCAGGAGCTTTGCTGCGAGGCTTGCGCACGATGACGGTCGCTCGCCAGCACAAGTGCCAGATTGGGCCTGGTGTCTGCAGCTGCAAACGATGTCGGCGCGCATGTCGCGACTGCCGTAGTCTTACGAGGTGGCCAAGGGGCGAAAGGCGATGCGAGTTGACGAACAGATGCGGATCGATGCGAGGTTCCTGATCCTCGCTCCAACATAAAATGTTTGACCCGGCGCCGCATTTCATCGCCTGGTGGCAAGACTTGTGGGAGCTGTCGAGATGTCCTTCGCAGCTCACGTCAAATCGCGCGTCCATGACGGTATATGAAACGATATACCCAAATGGGGCTACACGCGCGCGATGGCCATCTGATTCGGCGCGGCTCGCGTCGGTCAATCGAAAAATACTACCTCCTTGTGGGCATTCCAAATAGCGTCGTGAGTCGGATGACGCTTGCTGATCATAACACGGTTTAGTCGTGCTAGCTGAAGTCCAGCAGGTTAAGCTGCATGCGGCAAGCGGCGATTTGCAATAGAAAGCCGTGCCAGTAGCTGCGGTTCCATCTCTCCCCGGCGCTTGTCTTGAGCTCGCAGACAGAGAGGATCGATGTGAGGGGGGGTCGTGAAGCGTGACAGCGGCGGTCACTGGCTCGTGAAAGAACTAACAAAAAAGTCATTTGAGCGCATATGCTATCTAAAACAGGATCATGTTGCAACCATGAGGATGTCATATTGCATTCGCTGGTGCGTTTGTTGCTGGCCCTCGGGTCCTCACGGTTAGCGCAGGTGGTGCGGCAGTGGGCTGCCGGCCATTAGCCCGAGGAAGCGGTCTCGGCGGGCAATTCCTGAACAGCCAAGTTGTGCTGCTTATCAGAAGGTTTGCAAATCACCCCTGCACCGAACAGGCAAATGGTTTGAGAAAATTCGAAGCTAACGGAATTGAACCATCATGATGCGGCCACCAACAACCATACTCGTGGAGAGCAACAGCATATTTAGGGAGGGGCTTCGCGGTATTCTCGAGACCACGAAATTTAAATCGTTGAAAATGGCGGACACGATAGGTGATATCCCCCCGCAACTGCTTGACGGCTCGCGTCCAGTGCTGATCCTGCTGGGAATGGACGACAACCACCAGGATACGGCGCGCGCGGTGCAACGTCTCAAGCAACAGAATCCAATGGCCTGGATCGTGGTGTTGGGTGACCGGTGCGAGTCCGAAGATGCCCTAGTGCTATTGCGTTCGGGGGCAGATGGATATCTGCTTAGGAAAATCAGCTGTGATGCGCTGATCAAGTCGCTTGATCTGCTGATGCTTGGGCTAAGCGTCTTCCCGTCTATCGTCAGTCGGGTTCTCGGCGGGCTAAGCGAGCGAGGCTGCGAGCAACAGACGGAGTATGCTCCGAGAAGATTGTCCGACCGGGAAACCGGAATTCTGCGCTGCCTGATGCGAGGTGAAGCCAACAAGGTCATCGCGCGACAGTTCGATATCAGCGAAGCGACCGTCAAGGTGCATATTAAGGCGATTTTGCGTAAGATTCGTGCGCAGAACCGCACCCAGGCGGCCGTATGGGCCCGCGATCATCTCTTGGATGCGACCGAGCTCCCGCCTGATGTCGTCGCCAACGGCGCCGCGCTTGTCCAGCCATAGCCGCGGGGGTGCGGGCGCGCAAGTTCGGGGCAAGCCGCAATCCTCGGGACGCAACGCGGTCCGCGCAGGCGCCAGCCCTCCAGTCGCGACCATTCGATCTCGTGTCGTGGCTTCTGGGCGCCACGGACAGCCATCTGCGTCGGCCGCACGTTCAACCACCGGATCGATCGTTAGTGTCGCACGAGGCGACGCTTGGTCTCATCAAGATGCCACGGCGGGGATGCGCTCCGAAGCGCAGAGCAGATCATCGAGCCAGCTTTCACCGCGGAACACACGGTACTGCTCGGCCCGCAACCGGTCGGCCAGGCGACCGGGCGGCAACGTGACGTCCGCGTAGGTGATGACGGCATCCTTGGCGATGTCTCGCGTCAGCTTGCATCCCTCCACAAGCCCCTCCGGCAGGTAGCGGCCAGCGCTCATTTCGTCGCTGTTTACCGCCTCGCCGTAGGTCATGTACATACCATAGTCGTCTAGCACCTCTGCGGTTCTCAGATTGCGCTTGGCGACGGCGCAGACCTCGACCACAGGGCCGCCGAGCGGTCTCGTCACGGGATCGCGAAACAATATCGCTCGGGCAATGGCGTTGGGAACCTCGAAATGCACGAGGTGGTAGGGGATAAAGAAGCAATAGAGCGGACCCGGCCCCATCTTGTACAGGTTAAGATAGTGCTGCTGCCTGGGATCTGGGTGCTCTGCCAGGCAATAGACTTTGGTCAGCGGCGTTCCCACGACGTAGTCGATCGCACCGCCCATCATGCGCAATTCGTCGATATCATAGAGTTCGCCAATCTTGAGGACATCGCCGGTATATTGTAGGCCGCGCGACATGCCCCTCGCCCTGACCTTAAAGCCCGTTGCATTGGCCACGACGCTCTGCTCGAAGCTGATCTTGGAACCGTCCGCAAAGCTCGTCACCATCGCGGGATTCTGTTCCCAGCGCTCTGCAAAGCTCTTCTGCGTTGTCGGGTTGCGATAAGGATCTTGAAGCCCTTTCACATTGCCGAGCAAACGCGGGGTGAGACCCAGTCCGCTGACCCAGCGGTAGAGGTTCATCTGCACTCCCGGCTCGTCGCCTTCGCAACCGGTCAGGATCACGCCGTGGCGTTTGGCGTAAGTCTGAAGGATGGGCCCGATCGTTCCATCGAGCTCGGCGTTCATCAGAACGACGTCCTTGCCATGCCTGAACGCCTCGAGTGCAATCTGCGCGCCGAGCTCGACCGCGCCGGTCACGTCGACCAGTACGTCAATGTGCCCGGAGCGCGCGAGCAACATGGCGTCATCGGTTGCCACGAATCTGGATTGCGCCGCCGCCTCGTCGAACCGGTGTTGCGAATCGGCGATCGCGATATCCTCGCATCCGGCATATTTGAACACGCCCACGGCCCGTTCCGGCCGGCGGTTGGATATCGCGACGACGCGCATCCCCGGTTGGCTATGGACGATTTGGTTGGTCAGCCCCCGGGCCATGAAACCAGCGCCGATGATACCGACACGAATCGGTTGATCGAGTGCTGCCCGCGTCTTCAGGGCGGTGTCGACGATCCACATGGCCTTTCTCCCCTAGAGACTTATGGCGCTGTCAAGCACAGCTTGCGTCTGTGAACCCCGCCCGTCCGCCGACGAGACAGACATTCTGAAATGCAGTTCCGGCTCAATTTCGGCCAGAGGAGCGAACGCCCGATCCTTCGCCGAAATCACGGTGACCGGCAGCGGCCATGCCAGCCCGAGCCGTGGGTCGTCGTAGCGCAGACCCCCCTCGGCATTCGGCTGATAAAACTCTCCTACCTGATAGCTGGTGTCCGTGTGGTCGCGCAGCACTTGATAGCCGTGCGCAAACCGCTCGGGGACGTACAATGCAGTCATGTTGCTCTCGTTGAGCTCGACCGCGGCGTGCTGCAGATAAGTGGGACTCTCGGGTCGAAGGTCAACGATGATGTCGAGTATGGCGCCTCGCGTGCAGCGCACCAGCTTGGTTTCGGCCGCCGGAGGGCATTGGAAGTGCATACCGCGCAAGGTCCCTTTGCGCAGATTGGAAGCGATATTCGCCTGAGCGATGACGGATTTCATTCCACGCGCTTCGAATTCCCGTTGGCAGAAGGCACGGGCGAAAAATCCTCGTTCATCCGTGCGTCGATCGAGGTCGATGATGAAGGCTCCCCGGAGCCTCGTCTCACTGAAGATCACGTCTCACCTCCAATCAGCCCTAAGCCTCGACGCGGTCATCTGCAATCCGCTCGTGGGTTGCGCCCGAACAGTGCCGCAGGTCCTCCGCCAGGAGGCCGGCCGCCATCAGGGCCTTGATATGGCCGATGCGTTGGTAACGCGGGCCCTCAAATTGCTCGAGTGTGAGCTCCGATTTGCAATAGGCCGCGCGCAGCTGCTCGGCGCCGCTGCGGACGTCCCACTGCGGTTTGAAGGCGGGCAGCAAGCGCGCGATCTTGTCGAAGCTGACGCGATAGGAGCGGGTATCGGGGCCGGCGTCTGCGGCGAATTCGAGTCTGCAGCCGGGCACCACGTCGGCCACAATGGCCGCAATGTCGCGGATGCGATAGTTGTGCCCCGTTTGGCCGACGTTAAAGGCCTGGTTGAGCACCAGCTCCTCGGGAGCTTCCAGCGCGGCGATGAAGGCCCGTGAAATGTCCTCGATGTGCACGATCGGCCGCCAAGGAGACCCATCCGACTTCAAATAGATGAGCCCCTTGGTGACGGCCCAGGCCACCAGATTGTTGAGGACGAGATCGAACCGCATGCGCGGGGACAAACCGTACGCGGTCGCCGGGCGCATGTAGGTTGGGCAGAAGCCGTCGCCTGCCAGCTTGGCGATGTCGCGCTCCGCTCTCACCTTGGATTCCCCGTACGGGGTCACAGGATTGAGCGCGCCGCTCTCCTCGCGCACGCTCTCGCCCGCCTGGCCGTAGTTGCTGCACGACGAAGCAAGCAGGAAGCGTTTCACGCCTGCCTTCTTGGCAAGAGAGGCGAGGTACACGCTGCCGCGGTGATTGATATCGAAGGTGATTTGCGGGTGGAGATTGCCGAGAGGGTCATTGGAAAGCGCGGCCAGATGAATAACGGCATCAAGCCCCGCAAGATCGTCGAGCTCGGCGTCGCGCACGTCCTTGCGTATATGCGGCACGTGAATGATGTCGCCGCCGACCGCAAACGTGCAACGCTCATAGAGATGGCTGTCAAGCCCGATCACCTCATGGCCGGACTTCAACAGCATCGGCACCATGATGACCCCGATATAGCCCAGATGTCCTGTGACCATCACCCGCATGTGGTTTCACCTCCGTTCGATTTGCCGCCGCGCTAGGTGCGCGGGCGCGGCCTCTGCTTGCCTTGAGCCAGTCGTGGCGACAGCCCGGAATTCCATGGCCATCTACTGCAGCGACAGCTTTCGCACGTGGAAGGACTCGGCAAACCCATCCCGCGCACGGCATTCGCTGCCGCGCATGCGAGCCAGTCCCATGAACAGCTCCGGGTCGAACCAATCTTTGGATCGCTGGGTGGCGAAATGTTCCAGGAGGTGGTCGACCTTGCGTTTCATGACCGTCTTGCTGACCGGGACGTAGACGTTTGGGCGTCCGAAGTCGCCGTCCCATTTCGGAATCTCGTACTCGAGGATCAAATGGTCGCGGAACGTATTCCACGTCAGCTGTGAGACTTCGCGGTGGTCCTGGTGTGCATCGCCTCCCCAGTGCGTCAAAATCACGTCGGGACTGACATGGGGCTTGAGCTCTTCGAACCAAGGTTTGAGCTCGGCTCCCTGATAAGGGAAGAAGCCATCCTTGAATGTACCCAGATGGATCGTCGCGTGGGCAGCGTTCGCAAGAACCGCCGCGGCCGACGCTTGCGCTTCCTCCGCACGGCGGCCGGTCGCGCTGAGTACGGCCCAGTGTACGTCGAGCCGGACCCCGCGCTCGATCCAGCCGAGAATCGTCGCCCCCGCTCCGATTTCAATGTCATCGGAATGGGCGCCGAGGCACAGGACCGAAAGCGGTTCGTCTGCGGCTGTCATGCCCAGCAGTCTCATCCAGCCTTCCTCCTAATGCTCACAGACGCGATTCCCAACCCGTCGCTGCGGCGCCACGGGGTTTGGCCCTGATCGACCAAATCCTCCAGAATTTGCTTGTCCTTGAGCGTGTCCATAGGGCGCCAGAAGCCTTGGTGCTTGAATGCCAGGAGTTCATCGGCATCGATCAACCGCTGGAACGGCGCCTCGACGAGCTCTTCGCCTTCGCGCATGTAGTCAAAGATTTCCGAGCGAAAGATGAAAAAGCCGCCATTGACCCAAAGATCAGCGTTTTGGCTCGCGCGAATGCCGCCGACCTTGCCGTTGGGCTTTATGTCGACGAGATGCAGGCTGAATGACGGGCGAACGGCGAGAAAGCAGGCAATCTTTCCGCTCGTGGAGAAGCGCTCGATCATGTCGGGCAAGTTGACGTCAGCCAGACCATCGCTGTAGTTGGCAAGGAACATCCCCTCGCCGGCGAGGTGCTCGCGCACGGCCCACAGCCGCTCTCCGATATTGCGCCACATACCGGTGTCGATCATGGTAACGCGCCAATCCTGCTGCGGATCGCCGAGGATCTCGACACGGTCGCCGAACTGCGAGACCACACAGTCCGCGTAGCTCTGAGGCCGGTAGTTCAGAAAGAACTCCTTGATGACGCTCGCCTTATAGCCAAGGCACAAGACGAAGTCCTTGTGGCCGTATTGACTGTAGTAGTGCATCAAATGCCACAGGATCGGGCGGTCGCCGATGGGGATCATCGGCTTGGGGATACTCTCGGAGAAATCCCGGATCCGCGTCCCAAGACCTCCGCAGAACAATACGGTCTTCAAATCAATGTCCCTCCATTGCGCGAGTCCTGGCGCGCTACTTATGGCGACGCCCAGGCCCGTTAGGACCGCTTCCGTGTCGAGCCTTTGGTACGCCGTGGGGCGGCCGGTGTTCTACGTCGGCGGCCCCGTTTCGCGGCGCCATACGGCGCCTTGGTTCGCATTCCGCGCTTCTTTGCGGACCCCGGATGGGGCTGCGACCTTCAGAGAATGCACGCAGACGAGGAGCACGCAGAGCGATTTGCTCATGGTTCCAATCGCCTTGCCGCTGGCACAAAGTAAAATGCCCGTAGCTACCGAACTCTGCGCGAATGTCCACGTTATAAACCGGCATCCCTATTGACAGCCCGGGGATAAGCCGGATCGAGGCCGCCATTTTTCCTATCCGTTTTGCCTCCGCGAAACAAAGTTCGCCGGGCACTACTCGTAGCCCTCTTTCTAAGAAATGTTTGTGACTACTCGTCGCGCGGAGTCTGTCGGGCGTGAGGGCCGGGGTCAACGAAGCGACAGCGGTACTCCATTGCGATAATCACCCTTCGACGCCGCCGAGCTTGTGGATTTATTGCTAGGCGCTTGGTAAGACCCGACCGCTCAGGCGTCCTTGACTGGCGGCACGGCAGCCGACGAAAATCTGCTGCAGCGCCGGCATCCGCAGCGACGGCAGCGCTCCAGAAAATGCCGAGAGCCAAGCGGTCTTCGCCTCGAGCAGGACCGTCCGAGGTACCCACTCTGACTGCATTGCGTCGACCGATGGGTGCCGCGCCACGGGCGATGATCCGGTGTATCTGGACCATCTATGAACGTTCAGTCCAAATTCGAGCGGCAAGATCAGGTACACCTTTACGTCGAGCGCTCGGATCTGCGGACTCATTATGAGGACGTCGTCACAAGGACACTACGCGCCGCGGCGCGCCACATCGTTCTCATCTGTACGTTTATCGCGCTTGGGGGACTGTCGGCAGCCGTTGTCATGCCAGTGCTGCCGCGCAAATATTCGGCCGAAGCTCTGGTTCGTCCGCATTTATTCTCTCGCGAGGAAGGAACCAAAGTCGAGGCGCTGGTCAGCATCGACGCGGCCGCACTGGTCGCCAGCGAGGCACGTCTGATCCATTCCGACCCGATCGTACGCGCCGTCGCGCAGCGGCTCGGGTTGGATCGACCCCCGTCGGATCAACCACCCGCGACGGGGCCACCGCCTGCCGGGCGACCTGGCCTGCTCGACCGGCTTGACGCAATAGTCGACTGGGCTCGCGTGACAATCGTGCCGCAGACCCAGCGATATTCGGCAATGGATCGCGCCATCGCCAGGCTGCGCGCGGGCCTGGCGATCACCAATGACACGCGCACCTACCTGATCTCGATCGGCTTTACGGCCCCGTCTCCGGAGGAGGCCGCGGTGATCGCCAACGCCTTCGCCGTGGAATACCTTAGAACCAAGATGCTGCAGCGCCGCGCCGATGCCCTGATGGCCGCCAGCCAAGACGTGGCGCAGCGATCGGGCGTCTTCGGCGATAAGCATCCAAGCATGGTCCGAGCCCGTGCGCAGCTCGAGGCCGCGCGCGAGAGCATGGCGGCAGCTACCAATTCGACCGGCGCCGCGGACCAGGACCTGGTGGCTGCAGACGGCGTCGTCCTCGCACAAGCAAACCCGATGTCTGCAAGCCCGCGGGCGGTGGTGGTTTTCGGACTGGCAATACTCATCGGTTTGTTCTCTGGCGTCGTCCTCGCGCTCTGGCTCGATCGTCGGAGAGTCCCTTCCCGTCAAGAGGCTGACCTTCAGTTGGAGCAATCGCCGTCCTAGGGCCGAACCGGAATCCGAATCCACCGCGGCTCGCTGTTGAGGCGCATCGATGCGCGTCTTACCTCTCGTCGACCGGATGTCGTGGACACTGGTGGAAAAGCTCCCCGCTGCTGACAGCTTCGGAAGCCGCAATCCGCGCGATCTGCCTCGACCGCTGCGGAGTCCGCCTAACGCGTACTTGACCGTGCTGGCGCGCCGGCGGGGCGAGCGCCATGGGGTCTTCTCCTCTTTGGGCATGTTGATGAGGCCGCTGCCGACCGCTCGCTCGCTGGCCGCGAGAATTGCTCGGTCGTGTTGGTGTTTACCGTGTGCTGTGTCGCGGGGATTTTCATCAATGCAGCGTTCGACGTCACGCTCCGCGGACCGATGCAAGGCATCTGGTTCTGGTGCTTGTTCTGCCTCGGCATCGGGTTAGCGATAATTTATCGGGCTTAGCCAGGCGACCGATAATTTATCGGGCCTAGCCAGGCGACCAAAGATAGGTGCAGCATGGACAAGAAATCCGTTCGGTGCTTGGCTTTGGTGCAAGCGGCATGCGGTTTGGCACCGCTGGCGATCGCCGCCGTGGGCGGGCCAGTGGGGTCCGCCATCACGTCTCCGGGCGTGCGCGATGCAGCTTGCCCGCACGGTGCGATCCCGCTTGCGCCGGGCGCCTCCATTCAGGCGGCGGTCGACCGCGCCGGAGATGGCGCGGTGTTCTGCTTGAAGAGTGGGGTTTTCAGGATGCAGGCGGTGCGGCCTTGGCCAGGCCAGCGCTTCTACGGTGAGGCTCACACCGTTCTCAACGGCAGCATGCTACTCACGACATTCAGTCGCGAGGGGCGCTTTTGGGTAGCGGGCGGTCAGCGCCAGCACGGCAGAAAGCACGGCGAGTGCTCGCATGACGCTCCCGCCTGCAATCTGCCGGAGGCGGTGTTCGTCGACGACAACCCCCTCATCCAGGTATTGAACAAAGACAGCGTTGGACCCAACCAGTTTTATTTCGACTACGCCGGCGAGCGAATCTATCTCGCCGATGATCCGACCGGCCGCAAAGTCGAGGCCACGATTGCAGCCTTTGCGTTCGAAAGCACTGCCAGCGACGTCTTGGTAAGCAACATAACGGTCGAGAAATATGCCAGTGTCGCGCAGAAGGGTGCGATCCATGCCAGCGAGGGCACGCGGTGGGTCATCGAGAACTGCGAGGTACGCTGGAACAGCGGGGGTGGGATCGGCATCGGGACCGGCGGTCGCGTCCGCGACTGCGATATTCATCATAACGGCCAGATCGGCATCGCAGGCCATGGTCGAGACATCGAGATCGAGAGCAACAGGATTTGGTCAAACAACATCTACGGCTTCAAATATACTTGGGAAGCCGGTGGCGCGAAGATTGCCTTGAGCGATGGGGTCACATTCCGCAGCAATCAGGTTCACGACAACGTCGGTCCCGGGTTGTGGTGCGATATCGGCTGCCGCAACGTCGTCTATGACGGCAATCTCGTAGAGAACAACCAAGATATTGGCATCTTTCACGAGATTTCATTCAAGGCCGTGATCCGCAACAACGTGGTCCGGCACAATGCCAGAGGGTATCGGGGCGGGTTCTGGCGCGCCGAAATTGGGGTTGCGGCCTCGCAGGACGTCGAGGTGGACAACAACACTTTGACTATCGCCGTTGGCGGATGCGGCATCGTGCTGATCGACCAAGGCCGTCGCACCAAGGACGGCGGCGAATACAAAACCAGCAACAACACTGTTCGCGACAACGATTTAACTTTCGAGGGCGCGGCCTGCGCGGGAGGTGCTTCTGACACCCGCCCTCATGACAAGAACTTCGCGATCATTACGGACGGCAACAATCGCTTCGACAACAACCTGTATCGCGCGCCCCGTAGCAGCGGACCGGCGCGTTTCTTCTGGGGCCACGACATTACCGATTGGGACGGGTTTCGACGAAAGGGGCTGGAGCAAAGCGGCCAAATAGTGCTTTTCTGAACCTGGCACTGTTTGCATTCGGGACCAGTTTGGGTTCGTCCATAGGCTCGCAGAACCGCTCCAGCCAAATCTCGCGCCACCACAAATAGACGCCGCGAGGACAGAACATCCGCTTGCCGCTGTAGAGCGCCCTACAGGTGACGCCCTCTAAGATGACCGCGGGTGTTCGCAGTCTTCGAGGTTTTCCGGTCTTCTCGTCGACGAAATTTTCCACGTATGCCTTGATGCGATACACCTTGCCGCAATAGGGTACGAGTTCCTCATTGAAATTCAGGCCGCGGTTAGACAGGTTCGCATCGAGTGTCGCCAGGATCGCCTCATAGGATTTTACCCGGACGAGATCCCCCGGCTTGAGGCCGAGATCGCACCGAGGAGCGGTCAACCCGGTCCGCATCCGTCCCTCACGTCGCGGGAACGGAACGCCGCCGGTAGCGGCCTGAAAGCGATTGTACAACCAACGGGCCGGGCGCCCCCATCGGGCGCTGAACGAAAGCGTGCCGTAGTAGTACGTCAGATAGAAGAGGCCACGCAGGAGCTGGCCCAAGGATTGATTACCCGACGCATAGCATTCGACATATTGTCTCGCATCCCACCACTTCAGAGGCGCGGTGTAGGCCAGCAATTCCGTGGCCTGGCAGGAATAGACGATTTCGCTGCCAGCGTCATGTCGCCTGATCGCCCGTCGAACATCGTCCTCGGTGCAATGCGCCGCACTCTCGAGGCCACGCGCTGCCGGCCGTTGGCCGGACGGGGGCGCCGGCGCCCGATTGGGAGCGTCGGCGGGCTTGAGCCAGGCCGTCTTCCAAAAGATCAAGCAGCCGGCCTGGCAGCCGCCATAGGCATGCCCGTCGCAACGCAATTCGAGATGGACTGCATCCGCCAGGCTTAGGCCGACATAACGGCCTGAGACTGTGTCGCAGGTCTTGCTCGCTCGCTTGTAGACGGGGAACCGTCGACCGCAATATTCAAACATTTGCGGCATGAACGGGAGTCCGTCCAGACGGCCGTCGCGATCGAGCGTACTCAAGATTTCCTCTTTGCTCCGCACCTCAACCCAATCTCCAGCACACGGTTTCATGTCATATCCTATTCTGAGTAGTGGTTGGGTCGTTATCAGCATGCGGGCCGCGCCCCGGTGCATGCGCAGGCCGCAGGCCGGCGACGACGACCGCAGGGCGAAATCGTGCCACTGAACGTTTGTCCGTGGCGCGGCTAGCGTCCGTGGAGATCAGCTTTCGCGGCCGCCGCGGCGGTGATTTCCTGTGCCGGATCGTTTCTATTCTCGCTGCTGCCGACGAGCCTCGGTTGCGACATTAGGATTCTCCTCACCTCGACCACGTCACCTGGCTCGAGCGGGGTTGCTTCCGTTGCCTCGATCGTTTGCGCGTCCCTCCCATGCAGGCGCACGATAGCCACCGTCATGCGCGTCTTGTCGATAACCCGATCCGAGATGGCGCCAGCCTCGCGCAGCCTGACGCTGCGAATCTCCCGCGCCGTCGGCAGAACCGCGTCGATGTCCTGGAGTCTGCTCCGCGTGTCCTGTAGGTCATTCAACACCCTACGGGTGAATTGATTGTAGGCATCCTGGATTTTGACATCGATCTCGCCGAGTCCGAGTTCGAGCTGCGCGAGCTCCGCCGCGAACCTCTGAATATTGCCCTGGTTGCGCGCCTGCTCGCGCTCAATCTCTATACTGGTAGCGCTGACGCCGAGCCCTTTGCTCTGCAGTGCTCTATATTCCTGCAATCGCTGCTGGATCAGGTCCAACTGCCTTTGCTCGGCCTGTGCTTGTCCCTTAATGGCTTCGATTTGCATCCGCATCCGCGGCTTCTGCTGTCGAAACAGGTCGACCTCTTTATCGAGCACCTGCAGCTGAATGTCGAAGATCTGGCGTTCGCTGGCCACCAGATTCGCGGCTTGGGTGTCATCCTTCTGCCCGCTAACAAAGTCGGGTGCCTCGAATCTCTTGGCTCCGGCACGCTGCGCCTCGAGGCGGGCCTGCTTAACGAGAAGGACGCGACGATTGTTCTCCAATACACGCACACGCTCGTCGGCCGCGAGGAACTCGGTTATCCCGGTTCCGGCGAGTTGTTGAGGCAGACCCATACCGCCCGCCAGGGCGATAGCGCTGAGAACGGACGCGCCGTAGCGATACGGATAGCTGCCCGGCAGTCTGACATCCCCGACGACGTAGATCGGCCGCAATTCGTTGATGCGTACGCTCACCGACGGGTTCCGCAGATAGCCGTCAGACAGACGCTTCGTGATCTCCCGTTCCGTCTCCCGAATGGTCATGCCGCCAATGGCGATCCCGCCAACCACCGGCAATGATACCTCGCCAGCGCCGTCTACCAGGAAGTCGCCGGAGAAGTCGCTCTGGCCCAAAACGTTGATGGTGATCCGGTCTCCCTCGGCGAAGCGATATGTCGTCTGACCGATGAGCTCGGCGCCGGAAGCTCGACCGGCCGCCATCGCTAGCAGGAGCATCGCACCCGCAGCTGCCCGCGTGGGCAGCCGTCTCCGACTGCCGGCCGACAATGATGAAAATTGGCTCTGGCCCATTCGCATCCGGCGGAGAGGTCTCATCTAAGCTTGTCGAGCTTGCGACAGGGAAGCACACATTAGGTCGCCGTGGCGCGCGCTAATGATTGAAATTGTGGATAGCCGCGATTCTGTCGTTGTGGGTACCTCGACAGATTCCGAGGCGCAAGGTTTGGGAGCCTCACCCGGCTGCTGGCGTTGCTTCCCATGATGCCCCTGCGTTTTCATCTTCCTGTTTCTTCGCCGCGACGATCGCGAACGAGGTACCTGGCTTGGCGGCGATCTGTCTCTCTTGCGCCAATTGGCTGCAGCATTTCCTGACGCAAAATTACCTGCCGGAATGCATCGCTTGTCGGCCGGGCTGTCGTGCTCGTTGACGGCGATAGTGCTGGGTGCGCCCAGAGCTCGCACAGGTGCGCGTAGTCGGCGAGGGAGGAATCTGAATGAGAAAGCGCGTTCTTGTAACAGGTGGGGCCGGCTTCCTGGGTTCCCACCTCTGCGCCCGCCTGTTGAACGAAAACAACGACGTTCTCTGCGTCGACAACTATTTCACCGGGACGCGAAGCAATGTCCAGCCGTTGTTGAGCAATCCCGCATTCGAAGTGGTGCGACACGACATCACGTTCCCGCTGTATGTCGAGGTCGACGAAATTTATAATCTCGCTTGTCCGGCCTCGCCGATTCATTATCAGCATGATCCGGTGCAAACAACTAAGACCAGCGTGATTGGCGCGATCAACATGCTTGGTCTGGCCAAGCGCCTGCATGCCCGGATCCTGCAGGCGTCGACCAGCGAGGTGTATGGGGACCCCGATGTGCACCCGCAGCCCGAAAACTATCGTGGTCTTGTCAACTTCAACGGCCCGCGCGGTTGCTACGACGAAGGCAAGCGTTGCGCCGAAACGTTGTTCTCCGACTACGAACGGCAGCACGGCCTGAAGACTCGCGTCGCTCGCATTTTCAACACCTACGGACCACGCATGCATCCACAAGATGGTCGCGTCGTGTCGAACTTCATCATCCAAGCGCTCACCAACGAACCGATCACGATCTACGGAGACGGCAACCAGACCCGATCGTTCTGTTACGTTGATGACCTGGTCGAGGGCCTCGTGCGGCTGATGAACGTCGACGGCGAAGCGTCGAAACCGGTCAACCTCGGCAACCCGAGCGAAGTTACGATTGCGGAATTGGCGAAGCTGATCGTGTCCCTGGTGGGTTCGCGGTCGGCCATAGAGTTCCGCAAATTGCCGCTTGATGACCCAAGGCAACGCTGCCCTGACATCAGCCGCGCGCGCGAATTACTGCACTGGCGGCCCCAGGTAGCGCTCGAAGACGGGCTTGGGCGCACCATCGCGTACTTCGATCACCTGCTTTCGCGCAACAGCGCGGAGGTCCAGTTGCTGCGTCGGAGGGCGGTGCATTGAGGGCCGACTCGCTGACGCCGCTATCGCACCTCGTGGCTCGCTTCCTCGTCCCCGCGCTGCTGGAGTTGATGAAAGCGCGACGCATGACTTCGGGTCGAAGCGGCAGGCTCCGGCACCCTTGAAATCGCAGTTGCCCCTTTTGGCATGGCAGCCCGCGCCGAGACGCGGCTCATCGTAACCCTAGAATTCGTCACTCAAGAAGGAGAAGATCATGCGAGGCAGAACCGTGTTGGTCACCGGTGCAGGCGGTTTCATCGGCCACCACCTCGTCTCCTATCTGGTCCGGAAGGGCTTTGAGGTTCGCGGTGTCGATATCACAGCACCCGAATACGCGCCGACTGTTGCGCACGAATTCCTGCAGCTCGATCTGCGCTATCGCGACAATTGCCGCGCCGCGGTTGACGGCATCAGCGAGGTCTACCATCTCGCTGCCGACATGGGAGGGATTGGGTACATCAGCGGCGCGCATGCCGTAATCACGCTCAACAACACCTTGATAAACGCCCATATGATCGAGGCCGCTCGGCGAAGCAAGGTCGAGAAGCTGCTGTTCTCATCGTCCGCCTGCATCTACCCCCAGCATCTGCAGAAGAGTGCCGAGGTGACGCCCTTGTGCGAGGACGACGCATGGCCAGCGGAGCCCGAGGAAGGGTACGGCCTCGAAAAACTGTTCATGGAGAAGCTGTGCCAGTACGCGATGGAGGATTGGGCCATCGCCACGAGGGTCGTGCGCTTCCACAACGTCTACGGCCCGCTCGGCACCTATGATGGCGGGCGTGAGAAGGCGCCGGCAGCGATCTGCCGCAAAATCGCGGGCTGCCACGATGGTGACGCCATCGAAATCTGGGGTGACGGGCAGCAAACCCGATCGTTCATGTATATCGACGACTGCGTTGAAGGCATCTATCGCATCATGCAATCTGATTATTCCGCTCCGCTCAACCTCGGGACCGACGAGCTCGTCACCGTCGACCAGCTCGTCGACATTGTCGCCGCGACAGCCGGCAAGTCGATCGTCAAGCGGCACGACCGATCACGTCCACAAGGCGTGCGCGGCCGTAACAGCGACAACACGCGTCTGCGGCAGGTGCTTGGTTGGGAGCCGCGGATTTCGCTGCGCCAGGGGATCCGTCCGACCTACGAATGGATCGAGAAGCGAGTCTTGCTGGGTGGGCGCCTGGAAGCAAGCGTGATCGCCGCCGAATAGCACGCGCGTGACCAGAGAGATGCGCTGATGAGCGACCTCGTTCCGTCCGCACGAGAAGCACTGAAAGACACGCTACGGACGCCGCCGGAGAGCCTCTGGCTCGCGCCAATTAGGCTTGGGAAGCTGTCGATTCCGACACGACGCTTCATCGTTGGCGCGACGCTCGCATCGGCGGATTTGGCTGTCAGTCTTGCCGCAATCGGCCTGGGCGACGCCGCCGTGGATCGTGGGTCCGCGGTCGGACCACCTCCCACTGTGTTCGCGGTCCTGATCGTCGCCTTCTATCTCGGACTGGGCCTCTACGGCGGATGCGGGCCTAGTCCGTGCGAGCGATTCCGGTTGCGAGCGCTGGGGGTGCTTGCCGTCGTCACCGTTGACCTCCTGGTCTCGGCGACGAACGGTCTCGGCATCGGGCTGCTGGCGGCGATTGCGTTCAGTGGCATCCTTCTACTGGTCCTCGGCAGTTACACGGAAGCAATCGTCCGCGGCTTCCTGATTCACTGGAAGGTCTGGGGTGCCCCTGCGGCGCTCGTCGGCTGCAACGCCGGGAATTCGCTTCTTGCCGAGCAACTCCTGGCGGAGCCCGAGCTCGGCCTAAGGCCAGTCGGATTCCTCGAATCACCAGACGATGTGGATCAGCCGTCGAGGTCGTTACCGCTGCCGATTCTCGGGACCACGCGAGACCTGCTGCGGATCGACGAGCAGGCGGAGGTCGTCATCTTCGCGGCACGACGACAGCTGGCCGCTCATGAGGCCGCACGCCATGGCCGCCTTCCCTTCGCGCAAGTGTTGGTGGCCGAGGAAGCCGAGGACATGCAGAGCCTCTGGCTGCATACGCGCACACTCGGCCGTTCGATCGGCACCGAAATCAGGCGCGGCCTGTATGTCGCGCGCAACCTGTGGCTCAAACGCGTGATCGACCTTCTGGTGGCAGGGCCCCTCGGCCTGCTAGCGCTGCCAGCGATCGCGGCTCTGGCGCTGGCCATCAAGTTGGTCGATCCGGGGCCTGGCTTCTACGTTCAAGGTCGAGTGGGACGCGATGGCCGGCCGCTGCGCGTGCTCAAGTTGCGGACCATGTACTGCGACGCCGAGCGTCGACTCGAGGAATATCTGGAGAACAATCCAAGGGCTCGCGCCGAGTGGCGACGCTACTTCAAGCTGAGCGACGACCCCCGCGTTCTGCCGATTATTGGCAGCTTCATTCGGCGCGCGAGTCTTGATGAGCTACCGCAATTGTGGAACGTGATCTGCGGCGACATGAGTCTGGTCGGCCCGCGCCCATTCCCATCCTATCATATGCAGAGTTTCGATCCGGAATTCAGGCTGGTTCGCGAGAGCGTGCCGCCGGGCCTGACCGGGCTGTGGCAGGTCTCCTCGCGCAGTGACGGCGACCTTAACGTGCAGAAGGCCCAGGATCTGTTCTATATACGCAATTGGTCGATCTGGTTGGATTTCTACATCATTTTGCAGACGCTGCCCGCCGTCCTGATGGCGAGAGGAGCCAAATAGTCCCGGATCGATCGCGGTCACCCCAACCGAGCGCGTCCTTTGCGCCGAAACCGACAAGACGCTTTCGGGGGAGCGACAGAGACTGTCGAGGGCATTCCATGGGCGCTAGACTTCTCATCGAAAGGGCATCGTGGACGCTTGTCGATCAGGGCCTGGTGAGTTCCGGCAACTTCCTACTCAACGTGCTGCTCGCCCGCACGCTCAGCGAAGAGGATTACGGGAAATTCGCGCTGTTCCTCGGCGCCATCTTCATCCTGCGGGCGATCGATTACTCGCTTATCTCCTACCCGCTGTCGCTACGCTTGTGTGTCGCGCGTAACGATGAGCGCGCCCGTCTGCTCGGAAATACGATCCTGCTTGCCGCGGCTCTGGCGCTGGTGCTGGTCGCGGCCATGGCGCTTGGAACCAGGGTGCTGGCGAGCAATATCGTGCTACCGGCGTGCCTCTGCTTTTTGTGTTGGCAAGCGCAGGAGACGTTGCGGCGATGCTTGCTCGCCGACTTCCGCTATCGTGAGGCGGTGGCCGGGGACGGTATCGCTTTTGTTGGACAGGCCCTGTTGATCGCGCTCGTGGCTCGGCTCGATGGCATCGCGCTCCCGGCCGCGCTCTATACAATGTCGGCGACCTTCGTTGTCGGCGCCTTGGTGCATGCTTCGAAGCTGCGATTTGCCTGGCCGGATCTTAGCGAAGCGCGGCTATTGGCCCGTGAATATTTTTCAGTCGGGAAGTGGTCTATCATCAACTACGAGCTCGTGCTCGTTCGCGCTCAGCTCTTTCCGTGGATATTGGCCGCCACCGCGGGCACCGCGGCCACCGCCTCCCTTCAGGCCGGCTTGAACATTGCGAACATGATGAACCCGATCCTCTTCGGGATCGGCAATGCCATACCGCAGGTCGCGGCTCACGCGCACAAGACCGACGGTGTCATCGGTGCTTGGCGCGCGGCCTATGGCTACGTCCTCTTTGGCTTGGGACCGATTCTGCTCATCTGCGCCGCCGCCGTTCTGATGCCGGAGCTGCTTCTGCGGACGGTCTATGGCCCGTCATCGCCCTATCTGGCCGCAGCCATAGGCTTGCAACTCCTGGCGATTGCCGGCGTGCTCGACTACATCGCGGAAATGATCAGCAAGACGCTGCTCGGCGTTCAGGCCGGCAGGCTCGCCTCTGTGGTCAATGTTGTGGCCGTCGGCGTGGCGGCAGTGCTGGCCTTCGCCCTCATCGGCACGCAGGGCGTGCTCGGTGCGTGCCTGGCTCTCTTGATCGCCAACCTGGTGCGCGCGACCGGCGGCGTGATCGCGATCGCCTGGCTGATCGCTGACGAAAAATCGCGCGAGCGGGCCCGTTCTGGGGCGGTCGGTGGCTCGGCGCCGGTCGACGAGGCCCTCGGTGCCCCAGCGGAACAATGAGACGATTGCGGCAATGCCCGGCACGAAGGAACAATGACAGACACGTTCAAAACAGAATTCCGGGGCGCGCTTTTGCGGGGCGATCGATACCTCGCGCTGCTTGCAATCGTGTTGCTGGGCTATGCGTTGATGGGGAAAGGCTTCGCCTATCTCGGCCTCCCACCGCTTTACGTGGGCGAGATCGCGCTTCTCATCGGCATCATCGTCTTTCTCAGGACCGGCGCTTTTGTCGGCGCACTGGCAACGCTGCCGGCGGTCTTGTTGGTCGCGCTGAGTGCCTTGGTCCTCGCGCGCACGCTCCCGTTCTTTAGCTTGTACGGGTTCGATTCCCTGCGCGACAGCGCCATCGTTATTTATGGCGGCTTTGCCTTCATCATCATTGGTCTGTTGCTCGAGGATGCGCGCCGGATCAACATCGTGCTTCGCTATTACAGGATCATGCTGGCAAGCCTTCCGGCCATATTCGTGGGGTTATTGCTCACCAAGTACTGGGGGGAACACATTCCGCGGCTGTACGGTCCGGTGCCGATCTTGGATATTGGTCCGAGCGCGGTCGGGACGCACTTGGCCGGCGCCATGGTTTTCGCCATGATCGGCTACCGCAAGGTGTCGGTAGCGTGGGTCTCTGTCTGGTTCGCCACCCTGGCTCTTGTCGGCGCGACCAACCGTGCCGCAACACTTGCCGTCGTCGTACCGGTCGTGATAGCGATGCTTGCGCTCGGACGCTACCGGCTGATGCTCACCACTGTGGTGCTGACCGTAGGCACATTCGCCGTTCTTCTCACGCTTGAGTCCGCCTTCGGCGAATACGAGGAAGCCAAGGACTCGATCGAGCGCCCGGTCAGCGCGCACCAGATTGTCGAGAATGGCAAAAGCATCATCGGACAATCCGGCCACCAGGCGGAAGGCACCAAGCGGTGGCGTCTGAATTGGTGGGACATCATCATCAACGATACCATCCACGGCCCCAATTTCTGGACCGGCCGAGGCTTCGGGCTTAATCTCGCCGACGCCGACGGTTTCGCCGGTACCTTCGATCGTCACAATCCTCGTCCGCCAACGCGCAGCCCGCACAATGCGCATATGACTATGTTGGCACGCGCCGGGATTCCGGGACTGGTGCTGTGGGTGCTCGTCCTCGTATCTTGGTTCGTCATGATGACGGGAGCGATCCTGACGGCTCGCGCCCGCGGACACGAGCGATGGATAGAGCTCTTCATATTCAGCGTCTGCTACGAGGCAGCGATCCTGATCAACGCGAGCTTCGACGTCGTGCTCGAGGGGCCAATGCAGGGCATCTGGTTCTGGTGCCTGTTCGGCTTCGGTGTTGGGTCTGTGATGATCTATCGGGCGCAGCCTTTCAACGGATTTTCGCCGGCAGATGTGCGTTGAACTTTAGGCCGGCGGATTCGCTCTGGACAGAGATTTGGTCGCTCGCCACGCGTATTTCGGTATGCTAGCCGGTGCTCGTTCGTGGCTCTATTGATTCTCATACCCGGGGCAATGTTGCACGTAATCCACGCACCCGGGATCCTATCCACCCCGTGGCGCCGCCGTCGTGATTCCGCCAAGGCGGAAGAGCCATTTCGACTTCGACCGCGAGATGGACCGATCACAACGCCTCATCGAGAACGCTTTTTGCTAACGCGCGCCTGAACGCTACGTCGCTCAGGACGGGCAGCCCTACCGCTTCTGGGGCAAAGGCTTTCTACCAGTGCCGTCGCGGTTTGTGGACATCGGCTCGACGGGTGCGCTCCTTCATCGATTCTTCCTACGCACTACCCGGGGCGTTACTCCCGGTGATCTTCCCCGGCCGGCGATCGGTGTCGGCCAGGCAGTGAAAGCACCGTCGACCGAAACTTCAGAGGGTGAGAAGATTACGCCGGCATGCGTTGGTGGTACCTCAAAATTTCGCTGATGAAATTACCAAAGGCCGTAGTGCAGCCAAAGCCGAACTGCCTCATCTTCTCAACACAGGAGGCGTTGCGATGGAGCAGGCCATGTCAGACTTGGCGGCCCCCGGCCTGATGGCGGCATGCTTATCGGTGGTGGCGCCCTACGACCAGGCAGAAGCCCGCGCTGCACTCCACAAGGACAGCTTTAGTCGCGCCGGTCCGGGTTTCGTGTGGGTGGCGTTGCTGGGCGTGCAGGCGGAACGGTCGATCATCGACAATCAAGATTGGAAGGCTCCTCGTGTGCGGCATCGCAGGCTTCCTTGACCCCGGTCGTAACCGCGATCCCGAATCGATGCGCCGACATGTCATCGACATGACGAACTCCCTCGCGCACCGCGGACCCGACGACGAGGGTGCCTGGGTCGACCCGATCGCAGGAGTCGCGCTCGGAAATCGAAGGCTGGCGATCATCGACCTATCACCCGAGGGCCATCAGCCCATGCACTCCGCATCGGGTCGGTACGCGATCGCGTATAACGGTGAGATCTACAACTCCGCGGCGATCGTTCGCACGCTCGAGTCGGCAGATCTGGCGCCACGCTGGCGCGGTCACTCGGACACCGAGGTCATCCTTGCGGCCATCGAAGCCTGGGGTCTCGACAGGGCGCTCGAGTCGTTCAACGGCATGTTCGCGTTCGCCCTCTGGGATGTCCGCGAGCGAACGCTGTGCTTGGTCCGCGATCGACTCGGCGTAAAGCCTCTCTACTACGGTCGCATCAACGGCGCACTGGTATTCGGTTCGGAATTGAAGGCGATCTCGGTCTATCCAGACGCAGCACTGACGATCGACCGCAACTGGCTGGATCGCTACCTGCGTGAGATACACCAACGATCGGAGGACACGATCTACCGCGGCGTTCGCGGCATCCGCCCAGGAACGCATGTGACGTTCGACCAGAGGCTGCAGGCGCGTGAGCGCGTGTACTGGTCGGCGACTGACAAGGCCGAGATCGGATACCACGATCGCTTCTCGGGAAGCGAGGCCGAAGCCGTCGACAGGCTGGACAGCTTGTTGAGGGACGCGGTCCGCTTGCGCACGGTCAGCGACGTTCCGTTGGGGGTCCTGCTATCGGGCGGGATCGATTCCTCGACGGTCCTCGCACTTCTGCAGCAGGAGAGCTCGAGGACGATCCGAAGCTTCTCGATCGGCTGTCCCGATTCGGGCCTCGATGAGGCGCCTGCCGCCCGGAAGATCGCCGCTCACATCGGCTCGGATCACACCGAGCTCTATATGGCGCCGAACGACATCATCCGGCTGATCCCTTCGCTCGCTCGGCTGTCCGACCAACCGCAATCCGATCCGTCCTATGTGTCCAATCACGTCGCCTACCGGCTCGCTGGACAGAACGTGACCGTCACATTGTCCGGCGACGGAGGCGACGAGCTATTCGCCGGCTACCACCGCCATCGATGGCTGCCAAGGGTGTGTCGACAGCTCGGTTGGCTGCCGGTCGGGATCCGGAAGCAAGGGGCGCGAGCGCTGACCGTGATCTCGCCGGCGACGTGGGACAAGGTCTTCGGCATCATCGAGCCGGCGATTCCCTCCCGGCTGCGGGAGCGAACCCCTGGCGCCAAGCTCCACCGATTGGCACGCTGGATGGTCTCTGCCTCCCACGAAGAGATGTACCGGGTCCTGTCCACTCGATGGGATCCGGGTGACCGACTCGTCGTCGGTCATGATCCCGAGCAACCGCCAACCGACTTTGCATTCGTTCGACTGAACGGCGAATTCGAGCTCCTGGAACGGATGCTCGCTCATGAACTCGTCACGACCTTCGTAGACACGCAACTCAACAAGGTCGATCGCGCGAGCATGGCCGTGAGCGTCGAGGCGCGCGTGCCGTTCATGGACTACCGCGTCGTCGAATTCTCCTTCACTCTGCCGCCGGACCTGAAGGTGCGCGGCGAGACGGGGAAGTACATCCTTCGCCGGGTCCTCCACCGACACGTTCCCGAGGCCTTGTATCGGCGACCCAAGATGGGGTTCCATCTGCCGTTGAGCACGTGGCTCAGAGGACCCCTGAGGGAGTGGGCCGAGGATCTATTGCAGCCCGGTTGCATCCGCCAAGAGGGGCTGTTGGACCCAGATCCGATCCGCGAAAAGTGGCACGAACATCTCACCGGCCGGCGGGATCGCGCTGACCATCTTTGGCCGGTGCTCATGTTCAGGTCTTGGCTGAAACATCATGGTCCGGCGTCCGCCATGCTTGAGGATCGGAGGCCGGCGCGTGTTCACTGACGCGAGATACATTGCCGCGGACTCGACCCTCGAGGCCGACATCTGCATCGTCGGCGCTGGGATCGCCGGGATCTCAATCGCACGGGAGTTCATCGGTCGGACTGAGAGCGTCGTGCTCCTCGAAGGAGGCGGCCTCGAGTTCACGAAGTCGCTTCGCGACCTACCAACCGTGCTGCGACGACATACCCTGGGTGAGCAAGCACTGGCGAGCGGCGTGAACGTTGGACAACCCTACTATCCGCTGCGATTCACAAGGGTGCGCGCGTTCGGCGGCTCGTCGCGGGCATGGCACGAACATCGCGGCGTTCACGCCCGGCCGCTCGACGCGATCGACTTCCGGACACGAGACGGCTTGCCGGAACACGGCTGGCCCATCGACAGGGCGCAGCTCGACGCCTTCTACGAACGGGCCCAACAGGTGTGCGGGTTGGGCCCGTTCGCCTACGACGCGAAGACATGGGAAGCCCAGGGTTACGGGGCCCCGCTACCGCTGGATCCTAAGCTCGTCAACTCGGTGATCTTCCAGTTTGGCAAGCGCAGCAAATTCGACCGATACGAGGATGACTTCGCGCGGGCCGAGAACGTCAACCTCGTGCTCCACGCCACCGCCGTGCACCTCGCCGACAGCGGCGGGCGCGTGGTTCGGATCGACTGTGCGACGCTGTCAGGCAACCGATTCGGCGTCCGCGCACGGACGTTCGTCCTCGCCGCGGGGGCGATCGAGACCGCTCGCCTGCTGCTGGTCTCGAGGGACAGCCAGCCCGCTGGCATCGGCAATAACCGCGACCTGGTGGGCCGGTCCTTCATGGAACATCCGGATGCCGCAGTCGGATACCTGATTCCCGATCCGGAGCTCGATCGGAGCGCGTTCAAGCTGTACGAGCTCCAGCGCGCTGGCGAGAACCTCACGGTCGAAGCCATGTTTCGGTTGAGTGACTCTGTCTTGAGAACGGAGCGACTGCTCAACGCCGTGCTGCGGCTACGACACACCTACCGCTCCGCCATGACGGCGGCCGTGCGATCGGCCCAGGTCGTCCGGAGATCGGTGCACCACGGGGTCGCGACGCCGGGGCTGGCGAGGCATGCACTGCGGACCATCCTGGGCGCACCACAGATCCTCCGCCACTACGCGACCTGGCGGTCGGGGCGCCCACCGGAGGTCTTCGGCATCGACGTGATGGCCGAGCAGGCGCCGACGATGTCCTCTCGGGTGAGTCTCGCCCGACGCCGAGATCGACTCGGCGTCCCCATGACGATCCTCGATTGGCGGCTGACGAGCATGGACTGGGACTCGATCCGGCGGACCGTGGAGATCTTCGGCGACGCCGTCCGTAAGGCGGGCGTGGGCACGGTGATCTCGACCCTTGAAGTCGGGAAACATCCGCCGGCAGTCTTCGGCAACTGGCACCACCTCGGTACGACACGGATGCACCACGACCCCGCTCGTGGAGTGGTGGACGAGAACTGTCGAGTCCATGAGATGACCAACCTCTACATCGCCGGAGGGTCGATCTTTCCCACCGGCGGCTATGCCAACCCCTCGCTGACTATCGTCGCGCTCTCCCTTCGGCTCGCCGATCACCTCAGGTCGACGTCGAGCCAGACATCCATTGGGTCGAATGCCTTTCGGCAAAAAATGCGGTTGGATTTGGAGCGCCACCCGTAATCGGGCTGACCTGCGGATTGCGGTTGGGGCGGCACACAAGGGTACGCAGAATTGTCACCTTGGAGATCTTCTCTGGACTGGATGTCGGCATGGCCGCGACGGCGTGACAGCTCGCCATGGCAAATTGCCGTTTGTCCGGAGCGAGAATGAGTTGGAGTACCTCCAAAGTCGGTGCTGCGAGTGCGGCCGGCCTCTGGGCGCCCACAAAGTGGTACCGCGCGGGCGCTTGTTGATCAGAGCCGTTGCGCCCGACATAATCGGTGCGGATCAAATCGCGGTGCTCGATCTTTATGCCTAAGCTCTCGATCGGAATCCCCGTATTCAATGGACAGGAGTTCTTGCCCGAGCTGCTGGACCGCTTCCTGGCGCAGACTTTTCGAGACTTCGAGATCTTGATTTGCGACAACGCTTCGAGCGACCGCACCCCGCAGATCTGTTACGAATATGAGCGGCGCGATTCCCGGATTCACTATGTTCGCAATCAACGGAACGTCGGAGCCATCGCTAACTTCAATCGGGTATTTGAGCACTCGACGGCGCCCTTGTTTAAATGGGCCGCCCACGATGATCTCTATCATGAGACCTATCTGGACACGTGCGTTAGGTTGCTCGAAGAAAATCCAGATATCGTTCTGGCCCACACTGGTACCGCCTTCATCGACGAAAAAAACCAGATCCTACCTTTCGAACAGGAGACAGGAAGCTTCATCGATCCAAAAACTGGAAGACGATACTGGGCTGACGTCCCGACCATAGGCGATACGCCCGTTGCCATCGACCGATTTTGGCAAGTACTCACGCGGGCCCGCTGGGGCACTCACATGTTTGGCGTTGTCCGTCGTGATATCCTGCAGCAAACATCTCTCCTGCCGAATTTCGCCGGCAGTGATCGCGCAATGCTGGCTGAACTGGCTCTGCTGGGCCGTTTCCGGTGCGTAAACGAACGATTGTTCTTAAAGCGCTTACATGCCAACGTTTCCTGGGCCCTTGACCACGACGAACTGAAAGTTTTTCTTAGCACTGATGGAAAGCGCTATTCACGACGATTGCGGCAAATCAAGGCTTTCTTCGGCGCGCCAAGAGGCAAGCCGATTGGCTTCGTAAGCAAGTCGATATGCGTCATGCTGGTGGCCGTACATGGCACCAAAGTGGTGGTCGAACTCGTGGGCCAAGGCGACCCTCGTAAGGCAGCGCATGGTTACGGATGGCCAGGGCCGCGTGGCCGCGGGTTACGCCAGACCGCTCGGTGACCTGCCCCAAGTGCGTCGTCTTGCTCCACATATGCGACGTGATTGTAACAGCTTGGGTGCTGAGGCTGCAGCGTGGCGCCATTCTCATCTGCTACTCTCATCTAAAGCGTGAATTGCAATCCTTGAACTCCTCCCCCGTTACATCTGGCGATCGCTCTGAGCCAGCGTCCCGCCCGGGCTTAAATAGCCGGAAGGAGGACTTTCTAAGTCTGTCCGCGTAGGACGTCCCATAGCCAATAGGATATGAACATAGAATGGTATCGTAGGTAACGCGGGCCCAGTCGGAGCGGCTCCTTGCCTAACCGGTAGGCCCAGGTCAGCCCCATCCGTTGCATCCAGGGCGGAGCGAACGACCTGCGGCCGCTGAGCAGCGTAAATGCATCTCCCACCGCAAGGAACACCCCGCGCCGGTAGCGCGCCTGATTGTCGATGATCCACCGTTCCATCCGCACGCCGGGCAATGCCACCCACACGAAATCCGGATCGGCGCAATTAATGGTATCGGCGAACGAAACCTCGTCGGCCTCGGTGAAGGGCCGAAACGGCGGGCTAAGCATGCCGACAATTTCGATATCCGGTTGCAATTCGACCAGCGCGCGGCGCAGCTCGACGAGGCACTCCTCGGAATCACCGAAAAAAAAATGGCGCCAGGGTCGCGGCGTGCGCCGCAACGTTTTCTGCATAAGATAGGGACCATATACCCGGTCCTTCAAGCCGGCCTCACGAAAGTTGAGCGCCCAAACCACCGGCATCCCATCGGGCAACACCAGGTCGAACCCGGCCAGGACCCGGGCGAAGTCCGGGTTGTGCCGGGCCTCGCCAAGGATATGGGTATTGGAGGGGCAGACCGCCGTGGCCCGCGGTTCGCGAGCGAGCGCCTTGATGCGCGCCAGCGCGGAATCGTAAGTGGCACAAGCGATCGACGTTCCCAAAACCCTGATGGATTTTAATGCTCCATCGGTTGGATACGCATCAGCCTTTGTGGAGCGAGAGGGACTGGAATCAATCGGATTTCCACTCACAGATGCCATGGTGTGAATACCCTCGTTCCCGCTGTTGGGGCAAAGTCCCGGTACTGCGGCCACGGACAACAAATAACAGCGAGTTTCACACCGGGATTGCTTTCAAATTCCTCCAAATTGGAGATCACTTCGAACTCGTGAAGGCTCGGAGAATTAGTGGGGGTTGCAGCGAAGTCATGGATGAGAACGCGGTAGCCGCGCCGTTTCAGTTGCTGCGCCAGAAAAAGGCCCGCCGCCTCCTCAGTGATATACGTGTTGGGCTTGTACGTAACGCCCAGAACTGCAATCGTGTCGCCGGGACACGCCATTTCCTGTACTTTCTCGACGAGCTCCTGCTTGGTTCGCTCGTTTACCCGGTCGGAGGCCTCGGCCAACGGCGCGTCGAGTCCGACCTGCCGAGCTGAGTAAGCCAGGAGACGGTTGTCGCGCGGGAAGCAGGGGCCCCCATAACTTAAGCCGGCGCGCAAGTATTTTTTTCCAATCCGGCTGTCGCTGCCGAGAGCGTCGAGTATGGCGTGGATATCGGCGTTCGGATGTCTCGCGGCGATTAACCGCAGCTGATTGGTAAAACTGATCTTCATCGTGATGTAGCTGTTCAGCGAAATCTTCGTCAGCTCCGCGCTGACGATGGACATGCGGGCAATCCGAGGTGAATTGCGGTTGTATTTTTTGTAGAGTTGCTCAAGCGCCGCGCCGCTTTGAGGATCCGATTCGCCAATCAGCACCAGATCCGGTTCCAGCAAACCATTGATCACGTCGCCCAGCGCAATGAACTCGGGATTGTAGCAGACGCCGAAATCTTGGCCACAAATGCCGGCGAGTTCGCGTTCCAACATGGGAATCAAAACCGCCTCTACGGCACCGGGCGTGGTCGTTGAGCTGCAGACAAACAGATGCTTCTTCTTGCCAGCGTCCCGCATGGCCCTGGCAACCGGCTGCATTGCCTTCAGCAAAAACTCGTTGGAAAAACTTCCGTCCGCCAGACTCGGGGACGGGGGAATAAAGAAGGTGACATCGGTGGCGACGGTCTCTCGGGGGTCAAGGCTGGCGCGAAGTCGTGAATGGCCAGCTCGGACAGTTTCGGCAAGCAGTGGCTCATCGAGCGGCGCTAAACCTTCATTGATCCTTTTGACTTTCTCCCGATCAATGTCCACGCCTACGACTTCGAAGCCGCGGGCTGCTAGCGTCGCTGCTATGCACGCCCCCAGTTTCCCCAAACCGCAAACCGAAGCTGTTTTAATTGAGTTCATGTGGAGTGAACATGTTCCGCCGTTGCACACGCGCCGGCCTGGTGAAGGGAGAGAGTAGCTCGAGGGCATGCGTCAATGGGGGCGCGTTCGAACCGGATTTCGCGCCACCACAAATGGATGCTGCGAGGACAGAATATCCGCCGGCCGCTATAAAACGCTTTGCAGCTGACGTCTTAGAGGAATATACGGCCTTTGCGGCGACGCCTTGGCGCATTATGGCGCGCAAGAGGTCGCGTCCATTCTTGTCGAGCGTTCTAAGGATCTCCTCTTTGCTCAGAACCTCTACCCAACCACCTGCAAGCGATTTCATGTTCAAGTCCTAGTCCGGAAAGCGACCCTTGAAGGATTGAGTGCGAAACCCCGCGACGCCAGTTTAAAGATCGTGTTCCCGCGCCACATGTTAAACCAATGTCTTTGACGAGCCAGCGCTCCGAAGAGGTAATCCCGAGTGTCGGGCGCAATCGCAGCACATCGCAACCGCCGACACGGCGGTCCAAGCATGTTGACCTGGCAGAAGGCTGGAGGTGGGTTCTTCCAGTCGTCGAGCGTGCGAGTCGCAACCTCGCGCCCGATTGCGGAGAATCGTGCACGTCGCCGCCCGCCATCGCACGCCGGGACCTTCACTCTGCCGAGCAGCCGGCGATGCGGGCGTATAGCGAGAACGCTCACGATCCGCTTGTCAAGCTTCAATCGCTCGTTTCGCTCAAGTGCCGGTCGGGGTCATTCAATTGAGCCGTTTGCCGCAACTGATGCCTTCCACGGCGCGGTCGGCACATGCTTAGTCGTCGCGTCGTATCTCCTTGCGCTCTCGCCGTGCTCTGACATCCTCTTCCGGGACAATGAGACAGCCTCACCCGCAGTGCGCGCGGCATGCTTGCGATGGCAATCCGTATCAACACGGCTCATCGAGGATGCGTGTTGTGGCCAGTCGCTCTCTCAACTGGTGGCGCTGGCACGACGCTTCCGTCGCGCAGCCGGTCCCCGTCGCCGACGCATCTTCACGGAGCACCACAAGGGCGTTTCCACAACACACGCCCACAATGATGGGTTCCGCAAAGTGAGAGAATCTGCGAGATAGTGGAGGGTCGCGTTTACCCTGACCCTGTCCTCGGCGACAAATCAGTCGCAATAGCTTCGACCCAAATGGCGCTAATCAAGGGCCGCGACCTTGACATTCGTTAAAACGTTTGGAGTGCGAAGTCGACGAGGTCAGAGCGAACGGGCTCCGCAGCAACGCCTGTCGCGCCGGCCGCTCCACCGCGAGCGATCGCAAGTCAAGGAGCTGGCGGCTTCACGAGGCGGTATGGCCACGTCCCATCGTCGCCGATCCCGCAACAGGGGATGCTCCCCGGAACGATTCAACTTTCGAGCAATAAGCGCGTGGACCCTCTCGAGAAGTTGCAGAAGCAACTTCCCATCGGTGCCTCGCAAAGTGTAGTGCGCTGATCTTCCCGGACGGCGGAGTATTGGCCGTGACTAAGATTGGCAGCCAACAACATAACGTTTCATCACGCGCCGCGGCGAGCCGCGTTGTTCGCTGTCGAGGCGTCCATTGTTACCTCTCGCGGGATTTCGAAAATTAACAAACGGAGAAATCTTGGAATGGCACAGCGTGCAGGAGGTAAAATGCTGCAGCTTCTTGACGACCGAAAAGGCACCGCTCGCCAAAACGTGATCCAAAAAATTGATAGGGCCAATGCAGCGGCTCAGTCGTCGTCGGGGTCAATGTGCTTTCGGATCACGTGATCGTCGCTGATGGACGCGTCATCGTGCGAATTGCCAATACCGAATTCTGGCGGCG
>Ga0126381_100000960_pt1 | contig 31413 bp, 25 predicted proteins | sample PanSoiMetPlot_28_FD_96465 | JGI IMG/M metagenome (GOLD analysis project Ga0126381, IMG submission 96465) | Tropical forest soil microbial communities from Panama - MetaG Plot_28 | ecosystem: Environmental > Terrestrial > Soil > Tropical forest > Bulk soil | place: Panama | collected 2016-02-17 | reverse complement strand
CGCTGCTGCTGGTGAGCCTGCTGGTGTTCATCGCCGCGCATGGGTTCGGACAGGGAGCGGTGATCTGGGTGTTCATCAGCGAGATCTTTCCCAACCGCGTGCGCGCTCGCGGCCAGGCCCTCGGTAGTTTCACGCACTGGGCGATGAACGCCGGTATCTCGTGGACCTTTCCGATGATCGCCGCCGCGGCCGGCTGGATGGCGTTTGCCTTCTACGCGGTCTGCATGGTCGGGCAGCTTACCTGGGTGGTACTCGTGATGCCAGAAACCAAGGGCGTGTCACTGGAGAAGATTCAAGAGAAGCTTCGGATTGAGTAGGTATGGGACCCACGCGGCACCAACCGTAAAGACATCGGCACAAACGTCATTCCCGCCTCACATCCTGGGGCGCATCGGACGGGTACGGGATCAAAATCCAACCGGTTCACGCGGGCGAACCGGCCGGTTCATACGCGCGCGCCGTTCCGAGCTTCGATCCGTGTTTTCAATGAGATGCCGGTTGGTCACCGGAATGCTTTTCGGATGCGCGTAATCGGCACTTCCCCAAAAGAGGGCCGTCCGAGGAGGGAAAGACAATGAAAAACACAACGATGCGTATGATGATCGCAGCGGCTGCTCTGGCGGTCGCGGCTGGCACGGCGGCAGCGCAGACGTACAAGGGGGAGATCCCGGTAGCGTTCCGCGCGGGAGAAAAGTTGATGCAGCCCGGTGCATACGAAATTCGCGTTTCGACCGGCAGCAGCGGAATCGCGCACGTGACGGTGCGGAATGCGGACAACGGCGCGACCGCGCTTCTCGTCCCCACGTATGGCACCGACGCTCCGAAGGCCTGGAGGGCGGCCGGCAAGCCGGTGTTTGCCTTTGCATGTGCCGATGGCCGCTGCGCACTGCGCACCCTGTGGACCGGCACAGATCTTGCCACCTACAGGTTTCCCGGCAGTCTGACGCCCAGCTCCGATCGGCAGACCGCTGAAATGCTCGTGACCCTGGTCAAGTCCGAGTAATCCCTCTCACAATAACGGCCAAGTCTGAACATGCGGCATCGCTTCGGTGGTGCCGCATTCTTGATTTGTGCGGACACTTTGCGCGTAAGCTACACAGTGGTCCGCCGGATCTTCTGTCCCTCCCCGCAAACTTCTTCCGCCCGCGCGCGCCGCGGGCTGACGCCCTTTGGAGGCGCTTTACGGTTTCCAAACGCCCAGAACGGCAGCGTCCGGCCGATATTCGACCTGCTAGGCAATGATCTGATACAAAAAGACGGATCGGGACGTTTCGCGCCCGGAATCCCGTCCTTCGGGTCGGCGACGAGAATAAGATGGATTGGGTCGCCGGCCGGGACTTGGCAACCCCGGTTCTGCGGCCATTCCGCTCCACACTCAGGCGCCCCCCTACCTTTTGCGTTGGATGGTGTGGAGCGGAACCGTGCCTATTCCTGCCGAGGGGTGCTCATTCGCTGGGTCACCTCACCCCAGTCACTGTTGAGTGCGTGTTGCACCATTCCTGGCGAGGTGGCCCGAGGTGGTTCTCAGCGATTTGCCTCCGATTGCAAACCCTAATTCAAAAACGATGCGAAGCAGATTCACACAGATCTACAATCTTTCGTAAGGTGGTCGAGGGTCGGCTAACACGCATACCGACGTCATACTCCCCTCATGAACCACGTGGGCATATTTGATTAGTTTGGTAAGACTGGAAGCGGAACATTGACGAGTAGAAACTCTCGAGAACATTCTCAAGCCACTACTGTTTCCGGCGGCTGTCATCGGCCTTTCTGTGGTTTGGTCAATCGCTGGGGGCTGCAGCTTCATCTTCGGCTTTGCCGTCTCGCAAGCGGGCGGCCTCCTCGTGGCAGCTCTGCGACTGCATCAGCTTCGACTTGCTGGCTGACGGCGATTTCGGCAATTGGAGCTTGAATTCGGTCTTGTTACTAAAATCGCTGACGGGACTCAGATACGGATCTCCGCGGTGTCGCCGCGCATCTGCCACTGTGATCAAAATGCAATCCTGAGCAAGGCCGTCGCATCTCTGTTCAACGTGACATTTGGCCACCCGACAGGACGGCTGTGGCGAAGCTCGGGCCACTCCGACAGATGGACGACCGAACACGTCACAGGCTGGAGTGTAGATTCATGAAGGGTCGAGTTGAAGAACGTTCGCACCTCCCACACGTTGATACCGCTGAACACAGGCGCCTCAGGGAAGAACGCGACCTTGGAATTCCGTGGAAGAAGTGGGGACCATACCTGAGCGAGCGCCAGTGGGGCACGGTGCGGGAGGACTATAGCGCGGACGGAAACGCCTGGGATTACTTCACACACGATCAGGCCAGATCGCGAGCCTATCGTTGGGGTGAGGATGGTCTGGCAGGAATCAGCGGTGAGAAGCAGCTGGCCTGCTTCGCATTAGCGCTATGGAACGGGCGCGATCCCATTCTGAAGGAGCGCCTATTCGGCCTCACTAACAGTGAGGGAAATCATGGAGAGGACGTCAAGGAATACTATTTCTACCTGGACAGCACACCCACGCATTCGTACATGAAGTACCTGTACAAATACCCGCAGGCGACATTTCCCTACGAGGACCTAGTCGTCACGAATAAGCGTCGGGGCCGCGGCGACAGGGAATACGAGCTGCTGGATACAGGCGTCTTCAACGAGAATCGCTACTTCGATGTTTTCGTCGAGTATGCCAAGAAGTCTCCCACGGACCTCCTGGCCCAAATCACGGTATGTAATCGCGGACCTGAGGCGGCGCCGCTGCATGTGCTCCCGACCTTGTGGCTCCGTAACATCTGGGCGTGGACGCCCGACACGCAGAAACCGCTATTGAAGCAGGTTGAAGGCACGTACGGCCCGGTGGTGACTTGTACCCATCCAGAATCGGGACAGTTTTATTTATATTGCGATGGCAATGTCCCGCTGCTCTTCACCGAGAATGAGACTAATAACGAGCGGATCTTCGGCACTCCGAATATCTGTCCTTATGTCAAAGATGGCATACAAAATCATGTAGTCAAGGGAAAGCGAGATGCCGCGAACCCGGCGCATGAGGGAACGAAGGTCGCAGCGCATTATGCTGTAAACGTGGACGCAGGCAGTCAGGAGACGTTCCGCCTGCGAATCACTGAACTGGCTCCGGCCGACGTAGGCAATCCGTTCCATGGTTTTTCCGAGATCGTCGAAAGGCGCCAGCTCGAAGCGGACGAGTTCTACAAAGTTGTCACGCCGGCGGATGCCAGCGAAGACCAGGCCCGCGTCCTGCGGCAGGCAATGGCAGGTATGCTCTGGACGAAGCAATACTTCGGCTTCGATGTGGATAAATGGCTAGAGGAACACGGAGTTGATCCGATGCGGCCCGGGGGCAGGCCGATTCGGAATCGTGAATGGTTCCACATGATCAGCAGCGACGTCATTTCGATGCCCGACAAGTGGGAATACCCGTGGTATGCCGCGTGGGACCTGGCGTTCCACACCATCGCGCTGACGGTTGTGGATGTGGATTTCGCCAAATCTCAGCTTGAGCTGATGCTGAATGAGTTCTTCCTCCATCCGACCGGCCAGATCCCAGCCTATGAGTGGAACTTTAGCGACGTGAATCCTCCGGTGCATGCCTGGGCCACCATTTTTTTGTACCGCACTCAGCAGGCCCTCTACGGAGAAGGTGATTTGGAGTTTCTCAAGCGGTCCTTCGGCAAGCTGGCATTGAATTTCAGTTGGTGGGTGAATCGCAAAGATCGTCTCGGCAAGAACCTGTTTGAGGGCGGCTTTTTGGGCTTGGACAACATCGGTGTCTTCGATCGCAGCGCGCCGCTGCCCACCGGTGGACACCTGGAGCAAGCCGACGGCACAGCCTGGGTCTCTATGTTCTGTCAGAACATGTTGGAGATCGCTGTCGAACTCGCGGCACACGATTCCACCTATGAATATATGGCGACGAAATATCTCGATCACTTCCTGTGGATTGCTAACGCTATGAATCAAACCGGCGCGGACGGGATGTGGGACGAGGAGGACGGGTTCTATTACGATGTGCTGCGGTTCCCCGATGGTGGCGCGACGCGACTCAAGGTCCGCTCCATGGAGGGGCTATTGCCGCTTTGCGCCACGACGGTGATCGAACCCTGGCAGAGGGAGCGCGTGCCGCGGGCTGCCGCACTATTTTCTGACCGGCTCCGCCGGATGCCGGAATTGTTTGCAGGCATCCACGCTACCGGGCCGGGGCATCTCGGAGTGGCGGACCGCGGCATTTTCGCCCTAGTAAGCGAAAAACGCCTGCGGCGAATCCTGACCCGCATGCTCGATGAGGACGAGTTTCTGAGCCCTTATGGAATCAGGGCACTCTCCCGCTATCATGCGGAGCATCCCTATGTCGTTCGCGCGGGAGGCAATGAGTACGGCGTGAGCTACCTGCCCGCCGAATCAAACTCGGGAATGTTCGGAGGAAATTCGAATTGGCGCGGGCCGATCTGGATGCCCGTGAATGCGCTCTTAATCCGCGCCCTGATGCAGTTCTACCTTTACTACGGCGAGAACTTCCAGATCGAATGTCCGACCGGTTCGGGCAATCTGATGAACCTATTTGAAGTGGCGCGCGAAATTGCCAATCGCCTGCAACGGATCTTTCTGCGGGACGACTCGGGTCGCCGTCCATTCCATGGCGGGGCGGAGAAATTCCAGACTGATCCCTATTGGAAGGACCTCATCCTGTTCTATGAATACTTCCATGGCGACAATGGAGCGGGCATCGGGGCCAGCCACCAGACTGGTTGGACCGGCCTGGTGGGGAAACTAATCGAGATTTTCGGCCGGCTTGGCGCTGAGACCGCATTGCATGGCGGCAGACTGGCGGTTTTTGAGGCAGTCGAAGCGATGAGGTGAACGATCGCCGCGAAGCCCAACCGAAAGCTCCGCTGGTTTTCGCAACCAGATCGGCCCACAAATCGGAATTACTGAAGAAGCTTCCACTATGCATAAGCTCTTCAAGCTCTTCTGTTGGCCGCAATTCTGCCCTGCCGCCCAGCTCAGAGAAAGGATGTGGCATTGCCCCTGAGCCAGTCCTGAAGCATCGGCGTTTGTGGGTACGGGTGTCCGCGATACTGCCGGAAGCCCTCCCCATAGGACACGTCAGCCAGCAAGCCCCGTGCTCGGGTCCGCTCCATCTCTTGAAGGTACCCGTCCACGCCATGATGGTGCATGGGCTCAGTTGGCCAAGGAGGTGCAGGATGCGGCGACGAGTCTGGGGATTGCGATTCCTGCAGCCGCGCGGCTCCCAGCGATGCCTCCTGTTGAGGAACCTAGCGCGAATTCTCGGTGACTTCTCGTGTTCGGGTATCCCCTGTCCTTTAAGCCCTCCGTTGGCCGATGGTGCCCCGCCTCGCTATACTCATCCGGTTAGGAGTCCCGCGGTGCCACTGACACCTACTCAGCTGGCGACTTTTCAAGCGGGCTCACGGTGCTGGGGGACGGACAACTCCGCCAGCCAATAGCCGGACGCAGCTGCCGCCTGGGCTGCTTGCTCGCGCCCCGCATTGTCCATGGCCTGCAGGGCGGCTTCGCGGCGCTGCTGAAATACTTTCTCCAGATGCGCGCCGTAGTAACTCCCATCCTCGCGCGTAGCGTATCGCCTTACCGATTCGGGACTGCCGATCTTCAGCGTCTCGCCCAGTTCCAAACCCGTTTCGAGGAAGAACTCCCGGTCCTGCCCATCGGGTACTCCGAATACGAACGGCTCTCCCCACTCGAAGGCGTTCTTGATCATCCCGGTGGGGTACTTCACAAGCAATTCGAGCCCGCCGCGATTGAGATACTCCAATAGCAGCGCGCTGCCCGGCGCGGATTGCGCAGCGATCGCGCGCAGGGTTTCCTTCATCCCTTGTTCCGGCACATACATGCTGACGCCTTCGCAAATGTAATAGGTCTTGCGGTCGGGCTGGAAGCCGGCACGGCGCAGGACTCCGCTGAGGCTTTCCCGCGCGAAATCGATTGGGGCATAAACAACGTTGGCGGCCGAACCGCCTAAGGCACCTTCGAGCCGCTGCTTCTTGTACTCCTGGGTAGTACCGTAATCGATCTCGATGACGGCAGCGTCCTTCAACAGCTCGGGGAAGCGGTGTGCCCGCGTATCGAAACCGGCGCCCAGGATCACCAACTGCGTAACACCGCTCCGAATGGCACGCTCCATCAGTTGGTCGATGAAGCGGGTCCTCACCAGCATCAGCCAAGCGAGGCCGAAGACGTCGGGGTCGTAAATGGCTTCCTGAAAATCCCGGTGGAGAGCCTGGCTGATGGGATGGTCGGCGATCAGAGCCAATTCGGCAGGGCCGATTAGCCGGTCGGCGACCCAGTCGGGATTGCGCACGCTGGCATCGGGCTCGCGCGACCCAAACGCACGTGCCGCTGCGGTCAGAATCGAAGTGCGTGAGGGTAATCCATTGGCTTCCATTCAGGAATTATTGAATATTTCCGCGTTGTGCTGCGCGGTCCTGGAACCTGCCAAAACCCTGCGCCCGTTCGGAATTAGACCAGCCGGCGACCAACAGCCCGCGGTGCAGCCTACGCCAGGCGCTCCCAGGTCGGCCATGCTAGGATCACGTCTAATGAACTCCCGCACTCTCATCGCGACTGTGCTGCTCCCGCTTTTGGCCGGCCTCTCCCAGGCCCAAAACAAACAGCCACCCTTCACCGTGGTCGAGGCGACCATCCCGGAAATGCAGGCTGCGCTCGCACGCAAACGCACCACATCGCGCGAATTGGTCACGCAATACCTCGTACGCATCGCCATGTATGATCGTGTGCTCCATGGCCTCGTCACGGTCAATCCGAAAGCCCTCGCTGAAGCCGACGAGCGCGATCGCGAACGCGCGGCCGGCAAAGTGCGCGGACCGCTCCATGGCATCCCCATCGCTCTCAAGGACAACATCCACACCACTGACATGCCCACCACGGGCGGCGCTCTCGCCTTTGCCGGCCTCATTCCTCCATACGAAGCGACCCTCACTCGCAACCTCCGCGAGGCTGGCGCCATCATCATCGCCAAGACGACACTCATCGAACTGGCCAATTGGGTGGCTGGCGCACCGACACCCATGCCGGCTTACAACGCCATCGTCGGTTTCGGATTCAACCCGTACGACCCGCGCAGCGATCCGCGCGACACTAGCGATGGCCGCGCCGTCCTGAGCCCCGGCGGCTCTAGTTCTGGCGCCGGAACCGCCGCGAATCTGTGGGCCGCCAACGTGGGAAGCGATACCGGGGGCTCCATCGTGCAGCCCTCCAACCAGGCGATGCTCGTCGGGATCCGCCCCACTATCGGACGAATCAGCCGCTACGGCGTGATCCCGATCACCGCGGAGCACGATACCGCTGGCCCGATGGCCCGCACCGTCACCGATGCGGCGATTCTGCTCGGCGCTCTCGAAAGCGCCTCACCGGATCCCCATGATCCCACGACCAAAACGTGCGCCCCGCCGTCCAACCGCAACTATGCCCAGTTCCTCAAGCGCGACAGCCTCAAGGGTGCGCGCATAGGCGTTCCCCGGGCGTTTTACTACGAGGCAGTCAACTTGCCCGGCGAGCAGCGCACGCGCGGCGGTCTAAATTCCGAACAACAGAAGGTGATGGCCCGCGCCATCGAAGTCCTGAAGCAGCAGGGCGCCGAGATCGTCGATCCGGTCGTGATTCCCAGCTTTGTCGATCAGGATCCGAAGAAGAACTTCCTCCTTTGGCCCTACTGCTCCGGCGCCGAGCAGGCCAAAGGTAAAGACGAAAACTGTTCCGTGAATTTCAAATACGGCATGAAGCGCGATTTCAATCGGTGGCTCGCCAGCCTCGGAACCAGCGCGCCCTTGAAGACCCTGACGGAATTGCGCCAATGGAATCTCGCCCACGCCAAGGCCGGTGCTATTAAGTACGGCCAATCGCGGATCGATATTTCCGACGAAATGGATCTGGAAGAGGACCGCGCCCGCAACGAAGCCGACGTGAAAAAAGATCAGCTCCTGAGCCGCACCAATGGCATCGATGCCGTGCTGCAGGCCGACCATCTCGATGCGATTCTGACGCCTGCGTCGAGTGCGGCCGACCTTTCCGCCCGAGCGGGATACCCGCTCATCGTGGTTCCTTTCGCCATGGTCCCGAATGGAGGCGGCGGCCAGCAGCGGCAGAACACATTTCCCCCGGGGTTCAATCCCAGACCGGCGCCGTACGGAGTCGGGTTCACCGGGAGCGCCTGCAGCGAGCCGCGCTTGCTCGGAATCGCTTATGCTTTCGAGCAGGCCACCAAAGGCCGTGTGCCGCCCCCTCTGTTTCCGTAAAATTCAACGACCGGGTTGCTCGGCGAGCGTGACAAAGCCAAGTGGCGCATGAGCCATTTCCGAAAATGGGCGTTTACCCATCTGATGCAGTTGATTTTGTGGTGAAGCGCTATAAGAAAATCCGCCGAGGCCCGGAGCGGCCCGCTGTGGTACTGGCCAAATGTCCTAACCCCGGCGTTTGATGCTGGGGCTAATCTATAAGATGATGCATCCCAAGCGTCGCACTTTTCTCAAGCAGGTGACGCTCGCCAGTGCTGCCACCCCGCTTACCGCGCAAACACTCTCTTCGCCCTCGCCGGCACGTCCCGCCGCTGCCTCTGCGGTTGCCGAAATTCGCTATCCGCGAACGTTCACGGGGCGTCACCTCACCGCCATCGCGTTTCCCTTGGGGGGAGTTTGTGCCGGATCCATCAGCCTGGGTGGACGCGGCCAACTCCGTGATTGGGAAATCTTTAACCGGCCGGACAAGGGCAATGCGCCGTCCTACGGTTTTCCGGCCATCTGGGTACAGGCCGGCAATCGCAAGCCCATCGCTCGCGTTCTCGAATCGCGTCTCCAGCCGCCGTTCACCGGCGCGAGCGGACTAGGATCGAACAATGTTCCCGGGCTCACGCGGCTCGCCTCGGCCACCTTCACAGGCGAATTCCCGCTCGCCCGCGTTGATTTCGCGGACTCCAATCTGCCGGTGAACGTCTCGTTAGAAGCGTTTACGCCTTTTATCCCGCATGAGCCCGATGAATCCGGCCTGCCCGTCGCGATCCTGCGATATCGGGTCGCCAACCCTGGTCCGGCGTCCGCCACGGTTTCGATTGCCTGGTCCATCGAGAACCCTACAGGTCGCACACCATCCAAAGACACGCGCGTTAATGAACATAGATCGTCCGATCGTCTGACGGGTATCGTCATGAGCACCCCGGACCTCCCCGCCAACGATGCGCTCAAGGGCAGCTTCGTGCTAGCCGTGCTCGGTGGCGGAGGGAGGCTGACGTATCTCCGCGGCTGGCAGCGCAGCCGGTGGTGGAACTCCTCCATGTTCTTTTGGGATGATTTTTCCGCTGATGGCGAACTCGGGCCGGAGTCGAGCGATCCCGGCCCGGTGGGTGCGCTCGCGCTCGGCCGCACTATCGCGCCCGGCGCCCATGCTGATTACACGTTCCTGCTCGCATGGCATTTCCCCAATCGCACGCCGCGCCGCTGTGGATGGAGTTCCGCTACCGGGGACGAGGATGTCCTCATCGGCAATCATTACACCACGCGCTTCGCCGACGCATGGACTGCTGCCGAATATACCGCTGCGAACTTGCCCGTGTTGGAGCGGAAGACGAAGCGGTTCGCCGCAGCGCTGCGCGAGTCCACGATCCCCGCAGCCATTAAGGATGCAGCCGGAGCCAACCTTTCCACACTGGTGACGCCGGTGTGCTTCCGCACGGCCGATGGCGAATTCCATGCCTTCGAGGGCGCCAACGACCATTCCGGCTGCTGTCACGGAAGCTGCGCCCACGTCTGGAACTACGAAACGGCTACCGCCCACATCTTCCCCAGCCTCGCCCGCTCGCTGCGCGGCTCAGCTTTTGGCTACCAGATGGACCCCAACGGGGGCATAAGATTCCGCGAGCGGCTTCCGCACCAAGGCGAGAGCTTCAACTTTGCCGCCGCCGACGGGCAAATGGGGCAGATCATGCACGCCTATCTGGATTGGGAGCTCTCAGGTGACCTCGTTTGGCTTCGCGCGGTGTGGCAGCACATCAAGAAGGCCATCGAATTCGCCTGGATTCCCGGCGGGTGGGATCCCGGCAAGGAAGGTGTGCTCACCGGAGTACAGCACAACACTTACGACGTGGAGTTCTACGGCCCTAATCCGCAGTGCGGTATCTTCTATCTCGGCGCGCTGCGTGCCGCCGAGGAGATGGCGCGCGCCGTCGGCGATACCACCAGCGCGGCCGAGTACCGCGCGGTGTTCGAGCGGGGCAGAGAGTGGATTGACGCCAACCTGTTCAATGGCGAGTTCTACATCCAGAAAGTCCAGGGTCTGTCCAAGGACAAGATCGCACCCCATCTCACCAGCGACATGGGCTCAGCCAACACGGAGAATCCAGAGTATCAGGTCGGCAGCGGCTGCCTGCTCGATCAACTGATCGGCCAATATCTGGCCGATGTCGCGGGACTCGGCCCGCTGGTCGCCACTGACCACATTCGCAAAACGCTCGAATCCATCTGGCGCTACAACTACAAACGCACGCTCGAAGGTCATGTCGGCTTGCAGCGCACCTACGTAGTGAACGACGAGCCTGCCTTGATGGTTTGCGATTACGGGAAAGCCGAACGCCCACACGTCCCGTTCCCCTATTACGCCGAGTCGTGGACCGGCCTGGAGTATTTGGCCGCCGCGCAGCTTCTGTTCGCCGGCATGACGCGCGAAGGCGTCGAAGCCGTCAGGAACGCGCGCGCCCGATTCGATGGCGAGCGCCGCAATCCGTGGGATGAGCCCGAATGTGGCCACCATTACGCCCGAGCGATGTCGAGTTGGAGCACACTGCTCGCTGCCAGCGGCTTCCACTATCACGGCAGCGTGCAAGCCGTCACCATCCACGCCGCGCCCGGTTTCCGTTGTTTCTGGAGTACGGCCACCGGATGGGGCACGTTCCGCGTCACCGCCGCGGGAGCCATTCTCGCGGTCGATCACGGCAGGCTGACCGTCCGCACCGCCACCGTCAACGGTAAGGCATCCGCGCCCAACTCCACGGTCGAGGAAGGCCAAGAACTCGTGCTATGAAGCCGATCCTGGCTGTTGTCGGAGGATTCCTGGGCGCCGGCAAAACGACCCTCATCCTAACGGCTGCCGGTCTTCTCCGGCAGCGCGGATTGCGCCCCGCTGCGATCCTCAACGATCAGGGTAGCGACCTCGTCGATAGTCACTACGCCGCCGCGCTCGGCGTCGACTGCGACCAGGTCTCCGGCGGGTGTTTCTGCTGCCGTTTTCCCGACCTGGTAAACGCCGCCAGTCGCCTTCTGGAATTCAATCCTGATGTCATTTTCGCCGAGGCGGTCGGCAGTTGTACCGATCTCGCGGCTACAACGCTGCGCCCGCTGCTGCGCGAGCACGGCGAGCGCCTCCAAATCGCGCCGCTCACTGTCGTACTCCACCCACAGGGCCGCTTTGACAATCCGCATCTCGATTTTCTGTATCGCAACCAAGTCGCCGAGGCCGACCTCTTGTTCGCGCGGGGCGAAAGCGTGCAGGCGTGGCTCAACAAGATTCTCTCCGGTGAGGCCGCTGCCGGAGCCAAGGTTCTCGACATCGATTACGCACGTTATGCGGAAGCGGAAGCCGCGCTCGCGTGGCTGAACCTTCGCGTTACCACCCACGCATCGCCGGCGATCTCCGCACCGATGCTGATCGGTCCCCTGCTGGACCGCCTCGAACCACTAATATCCATTGTGCACCTGAAGCTCTTCATACAATCCGACGCCGGGTACTTGAAGGCCGCTCTCACCGGCAGCGGCTGCGACCCGACGTTAGAGGGAGCACTCGATCAGTCCCCGTCCGAGCAGCACGATATCTTGTTAAACATTCGCGCGCTCAATGACCCCGACACGCTTCGCCTAATCGTGGAGCGCGAATTGTCGACCCTCCCGGTCCGCCTCGACTGGCGTTACATGGAGTGCTTCCGCCCGTCCGCACCCGTACCGGATCACCGGGAGTAAATGGAACAACGCATCGCCATCTCGGCACCGGAATACGACGCAGTGTGGCGGACGGTTGTTCCGTGCTCATGAACCAGCATACTTTCTCGAAACGCCACGAGCGGCAACCCTTCGGATTCCTTTCGAATAACGTGACCTGTCGCCAGGCACAGGGCGTCGCAAGAGCCCGAAGCCATGCTCCGTTTAACTCTGCCGTAACACGAGACGCCACGGCGAGTAGTGCGTCTGGCTAGTATCGATTTAATCGATGCAGTCGGTTCAATCATGAGGCCATCAAGGTCTCGCTTGGCCGCGAAAGAGGCTTTGAAAGCTTCGGAGGCCAGAGGCTGCCTACTCTGGCAGATCAGTACACTGGTTGCGTCATCAAGCAAGGACGTAAGCTATCGATAAATTGAGTGACATTCCGGGCACTGGGCAGGATGATCTCTGGTCGCGGCGCCCGTAAATTGGCTACGCCCGAAGTGAATCCTACCTGCATAACCATTGGGAATCTTTTCTGGCGCGCTGAAAATGCCGAACATAATCGTGTGTTGGCGATCTTTCTCGTTACCGGCGTTTCGCTTCTGCTGGCGGCTGTGTTGTCATGGCTTTGCCTTGCGGGTGTTCTGAGAGGGATGGTTGCCGCCGACGATCTTCAGTCCAACTCGGACACTTGATCTACGATGATTCCGGTGAACAGCCCTGGCTCGTCTTTGCGGTGAAGCTCAATCACAACTCACTGACAGGGACGGAACCAGTCCCTCACATTACCAACCAAGCTCAAACTCCCGCAGGCATCGCCAGCAGTGGTACCTGCCATTTACCGGGCGAGAGATCGACTCATGGAAAGTGCGGCAGTAGAGTTGGCCCGCCGCTTTCCATACTCGGGCGCTGAGTCTGGTCCAAGGCGCATTGTGAACCGAGACTTCCAGACAGGATTCGGACGTACTCATACGTAGCTCCATAAGGATGGGGCGCAGGTCACCGATGAGTCTGCACCCCGTTGGTTGGCATCGTGCTTTCTGGACTACAACCCAACCTGCATTACGGGATTATGCGCTTCCTGCCGTGCCTTTAAAAGTCCTGTTCGTACGGTGGAGTTCCATGACCAGGTTCTTCCTGGTACTGGTCCATTGCAGCCTAGCCGAATCAGTCACTTGTCCGCGACGCAGGAAAACGCGCCTTAGTACCACAGATTTAGTCACCCCACCACGAAGCCAAAATGCCACTGTTAGCCGAGAGGCTCTAGGTTCGAGTCCTACCTGAAGAGCCAATCCACCAATTTCAAAGCACTTAAACTCGGCGAGAATCCTAGTAGTGGCGTTAACGAGGCGGTGAGCTTCGGATCCCGCCTCGCTGCCGTATCGGATGGCGATGGTCCGCCGGATTCGAGTCCAGCCCGAATGCCTGGATGCGATCCGTTGCTACGAAAACCATCCCGGGGCCAAACGCGGGCGTGTTGTACTTGCCGCCCACGTTGAGCATCGGCGGCGTGCTGATCCATAGGGCTTCGAGAGTCCCTGCATCCAGCGCATAGAGGATTGGATGAGGAACATCTCTCGTCAGGGAGGCGATGCGGGTCACGTTGGCGACCAGGACCCAAACGACAGCATCGTTGCTGCCATTGCTGGTTACCCAGGGCGAACCGGGCGACAGAAAGCCGAAGGAGTTTGCCGAAGCCTCTACCGCAAGGTACGCCGGACTGCCGGGCGAGATCCTGATCCGGAGCTTTACGATACACGGTGGAACTGTCGCTTCAGAGTCGGCCGCCGCTTTGCTGGAGCCGGTAACGAATAGAAAATTACTACCATCCGCCGAACGAAAGAAGGCGGCTGTGGAACGGCCTTTCGCATAGTCGAGACTACCGAAAGTTTCGGTGTAGGGGCCAAAGACATTCAGCGGCCCCGGCTTGCCGAACTGTGGCTGAGGTCCTGGAGGCGATAGCGACTGGTCGGTGGCGGGATCCCCGCTGCAGCCCGGCCGCGCTACCAGGCTTCCCGGCATGTGATCGCGGTCGACCAGGTACTGGTTGCCTTGTTTGCCGCCGAACGTAATGAGATGCGGAGTGCTGGCGTTCGCCGAACCCAAGTCCGGCAGCACGACGGCCGCCCCGCCGGACAGATCCATGTCGCTTTGATCCATCTGGCAGTAGTTCCATGGGGTGTAGGTACCCACCAGCCGCAAGGGCGAACCGGGCCCCCATTTGAGCACCGATTGCGACCAGAAGCCGGGGACGGCGGGCGTGTCGAGAGTCCCATTGCCGGTGGTCGAGTAGACGTTTCCCTGATCGTCCACCGCCGGGCCGCCCGAGGCCCACATCCCGCCGTTGGCGAAGGCAACGTCTGACGGCGCTCCCGAAAAGGCGCTGGCCAGCGCAGGCGTCCGGGTATCGACTGCCACCATCCAACCCGGTGCGTTGTCCAGGTAGGCGCCAAACGGGACGTAAAGGAGTTTTCCGTCGGGACTCAGGTTAAGGGCGCCCCGCTGGCTCATGGCGATGGCCTCCCGGAAAATGGCGGGGCCGTTCTGGTTGATCGGGGCGAGCGCCGTGTTGTTGATGTTGAGCGGCCAGCCCGGCAAAATGTTGCCACTGGTAATATCGAGGGCGAACACCTGCCAGCCCTGCGTCACGTCCGCCGATGCCACGTAAAGGCGGGGCGGATTTGTGTTCAGATCGATGACAGGTGTGCCCAGGATCCCGAGCGGGATACCGCCGTCTAGCTTTCCGCTTGGCGTGCCCAGCCGCCGCTTCCACAAGATCGCTCCCGGCGCGACGCGGTCTAAAGACGACGGATACGCCGCATTGACTGCGTAGACAAATCCGTTGCTCGAACCCGCGTAGACGACGTGGAATGTTCCGCCCGCGTACTCGCCGGCGGTCATCGTGACGCGATCGACGTATAGCGGCGATGCATACAAATGGGGACGGTGCGTCGTGCCGCCAATCGTTACGGAATCGAATTGAGGCGAGTCCCAGAGCGGGCCGAACGCGCCGCCCGATACGCTCCGGGGCGTCAGGGCGCTCTCGCTGGAAATCCAGCCGGTGCGCTGGCTATCACCATGGAACGTCAGTATGTTGTACTGGCCCATCGCGGCCAATGCGAATGGCCCGGCCAGCAAGCCAAGAACGCGGACCTCGAGCATCACAGCGACGATAGTATATATCGCTGGTATCCTGGGCTGGGTGCGCTCCCGACCCGTCGGAACGATGCCCTGCAGCTGGCTTATTTTTCAAGTACTTAGCATGTTAACCCAAGATTAATATAAACAGACCCGGTAATGCTATAATAGCAATAGTATCACTGAGCCAAGCCAATCTCTCATTGCAGTTCCTCGATAAGTCCGTTCCGTCTCCTGAAGTTGTCCTCTCGCAAATCCTGATTCTCAGAATTGAAACGTTTTTTCGATCATCAACTCTATGAATCACTCCATCAAAGCAATCATTCTGGCTTGCCTGGCGGCCGCGAGCAGTTGCGCCGGCATGAATTCGCCATATTTCAATCGATCCGCAATTCCACTAGCTCGCCGCCGCCGCCCCGAACTGTGGGTCGCGGCAGCCGAAAAACGAGCGGTCCTCAGACCGGAACAGGTGCAGGCATTGATCGCGTCCGCATCCAGAAAGAACGGTGTGCCCACAGCCCTCGTGAAAAGCATTGTGGCCACCGAATCGAACTTTCGATGCGACGCTGTCTCGTCGCGAGGGTCAATCGGCCTGATGCAATTGCTACCGTCAACCGCCCGGCAGTATGGTGCCGATGCCAGGGTTCCAGAGCAGAATATCGACGCCGGCACTCGCTATCTCCGCTTTTTGATCGAGAGGTATCGCAACAGCGGCAGTCCGCTGAACAACGTCATCGCGGCGTACAATGCCGGGTGCGCCGCCGTGGATCGCTACCACGGAGTCCCGCCGTTTCGCGAAACACAGGGCTACGTGAATCGTGTGCTGGCACTCATGAAACAATATCAGAGCTAATCATCGGCAAAGTGGGGCACAACCACTCTCCCCGTGGTCACCAGCGTCTTCGTGGCAGTAGCGGGATCTACGCGGCCGACCATCCAATGGATCCTGGATGCAGACGGCTTGGAAGCATGCGTGGTCGGAAGCGGGGGAAGGTCGGCGAGGGAGTATTAGGTTTGGGATGCAGATGCAGCATCGACGCCTGAGCGGGGCTGCGGTGCTTGCGGATCTCATTCTCGGCTTCGTGCCAATCACTATCGGCATCGCCTTTGCGTGCGGTCCGCTGACGATCTTGGAAAATCTCATACGCCCGCTCGCGGATCTGCTGGTTCGAACTGATACAAATCATGGATTCCTCCTTCCGCTTTGGCCGATCGGTGGAAACGCCCGGCGCAGGTACGGCACTTGTGGGACCTTTCTTGGTGGAGCAGGCCAGCCAATAACTTCCGCATGCGACTGCAGGGGGAATTTAACAGGACCGGCCTTTTTGACTATAGTTTTCTTTCACTTTAGGAAGGCTTTTCTTCGGGGGATAACCGGAAGCTGGACGCTGTCCGGCACCCCTGGTTCCGCGATAACCGCCGCGCAGTTCGAATCGTGTCGCTGGTGGCCGCCGCCGCGGCGCCGGGTTCGAGGCGCTGGGCGGGTTGATCGACCTCTCGCTGCATAAATCCGGCGAGAGCTATGCGGGCACGCCAGGGCTGGCGGAACTGGCGCGTTACGGACATTTCACTTCGCCGGACCGTCTCTGGGAGGGAATCGAGTTGTGAGGAGATTTTCTGTGCGCCCTGTTTGAGCGGGCCGGGGTCCGGCAGCGGCCCCTCAATCGGGTGTAGAATTCGTTCAACAGCCGGTGGGAGCGCTACTACCAAACAGCCGGAACCTGGAGGAGCTTTGGCGAACGCGGCTCCATGAGGCGTCGTTGTGGCACCAACTTGCGGCAGAGCAGCTTCGCCTGGCTAGGCTGGAATATGCCTATGAGGTGCCGAGTCCGGACGGGCGCTTTGCCGTTTGGCAGGCCCAGCGGTACGAACTGTTGGCGCTCAAAGAGTACTACCGGGTTCTGCAGACATATCACGATCTCTTACTGCACGGCGACATTCTAAAGGCCGTTCTTTAGAGGTATTCACATGGCCCTGAAACCATGGCGTGTGCGTCGAAGCAGTCTCTTGTCTTAGGTACTGCTCCACATCGTCAGCCGCAGCCATGCACAAGACTGCCGGCGGGGGGCCGCAAGCCTGTTCCGCTCGGGGGCGTCAGCCCGCGTCGGGGCATACCATCCCCCCGCCCCCACAGTCTGCATCGACTACGCGTTCATCGCGTCCGCCGGATGTCTTAGATGGGCCATTGAATTTCTTAATTTTGGCGGATGTTTGTGCGCGGGTTAACGGTATCGATTCTGAGGTGATTGATATAGTCCGCAGAGGTCATACTGATGCACCAAAATTGCCCGGAGTGTCAGCGCCTCTGGCAGGCGTATGCTTTGGCGATCCGCTCGCACATCCGGCTGGAGTACAAGCTACGCGATGGGGCCTTGGAAGGTGATTTGAATCAGATCCAAGACATCGCGCAAGAAGTGGATCAGGCCGATCTGGTCCGCTCGAATTTCCGTGAGGCCATCCGACGCCATGCGGGGAGTGCTCATGCAAGGACAGCCGCCGCAGAGCCTCATTCCATCACGCAATAATAGGCGGTTCAAGCGCTCGATACAGGATCTAATCTTGGCCAACCGTAACAGTGCCAGGGAGTCGAACTCCAAGACCCGGTCCAGTTTGAAAACCAAAAGGATTTCGAGGCACGAAGATTTTAGGTGTTATGGGCCGAGGCGAGTCTAGCATCCCGGCGCAATACAATGCTACAGGTCGATATATCTTTAATTAGACCACGCCAGGATTAGACACTTCTCCTTGTCTCCCGCCTTACCCGCCAAGCGCCAACCCGTAGGAACTGGCTTGCCCCTGGGATGTCGGTTGGGTTCATCCAAACCGCAATTGGCGACTGGCCCCGCGTCGCGCGCACGTTCTGAAGCGCACAAATTCAGCCAGAATGTTGCGGCCCAGCCTCGTTTGGCTTGGGCTGGAATTCCGCGAGGCAAACCAGGTTTCGGCATTCGGACACGGGTCTGAACAAAAGAATCTCTTTGGTCCAAACGATTTGATTATTTGCCCGTCTCAAGGTGCATGCGATTTCCATATTGGGGTCTTTCGCTTCTGGTTGCCGCGGGAACGGCTTCCGCGCAGTATCCGGGAATGACGATACCGCCCAGCGGAAACAACCAAAAAGCAGAAAGCGTTCAGTACATCGGCCCGGTTCGGATTTCGATCAGTTATTCGAGCCCGTCCGTTCACACCACTTCGGGTCTTGCCGCCGGTAAAGATCGGCACGGGCATATCTGGGGTGAACTGGTTCCGTATGGCCTTTCCGATCTCGGTTTCGGCAACGGCAAGCCAGGGCCCTGGCGCGCCGGCGCGAATGAAAACACGGTATTCGCCACGTCCCACGACGTGCTGATCGAAGGCAAGCCGCTGCCGGCCGGTCACTACGGTCTGCACATGATCCCGAATAAGGACGAGTGGACGGTCATATTCTCCAAGAACTGGCATGAATGGGGCAGCTTCTTCTATGAAGAGAGCGATGACGCGCTGCGTGTTGCCGTCAAGCCTCATCCGCACGAATACCGCGAGTATCTCACCTATGAATTTCCCGAGCGTAAGCCGGAATCGGCCGTGGCGGAGCTTCAGTGGGAAGATCTCGCCGTCGGTTGGCACATTCAGGTGCCCAAGATCAGCGATATTTATATTTCGCACCTGAAAGAAGACCTTGCCAACCAGCCCGGCTTCGACTTCCATGCATACGACGTCGCCGCGCGCTATACGATTCAGAACAAGACGAATCTGGAACAAGGATTGAAGTGGGCAGAGGCGGCGATTAGTATGCCGGGAATCGGCCAGACAAACTTCGGAACCCTCAGCGTCAAAGCGCAGGTGCTTCAGGCGATGGGACGGGAGGACGAGTCGAAGGCCACCATGCAGACAGCGCTTCGGCTTCCCGGTACCGCCCCAACGGACATTCATCAATATGCACGCCAGTTGCAGCAAAGCAAGCGCGTCGATGAGGCGAACGAAATCTTCAAGTTCAACGCCGAGCGAAATGGCGACACATGGCCAGTTCACGTGGGCCTGGCGCGCATGTACATTTCGAAAGGCGACACAAAGCAGGCGTTGGAGCATGCGAAAATTGCCGTGAAGCAGGCTCCGGATGAACTGAATCGCAAGAATCTTGAGGCGATGATTGAGGCGTTACAGACTGGCAAGCCGGTGAGTCAGTAGCGGATTGGCCATTGGCTCGCGAGTGCTAACCTCAATCATCCTCGACGTCGCCATTGGATGCGAGGATTTGCTCCGCCACTTCGCAGACTCGCGGCAAGACTCGCTCGATCTCTTTATACCGCCGCTGGATTTCACCAAACGCGGGCACGCCAAGATCTCCGAGCAGCTTCAGATAGCCGTCATTGAAATCCCGATTCAGATGCTCGGGCGCGTCTGACGCCAGGATCTTCCGGCACCTCGAATGGGTAATCCCGACCCAGAAGATTGCCTCGCGATGATACCCGCGCTCGACCAGCTCCACGCTGCCGTCGATCGCAATCGCTCGAGAGTATTTGCTGACATCGGATGCGAAGGGAAACGGCGTCCTGATGGCGGGGCTCGCCGCATCGAACACGTCCACGAGCGCCTCGATGTGGTCTACGACTCGCTTTCGGGGGAGTCGAGCGGACCCTAGCGACGCGAGGAGTGTTTCGTGGAACCCCTGGCGGCCATAATGAGTCAGCAGGTCCCGAACCGCGACGTAGCGCGTACGCACCGTAGGATTCCTCAGGCCTGCTGCAAGGAGCACGTGGGTGGTTAGACCTGCGGCGAAAAGGCACGCGATTACCTGGTCGTGCAAAGGCGCGCTTCCGGGGACCGATCGGAGAGAGGCCAACGCCTTGTCTCTGGCGCCGGCGCAACGCCTACGAACCCACCCCCGGCGGGCATACTCCCGGGAAACGACGGCCAAAAGCGGACTCAGATGGCCAAACGGATCGAAGACGATCTTCGCCGTGTGTAGACTTGGGCCAGATGGTAATCACTCAAAACCTGTTCCGGCGACTGAAACCGGACCCGCTGCAGGAATGAAATCTCAAACACAATACCGTGATGCAGGAACTTGCGACGGCTACCAGCCTGGCTCTCGCCTGCGAGCACGACCATGATATCGAGATCGGATGTCGCTGCGAGCTCCGCATCCTCAGGCAGCCAGTTTGTCGAGCCGGCAGTGTACGCTCCCCAGAAACCGGGAATCCTGGCCGCGTTGTGTAGCATCCAGTTCCGGGCGGCCTCTCTGGCCTGTCTGACGGTCACCGTTCACCAGCGTGCTTGATCTTTCCGGGCGCTGTCAACGAACAGGCGCCCGGAAAACAATGCAGAGGCCCCAGAATTCTCCATGTCGCGCACAACGACAGGGGACTCGGAAAGAGCGCTCGGCTACCCATTAGCGGCTTTCGACCCAGGCGTTCTGCTCGCCACGAGACTGATTTGGCCGGCATGGTGCGACTCGTGCTCCCAAACGTGGAACCACTTACATAGATTGTTCGTAGGTCCCCAAACGAAGCCGGTGTCTACGGACAGCAGCCATTTGTCATCCCGCTTACGGAATTCGACGAGGGTCCTTTCCCGTGTTTCCCGCAGAAGGCTGAGATAGTAGTCGAGATTATTCCCTTTGATCTGCTGGCGGGCCGGCACTCGCCATTCCTTGAACGCCGAGTTTTTGTCGAGATCCTGCGCGCCCCCATTTTCAAACGTATTGAGTTGATAGAGCCGTTCGGTTGCAGCGAGGTGGAGTAGCAGGGCACCGATGCGATTGGCCTGATTGTCCAGGAGAAAATCGAGTTGCTCCACCGTCATCCCTCTCACCGCACGAAGTACCGCGCTTCGTATCCAAGCCATTTCCGAAAGCAAGACGCCGGTCTCGGGCGAGTAGCCGGCCGTGGGACCGAGCACGTTCGGGCCGGCCTCCGCGGCCGCAGCGGCCGGAGTGAAAGACAGCCGTGAAACAGCGGCGGCGGCCAGAAAATGGCGGCGCGCCCTGCCGGTTAAACCCAAGCAGTTCGGAAGTGACGGCATCTCGAATCCTCACTCGTTCGATTGTAGGCCGAAACAGATTTCCACTCGGATGTCCGGATGCTCCCATGGAGCTGGAGCTACCACGCGCATGTTCATCAGCTGCAGCCAGGCGTCCTGGCCTGTCTGTGCCCCGGTGTAGTTCATCGGCAAACTTCCAGGAATACAATATTTCCCTCGTGCTCAACGAAGGTGCGAGCGCCTGAGCACCCGCCCGCCGCCAAAGGTTCGGCGAGTTCCCGCATCTGCTCAGGCGTGCGGTACACCAGCCACCAATCCATAAAAGATTCCATGAATGCCCGATCGGGAATATCCGGCAGGAAATTGGCGATCCAAACTTTCCCGCCCTTCTTCAACAGCCCGAACAGTGAGACAAGCAGGCGCTTTGCAACCCTGTCATCCAGATAATCGTAGAGCCCCGCCGCGTAAATGAAATCAAAACAGCCGAGCCGCCCACCGCGCGCAATCACGTCCTTTACCGAGCCTTCCTGGGCCTCTACGCCCAGTTGACTCAAGTCTTCGCGCACCGCTTCAACGCTCTGCCGATCCTGGTCAAGGGCAACAAAGCGCCCGAATGTGCGCTGTTGCACGGCGCGGCTGTGGAGCACTTCGCGCAAGTGCCCACTGGCCATCGACAGGATTTGAGCCTTTGGATTGCGCCCGCAGATAGCATCAATTTCCGTGGCTAACAGCCACGCGCGATTCCGGACGGCTCGTGGCGCTGGACTGTTGGTGCTAAACCCGGTGGAGGCACGGCCTCGTGGCGTCGCGGCGTCGAGATATGGGCCGATCGCGGGATGGTGATAAATGAAATCGAGAAGGACGGCATCGCCAGCATAGCCTCTCGGCTTGACATAAGACCGGCCGATGAACGGGTCCTCGTGCAAGATGTCGAATACGCCGTTAGCGCGGATTTCATGCGTGATGGCGCTCTTCCACTCTTCTTCCGTACCGAATTGTTGTCTTGCGAGATGCATTTCATCCCGCACCAGTTGCACGGCGCGCATCACTCGATTTGGCTCGCGCGATTCGAGTAGTTCGCGCGCCTCTTCCAGACTGCCGGTGTTGATTGACGATCCCACGAAGCTCGGTTGAAAGGCCTGTGGGAATTCAGGGCTCAGACTCGCCATATGTTCCTCTCATTGGCTATAGCGTGGTCTCAGTCGAAAATGGGACATCTCTGCTCTCTTTCCGTCTCGACCCCTCTGCCCAACAAGTGTTACGGATCTCGTAGTGGAGGACGTGAATCGAACAACCGGACGACCTGGGAGCTAGCAGACGGAAGGCCCTTATGACGGAAGGCCTTTCATCACGGTGTAACCCGCCAAGTGTATCCTTTTCATATTCCAGGTGGATTGCTAATGAAGGAATGGGGCTGCTTCGGCCGAAAAGACTTCCTGCGCATTTGTGGAGGCGTGCTAGCCGGCACTGTGATTCGACCCTTTGGGCATGCTGCCCCCACAGACTCCAAATTCTACTTCGGCATTATCGCGGACACGCACATCGTCGACCAATATTACAAAGGGCCGGAGAGCACCCCTGAGGACACGGATTCGATTTTCAAAACTACCGTCCGGCTGGAAGCTGCCCGGGGAGTGATCAATTCGTTGGAGCCGCGGCTCGAACGAGTCTTCCTGGTCGGCGACTATTTTCACAACTATCCTTCTCCGAATCTCGATTTTTACTTCCAGCATGAAACGCGCATTGATCGCGCCAAGGCACTGACCGATGCGTTCCGGATGCCGGTGCATGCGGGTTTCGGCAATCATGACTACTCGGTGAAGGATGTTCCGCGGGAGGCCTCGCACGAATTGTTCCGGCGCAAGCTCGGTTTGGCGCCCTATTACAGCGTGGAGTACCGCGGATGGAAATTTATTCACCTCAATAATTTTTTGGGCGACACTTGGAACAAAGGCCACGCTGATTTCAAGCCTGATATGGGCTCGTTGGGTGAAGAGCAGTTGAACTGGTTGGAAGCCGAGCTGGAACAGCGCCGTCCGACGTTCGTCTTCATTCACTATCCGCTTGTCATCGTGAAGGAGAACGAAGTGAAGGACTACGGTGTCCACACCCTGATCAAACGGCATCGGGATTCGATCCAAAGGGTGGTGTCCGGGCACTGGCATAAGTGGTTCGAATTCGGGCGTTCGTATGGGCCTCCGCACCTGGTGATTGCGGCCACACGCTACGATCCGAACGCGTACCTGATCGTAGAGGCAGATACCAAAACCGTGAGCCACGAACTGCTCAACATTGACCTGGTCGACTGGAACACGCATTACAGCAAGCCTTACCGGCAGGCGATTGGCTAACTCGAGCGGGTCCGCCCAAAATTCATCGGAGGAAAATAGATGCATCGCCGCTTTAGAAGTGTGGGATTCTTGTGCCTCTGTGCCGTGAGTGCCACGAGCCTTTTCGCGCAATTTGAGTCCGGGACCGTGTTGGGGACTGTTCACGATGCCAGTGGAGCGCTGGTGAGCGGGGCGACCGTTACCCTCCTCAACGTCAAGACAGGATTCTCGCTTCGCGCCGTCAGCGACGGCAAGGGCGATTACGAATTCGTCAATCAGCGTTTGGGCACCTACCAGGTCCGCGTCGGAAAGACGGGTTTTCAAACCGCCACCACCGAACCTTTCGACCTGACGGTGAATGCACGCCAGCGGGTTGACATGACGTTGCAGGTGGGGCAGGCATCGGATTCCGTAACGGTAACCGGCGCGGCGGAAGTTCTGGAAACCGACTCGAGTGCGCGAGGACAGGTCATTAATCCGCGCGAAATCGCTGAACTGCCGCTTAACGGCCGCGCCTATGCGGACTTGATGTTGCTGGCGCCGGGAGTCGCGAAATCGCCGCTCGAAAACGGCACCGATAGCAGCCGCGACGCTTCGTTCAACGTCAACGGCGGCCGCAGCGAGCTGAACAACTTCATGCTGGACGGCGTGGACAACAATGCCTATGGCACCAGCAACCAGGGCTTCTCCAACCAGGTGATTCAGCCCAATCCCGATGCCCTGCAGCAGTTCAAAGTCGAGACGAACAATTATTCGGCGGAGTTCGGGCGGGCCTCCGGGGCCGTGATCAACGCGACCTTGAAGAGCGGCACCAACGAGCTTCACGGCGAACTATGGGAGTTCAACCGGAACACCGTATTAAACGCGGTCGGCTTCTTCAAGCCTGTGGGCGGCGGCACGTTGCCGTTCAATCAAAATCAGTTCGGCGGCGCGCTGGGCGGCCCGATGCGCAAAGACAAGATGTTCTTCTTCGCGGATTATGAGGGTTTCCGGCGGGTATACCATCCTTTGCAGTTTGCAACCGTGCCGACTCCCACGATGGACCAGGGAGATTTCAGCGCCTACGGCGCTCCTATTGAGAATCCGTTGAACGGCAGCGTTTTTCCCAACGGAATCATCCCCGGCAATCAGTTCTCTCCCATTGCCGGAAACGTATTGTCCGCGCTGCCGGCGCCCAACCTCCCCGGTCTGTCGAACAATTTCGAATCGTCGCCTGCCGATACCATCTACAACGACAAGGGGGATTTCCGTTACGACTATTACGCCAGCGCGCGGCTATCGCTTTTTGCACGTTACAGCCAGTTCGATACCCGCATCTTCAGCCCGTCAAACATTCCCGGCCCGGCGGGTGGTAATGCCAACGGGAATGTTTACGTAAAGACCAAGCAGGGTGTGCTGGGAGCGGTCTACACCATGAGCCCAAACTCGATTCTGGAAGCGCGCTTGGGCGTGGACTACACTTTGGGCGGTAAAACGCCTCCCACTTTCGGTGATTCCACGCAAGGCTTCACGATTCCAGGCGAACCGACCGACCCTGCGTTGGGCGGCGGTCTATTCTCCGTCGGACTGAGCGGCTTCAGTTCCCTCGGGCGCCAGAGCAGTAATCCGCAATACCAGGATCCGTTCGTCGGCGATCCCAAAATCAACTACACGCACATTGCCGGACGCCACACACTGAAAGCAGGATTCGAATTTCAAATGATCGACACCGCGGTCAGCGACTTTCATCCGCAGTTCGGGACGGAAAACTTCGCCGGGTACTTCAGCGATCCGAGTTACTACTCCAACCCTACCGCCGTCAATAGCCTCTCCAGCACTCTCAAGGAAGTCTACAGCCTGGCGGACTTTATTTTTGGCTCACCGAGCCACTATGAGCTGGATAATAACCCGGTGGCGCACTACCGGCAGCGCATGTACTTTGGGTATGTCCAGGATGACTTTAAGGTCACACCTAAGTTAACGCTCAACTTGGGACTACGCTATGAGTTTGCCACGCCGCAATACGAGCGCGACAATCTCCTGGCGAACTTCGACCCGGTCAACGACAGCATGATTTACGCCAGCAACGGCAGCTTGTATAACCGTGCGTTGGTACACCCTGACCGCAACAATTGGGCGCCGCGCCTGGGCCTGGCATACCAGGTGGCACCGAAGACGTTGATCCGCGCAGGCTACGGCATCAGCTATGTGCAGTTTAACCGCATGGGCGGCGAAAACCTGCTGGCGTATAACGGCCCATTCGTAGTGGACGCCGCCATCGATCAGTTGCCTTCGCAAGGCATCTGCTCGTCGGCCGGTTCGGTTCCCGGCACCTGCTTCCGCTCGACGGCACAGGGCTTCCCGGTGAATTTCGCCTCTTCGGCGGCATTCAATCCCGCAATCAACGAGGTGCGCTACATCCCAGGCTCCGAACGCACCGGCTATGTCCAGAGCTGGCATTTCACGGTGCAGCGCGAACTACCGGGAGGCGTGCTGCTGGATCTGGCATACGTGGGCAATCACGATGTCGGGCTGGTGATTCTTTCCGATGCCAATCAGGCACTGCCTAACCAGCAGGGCCAGAACCTGACTTTGCAGCAGCGACGGCCCATTCCAACGTTTTCCACCATTGAAATTTCATTCAACGGCGGATTTGGCAGTTATGACGCGCTACAGATGAAGTTCGAAAAACGTTATCACGCAGGGTTGTATTTTCTGAACTCGTTCACCTGGTCAAAAGGCATTGACAATGCTCCCGGCCACCTGGAGAACTATGATGGCGATAACTCTCGTGTAAATTACTATAATCTGCCATTAGAGCGGGGACTGTCGAGTTATAACCAGCCAATCAACGATACTTTGACGGTGATTTACGACCTGCCGTTTGGTCAAGGACGACGGCACACCTTTACCGGCAACAGAGCTTTGGAATTGGTAGCCGGTGGCTGGTCGATTGACGCGATCAACACGATGAGTTCGGGCCTGCCGCTGAACATCGGCTATGCGGCCAGCACGCAGGCTAGCGTCAGCTCGCTGGTAAGCGAAAGGCCGAATCTGACTGGTGCACCCATATACCTCAACAGCTCCAACCCGGTGAATTACCTGAATGCCGCCGCATTCAGCGTGCCGAACTACTGGCAGCCCTTTGGGAGTGCGCCGCGCAATGTGGCTCGCATGCCTGCCTTTTTCGAAACTGATTTCGGAGTACACAAGAATATCGCCTTTGCCGAATCCCGCTACGTTCAGTTTCGGGCGGAAGCGTTCAACCTCCTGAATAAAACGAATTTCGCTCCTCCCGGCGGTTTGAATGCTAATTCGAGCGGGTTCGGCGTGTTCACCTCGACCTGGCCGGCACGACAGATCCAACTTTCTCTCAAGCTCGTGTTTTGAATTTCGCTCATGGCTGGCCAGGGCCGTCCAACAGGAATGCTGAAAAACGTCAAGAAATTGAGCCGCCGATGAACGCGAATCCACGCCGATTCAAAACAGGTCACCTATCGGCGTTCACCGGCGGCCTGAACGTTTTCCGCAGCCGGCTGGGCTGCCCCGGGCAGTCTCGGTTAGGCGGGCGGAGAATTGACTGGGGGAATCCCGATTATTTCTCAGCTGATTTGCCTTTGGGCAGCGGTTCCGTCACATCTAGCATCGTGGACGGTGCCGCCGGGTGAATCGCTGCTGCCTTTGCTTCGATCGACCGCGGCCCCCGACCGTGGTGATTCCTGCGTGGGACGTAAGCACAGTCGGTCAAGAGCGATCGCAGGGCTAGAGTTGTGGAGGAGTTCGGCAGCATCGGGAAGCGCACAGGGTCCGCGGATAGGGCGCTGGCCATGACCGACCGGGAAGCAGCACTTTCCATGCCGATGTCGGCAGCAGCGTCTTTGTCTCTGGGAACGCCGCCGGTGCTCGGTTTACGGACGAGCGACCAGGAATTATTGCTGGCGGCGATGAAGGGTGCCACGGACCGGGAGCTTAGATTGGAGCTTGGACTGACGGAAGAGGCGGTGAAACGTCGCTGGGCGGTCGATTCCAGTCGAGTGGAAAAATCAAAGCCCGAGCTTATTTCGGGATTGGGTTTTCAGAAAGGGACAACGCTACCTGCCGAGGGGCGCCGCGGGCCCCAAAAGAGGCACCGCGTCCTCGCCTACGTCCGGGACCACCCGGAGGAGTTGCGCCCGTTTAAATCTTAAGCGACAGCCGCCAGGCGTTCTTCTTCGGCCAGCGCGATGTGCGCTGCGAGGTAAGCGGCGTCGTCTCCCACGCCGAACAAGATCCCGGATCTGCGGCTGTGCAGCCAAGGCATGCCCAGGAAATAAAGGCCTTGGTATGCGGTGACGCCGCGCGTTTGAACCGGATAGCCGTCCTCATCGGTTACCGGCAACTTCACGAAGCTGAAGTCGAATTTATATCCGGTCGCCCAAATTACGCTTTTGATGCCCGCCGCTTCAAGATTCAGCGTGTCGAGCTGTTGCTGTTCATAGCCATCGCGCAACTGCGGAACGACTTCGGGCGGAGCAGTCAAGCCCATTCGAGCGATGTAGGAATCGACCATCTGGAGCGCATCGAGTTCAAACTGGTCCACTTGCGCCAGCATCTGCTTTATATCCGGTACCATCATCAGCCGTCCGCCCTGAGCGCCGCGCACGTGTCCTAGCAAGATGACACCATCACGGGCGAATTGATGGAGGTTCAGGCTCTCGCCACCATTTTTGCCGGAAATCTGAGCATGAGGTGCGAACTTGGCGCGGGAAGATTTCAACTCGCCGACTCTTGTGTCGAACATCCCCATACGCGTGAACCAATCGTTGATGTCCCGGCCCCGATACCGCCGCGGGACACGTCCGGCGCTGCCGATGGAGAGATAGACCTTCCTACCGCTCTGGTACAGTTCTTCGGCAATCTGGGCTCCGGACTGTCCGGTCCCGATGACCAAAACCGCGCCTGCCGGCAACGCGGACGGATTCTTATAATCCATCGAGTGAATCTGCAAAATCTTAGGCAGGATAGCTGTGGCGAACGTCGGAATCTTCGGCGATTGATAGAGGCCGGTCGCGACCACAACATTCGCCGCCTCATATCTCCCCTCGCTTGTACGAACCATATACCCCTGTTGGGCCTTTTCCACGGTGGCCACTGCCACGCCGCAGCGAACGGGGAGCGCGAACCTCTCCACGTAGTCGTCGAAGTACTTGACAACTACGGCGCGTGACATGAAGCCATAGGGATCGTCGCCAATGTACTCGGCCCCAGGCATCCGCACCTGGAAGTTAGGCGTTACCAGTGTGAACGAATCCCAGCGCTGATTCCGCCAGGCGTTCGCGACGGCGGGAGCGCGTTCGAGGACAACATGCCCTCGTCCTTCCCGGCGCAAATAATAGCTGATCGCAAGGCCAGCCTGCCCCCCGCCGACGATAACGGTATCAATGCTTTGGGTGCTCATCGCTCCGGTCCTCCCTTTTCAATTGATCTGATGCGGGGCGAGTGCCGATTTCCAGACAGCAATTCTAATCGGCGATTAAGTGCGCTTATCGGCTCGAACTGCCCGACAGGAGAGTCTTGGGCGAACTGGAAAGAAGCCGGGCACGCTCCAGCGCAAAAATGCGAAAGGCGGCCACCGTACCCTGCGGTTCCGGTCCGGTACGCAAAGCCAGAGTAAAATGGCGGCCGACTTGAATACCGTCGACCTGGACCACTTTCAGCACACGCAACTCCAGCTCTTTGGAGATTGCCCACCGCGAGACAAAGCCAATTCCAAGACCGGCTTCGACCGCGGACTTGATAGCTTCCGTAGAGTCGAGGTCCATCACGTTCTTGAACGACTTCATTGACACGCCGGCTTTCTCCAGAGCATCTTCGACGACACGGCGCGAGCCGGAGCCGTGTTCGCGCATCAGAAGATTTGAGGCCCCAAGCTGATCGCGGGACAAGCGATCGGACTCGAAATCAGGCCGCGTAATCAAAACCAACTCGTCCCGCATGAAGGACTCGATACGAACACCCTGTTCACGCGTAGGGCCTTCGATAAGTCCGATCGAAACCTTATCCTGCAGAAGCAACCGAACGATCTCTTCAGTATTGCCGCTATGCAATGAGAGCTGGACGCGTGGATTCTCGACCAGGAAGGCAGCGATCAATCGTGGAAGTACGTACTGGGCGATGGTTGTGGAGACTCCGAGTTCCAGATTCCCTGCCAACTGGTCCTGCGTCGCGGCCAGCTCCTGTTCGGCTTCGGATGCGAGGGTTGCCAGCTTCTGGGCATAACCCAAAAGCAAGGCGCCCTGGCGGGTAAGGGAAACGTGACCGCCCGCGCGGTCGAAGAGGCGAATCCCTAATTCGTCTTCTAGAGCCTTGATCTGAAGGGTGACGGCAGGCTGGGTGAGAAACAGTTGCTTCGCCGCCTTGTGGAAGCTGAGCTGTTCGGCAACTGCGCGAAACACCTTCAGCCGAAAGTTCTCCAACTGGGCCACGCCACGATTATCGACGGAAAGAGGCCACTCGCGGTAGGGGGCCAGACGGAACTGCCGGTTGGCCGCAAACAAAAATAAACCATGAGGCGAATCGAAGCATCTTTGTTGAGACGTCGCCACGCTCCGCGGCCAGCCTAGCCATGGGCGGCTAGAGTTGCGCCGGACAGCCGTGACCCGCCGAGCGTCTATCTTCGAACAACTTGTAGAGCGGGCGCATTTCCACGGGCCGACGACTTTCTCAACCGAACTGGCTCACAAAAGGATCTGGAATGTTGAGACGAAGTATGCCTTTCTCAGACACGACTCAATGGTCTGCCCCGGCGCTCCTCCTGGTCCTTTTCACTGCTGGACCTGTTTGCGGCCAAAACGTGCCTCCCTCGCCGGAACGTGCCTGGTACTCGTCATCATCCCGGCAGGTGGCGAACGATGCGAAACACATTGCGGGTCCGGGCTACGCCATCGATCCAGACCAGACCTATTCGTTGGCCCAGCTGATCGATCTGGCCGAAGCGCACAATCCGGAAACACGCGTGGCTTGGGAGCGCGCCCGCGCCCAACTGGCGGCCTGGGGCATTGCGCGGAGCGAACTGTATCCGACATTGGCCGCCGTTGCTCTGGCGCAGATAGAGCGGTACGAAGTGCTGTTTGGAACTCGATTCTACCGTCAGACGCTGTTGACGTTTCAGGCTGCGTTGGACCTGAATTACACCGTGTTTGACTTTGGCGCGCGCGCGGGTCGGATCGAAGCCGCAAAGGCGGAAAGTCTGGCCGTCAACTTCGCGTTTAACGACACCCATCGACGCGTGATTTATGAGGTCGAGCAGGCTTATTACCGCCTGCAAAATGCTGCCGGGCAGGAGGATGCGGCCCTGGCCAGCCTGGCCAATGCGCAGACCGTACAACAAGCGGCCGAAGATCGTCTGCAACAGGGGCTGGCGACGCTGCCCGACGTGCTGGAGGCGCGCAGCGAAACTGCACAGGCACGGTACAACCTGCAGGTTGTGTTGGGACTGGAAGCGATCGCACGCGGAGATCTGGCAACCGCACTGGCTGTTCCGCCAACCTCTAAAATTCGAATACCGCCGGTCTATCAGACGTCGCTTCCGGATTCGATTGCGGAAACGGCCGATCAGGCAATCACGAGGGCGTTCGAACAGCGCCCTGACCTGATGCAAGAGTTGGCCGAGATCCGGACCGAGAATGCCAACATCAAGCAAGCGCGAGCGCTGTTTTATCCGTCGTTGAATGTTGGCGGCGGGCCGGCCGCGCAATCCCTGAATGGATGGCAACAAACGCTGCCGGGGGGGCGTACCGCGAATCTCACCGGACAGATCCATTTCAACCTGAGCTGGACCGTGTTCGACGGCGGCGGCCGGAGGAACGCTCTGGAGCGGGCGGAAGCCGATCTGCGCGCGACCGAAGCACAAGTAGCGGTGACTCGCGACCGCATTGCCAACGAGATCTGGACCGCCTACTCGGATCTGAAGACCGCGCTCGCCGAGCGGCAGTCTGCCATCGCTCTTCTGGATGCGGCCAGCCAGTCCTACGCGGCGGCTCTGGAATCG
>Ga0126381_100000959_pt1 | contig 31453 bp, 28 predicted proteins | sample PanSoiMetPlot_28_FD_96465 | JGI IMG/M metagenome (GOLD analysis project Ga0126381, IMG submission 96465) | Tropical forest soil microbial communities from Panama - MetaG Plot_28 | ecosystem: Environmental > Terrestrial > Soil > Tropical forest > Bulk soil | place: Panama | collected 2016-02-17 | reverse complement strand
TCTCGCATACCTATGAGCGGGGCGACAAGGCGAAGACCGAAGCCGCCTTTGCGCGCGCCGACCACATCGTCAAGCGCCGCTATGTCGTGAGCCGCGTTCACGCGCAGTATATAGAGCCGCGCGGCGCGATCGGCACCTACGATCCCGGGGAGGACCGCTTCACGCTTTACGCCGACGTCAATTACCCGCACCGCGTCCGCAACATGCTGGCCAACGTGGTTTTCAAGGTGCCGGAGAGCAAAGTGCGCGTCGTCTCTCACGATGTCGGCGGCGGCTTTGGCGCCAAGGGCTGGCAATATGTCGAGCACCGCCTGACGTTGTGGGCGGCGAGCAAACTCGGCCGCCCCATCAAATGGAGCTGCGAGCGCTCCGAGGTGCTGCTCGCCGACGAGCACGGGCGGGACAATATCGGCGAGATCGAATTAGCACTCGACCGCCACGGCAGGTTTCTCGCATTGCGCCTGCACATGCTCGCCAGTATCGGCGCCTATGTCGCCTCCGACCGCCAATTGCTGACGCCGTTCGGCATGATCGGCACGGTGGTCGGCGTGTACGATATCCCGGCCGCTTATGTCAGCATCGATGCGGTGCTGTCGAACACCAGCTTGACCGCGCCCTATCGCGGCGCCGGCCGCCCCGAGGCGATCTATCTGATCGAGCGGGTGATCGAAGACGCAGCGCGCGAGCTCGGCATCGACGCAATAGAACTGCGGCGCCGCAACATCATCCCGCCCGACAAGATGCCGTATCAGACGGCGCTCGGGCCCTATTACGATTGCGGCGACTTCGCCGGAAATATGGCGATGGCGCTGGAGGCGGCCAATTACGCAGGCTTTCCGGTGCGGCGCGAGGAGGCGAAGAGGCGCGGCATGCTGCGCGGCATCGGTGTTGCCAATGCGATCGAACAGGCGGCCGGTCCCGTCCCGGAGTATGCCGAGATCCGCTTCAATCCGAGCGGCACGGCGATGCTGCTGATGGGCACAAAAGCGCATGGCCAGGGCCACGAGACCGCGTTCAAGCAGATCCTCTGCGAGCGCCTCGGCATCGACCCCAACGAGGTGCAATACATTGACGGCGACACCGACCGCGTCGCGTTCGGCATGGGCTCCAATGGCTCGCGCTCGATGGTCGTCGGCGGCGGCGCGCTCACTCTCGCCGCCGGCAAGCTCATCGAGAAAGGCAAGCGCATTGCCGCGCACCTGCTCGAGGCGGCCGAGGCCGACCTCGAATTTGCCAATGGCAGGTTCACGGTCGCCGGCACCGACCGCGGCATCACACTGAAGCAGGTGGCGATGGCATCGTTCCAGCCGGCGCGGCTACCGCCGGGAATGGAGCCCGGCTTTTTCGAGCACGCCACGTTTGCGCCGCAGCGCGCCACCTTCCCAAATAGTTGTCATGCGTGCGAGGTGGAGATCGATCCCGAGACCGGCGAAGTGAAGCTCGCCGCCTACCATGCCGCCGACGATGTCGGCACGGTTATCAACCCGCTGACGCTGGCGGGGCAGATCCACGGCGGAGTTGCGCAGGGCGCCGGGCAGGTATTGATGGAGCAGGTCGTTTACGACCGCCAATCGGGCCAATTGCTGACGGCGAGCTTTATGGACTACACGATGCCGCGCGCGGACAATTTGTGCGGCATCAAGATCCTCGAAAATCCGGTCCCGACGCAGAACAATCCACTGGGCGCGAAGGGAGCGGGTGAGGCGGGCTGCGTCGGCTCCTTACCGGCAGTGATGATCGCGATTATGAATGCGCTCGAGCCGCTGGGTGTGCGCGAGCTCGATATGCCGGCAACCAGCGACCGGGTTTGGCAGGCGATCCGCGACGCCACACGGGCGGCATAAAGGAGTTGGTCATGGCCGAGCCGCGAAAGCTCACCGTCTATATCGACTACAAGAGCCCTTACGCGTACCTGGCCAAAGATCTGGTCTATGAGCTGGAGCGCGACTGTGCGGTACGCGTCGACTGGCTCCCTTACGATCTTGATCTCGCCGGCTTTATGGGGTCGGCGCGCGTCGACGACAATCGCCGCGTCATCGAAGAGCAGCGCAGCGCGCATCAGTGGCGGCGCGTGCGCTACAGCTACATGGACTGCCGCCGGCAGGCGAGGAAGCGCGGCCTCGCGATCCGCGGCACACAAAAGATCTGGGATTCGAAACTCGCGCTCTGCGGCATGCTTTATGCCAAGCGCCGAGACGATGCGGTGCTGCGCCGGTACCATGACATCACTTTCGAGCGCTTCTGGAAGCGCGAGCTCGACATCGAGAACCCCGAGGTTGTCGCCGCCGTGCTCGCGGAGACCGGCGCCGACAACGCGGGATTTGCCGCTTATCTCGCCGAGGAAGGCCCTCGCGAGCTCGACGATGTCTGCCGCGCCGCCGAGGCCATTGGCGTCTTCGGCGTACCAAGCTTCGTGCTCAACGGCGAGCTATTCTGGGGCCGCGAGCACTTGCCCGACATCCGCGAGATGCTCGCCGCCGCGGCTTAGGCGGCGAGGATCGCCGGGCGGCGGTTGCGGAACGGTGTCGCCTTCTCGAACGCATCGGCAATGCGGAACAGGGTCGGCTCCCGGAACGGCTTGCCGGCGAGCTGGATCGCCACCGGCAATCCGCCTTCGCCGAACCCGGCGCAGACTGAGATCGCGGGGTAGCCGGCGACGTTGAACGGCATCGTGAAATTGGGCGGCCCGAACAGATCCCATTTCGGCACGGCGTCTATCTTGGCCGCCTCGGCCGGCTGCGTTGCTGTCAGCAACACGTCGAGCCCTTGCATTGCCGATTGCAATTCGGCGCGCAATTCGCGCCGCCGCCGCACGGCCTGGACATAATCGACGCCCGAAACGAGAACGCCGAGCATCAGCCGGCTGCGCACCCGCTCGCTGAACTCGCCGAAGCGGCTGCGGGCCCATTCCTCATACGCCGCCGCGCGCTCGGTAATCGAGATGAGCGACCCGCAGGCCAGCCAATCCTGCAGTGGCGATAATTGCACTTCGCGGATTTCGGCGCCGAGATCGCGGAAGGCGGCGATCGCCGCGGCGATGCCGCGCTGCGTGCCGTCGCTGACTTTGTGGTCGGTCTCGTGAAAATGGTGAATGACGCCGATTCTCATTCCTTTGACGCCGCGGCCGAGCTCGGCGGTGTAGTCTGGGATCGGACGCGAGGCGCTCGCCGGATCGCGCAGGTCGTGACCGGCGAGCGCTTGCAGCATCAGCGCGCAATCCTCGGCGGTCCACGCCATCGGCCCGATATGGTCGAGGCTGAACGCCGCCGGCGCGACGCCGCCGCGGCTGACGAGACCGTAGGTCGGCTTGATGCCGGCGATGCCGCACAGCGCGGCGGGCCCGCGGATCGAGCCGCCGGTGTCGGTGCCGATGCCGCCGAGGATCAGCCCGGCCGCCACTGCAGCGCCAGTGCCGCTGCTACTGCCGGCGGTGAAGTGCTCCGTGTTCCACGGATTGCGGGCCGGCGGCGCCGGCAAATCGAAGGACGGGCCGCCATCGGCGAATTCGTGCGTGGTCAATTTGCCCATCAACACCGTGCCGGCGGCGGCGAGCTTCTCGGCGCAGGTGGCGTCGGCGTCGGGGATGTTGTCCCGCAGCAATTTCGACCCGCAGGTCGTCGGAATGCCCTTCGTGTCGACGATGTCCTTGAGGCCGATCGGGATGCCATGCAGCGATCCCATCGGACCATGCGCCATGATCGCCGCCTCGGCGGCGCGCGCCTCGGCCAATGCGCGCTCGCCGGTCAGATGTACAAAAGCGTGGAGCTGGCCGTCGAGCTTTTGGACGCGTTCGAGACACGCGCGGGTGAGCTCGACCGGCGACAATCGCTTGGCCGCGATCAGCCGCGCGGCTTCGGCAATTGTCGGGATCGCCGCGCTCATGCGAGGTCCTCCTCGGCAAAATCGTAAATGTGCGCGGGTTCGGCCATGCGCCCCCGCGGCTTGCGCACCCGCTCGGCCATCTCCGCGACGCCGGCAGAAACCGATTTGAGTTCGGCCTTTTGTTCCGGGGTCAGGTCGAGCCCGGCGCGGCCGAGCAGAAATTCGAGGGCCTCGTCTGTGATTTCCGGCATCGGCTGAATCTCGGCAGTTGGAGGCGGCCCGTCGAGATTGCTTCACTTCGTTCGCAATGACAATCACGTCATTGCGAGGACCCCCGAGCGGCCGCCCTGCGGGCCTTCCGCGCGGAGGAAGCAATCCGATACCGGTTGCTTTATGCGGTCACCCCGCTCGGCAGCCGCCCGCCGCGGCCGCGCGGCAGGGTGTGGAGCTTCAACTCGACCGGATTGCCGAGCCAGATCGCGTAACTGCTGTGGTCCTCTACCGCATCCTCGGTCAGCGGGTGGACCAGTATGTCGAGCCCATCGCGGTTGAGCATCAGATACGGCACGACACGCTCAAACTCGTCAGGCTTGAAAATGACGAGAACATTGGCGATCGGATGCGGCCCGATCGGCGTGTCGCGAAAGCCGTCGATCTCGACCGGAAACCTCTCGCCGAGCGCGGCGCACACTCGCTCGGCGACAGCGCGCGTTCTTGCCGGGTCGTAGTAGATGTGGGCGTGATAGCCCAGGTTTGCGACGGAATGCGTGGTCTTTTCGGTCATTGGGCTGCCCTCCCTCCAAGCCTGCGCATTTTTACACAACGGTTACGCGGCGAGTCGCAATTTCTGCCGCACCATATCGGCGGCCTTCTCGCCGATCATGATCGTCGCGGCATTGGTATTGCCGGAGACGACAGTCGGCATGATCGAGGCGTCGGCCACGCGCAGTCCGTCGATGCCGTGCACGCGCAATTCGGGGTCGACAACCGCCATCGGGTCGTTGCCCATCTTGCAGGTGCTGGTCGGATGGTAGACCGTGCCGCCGCGCCGCCGCGCGTAGTCGAGCAATTGCTCGTCGCTCTCCACTGCGGGACCGGGTTGAAATTCGGATTCGGCAAAGCTCTGCAGGCGCCGGTGCGCCAGTAGCCGGCGGATCAGCTTGAGCCCGGCGACGATCGTCTGCTGATCGGTCTCGGTCGCCAGATAATTCGGATAGACGGCGGGCGGGTCGGCCGAGTTGGCGCTCTTCAATTTGATCTGACCGCGGCTTTCCGGGCGAAGCTGATAGGCGATCGTCGTAAACCCAGAAAACCGATGCAGGCCGTCCTGCGGGCGCTCGGCGCTGAACGGCGAGATCGAGATTTTAACGTCGGGTGAGGCAAGCTCGGGTCGCGTGCGCGCGAACAATGCCGCAGGGGAGCTGATCATCGACAGCGGGCCGCGGTGGAACATGTAATATTCGAGGCCCGCCCTTAGTTTCTTCGCATTGCTTCGCATCACGTCATTGACGGTGATCGGCAATCGGCATTTGAGCTTGATCGGCGCCGAGTAATGGTCCTGCAGGCTCTGTCCGACGCCCGGCAGGTGATGCAATACGGGGATGCCGAGCTCCATCAGATGCTCGCGCGGACCGATGCCGGACAGCATTAGCAGCTGTGGCGAATTGACCGCGCCTCCGCATAAGATGACGCCGCGCGAAGCGCGGGCGGTCACGAGCCCGGCGTCCTGCCGGAACTGAACGCCAATCGCACGGCGCCCGTCGAAGATGAGCTTTTCGCTGAGCGCATTGGTTATTACCCGCAGATTGGGCCGCGCCATTGCGGGCCACAGATAGCCGACGGCGGTTGAGCAGCGCCGCCCGTTGCGGGTCGTCGTCTGGTGATAGCCGACCCCGTCCTGGCTCGCGCCATTGAAATCGTCATTGCGCGGAAAGCCCAGCTCCACGGCCGCCTGGATGAAGGCTTCGCAGATCGGATGCTGCGCCACGTCCGAGACGCAGAGCGGCCCGCCGGTGCCGTGATAGGCGTCGGCGCCGCGCGTCTGATGCTCGGAACGCGTGAAATAGGCCAACACGTCTTCGAAAGACCAGCCGGTGTTGCCGAGCTGGCGCCAATGGTCGAAATCCTCGGCCTGGCCGCGGATATAGACCATGCCGTTGATCGACGAGGAGCCGCCCAGCACCTTGCCGCGCGGCCAGAACACGCGGCGATCGGCGGCGCCGGGATCGGGCTCGGTCTCGTAGCACCAATTGACCGAGGGGTCGGCGAAGGTCTTGCCAAAACCCAGCGGGATGTGGATCCAGCGGTTGCGGTCCTCGCCGCCCGCCTCGACCAGCACGACGCGCGTCGCCGGATCCTCGGAGAGGCGCGCCGCCACCGCACAGCCCGCCGAGCCCGCGCCAACGACGATGAAATCAGTCTCGATCTGATCTTGCTGGGTGGTCATTGTTTGGCTCCCCGCCGCCTTCATCATCCGATCTTAACCCCGCTAGGACAATGTCGCCATTCCCCGCAACGCTGGGCGACCGACCCCTTCGGGACTACAGACGGCGACGAAATGGCATTCACATTCGATAGCTTGTCTTACGCGAAGCATCTTCGCGATAATGGAGTCCCGCAGCAGCAGGCGGAAGCCCATGCCGAAGCAGCGAAGATGTTCATAATGAACGAGCTCGTGACGAAAGAAGATCTTCGCACCGCCCTCGAAATGCAGACGCTACGGCTGACCGTCAGGATGGGCGTGCTGCTAGCCACCGGCTTGACGCTGCTTGGCGCGGTTCTGAAGCTCCATTCTTAGCGCCGCGCTGCGCATCCTACGCGGAGAATCCGATAATGCCCCAAACCGTTGCCCGGCTGCTCGCCGAAAGCCTCGAAGCGCACGACGTCGATCAGGTCTACTGCGTGCCCGGCGAGAGCTACGTCGGGCTCACCAGCGCGCTCATCGAGCGCAACTCGATCCGCGTCATCGTCTGCCGCCATGAGGGCGGCGCCGGCTATATGGCGGTCGCCGACGGCAGATTGCGCGACCGCGCCGGCGTCGCGATCGTGTCGCGCGGACCGGGCTTGTCGAACGCGATGGTCTCATTGCATTCGGCCTATCACGACGCGACGCCGGTGGTGATGCTGATCGGCCAGGTCGAGCGCCGTGATTTCGGCCGCCTGGCATTGCAGGAGCAGAATTACTCCCGCCTCTTGTCCGACGTCACGAAGCTTGTCATCGAAGTGGGCGAGCCGGAACAGGCTTCCGAGGCGATCGCGCGCGCCTTTCATGTCGCGGAGAGCGGGACGCCCGGCCCGGTCGCCGTGGTTCTGCCCGAGGACATCTTCGACGAGGAAACCGAAGCTGCGCTCGACCCGCCGCGGCCGCGCGTCATCGCGGGCCCGCGCGCCGAAGACCTCGACCGCCTCGCGCAGATGCTTGTGAAGGCGAAGCGGCCGCTAGTACTGGTCGGCGCGGCGCTGCTCGCCGATGGGGTGCGCGACAATGCGGTGTTCGCCGACCTCAACCGGCTCTCCGAAGAGTGGGTTTTGCCGATCAGCCCGACCCATCGCCGCCCGCAACTCTTCGATGCGACGCATTCCAATTACGGCGGCTATATGGGCATCCGCGTGCCGCCGGCGCTGATCGGCGAGATGAAGCGCGCCGACCTGATGGTGGCCCTCGGTGAGCGGATGACGGATTCAGTCAGCCAGTCCTATACCTTCCCGACCGCCCCGCAGCCGCAACTGCCGCTTGTGCACATCTGGCCCGATCCCAATGAAGTCGGCCGCGTCTGGCGGCCCGATCTCGGCATGCCGTGCAGCCCCCACGAGGTCGTCAAGGCGCTGCTCGAGCGCGGCGCGCCCGCCGATGCCGGCAAGCGCCGCCAATGGGTCCAAGAGCTCAATGCGATCCACCGCAGGCTCTTGGCCAAGGAGTGGGAACCGACCGACGATGGCGTCAATTTCGCCGCCATCGTGTGCGAAGTCGACAAACATCTGGCGCCCGACGCGACCGTCACAACCGATGCCGGCAATTTCGCGAGTTTTGTGCATCGCTATATCGGCTTCCGGCAGACCCAGATCATGCTCGCCTCGGTCGTCGGCGCAATGGGCTCAGGCGTACCGATGGCGGTGGCGGCGGCGTTGCGCCGGCCCGGCCGGCAGGTCCTCGCGTTTGTCGGCGATGGCGGCGCATTGATGATGGGCAACGAGATCGCCACCGCCTGCCAATACGGCGCCAACCCGATCATGATCATTTCGGACAACGGCATGTACGGCACGATCGGCATGCATTCCTATGTCCGCTACCCGGAGCGGGCGTTTGTGGAAGGCGTCCGGCTCACCAATCCCGATTTCGCGGCATGGGGCCGGTCCTTTGGCGCCGAGGGGATCACGATCAGGAGCGAGGCGGAAGTCGCCGACGGCATTGCGCGAGCCTTTGCGGTCAAGACCAAGCCCGTCGTCGTGCATTGCCTTACTTCGGCGATCCAGATGAGCGCGTGGCGCCGCTACACGCGTTCGGCTGCGCTGCCATAGCGGATGACAGAGGCGCAGATCCGCACTGTCGCCATTGTGGGCTGCGGCATCGGCCACGCCCACATCGAGGGCTGCCGAGCGCATCCCGACAAGTTTCGCGTGCTCGCACTGTGCGATGTCGACGAGAAGCGGCTCGCTGCGGTGACAGAAGAATTCGCCATTGGGCGCCGGACGACCTCGTTCGACGAAATATTGCGCATGGATGATGTCGACATTGTCGACATCTGCACGCCGCCGGCATTGCATATTGCGCAGATACTGGCGGCACTGGCCAGGGGCAAAGACGTCATCTGCGAGAAGCCTCTGGCCGGCTCTCTCGCCGAGATCGACCGCGTCATTGCCGCCGAGCGGCAGGCGCGCGGATGCGTGCTGCCGGTCTTCCAGTACCGCTTTGGCAATGGCGTGCAGAAGGCGAAGCGGATCATTGATCTGGGTCTCGCCGGAAAGCCCTATCTTGCCACTGTCGAGACCGCGTGGCGGCGCGCGCCCGAATATTACACGACGGCGTGGCGGCAACGCTGGGACGCAGCGCTTGGCGGTGTGTTGCTGTCGCAGGCAATCCATTCACACGATTTGCTGACGTATTTAATGGGTCCGGTCGCCTCGGTGTTTGCGCGCACCGCGACGCGCGTCAATCCGGTCGAGGTCGAGGACTGCGCGGTGGCAAGCCTTGTCATGCAGAACGGCGCCCTCACCTCGCTCGCCGCGACGCTCGTCGCACAAGGAATTGAGCCGGCTGCGCCTGTGCTTCGAGAATGTGACGTTCGAGAGCTCGCTCTCACCCTATGCCCCCGGCGACGACCCGTGGGAGATCATCCCCGCCTCACCCGAGGCAGCCGAGCACCTCGCCGATGCACTGGCCGGCTGGCGCGCTGCGCCCTCGCAATTCACGGGCCTAATGGACGCCTATCATGGAGCGCTGACGACCGGCGGCCCGTTGCCGGTGACCCTCGCCGATGCCCGCCAATCGCTGGAGCTCACCACGGCGCTCTATCACTCCGCCGCGGTCGGCGCGGCCGTCATGATGCCAATCGGACCAGACCACCCGAGCTACCGGGGCTGGCGTTAGAACACGCAATAACGAAGGACCCCTCACTCTACCCCTCTCCTCGCTGCCGCGGGGCGAGGGAATTGGTTCACCCTCGCCCCGCTTGCGGGGAGAGGGTCGGGGTGAGGGGCAATCGCTACCCGGGAGTTGTCTCGGTCGAGAGGCGACCCTATCATCGACGGGGCCAATTGCTGCGAGGGAGCCGTCATGGTTCAGGTCGCCGAAATGGATACCCTTCCGGAAACGATCGAAGCGACGCTGAATTATTTCATCGACACCGGGGCGATGCCGGTCTCGTTGGTCGGCGCTCCCGGCGGCACTGACACACGCGTCGGCGGCGGCCAGTCGGACCCACGCCGCGTCGCGCTGCGCAACGGCCGGCTGTTGGCCAACAGCTTCACTCTGGAGCGCAGCGGGTTTCGCTTCGTGCATCATGACACGAAGGTCGCCGATTTCTACGACGCGGACGAGATCCGCCGGGTCTATTACCCCGAAATGGAGGCGCTCGTAAAAGCGGAGAGCGGCGCCTCGCGGGTCGTTGTGTTCGACCACACATTGCGCACGCCCGACCAGGAATTGCGCGAGGCCGCCAAGATCCGCGAAGTCGTGCGCCGCGTGCACAATGACTACACCGAATGGTCGGCGCCGCAGCGGGTGCGCAATCTGCTGCCGGACGAGGCCGAGGAATTGCTGCAGCGCCGCTTCGCGATCATTCAGGTGTGGCGGCCGATCCGGCGCCCGGTCGAATGCTGGCCCTTGGCGATCGCCGACGCGCAGAGCCTGTCGCCCGACGACATGGTCGTCACCGAGCGCCGCTATCAGGACCGCATCGGCCAGACCTCGGCGATCAAATACAATCCGGCGCATCGCTGGTACTGGTTCCCGCAGATGCGGCCGGATGAGGCGCTCGTGTTCAAAGTGTACGACTCGATAAAGGACGGCGGCGCCCGATTTACCGCGCACACGGCGTTCGACGACCCGACGACGACACCCCGCGCGCGGCCGCGCGAGAGCATCGAGATCCGCACCCTCGCGTTTTTCTGACCACTCAAAATGACATTGAGTATTTTAGCAGTTCATTCGTCATTCCAGCGAAAGCGGAAATCCAGAGGCGGAAGGCTCAGTCGGTCGCCCTGGGCCCCCTCCCCGGACGGCCGGCCCTGGCGGGCCGTTCCGGGGATCGCGGGGGCGACGAGTTAGTCATGTACGTCGGCACACAAATCCGGCCGCGCGACGATTGGGATTACCGCGTATGGGCGCAGCTTGGCGTCAAGCATGTCTGTGTCGACCCGCCCGGCAATCCGCATCATTGGAACCTCGATGATCTGAACCGGCACCGCGAGCACGTCGAGTCCTTTGGACTGTCTCTCGATATGGTGCAACTGCCGATGGCGTCACGGCCGATCGAAGAGCAGGACAGTCCGCATGTTCTGCTGGGCAAGGACCCCGAACGGCAGCGCGAGATCGACAATATCTGCGGCCTCATCGAGCGGCTCGCCGCTGCCGGCATCCCGGCTGCGAAATACAACCTGACAATCATCGGCATACCGCGCACCGAGCGCGAGGCCGGGCGCGGCGGCTCGCGCAACGCCGCGTTCCGCTGGAGCCGCGCCGACCAGGCCGCGCCGCCGACCATTGCGGGCGTCGTCACCGCGGAGCAGTATTGGGAGCGGATCGATCATTTCCTTGGCCGGGTCGTGCCGGTCGCAACCGCCGCGAAGGTGCGCCTGGCGTGCCATCCGCAAGACCCCTACACGCCGCCCGGCTACCGCGGCGTCACTAGCGTGCTCGGCACCGTCGACGGGCTGAAACGCTTCGTGCAGATGCACGAAAGCGCCTATCACGGGCTCAATTTCTGCCAGGGCACGATCGCCGAAATGCTCGACGACCCCGCCCGCGAGATTTTCGACGTAATCCGCTGGTTCGGCGGGCGGCAAAAGATCTTCAACGTGCATTTGCGCAACATCCGGGGGGGGAAGCTCGATTTCATGGAGACCTTTCCCGACGAGGGCGACATGGACATGCCGCGCGCCCTCGCCCTCTATCGCGATGTCGGCTATCCCTACATGCTGATGCCGGACCACGTGCCGCAGATCGACGGCCGCGACCCCTCCGGCGTCGCCTTCGCCTATTGCTACGGCTACATCCAGGCGCTCATCGACGCGCTCCGCCCGCCGCAGGATCGGGCACGCGCCTAACTGGTTCGCGGCCGCTGGGCCGGCGCCCCACGAGCGATCCGCCGTAAAAAGGGCCAACTTTTGGTGTACGCTGGCGTCAGCTAGATTTCTTGCTTTATCGGAATTCGAAGGAACTGAGATATGGTCTGCTTTTGGTTCTGTTTTGCTGCGCATCTACCACACGATCGTTTCTTCACGAAAATTCCCGGTTCAATGCATTTAACGGGAAAGAAATTCCCGTTTAGCCGGCAACGGGAATTGACCGGCAAGCGGTTGATTCCCTTAATTGTTTTCGGTGCCAGAACCGCACTTTCCGAGCCGAATCGAAAAAATTGCCGGTTCTACGGGAATAACCGGGAGTGTCAGGTCTTTGGTCGGGGCGCTATTCGAGGGCTTTGACGATTTCCTCGCACATCTTTTTGGCGTCGCCGAACAGCATCATCGTGTTGTCGCGATAGAACAGCTCGTTCTCGACGCCGGCATAGCCCGAGGCCATCGAGCGCTTGACAAACAGCACGGTCTTGGCGCGCTCGACGTCGAGGATCGGCATGCCATAGATCGGCGAGGAGGGGTCGGTTTTCGCCGCGGGGTTCGTCACATCGTTGGCGCCGATGACAAAGGCGACATCGGTCGACGCGAAGTCGCGGTTGATCTCGTCGAGTTCGAACACCTCGTCGTAGGGGACGTTCGCCTCGGCCAACAGCACGTTCATGTGCCCCGGCATGCGTCCGGCGACCGGGTGTATCGCATAACGCACGCCGATCCCGTCCTTTTTCAGCATGTCGGCCATTTCGCGCAGGGCGTGCTGCGCCTGCGCGACCGCCATGCCGTAGCCCGGCACGACGACCACCGAGCCAGCATTCTTCAGAATGAACGCGGCGTCCTCGGCGCTGCCTGATTTGACCGAACGGTCGCCAATGCCCGCGCCCGGCGCCAGCGCGCCGCCCTCGGTGCCGAACCCGCCCAGGACCACATTGAAGATCGAGCGGTTCATGCCGCGGCACATGATGTAGCTGAGGATCGCGCCCGACGAGCCGACGAGCGCGCCGGTGATGATCAGCAGACTGTTCGACAGCGTGAAACCGATGCCGGCGGCCGCCCACCCGGAATAAGAGTTCAGCATCGAGATGACGACCGGCATGTCCGCCCCGCCGATCGGCACGATCAGCAGGAAGCCGAGCGCCAGCGATACCAGCAGGAGCAACACGAATACCGGCGCGCCCTCGGTCGAAACGAAGAGCGCGATCAGCAGGATCAGCAGGACCCCGAGCGCCCCGTTGATCAAGTGCTGTCCCGGGAACACCATGGGGCGGCCGCTGACGAGGCCCTGCAATTTGCCGAAGGCGACGACCGACCCGGTGAATGTGATCGCGCCGATCGCCATGCCGAGCGACATCTCGACGAGGCTGCTCGAATGGATCGCGCCGCGTGTTCCGATGCCGTAGGATTCCGGAAAGCTGAACGCGGCGGCCGCGACGCACACCGCGGCAAGGCCGACGAGGCTGTGAAACGCCGCGACAAGCTGTGGCAGCGCCGTCATCTGGATGCGCAGTGCGATGAACGTGCCGACCGCGCCGCCGATCACGATCCCGAGGACAATCAGCCAGAAGCTCACGACATGCGGGGTCAAGAGCGTCGTGACCACCGCGATGATCATGCCCGCGATGCCGTAGATGTTGCCGGCCCGCGCGGTCTGCGGCGAGGACAGGCCACGCAACGCCAGGATGAAGCAAATCGAGGCGATCAGGTAGAAGAAGGCGGAAAGGTTTTCGCTCACCGCAGCCCCGCTACCGCTTTCTGTGAAACATCTCGAGCATGCGCTGCGTGACGATGAAACCGCCGAAGATGTTGACGGCGGCAAGCGCCACCGCGACGAAGCCCATGATTTTGGCGAAACTGACCCCAACCGGCCCCGCCGCGATCAGCGCCCCGACAACGATCACGCTCGATATCGCGTTGGTGACGCTCATCAGCGGCGAATGCAACGCCGGCGTCACCCGCCAGACGACGTGGTAACCGACAAACACCGCCAGCACGAACACTGTCAGCTCGAAGACGAAGGGCGTGCCGCCCATAACCGCCGCTGCGGCGGGCGCGCTTGTCAGCTGCCGCGCCAACCGTTCGAGGTTGTGCGCCAGGGCATCGGCATTGCCGGCCAGCTCGCCCGCGCGTTCGGCCAGAGAGGCAGGTTCGGCCATGTCTCCACTCCGTCAGCTGTTGGGGGCCGCCGCTTCCGCCATTGCCGCGGGCCGGAGCGCCGGATGCACGACAGCGCCATTCTCGGTTAACAGCGTCGCGCTGATGATTTCGTCCGTGGCATCGATCTTGAGCCGGTGATCCTTGTCGATCAGCAAGCCGAGAAAAGACAGCAGGTTGCGCGCATAGAGCTGGCTCGCATCGACGGCGATGCGAGAGGGCACGTTGAGATATGCGAGGATTTTGACCCCGTTCAGCGTGGCGGCGACCTCGTTGGGCCGGCTGCCCTCGACATTGCCGCCCGCCTCGACCGCGAGGTCGACGACCACAGATCCCGGCACCAGCTCGCCGACCATCGTCTCCGTCAAGAGCACCGGAGCTTTCCGACCAGGGATAAGCGCGGTGCAGATGACAATGTCCGTTCGCCGCAGCGCCTCGGTGATCTTTTCGCGCTGCCGGCGCTGATAGTCGTCCCCCATCTCTCGCGCATAACCCTCGGCCGTTTCCGCCGAGCCGGCGGCCGGCTCGTCCACAGTGATGAACGTGGCGCCCAGGCTCTCGACCTGCTCCTTGGCGGCGGCTCGGACGTCGGTCGCGGCAACGATCGCGCCGAGCCGCCTTGCGGTCGCGATGGCTTGCAGGCCGGCCACTCCCGCGCCCATCACCAATACCCGCGCCGCCTTGATCGTCCCGGCGGCGGTCATCATCATCGGAAAGGCGCGGCCGAACTCCGCGGCGGCGTCGATAACGGCCTTGTAGCCCGCAAGGTTGGCCTGTGACGAGAGAACATCCATCGCCTGCGCACGGGTAATTCGCGGCAGCAGCTCCATCGCAAAGGCCGAGATCCCGGCGCGGGCGTACGCTACAACATCGCTCGGATTCTGCGCCGGCTGCAAGAGCCCGATCAACACGCTCCCGGGCCGCAGATACTTCAGCTCGTCGACGCCGCCTTCCCCCTCGAGCAACGGGCGCTGTACCTTCAGGACGATGTCCGCGTCTCCCAGCGCGGCGTCCGGATCGGACACGATCGAAGCACCAGCAGCGGCAAATGCGGCGTCCGCTATGCACGCGCCGACGCCGGCGCCGCTTTCCACAATGAGATTAAGGCCCATCCCGACCATCCTCTTGACGGTGTCGGGCGATGCAGCCACCCGGCGCTCATGCGCCCGTCTCTCCTTGATGACGGCAACCTTCATTTGACGATGGTTCCTGACTCGGCGGGGCCGCACAATGCCGTGTGAGCCGAAATTTGTGAAGAGTTAACCAGGAATGTGCGACAGATGCAGCGTGCATTTTGATCCGGTTGTCGGGCTTCGCCGCTGTTCGCTGCCGTGGTACCCTGTTCGGTCCGCATATAAGCTCATCGCGCCGCATGCCGCAGCCCAATTGCACGCAGGGAGGGGCGATCAGGAAATCCCGTATTACCGGGGACCGACATTGCCGGGGAATAAGTGTTTAGGAGGTTCGTTGTTGCTTCGTCAGAAATTCGCGGGATCGCCGTTACGTTTGGTTTCGGACCGAGATCCGGCGAGCAGCCGATTCAGCGATCAGCTGATTGCTGTCCTGCCGAGGCTACGTCGGTTTGCTCGCGGACTTACAGGCTCGGCGGTCGAGGCCGACGATCTCGTCCAGGCGGCGTGTGAGCGTGCCCTCGCACGCCAGCACCAATTTCAGGAGGGCACGCGGTTTGACAGTTGGATGTTTCGCATCGTGCAGACGATCTGGATCGATCAGATCCGCGCGCGAGACGTCCGGAAGGAGGATAGCGATACGGCCGCGCGGCTGGGTTCCGACGAGCCGGTGCGGCGAGTGGAGGCGCGTCTGGCGCTCGATGAGGTTCGCCGGGCCGTCGATCGCTTGCCGGCAGATCAGCGGATCGCGCTGTTGCTCGTAACTGTTGACGGATTGAGCTACAAGGAGGCCGCAGAAGTTGTGCGCGTGCCGGTAGGGACGATCATGAGCCGCTTGGCGCGCGCTCGCATCGCACTGCTGCAGCAGCTTGAGGCGGGAGGCGCGATGCGCGGGAGTGTCAAGGATGCAGAAGCGCAGTGACGATTGTCTCATCGCCTATCTCGATGGCGAGATGGAGATGACCGAGCGGCGCGAAATCGAAGCTTGGCTTGCCACCGATCCTGCCGCGCGCGAAACGCTCGCGGCGCTCGGAGAATCGGGGAACCTGGTGCGCCTAGCTTTTGACGAGGTCGTGCAGGAGCCGGTGCCTGATCGGCTGATTGCTGCCGCCCGCGGCGAAATAGCGGCGAAACGGACAGGCGCCCAGGTTCTTCCCTTCAAGCGTCGGCAGACCACCATTTTTGAAGCTCTGCGAGGTCGTTGGTGGATAGGAATGCCGGTAGCGGCATCACTCACCGGCCTGCTTCTTGGTGGTATTGTCGCCTATCTCGGAGTCGAAAGGCTCGCGCCGGGCAGCGTCGGCGCCCAGCAGCCGGCGATGGAAATGGTGGCAGCCGACAACGCCTGGCTCGACAATGCCGCCGGGTATTTCAAGCTGTCGGTGAGTGCTGGTGACGCCGGGCTGATCGATGTGCCGGCGACCGGGGACCCGCGCGAAGCGCTGCAGAAGATCAGCCAGAACTTGCCGCAGGAAGTCCGCTTGCCGGACCTCAAGCCATGGGGGCTCAACTTTCTCGGAGCGCGGCTCGTCGTCGCCGACGGCCGCCCGGCAGCCCAGCTAGTGTACACGACCGACAATAAGGCAATCGGGCCATTGAGCCTGATAATCGGATCCTCAAAGGAACCGGACATTCCGCCCACCCTTGCCCGGCGGCAGGATGTCAACTTGCTCTACTGGCGACATCAGGGTCGCGCCTATGTGCTCGTTGGGCAATCCGATATCGGTTATCTTTGGGGGATTGCGAATGACGTTGCCTGGCAACTTGACGCAATCTGAGACCTCGCTGGATAGAAAGCCCGCCGATAGCGCGGAGTTACGCCGCTTCGAACGCACCAAGCTGTTGATCGCGCCCTAAGATCTCCTGGACGGTTTCGGGCGCTTTGGGCATGATCTGAGCGCGTAACTCACCTACACATTAAATTTGATCCCACTCATGCATGCTCGGAGGACCGCAAATTCGTCCTGATACCGGGAGCAGAGACAAGGAAGGTTCGGCAATGGTTGCAATCGAATCGACCCCCGAGATGGCAGCTGCGGTTTACGCGACGATCGCGCGGAATCTGGCCGTGGTCCGTCGCCGGCTGGGCAGACCATTGACCTTGGCGGATAAGATCTTGCTCGGTCATCTCGACGACCCCGAGCACCAGGAACTCGAACTCGGGCAGAGCTATCTGCTCGTGCGGCCCGACCGCGTGGTTTTTCAAGACGTGTTGGGGCAGACCGGTTTGCTGCAATTCATGCAGACCCGAAGAGAAAAGGTCGCGGTGCCCGCCACCGTGCATTGCGACCACCTGATCCAAGCCAGGGTAGAAGGCAGCTCCGACTTGCGTGAATCCCTCGCCGAGAACAGGGAGGTGTACGATTTCCTGCGCTCGGCTGCTGCGAAATATGGCTTGGGTTTCTGGGGGCCCGGCGCGGGCATCATCCACCAAGTGGTGCTGGAGCAGTACGCCTTCCCTGGCGAGTTGATCATTGGCACCGACTCGCACACCCCAAACGCCGGCGGGCTCGGTGCCTGCGCCGTCGGGGTTGGGGGGGCCGACGCCGTGGAGGTCATCGCCGGATTACCCTGGGAAGTGCTCTATCCCAAGCATATCGCGGTCTACCTCACCGGGCAGATGAGCGGATGGACGGCGCCCAAGGACGTCATTCTCTACGTCGCAGGGCAATTGACGGTCTCTGGCGGCACCAACGCCATTGTCGAATATATCGGCCCCGGGGCGCGCACGATCAGCGCCACCGGCAAGGCGACGATCACCAATATGGGCGCCGAGCTCGGCGCGACGACGTCGATGTTCCCGGCCGACGATCACATGGTCCAATATCTACGGGCGACCGGCAAAAGCGCGCTGGTCCCACTTATGCAACAGAACCATCACCTGCTCGTACCGGACAAGGAGGTCGAAGCCGATCCCGGCAAATACTACGACCGCGTCGTCGAACTGGATTTATCAAAGCTCGAGCCGTACATCGTCGGTCCGCATTCTCCAGACAGAGCGCGGCCGATTTCTCAGCTCGCCGCCGAGGTGGCCGATGCCGACAACGGGTTCATTGACGAGATTTCTACAGCGCTCATCGGCAGTTGTACGAATTCGTCGTACGAGGATATGAGCCGGGCGGCCGATGTCGCTGAGCAAGCGAAAGCGCACGGTATCAAGGCTGGGGTGCTATTCCTGGTAACGCCAGGCTCCGAGCAGGTGCGCGCCACGATCGACCGCGACGGTCAGATGCAGTCGCTCAAGGACGTGGGCGGCACCGTCCTAGCGAACGCCTGCGGACCGTGTATTGGCCAATGGCGCAGATCCATGGCGGTAGACGCGGTACCAAATACGATCGTGACCTCGTACAATCGCAATTTCCCGCGACGCAATGACGGTTCGCCCGCGACGATGAACTTCATCGGCAGCCCGGAAATCGTGACCGCGTTCGCGCTCGCCAAACGGCTGTCCTTCAACCCGCTGACCGACACCCTGACAGACGCACAGGGCAAGTCGTTCCGTTTCCAGCCGCCCAAGCCAGCGCCTGAGGTGCCGGCGCACGGTTTTGACGCCGGGCTCGCCACCTACGTCGCACCGCCTGAGGACGGCAGCAGCATCAAACTGGAAGTCGATCCGAACAGCGAGCGGCTGCAATTGATGGAGCCCTGGCCGGCCTGGGACGGCAAAGATTTTGTGGATATGCCGGTGCTGATCAAGACTAAGGGCAAGACGACAACGGATCACATCTCGCCGGCCGGTCCCTGGCTGCGGTATCGCGGCCATCTGGATAAGTTCAGCGACAACATGTTCATGGGCGCGACGAATGCTTTCAGCGGCCAAGCGGGCACCGGGATCAATGTCCTGTCCGGACAGCAGGGAGAGGCGATCGGCACGATTGCCAGGGACTACAAAGCCCACGGCGTCAGGTGGGTCGCGATTGGCGATCACAACTATGGCGAGGGCAGCAGCCGCGAGCACGCGGCGTTGTCGCCGCGTCTGTTGGGCGGCGCGGCAGTAATCGCTCGCAGCTTTGCGCGCATCCACGAATCCAATCTCAAGAAACAAGGCCTGTTGGCGCTGACTTTCCAGGATCCGGCAGATTACGAGCGCGTCCGGGCGGACGATCGCGTCAGCTTAGTCGGCTTGCAGGAGATGGCGCCGAGTCAGCCGATCGAATGCCGTGTCAAGCATTCGGACGGGACGAGCGAGACGCTCCTGCTGAAGCACACCTTCAGCGCTTCACAGCTGGAGTGGTTTCGCAAAGGCTCGGCGCTCAACCTGTTCCATCGTTAGATCGGGCGTGTCTTCCTCGCCCCCAGCGTCTCGCTCAAAAACCCTCGGGCTGCTAGGCTCGCGCGCTCTCACCGTAGGCGATCAATTTGCGAAGCAACGGCTTAGAAACCTGTTCGAGGCAAGATCGTATTCCAGGCTTCGAGCACGGTCTCGCCGACTAGTACCATTGCTACGATCTTACAAGTCTGGCAGATCATCCGGGAAAGAAATCGCCTTGTCGGCATGCTGCACCTCCTCTATGCATTCGCCGCACTCGTGGCCCCGAGTTTGGTCGCTTTCCAATGGCGAAGGCTCGGCAGCGTCAGGTTCCGACTATACAGCACGAATCTATCCAAATCTGGTGCTAGATGACGAGAAGTGAGGTTCTCGTGGCTCTACACATTCGGCAGCCACAGCGGGGCGTTGTGACCCCAACGGAGCAAGCGGATTTTTGGCGCCGGCAGCAAGGTTTCACATTGCTGGAACTGCTTGTCGTGCTCGCGATTCTCGGACTCCTGATCGGCCTTGTGGGCCCTGCCCTCATGAAGCAATTTGGCTCCGCCAAGGAGAAGGTCGCCCATCTAGAGATCGAGCGCCTCGCGACCTCTCTTGATATGTATAAGCTAGACGTCGGAACCTATCCGTCGACAGAGCAGGGGCTGCACGCCCTCATCGCACGTCCGTCGGGCGTAGCTCATTGGAACGGGCCGTATGTCAAGCAGGACAAGGTGCCAGAAGATCCGTGGGGCCGGCAGTATGTCTATCGCAACCCGAGTCAGCGCCCCGGGCACGACTATGATCTCCTCTCACTTGGTCCGACCGGTCAGCCTGGCGGCACGGGTGCGACGGCAGCGATCCTCAACGAGTAAGCGTCTCGCCTGGCGTGTCGGCAGACGGACCCGTATCCGCTTTGTTGTTGCCCCAAGCGAGCGTTTGGTACCCTTGCGGCAGAGCGGGTCCGGTTCGAGCGACGGCAAATCGGATCACACGAGCGTTTCCAGGACCGGACGCCGATGCGGTGATCCGCACCGTCAGTATATCCGGCGGCGGCTGGTTCGCCAATGGCGCGACCGGATTGGCCTGCGAAGCCATTGTAAGGGCGGCTGCGACGATCGGGTCGGGAGTCGCAAGGTTCGGCTGCGCTGGACCGAACAGTGTCAGGTGTGGGCGGATGGCCGCGAACATCGCAGGGGTCATGCCGAGTACTCGCCCGAGCTCATCGAGACTCTCGAGCGGTCCCCCCGGCGGACCATAGTCAAGTCCTGCCGCCTGATACTCCGCGAGCAATGCAGCTTGCGGTCGAGGAGATGGCGCAGAACCGACCCACTCGCCAATCGCGACTGCCAGGCGGCGCCCGCTTTCCGGATCACTCCCGGTGACGCGCAACAGAGCTTCAAGAAGGGCTGGGGAGGCTGTATCGGGGTTGATCCACGAAGCCTCATCTTGGAGCCAAACCGTCACACGGCTGCTGCCGATGGCGAATTCTCGCGGTCTCCCGTCGACCGGCCATCGCTGCTCCGGCTGCGGGTCAGACAGGTTAAAGAGGGCCTCGAAGATCGCGCCGTCCGCAGCTGCTTGCGCGACCGAATTGTTTAGTAGATTGCTGGCGATCTGGATTTCCGTTCGTCCGCTTGCGGTCAGATGCGCGACAATGAAGCCGATCAAAACCAAGGTCCATAAGACGATGATCAGCGCGAAGCCGCCGTTCCGGCGCAACGTCGCCAGTGGCCGTCGCGACATCGACTATAGTCCGTTGGGGTTGGCCGACCCCGGGACACCCGTGCGCTGCAGTTGTTGCGGAACAAGTCCCGCGTTGATGAGGGTGCTGCGCAGATCCTCGGTCAGAGCCCTCGCATCGCGCTGATCGTGCACGACATGCGGCGTAAGCAGCACCAGGAGCTCCTGGCGCGTGCGCGTATTGGCCTGTGTCGAAAACAGCAAGCTCAACACCGGGATGTCCTTGAGAAATGGAATCCCCTGGTTATTCTGCGAGGCGTTGTCGTGGATCAGCCCGGCCATTCCGACCGTTTGGCCGTCTTGGATCGCCACCCGCGTGCGGAATATCTGATCGTTGAATGTCGGGGATCCCTGCACTGTGTTCGTCGCGGCTGCGGCCACGTCACTCACTTCCTGGGCGATGTCGAGGGTGACCAGACCGCCGGAGTTGACGCGCGGGGTCACCTGCATGATGACGCCCGTCGAATGGTAGTCGACGCTGTTCACGACCGGGGCCCCAGCCGCCAGCGTACTTGTCGCGGTTCCCGTCAGAACCGGCACTTGTTGACCGACCTGGAGACGTGCCGGCTCATTGTCGAGCACCATGACCTGCGGTGACGAGAGCACCTTGACCTTCGTTACCCCGGAAAGCGCCGCGAGCGCAAAATGCGGGGATTTGCTCAGGATGAAGTAAGGCAGCGTCGATGGAAACGGCAGGCTGCCTAACGCAGGGATCGGAGGGTTGGTGGTTCCCGACGGGCCCAGCGTTTCGGCAATATGATCGGTCTTGAAGAAGAACTGGGTGCCGTATTGCAGGGCGTCATTGAGGTCGACCTCGGCGATCGTCGCTTCGATCAAAACTTGCAGCGGGATGATGTCGATCCTGTGCAGCATCCCTTCTATTACCGAGTATTCGCTGGGCGTCGCGTAGATCAACAGCGCATTGTTGCGCCGATTGGCGATGATGCGAATGCGGTTTTCGGTCTCAGCGCCCCCGCCGCCGGTCGGCGCGGCCTCGGTCGACAAGGGCTCAGTCGCCGGAGGCGCTCCTCCCGCAGCGGCCGTCGGCGAAGGTACGGCTCCAGCTTGCGCTCCCGCTCCCCCTGTCAAACCCGCGCCGAGGCCGCCTCCGGCGCCAAAGCCGCCAAGACCGGTTCCGCCGCCGCCAAGACCTGCCCCTCCGATCCCCCCAGTGGCTCCCCGCCCGCCAAAGCCCATCCCGCCGGCCCCCGCCGCGCCCCCGCCAATCGTCAGCTGCTCAGCGCCGGGTGCGGTGGTGCCCGGCGGTGGAGGGGTTGGCGAGACGTTCCTCGGTGTGAAGGCGCGCTGCAGCACTAGCTCAAGGTCGGGGCTCTGGCCGTTTTGCACATAATACACGTGCCAGCTGCGGGCCGTCGCATCCTCGACTTCGTTCGCCAGCCTGAAAAAGCGCCTCGCCGCATCGATATAGCGCGGCTGTGAAGAAACGACGAGAACCGCGTTGACGCGATCCATTGGCAGAACGCGCACGACGCCAGCCAGAGAGCCTTCGGCTTGTGCCTGCAACACCCGCTCGAACTCGGACGCGCGTTTCGCCGGATCGGCATCGCGCACAGGAAAGAGGGCATAGGATTGGCCCGCCAAGATATCGATGTCAAAGGCGCGAGCCAGGCCGATCAAGGTCTGGCGGACCGCTGCATCACCACTGACGATCAATGCATTGCGCCCTGTATCGGCACCGATCTTACCGCCCTCGGCAACATAAGGTTCGAGCACCTTTGCCAAATCTTTAGCTGAGGCGTAGCGCAGTGGCACCACTTCAGTGCCGGCGCCAATCGCATTAGCACTGGAGACGAGGCTACGGGTTGCGCCGGCAGGCAATGGGACGACCGCGTAGACCCCGTTTCTTTCAATCACAGTGGCACCATTCGCGTTGAGCAGGTTTTCGAGCATTGGTAACAATGCCGAGCGCGCCACTGGGGTACCGGTCTCGATAGAGGCGGTGCCGTGCACATTGGGGTCGATCGTGTAATTCAGATTAAGGGTGGTCCCAAGAATTGTGCGTGCGATCTCCCGTATGTCGGTATCGACAAAATTGAGTGTCACATCGCCGGTCTGGGCTGCGCCTGAACCCGGCCGCGGCGGGACGGTCGGTGTTGTCGCTGGGCTCTGCTCGACGAACGCCCGTTGATGACTGAGATCGGGAGGTATCGCACCGCTGACGCGAGGTTCTGCCGCCTGTAGGTTGCTTGGCTGCTCCAAAGGCTGCAGACCGGGCGGCGCCGGTGCTTGACAGGCGACGGGTAACGCTAGCGCTAGCGCGAGAGCGAGCGCCCGAAAATGTTGCGTCGCCGACATCAGCGCTGCTGCTGCCGCGACCGCGGCGGCCGCGGAAGGGCGCCGGGATTGTTGATCGGGACGGCTGAGCCCTGGGACGCGGCCCCGGCAACAGGCGCGGGAGTAGGCGGTCGCGCCGCCGCCGTCGTAGGCGGCGTGGGCGGTCGTCCGGGGATTCCGGCTGGCTGCCCCGCAGCGGGCGTGAGGTTCGGGTCCATCTTAGGCTGCAAGGTCTTGGTTCCGGCCGGACCGGTCAAAGACACCTCGCGCGGCGTGATGCTTTCGATCCGCCAGCCGCTGACAGCCTCGCCCTCGCCCAGCCGCAATGGCTTGTCGCCATTGACTGCGAAAATTGCGAGTCGCCGCCGCGGATCGATCACGATTCCTGCCAATCTCGTACCGGCGAGGTCGGAATCGGTGGCAGCGGTGGGCGCGGTTTCGGGAGGACGGCGCGTGCTATTGAACAGTGGGCGAGCAAGTATCGCCGTCAAAAGCTCATCAATTCGCGGATTCTGCTGTCGCCTCACAGCTGGCGCAAGTTCCGATCGCGAGGGTACCTCGGCGAGCGCCGTATCCTCCGTTCCGGAGGATTGGAGCTCAGTAAACATGATCGAACCGAACAGCAAGCATCCGGCAATCAACAGCAACAAAACGAGGCGACTGTTCATGGCTTGGCGGCGGTCGATTTTTCACCATCACGATAGCCGTAGACATCGAACCCGGCATCGAGCCCAGAAGCAGCGGGAGTTCCCGGCCGCCTCAGCACGCCGTGGATATGCAGATTGTCGATAACCAAAGGCGGTGTGGCAGCTTCAAGCTTAGCGAGAAACTTCACCAAAGTTTCATATTGGCCGCTCACTACGTAGCGAAGTCCAATACGGCGATAGCCCGAGCGCGCCTCCGCCGGGAGGCTTTCCGTGCTGCCGATAGTGGCGCCCACGGAAGCGGCGAGTTCTTCGATGCGGCTTTGCAGGGTGGCCGCAGCGATGGCATCACTGGCGCCCTCAAGGGTGATTCGGCGCGTACCCGCAGCGGCGCGCAGCTCCCCCACACGGGCGTGCAGAGCAGGCAATTCATCGGCCGCGGCCTGCAATCGCGGCAGCAGCGCGCGCCGGTTCGCCACGAGAGTTGCGCGCTCCGCGTAGAATTCAAGGAGCGGTGTAGCTACCAGAAGATAGGCGCCTCCCAACGCCAGAATCAGTAAAGCAAACGCCAGCAATCGGCCCCGCGGACCGGTGGGCAAGGACGCGAGCGAGATTACGGCCCAACCTCCGCGTTAATCGTGAAGAGCTCTGCGCGCAACGCTTCGAGCCGTGTGACGGGCGCTGCGAAGGCGGGATTCTTGAATTCGCCATCTTCCGCGAGCGCACCAATCAGCCGGGCAGCTGCCGCAGAGCGGCCGCTCAGCGTCACTTTCCGCTGCCGAAGCTCCATCTCGGTCAAGTAAGTATCATCGGGGAGAGTGCGCGTTGCTGCCGCTAATACCACCAGCGGCCGTCCGGACCTATCACGCTCGCTGTCGACGAAGCCCGCAGTCCCCGACAACCGCTCGATTTCCTGGCGCAGACTATCGGCCTCGGCAGCGGCTGCCCGGCCAATCGCGGCCTTGCGATCGAGCGCAGCGAGCGTCAACTCCTGGCGCACAAACGGGGTGATTATCGAGGCGAGCAAGAGGATGGCGCAGGCCGTTGCCGCAGGCCAGAGCAGCCGGCTGTAGCTGGGGTCGGCGTCTCTACCATCCCCGCTAAGCGGCAAGTAAAATCCCTGATCGGGCCCATCCGCGATTTCCACTCGTGTCGGCCGGAGACCGGAGTGAACGAGCCCAGCGAGCAGCGGGTCGAGGTTAGCTTTGGGTACCAGCGAAAGACGCACCGACAAACGGCCACTTTGCCGGTCAGTTGCGGCAATACGATGGTTCCAATAAAGCTCTTCTGCACTGAATGGGGTCTCTCGGTCCATTTCAAAGGTGAGCACTTGGCGGAGATCGCGCTCCGCGGCGAGCGGCAGCGTTAGTGTCTTGCCCAACACGTCTGCCTCGCCTAGGCGCAACACCGTGCTCTTGCCGGCCGAGCGCGGCATTTCCGGCAAACCGCGAGCACCGAGCGGAAACTGGCCAACGGATGTTTCTCTTCCGCCTCGGCGCAAGTGAATTGTGATAGCCTCAACACCCAGCACCAGAGGACCTATTGGGCTAACTACGGTCGCATCAGTAGCGCTAAACGCAGACTGGCGCAGCCTCCGCGGCAGGAGGTCCAGAAGTTGCGCGGACCACCAAGCAAAAAACTCGCGGATCATGACCTGAAGACCTGAGTTGTCCAACAACCCACGAAGCTGTCCCCGATAGGGAGTAATCCAAAAGCGATGAGAGGACGTTAATTCCCTAGGTTGACTTCCCTATAGTAGATTTTCCGAATATGGCCCGAGCAAGGCAAATGTGCCGCGGTAGCCTGCATCCGGCCTGGCGAAACGGACATTTCATCGGGGCGAGGGGGACCGGAGCGAAGAGGCCATCACCCGAATCGCTCCTACTTCAGAGTTGAGGCGCAGCGATCAAATCCGGGAACCGACGCCGATCTGCTTTGGGAAAAACAAGGCGGAGGCGGATCAGTTGGGGGATTGCCGGCCCGTCCCACTGTGGTTGCCAGCTTGCTCGCTCACCGGGGGTCGGTGAACCCCAGTAAGCGAGTTCGATTCGATCGACTCCGCGAACCAGCTCAACTTCTACGGGGGCCAGCGCCGGCGCCGTAGAAAGCTCGTGTCGGTGCGGAGCCCAGCTGAGGACAAACCGTCCTTCCTGCAATTGAAGCGTGATGTCGGCGCGTTGCGTGGTCCCTAACCCGCTTGGCAAATCGCCGACGAAACTCACGTTGTCCGCGGTCCCTTTGAACACGGGGCCGCTGGCGTTGGCAGCCGCGGCAGCCGACGGCAACAGGCTGCCGACGGACGACGGGGGTGTAAGGCCGCTCAGAAGCGCGCGCAGGATTCGCGCTGTCGCATCGAGTTCGGCAGTTTGCCCGGCGCGGCGCGCCTGTGCATCCCATAACGAAAGACTCGTGCGCACGCCCTGGGTAAGCCCGACCATCAGAAAGCCGAGTACCACGAGCGCCACCAGCGTCTCGAGCAGCGTAAATCCAGACGGCCGGCCAAGCCTGCATTGCACTGCCGGACGCGGTTTCATTCGCTGGCCCCGCCGGCTCCGAGGCGCAAGGTTCTCAGCGTGACGGATCGCTCGCCGCCATGCGCAGGCCAAGAGATCACGACCTCGACGCTGAACAGCGTGGCAGTCACGGGAGAAAGGCCGCTCTGCTCCAGCGATTGACGCGCCGCGAGGGGCCGGACGCGAAGGGTCCAGCGATAACCCGCACCGTCATCGCCAGTGAAATCGCCCACGGCTAGCGCGGCATCGCGGCCGACCGCGGCGAGATGGGACTGCGCTCGCTGGACCGCCTCCTCGACCTTAGCCGCCGTGTCAACGGACAAAAGCCCGCCGCCGCCCGCGCGAAACAGCCCCACCAAGGCCAACGCGGCTATCGCCAGCGCGACGACAACCTCCAGCAGCGTGAAGCCATTGCCCCGGACAACCCGATCAGCGCACATTCGCGACGCTGACCCTCCCGGTAAGCCAGTCGACGCCCACAACCATGCTTCGCTGCCCGTCGGCAAGCGTGATTCGGCCGCCGCTGGAAGTGCCATCGGGGTTGAACAGGATGTCGCCGGCACCTTCTTGGCGCTTTTCGCCCGCGATCGTCATCAGTTCGATTGAGAATTGCGATGGCAAGCTCTGTATTTTGCCTGTTCCGATCCGGTATCGGTGTGCGTTCACATCCACATCGAAAGCGACCGATCGATTCCGCGCGATCGCCTCAGACCGCGCAAGACGCAGGTCTGCGGCGAGCTCTGCGGCAGTACCCTTGAGACCGAGACTTCTGCTCCACGGCGGCTTGTAACCGGTGACGAGGACCAGCGCGAAGCCAAGAACCGTGAGCGTGACGAGTACCTCAATCAAGGTGAAGCCGCCGCTCGGACGCGCATCACATCGCAAGGTCATTGAGACTCAGCATCGCCGTAAGTAATGCGCTGACGATCCCGGCAACAGCAAGACCCATTGCGATCGTGATCATCGGCACTGCCAGCGCCACCAGCCGCTGCACCATCAATCGCGCTTGTTCGTCATGGATATCGGCGGCCTTTAGTGCCATCGATGAGAGCTGGGCAGCTTCTTCTCCGAGCTGCAATAGGTGGATCGTTCTCGCTGGGAATAAACCGGCGGACGCCAAAGGCCGCGCGAGACCGGCGCCGCCTTTGGCCTCGACGGCTGCCGCTTCGACAGCCGCCGCCGCCGCGAGGTTCCCCAGAGCGTCCTTGGCGATGCCTAACGCCGGAATGAGCGCCACACCGTTCTGCAACAAACTGCCGAGGGTACGTGTCAGCCGCGCTGCCAAGGTCTCACGAATTAACCCCCCTACAACAGGCAAGCGCAGCAGTAGGTGATCCAGCTTTAGCCGGTAATCAGGGCGTTGCAGCAGCTGGCGGACAAGCAGGGCGCCGACGAGTAGGACCAGCAATAACCAAGGCGCCACGGTGCCGGCGCTCGCTCCAATCGTCATCAATGCTCGCGTCGCAGCAGGAAGTTCCGCGCCCGCCTGTTCGAAGATCGGCGTGAACTGCGGCAGGACGTACCCGAGCAACAGCATGATGGAGCCGATTGCGGCAACGGTCAGCAAAGCAGGATAGATCATCGCCGCCCGCAAGTTGGCGCTGAGACTGCGCTCGCGTTCGAGCAGCATCGCGAGGCGATCGAGCGTCGCCGGCAACGTGCCGCCAGCCTCGCCGGCTCGGACGAGCCCGACATAGAGCTTGGAAAAACTTCGCGGCTCGGCGGCGAGGGCGGCCGCGAGAGAACTGCCGGAGCGCACTTTATCGCGGACATTACCGAGGATCCTCTGGGCCCGGGCATTCCGCGTGTTGTCGACGACAAAGCGCAGCGCTCTGTCGAGATCCTGACCGGCCGCCAACATGATCGCCAACTCGCGCGTCATCTCGCCGAGCGCCGCCTTATCGAGACCGCGGCTGCGCCCCAGCTCAAGCTGCAGCAAATCGGACCAGCCGCGGCGGCCCTCGGCCGCATCCGCGCGCAGTACGATCTGGCCTTGCCGCTGCAGCCTCTCGACGACCGCCATCCTATCCGGCGCCTCCATAACGCCGGTCGCGACATCGCCTCCCGGATTTATCGCCGACCAGCGGAAGGACGGCACCTCAGTTCCCCCTCCGTGGGCTCATTCGCGTCTCCCGGCGCAACGGAGCCCAATCACGCTTCGCTGCGGATGCAGCGCACGACCTCTTCGATCGTAGTGTCGCCTTCCAGCACTGCCAGCAGCCCGCTGTCGAAGATCGGGCGCATCCCTTGCTCGACCGCCGCCCCCTCGATAGCGGCATCGGCGGCACCCTCGTATATTAAGCGGTCGATCGCCCGGTTGGGCACCAGCAGCTCGGCGATCGCCCGCCTTCCTCGAAAGCCGGTACCTCGGCATTCGGGACAACCCCTCGGATGATACAGTGCGATCGCCTTTCCTTCGGTCAGGCGTTCGAGACCGAATCGTTCGATCAACGCAGTCGGGGCCGGCTCAGGCGTCTTGCATAAAGGGCATAGCCGGCGGACCAGCCGCTGCGCCAGCACCGCCCGCAAAGTCGCCGTCATAAGGTAATCTTCGAGACCCATATCGCGCAGACGCGTCAGCGTCGCCGCTGCCGAATTCGTATGCACGGTCGACAATACGAGGTGACCGGTGAGCGCCGCCTGAACGGCGATCTGCACGGTCTCGAGATCACGGATCTCGCCGATCATGATGACGTCGGGATCCTGCCGCAGGATCGAGCGCAACAGGCTCGCGAAGTTCAGCCCGATCTGCGGCTTGACCTGGATCTGGTTGATGCCGGTGAGCTGATACTCGATCGGATCCTCGACTGTCACAACGTTGCGCGCCACGGTGTTTAACCGCAACAACCCCGTATAGAGCGTCGTGGTCTTGCCGCTGCCGGTCGGCCCGGTAACCAGCACCATGCCGTTTGGTAGATCGAGCGCGCGTTCTAGCGCCTCCCTAACATCCGGCGGCAAACCCAGCTTCTCGTAATCGAACTCTACGGCGGTGCGGTCGAGCACGCGCAGCACAACTTTCTCGCCATATAGCGAGGGGATCGTCGAAACCCGGAAGTCGATCTCGTGGCCGCGCACGGTCAGTTTGATGCGGCCGTCCTGCGGCAAGCGGCGCTCGGCGATATCGAGCCGGGCCATGATCTTGACGCGCGAGATCACTGCCGCCTGCAAGCGCGCCGGCGGTGGTTCGATTTCGTGCAGCACGCCGTCATACCGATAACGGACCCGTAGCCGATCGGGGAACGGTTCGAGATGGATGTCAGAGGCGTGAGTTTCGACCGCGCGCGCAATCAACTGATTGACAAGCCGGATAACCGGTGCTTCGCTCGCGAGGTCTTTCAGTCGCTCCGCATCCTCTTCCGCTGGCTCGGCGTCAGGGGCCGTTTCGTCCAGTATCTCCTCGCCGTCGACACCCTCTTCGGGCCCGGCATAAAGCCGATCGAGCGCGGCTTCCAGTTCGATCGGGACTGCGACGGCAATGCCTACAGGGCGGCCGAGCGCCGCCGAGATTGCGTTCCGGGCAAAAAAATCGAGCGGATCGGCCATGGCAACGGTTGCCCGATCATCGCTCGCGGCGATCGGCAGTGCCCGCGCACGGCGCAGAAATTTGGGCTTCAGTCTATCGCGGAACAGCGGCGCGTCGGGATAATCCGCAACTTTGACAAGCGGCGCGACGGTAAGCTGCGCATATGCCTCGGCAAGACCGCGATCACTGATTAAGCCGAGCTGGGTAAGGACCTGATCGAGTCGCCCGCCGGTTTCGGTAGCGACACGACGGGCTCGTTCCAATGTTCGTCGGTCGATCGCACCACTGTCGACGAGCGTCGTACCGAGCTTTGCCAGCAAATCTGCGGCGTCCTCTGTGCCGAGAGAAGCTATAGGCTCGAAGGTCATGATAGCGTTATACCCGGCGGCGCGGTCGAGGCCGCCATGGCTGAGCATAACTCATCGACAGGCGTTTGAGCGAGTGGAAGTATACTTAACGGAACTCCTCGACCGAGTAACGCGTACCGGCGCCGCGGGTTGGGGCCTGATAGCTGCGGCCCCGTTCGTCGGGAGCTTTCTCGGGGTCATCGTTCGACGGCTGCCCGAGCGGCAGCCGATCGCCCGCGGACGATCGGGCTGTGAGCAGTGCGGGGCATTGTTGATAGCGAAGGATCTCGTACCGATTCTCAGCTGGATCACGACGAGGGGCCGGTGCCGCTACTGCGGCGCCACCCTCGGTTGGTTCTACCCGGGCGTAGAGGTTGCCGCGTTGGCGGTGGCTCTAATCGCCATCCTGGTCGATCGCGGAGAAGCCGCATGGCTAGATGCTTTCCTGGGTTGGTGGCTACTCACGCTCGGCTGGATCGACATCCGGTCCTGGCTGTTGCCGGACGCCCTCACGCTGCCGCTCGTCATTGCCGGCCTTGCCGCTGCTGCGGTATCCGATCCCGAACAGCTGACGGATCGCGCCATCGGCGCCGCACTCGGCTATCTGCTGCTGCTCGTTGTCGCGGCGCTTTACCGAAGGCTGCGTGGCCGCGACGGATTGGGGCGCGGCGACGCCAAGCTGCTGGCCGCTTCCGGCGCTTGGCTCGGAGCCAGCATGTTGCCGGAAGTGATCCTTCTTGCCGCGCTCGCGGGGCTCTTCGCAGCGACTTGCCTGCGGCTCGCCGGAGCGCGGATCGGCGCGCAATCCGCCCTGCCCTTCGGACCCTTTCTTGCGCTCGCCACCTGGGCCCTTTGGCTGTGCGGCACAGCTTTGCTTTGATCGAGCGCCCGGCGCCGAGAGGCGGGGAGACGATCGGCTGCGGCAACACAGATCGGCGCTGCCGCGTTGCACAACCCGCCCAGCGGGACATACCCGATTATTCCCGTGGCGCCGGGAATTTTTTCGACTTTGCTCGAAAAGCACCGTCCCAGCACAGAAAATAACGATGTTACTCAAGGCCTTATGGGCCAATTCCCGTCGCCCGCCAAACGGGAATTTATTTGCGCCTAATCGGGAATTAGTTTTCAGCAATATGGTATGTTATGTTAGCAATTATTAGCTCACCTACACGCACCTAAACACGACTGTAACTCTTCGCTTAGCGCTTGTTTACGCGCCTTAACTCGCTTATATCTTACTTCGCAAATCGA
>Ga0126381_100000958_pt1 | contig 31461 bp, 32 predicted proteins | sample PanSoiMetPlot_28_FD_96465 | JGI IMG/M metagenome (GOLD analysis project Ga0126381, IMG submission 96465) | Tropical forest soil microbial communities from Panama - MetaG Plot_28 | ecosystem: Environmental > Terrestrial > Soil > Tropical forest > Bulk soil | place: Panama | collected 2016-02-17 | reverse complement strand
TTCTCCCAGGGTAGGTCGGGCGGCTCCGTGTCTAGCTCGCCGGCGCTGGTCCGCCACAGATACCGTGCCGGGTTCCTCGGCTTGGGCGAGTAGAGATCGTTAGAGCCGTAGACGAAAACTCCGGGACGTTCGAGCAGCGGGCCCAGAGACTCGATCAGGGGCTTGACGGCCACTGGTGACGCGATTGAGTCACCCGTGTTCACTACCAGGTCCGGCTCAAGCGCGGCCAGCGACCGCACGAACGCCATGAGGCGATGCCGGCCCGGCGTCAGGTGGAGGTCTGAGATGTGCAGCACTCGCAGCGCGGACGTGCCAGGCGCCAGGACCGGAACGTCCTGCTGCCTGAGGACAAACCAGTTGCGTTCTACGATCGAGGCGTAGCCCGCTGCCGCGGCGCCGCCGGCTACCGCTATGGACATCAGGGTTCGTGCTCGCACCTACCTATGGTGCCATGCGACTCGCGGTGCACCGTCCGCAAATACCGTTTGCCGTGCCTATTTAAGACCCCTGCGGGCGGTGCGGTGCGCTCTTGCAAATGCCTTGCCGGAGTCGGGGAGGATAGAAGAGTGACTGAACTCAAGGAACAGCTCCGCACCGACCTCAGCGCCGCGATGCGCGCGCGTGACCAGGTGCGAATGCGCACGCTGCGGATGGCGCTCACCTCGATCACGAACGAGGAGGTGTCCGGGGACTCGGCGCGGGAGTTGTCGGACGACGAGATCGTCAAGGTGCTCATTCGCGAGGCGAAGAAGCGCCGGGAGGCCGCCGACGCGTTCGAGTCGGCGGGCCGGGCCGAGCAGGCGGCAGCCGAGCGGGCGGAGGGGGAGGTGCTCGCGGACTACCTGCCGGCGCAGCTTGCCGACGCCGAACTCGCCGGCATCGTGTCGGCCGCGATCGCCGACACAGGGGCAGCGGGCATGCAGGCAATGGGGAAGGTTATGAAGGTCGTGACTCCCCAGGTGGCCGGCCGCGCCGACGGCGCGCGGGTCGCCGCCGAGGTCCGCCGCCAGCTCACGCCCTAGGGATGCGGCGGTGGCTGCGGTGGCGGCGGGCCGCCGTTGCCCCCGCCACCCCCGCCGCCGTTACCTCCGCCGCCGTTGCCGCCTCCGCCGCCCTTCTTCTTTTTCTTCTCCGGCGGCTTGACGAACTGGCCGTTGCCCTGGCTCCAGAACGCGCTGGACAGCGAGAGCTGCGCGAAGTCATGCGAGCCGAGAAGGTTGGCGGAGTCGAACGTCGCGCGCCAGGTCGAGCCGGGCGCGTTGGCGCCGAACATCTCGCCCGGGCATTCGAGGAAGCCGCCGAAGTCGCGGTAGCAGGAGTTCTGCCCGCCCATCGTGTCGTGCACCGTCGGCGAGATCGGATTGAACACCGACGTGTAGCTCACCAGATTGGAGGTGTAGCCCGCGAACGCGGCGTACGGGGTGCCGAAGCCGTTGGCCACGTTAGAAGTCCCCGTCTTGCCCGCGATCTGTTGTCCGCCCGGGAGGGGGCCGAGTCCGATGCCAGTCGCGCCGGGGAAGGTGAACACGCCCTGGAGGATGTAGTTGGCCGCGGCCGCGACGTCGCTCGACAGCGCCCTGCGGCAGCCCGCGGACGGCACCGCCATCGACTTGCCTGCCGAGTTGATCACACTGCTAATCGCCGTCGGCTTGCAGTAGATGCCGCCCGAGGCCACCGTCGCGTACGCCGCGGCCATCGACATGGGTGACACGTTGATCGAGCCGAGCGTGAACGATGGCGTGTCGTCGGCGGACACCGCCGTGCCGAGCGGGGTCTTGTCCTCGCTTGTCAGGGGCGTGCCGTCGGCCCACGTCATCCCCAGGTTCATCGCGGTGTGCACGACGGCGCACAGCCCGACCTTCGCCTCAAGCTCGGCGTAGAACGTGTTGATCGAGTCGGTCGTCCCGCTGTACAGCGTGTACGTTCCCTGGTCGCCGGGGCTCGCGTTGACGACGTCCCACGCGCCGTACTGGCCGGTGCTGTCCGACTTGCCCGCCGGAGAGCCCTTGCAGCTGTAGAAGCCGGTCACCGTCTCGGAGTTCTTGACCGTTTGCTGGAAGCCGAACGGCATGCCCTGGTTGAGCGCGGTGAGGAGCGTGAAGATTTTGGAGGAGGAACCGGTCTGCACACCGTCGATGCCGCCGTACTGGGTGTTCACCCCGTAGTCCACCTCGGTCTGCCCCTTGCCCGTCCCGTACGGGCGGTTCTCGGCGATCGCCAGGATGTGGCCGGTGCCCGGCTGCAGGAGGACAGTGGTATCGGCGTTGTGTCCCGGGTTGTAATAGTTGCTGGTCGGCGGGACGACGTAGTTCACGGCGTGCGTCGCGGCGCTCTCGTCCTGCGGGCTCAGCGTGGTGTAGATCTGCAGGCCGCCAGTGGCCAGCAGCTTCGCGCGGTCCATAACGGTCGCGCCGAACTCCTTGCTCAGCAAGACCGTGTGGATCACGTAGTCGCAGAAGAAGCCGTCGTTGCCAACCGTGTTGGCTGTGCAGCCGCTTTGCACGCCGCCAGGGTTCAGGCCCAGCCCCTGGGTTATCTCCGCGGTCTCCACTGGCTTTGTGATCAGTCCGGTCTGCATCATCCTGGCCAGCACGGTGTTGCGGCGCTCCAAGGCCAGGGTGGGGTGCGCGATCGGGTCGTACGCCGACGGGTTCTCCACGATGCCGGCCAGCAGCGCGGCCTGCAGCCGTGTCAGCTTCGCGGACGTGGTGTTGAAGTAAGTTTCGGCCGCGGCCTCGATGCCCCACGCGCCGTTACCGAAGTAGGCGTCGTTCAGGTACCCGTCGAGGATCGCTTGCTTGGTCATCGTCCGCTCGATGTCCACCGCCATCCGCAGCTCGTTCAGCTTGCGGCTCAGGTTGTCGGCGATCGCCGCCTTCTCGGCGACGGGGTTGCCGTACGCGGAAAGCACCAGCACGCCCTTGACGTACTGCTGCGCGATCGACGACCCGCCCTGGACCGGCTGGTGGCGCAGGTCGTTGACCAGCGCGCGCAGCGTTCCCTTGACGTCGATCGCGCCGTGCACCCAGTACCGGGTGTCCTCGATCGCGACGATCGCCTGCCGCATGTTGAGCGAGACCTGGCTGTAGGGCACCGGCATGCGGTCAATGCCGGTGTATTTCCGCCCCGTGCCAAGGTCCACGCCGTACACGTACGTAATCAGGTGACCCAGCCGGTCGAAGATCTCTGACCGTTGCGGCAGGTTCGACGAAGTCGGAAGCGTCAGCGTGGTGAACTTGTCGGCGGTATTCCGCACCAGGATTCCGGTAGCTGCCACCACCGGCAGCACCATCGCCGCCGCGAGCACGCCGCCGAGCGCCGACATGAAGAGCAGTCGCCCGATCGCGCTTGACTTCTTGAATGACCACTGCAGTAGCTGCTGCACGGGTCTTAGCGTACGCGCCCCGCGCCGTACTACTGCCACCCACCGCAGACCAGGGGCAACATGCTGCCACTTTTGTCACGCTGAGGGTGCGGTCGCAACCGAACCGTGACTAGCCACTCGGGTGTATATAGCCCAACAGGACTATATGTGAAATGGCCATGCCGGGGTCTTGGCAGCTAGGGCCAAACTTCCGTAAGTTGCTTTGTCACGAACAGATAACCGTGACGGGTGGCCGCACACCCATCACGGAAATCGATCCGTCAACGAAAGACCGTCCGGGCACATGCGTGCCCGGCGATCAAGAGGAGTTGGGCACATGTGGATCACCGACTGGACCACACGCGCCGCCTGCAAGGGAACCGATCCTGACGAGCTTTTCGTCCAGGGTGCAGCCCAGAACCGCGCAAAGCTCATCTGCCGGGGATGCCCGGTCCGGACCGAGTGCCTTGCGGACGCGCTCGACAACGGCATCGAGTTTGGCGTCTGGGGCGGAATGACCGAACGCGAGCGGCGTGCGCTTCTCCGCCGCAGGCCCGACGTGACGTCGTGGCGCGAACTGCTCGAGCGGGCACGTGACCGCTACGAGCGCCAGGGCATCGACGAGCTGGTCGCCAGCTGATTCTGAGTCTGCCCTGCTGGCAAGGGTGCCAGGCCGGCAAGGACGCCGGCAATTTACAGAATCGAAGCTCAGCTAATCCGGGGAGACTTTCCCTGGAGCCCGCCGAGCGACTCGCCGATGCGGCGCAGCCCGGCGAGATCGTGAATATCCACCGGCAGGGCCGAGACCTCCACTACCGGGACAGCGGGGTGCGCCGACGCGAACGCGCCGGCCACCCGCTGCTCCCGCTGGCCGAGGCTCATTCGTTCGGCATGCAGTCGCAGCGCCGCGGCCGTCACCGCGTTGGCATTGGCGTCGGCGGGGACCAGCCCTTCGTTCGGGATACTCTCAAGCGTTTCCGCGGCGGCGAGCGAGCGCGCGGCGCTTAGCCTGGTCGCCGGGGAGTGGTGCACTCGATTGAGGATCAGGCCCGCGAGCGGCATGCGCTCCTCGTCTAGGCGTTCCACGAAATAGGACGCCTCGCGCAGCGCGTCCGGCTCAGGGGCCGCCACGACGAGGAACGACGTGCCGGGTGCCTGCAGCAGCCGGTAGGTGGCATCCGCGCGCTCGCGGAACCCGCCGAACATCGTGTCAAATGCGGTGACGAACGTCTGCGCGTCGCGCAGCACCTGGGCGCCGAGCAGCCTCGTCAGCGCGCCGGTCATCATTGAGAACCCGGCGTTCAGCACCTTGGTGAACGGCCGGGTCGCCTTGGCGGGGCTGGCGAGGACCCGGATGAGCCGCCCGTCGAGAAACCGGCCGAGGCGCTCGGGCGCGTCGAGGAAGTCAAGCGCGCTGCGGCTTGGCGGGGTGTCCACCACGATCAGGTCCCACTCGTTGGAGCGGCGCAGCTGGCCGAGCTTCTCCATCGCCATGTACTCCTGGGTGCCCGCGAAGCTTGACGACAGTGACTGGTAGAACGGGTTGGCCAGGATCTGCGCGGCCCGCGCGGGGTCCGAGTGCGCCTCGACGATCTCGTCGAACGTGCGCTTCATGTCGAGCATCATCGCGTGCAGGCTGCCGCCGTTGCCCCGGTCGACGCCGTCGACCAGGCGCGGTGTGTTGTCGAGCGAGGTTAGGCCCATCGACTGGGCGAGCCGCCTGGCCGGGTCGACGGTGAGCACGCAGACCTGCCTGCCGCGTTCGGCGGCGCGCAGGCCGATCGCGGCCGCGGCGGTGGTCTTGCCGACACCGCCTGAGCCACAGCAGACGATGATGCGCGTGCGCCTGTCGTCGATGATCCGGTCCATATCGAGCTGCGGGCTCATGCTCACGCTCGGTCTGCGGCTCGCCTCCTGCTGGATCGTGCTCACGCTGCGCCTCCTGTTCGCCGCGGGGTCGAGTTCACGCCGCCCCCTGGTCGCGGAGTTCGGCGGCCAGCCGGTGCAGGGCGGCCAGGTCGATTCCCTCGGTGATCATCGGCAGCGTGTAGATGGGCTGCCCGGCCGCCTCTAGCTCTGTCCGCTCGCGGTCCTGCAGTTCGACGTGCCTGGCGTGCTCGGCGAGTTCGTCAGCGAGCGCCGCCGCGAGGGTGTCGGTGCTGTGCAGGCCCGCTGCCGCCAGCGCCGTCGCCAGCGCGGCTGGCTCAGGCAGTGCCTTGAGTTCCTCCCGGCTGAGCACCGCGGGCCGGGCCATGTTGATCACGATGCCGCCGATCTGCATGCCCGCTATCCGCCGAAGCTCGGCGATGCCGTCGAGCGTTTCCTGGACAGGCATCTCCTCGAGGGTCGACACGAAATGCACGGCGGTCTGCGGCGACTTGATCACCCTCGCCACGGTGTCGGCATGGGTCCGTATCGGGCCAACCTTCGCGAGGCCGGAGACTTCGGCGGAGACGTTGAGGAACCGGCCTACCCGGCCCGTGGGCGGAGCGTCAAGCACGACGCTGTCGTACACGTAGCCGCCGCCGTGCGCCTTGCGCCGCGCCGACTCGGTGGCCTTGCCCGTGACCAGCACGTCGGACAGGCCGGGCGCGATCGTCGTCGCGAAGTCCACAAGCCCCAGCCTTGTCAGCGCTTTCCCCGCGCTGCGCGCGTTGTAGAACATCTGCAGGTAGTCAAGTAGCGCGCCCTCCGGGTCGATCGCGAGCGCGTAGACATCGCCGCCGGGGTCGCGTCCGTCGTCGGCCTCGCCCGGGCCGATGGCGATCTTCCGCTCCCCGTACGGCAGCGGCGGGCGGTCGAAGAGCCGGGCGATGCCCTGCCGGCCTTCCGCCTCGATCAGCAGCACCTTCCGGCCGCCGTGCGCCAGAGCCAGCGCCAGGGCAGCGGCGACCGTAGTCTTGCCGGTGCCGCCCTTGCCCGTCACGACGTGCAGCCGTACGCCGTCCCAGTCCGTGTCCCTCGCCGTCATGCCCCTGTGCCTCTGGTCGTTTGTCTTCCTTCATGCCATTACGGCTTCGTGCCATTACGGCGCTCTAAGCGAGGCTATCGCCGCGAGCTGACCGGAACGTGCCAGTCCGCGCTGGTCCGGGTGCTTTTCCGAGCTGGCCGAGGTGGCGGCTGGTGTCGCGAAAAAGAGTTTCGCGTTATGTGTCATCGTGTCGGATGGCGGTAGTGCGGACTACGCTGAGCCATAAGCACCTGCGGCTTCGGTAAGGAGGCGATCTCGGATGGCGGGTCTTATCGTTGTCTTGATCATCCTGGTAGTGGCCGGACTGATCGCCGCCGGGCGGTCGATCCGGGTCGTCCAGCAGTACGAAAAGGGCATTGTCTACCGTTGGGGGAAGGTCCTGCCCGAGGTACGCGGTCCCGGCCTCGCGGTTATCCGGCCCATCAGCGACCGGATGCAGAAGGTCAACATGCAGATCGTCGCCATGGCGGTGCCCGCGCAGGAAGGCATCACCAGGGACAACGTGTCGGTGCGGGTGGACGCGGTCGTGTACTTCCGTGTCGTCGACCCGATCAAGGCCACGATCAATGTGCAGAACTACATGTTCGCCATCTCCCAGCAGGCACAGACCTCGCTGCGGTCGATCATCGGCCAGTCCGAGATGGACCAGCTGCTCGCCGAGCGGGAGACGGTGAACAGAGAGCTGCGGCGCATCATCGACGAGCCCACAGAGGAGCCGTGGGGGATCCGGGTCGAGCGCGTCGAGATCAAGGACGTGTCGCTGCCCGAGGGCATGAAGCGCTCCATGTCCCGGCAGGCCGAGGCGGAGCGCGAGCGGCGCGCCCGGATCATCACCGCTGACGGTGAGTACCAGGCGTCCAAGCGGCTCGCCGCCGCGGCCGCGGTGATGGCGAAGGACCCGGCAGCGCTGCAACTGCGGCTGCTGCAGACCGTCGTCGAGGTCGCGGGCGAGAAGAACAGCACGCTGGTCATGCCGGTCCCGGTCGAGCTGCTGCGGTTCTTCGAGAAGATGGCGCCCGGGCCGTCCCAGCCAGTGAACCTGGAGCCCGCCGACACGGGCGACGAGGAGGTGGCGGCCGCCGAGGCAGCGATCACGCACTCCAGCGTTCCCGAGCTGGGGGAGGCTCAAGCGCCTGCCGTCCCCGAGGTCGAGGCGCCCGCCGAGGGCGTCGACGCCGTCCCGGAGCTCGCCTCAGGCAACGGCATGAGCGCCGCTTCCTCGACCGGAAGCACGGACACACCCTAACGGGAAGCCCCCGCGCCCGCCTCACGGGCGACGATCACGCGTATTCGTTCCGACGCGGCAGACCATAGCGTCTGCCGCGAGGGCCGGGGGCGCTAGTGTTTTGCGCATGCAGAAATGGGAGTACGTCACCGTGCCGCTGCTTGTCCACGCGACCAAGCAGATCCTGGACAACTGGGGCGACGAGGGATGGGAGTTGGTCACCCTGGTACCCGGCCCCAACTCTGAGCAGCTCGTGGCGTACATGAAGCGGCCAAAGCAATGAGTGGCGCGGCTGAGCGCCTCGCAGCACTGGGCCTGACCCTGCCGGCTGTGGCCGCTCCGGTGGCCGCCTACGTGCCCGCAGTGCGGACCGGCAACTACGTCTACACGTCCGGGCAGCTGCCGATAGTGGACGGGAAGCTGCAGGCGACCGGCAAGGTCGGCGAGTCGGTGAGCGCCGAGGACGCCGCTGCCCTCGCCCGCGTGTGCGCCCTGAACGCGCTCGCGGCGGCTGCGGCCGTGGCGGGCGGGCTGGATGCGATCGCGCGAGTGGTCAAGGTAACAGGCTTCGTAGCCAGCGCGCCCTGGTTCACCGGACAGGCGCAGGTCATTAACGGGGCGAGTGAGTTCTTGATCGAGGTTCTCGGCGAGGCGGGCAAGCACGCGCGCAGCGCGGTCGGGATGGCTGTCCTTCCGCTCGACGCCCCGGTAGAAGTGGAAATGATCGTCGAAGTCTCAACGGCCGACGAAGTCTCAACACCCGTCGAGGTGGCGTGAGAATACAGCTCGACTGGTTCGATGAGCGGCTGTCGGAACGGGTAGCCGCCATAGCGGCCGGTCGGCTGGCTCCGGCCGTGCCGAGGGACGCGGCCACGGTCATGCTGCTGCGGCCCGCGCCCGGCCAGCCAGCCGACGGGGTTGAGGTCCTCATGCTGCGGCGGCCCGCGGCGATGGCCTTCGCGCCCGGGGCGTATGTGTTCCCGGGCGGGTCCGTTGACACCGCGGACGCTGACCCGCGGACGGGATGGGCGGGACCGGCGCCAGAGGAGTTCGCCGACTGGCTCGGAACCTCGCCCAGCCAGGCTCACGCCCTGGTCTGCGCGGCGGTGCGCGAGACGTTCGAGGAGTCAGGCGTGCTGCTCGCCACTCCGGCTGACGGCACGGTTCCGGGCCCGTGGGAGGCGTTCCTGGCGCAGGATCGCGCCGCGCTCGCCGCTGGGCGCGTCACCTTCGCCGAGATGCTCTCAAGGCGCGGCCTCGTCCTGCGGGCCGACCTGCTCACGCCCTGGGCGCGGTGGATAACACCTGAGGCTGAGCCAAGGCGCTTCGACACCTACTTCTTCGCCGCGGCGCTGCCGCAAGGACAGCGTGCGGTCGGCGATCACGCCGAGGCCGACCGGATCGCGTGGCTTCGGCCCGCGGCCGCCATCAGCGCCGCGCGGGCAGGTGCGATGCTCCTGCTGCCGCCGACGGCGGCCACGCTGAATGAGTTCGCCGCCGGCGCGGGCATTGCGGAGATTCTGGCAAGCCGCCGCGCGATCGTGCCGGTCGAGCCGCGTTTCGTGGTGGAGAACGGTGAGGCCTGGCTGCTCGTCCCGGACGAAACCGGATATCCGCTATGAGCATCGACGGCTCGGGGAGCGAGCGCGCCCGCTGCGTGCTGGCGCCCAATCCGTCACCGCTGACGCTCGACGGCACCAATACCTGGATCATCGCCGAGCCCGCGTCGCCGGCCGTGGTGGTGGTCGATCCCGGCCCTGACCATAGGGCGCACCTGCGCCGGGCACACAATGCCGCGTGTGCGGGCGACCGGCGGGTCGCGCTGATCGTGCTCACACACGGGCACCCAGACCACTCGGCGGGCGCCGCCAGGTTCGCCGCCATGGCGCGGGCTCCGGTGCTGGCGCTCGACCCCGCCCACCGGCTTGGCGGCGAGGGCCTGGCGGCCGGGGACGTGCTCACCGCCGCGGGCTGCGAGTTGCGGGTAGTCGGAACTCCCGGTCACTCGGCGGACTCGGTAAGCCTGCTGCTCGAGGCGGATGGCGCGCTGCTTACGGGAGACACCGTTCTTGGCCGGGGCACCACCGTGATCGGCCCGGACGGGGCGCTAGCGGACTATCTGCGCACGCTCGACGAACTTAGGGCGCTAGCGGACAGTGCGGGGCTGCGCGTCCTGCTGCCCGGACACGGGCCGGTGCTAGACGATCCGGCGGGCGTGCTCGACTACTACATCGCGCACAGGCATGAGCGGCTCGATCAGATACGGGCGGCGCTCGCGGCCGGCGCCCGCACCCCGGCGGACATCGTGGCGGTCGTGTACGGGGACACCGATCCCGCGGTGCGCGGGGCGGCCGAATGGTCGGTACGCGCCCAGCTCGACTACTTGAATGGCCGCTAGCCTAAACGGGCGCGCTTGCGCAGCCGCTCGGCGTCGAGAATGAGCACCGAGCGCGCGGAGATCTGCAGCCAGCCACGCGCGGCGAAGTCCGCGAGCGCCTTGTTGACCGTCTCCCGTGACGCGCCGACGAGCTGCGCGAGTTCCTCCTGGGTCAGATCGTGGTGCACGTGCAGGCCGTCAGCCTCCTGGTGACCGAACCGGTCGGCGAGGTCGAGCAGGTTCTTGGCGACGCGGCCGGGGACGTCGGTGAAGACGAGGTCGGCCGTCACGTCATTGGCCCGGCGAAGTCGCTGCGCCAGCGCCTTAAGCATGTGCAGGGACACTTCCGGCCGTTCCCGCAGCCACGGGATCAGCGCCTCGTGCTTGAGCGACGCGAGCAGCGCGTCGGTCACCGCGCTGGCGGATGAGGTCCGCGGCCGCGGATCGAACAGCGACAGCTCGCCGAACATCTCGCCTGGCCCGATTACGCTCAGCAGGTTCTCGCGGCCGTCCGCGGCGGCGCGCGTGAGCTTCATCTTGCCGTCAAGAACCACGTAAAGCGCGTCGCCGTCGTCACCCTCCATGAAGAGGTGCTCGCCACGGGAAAGCTTCACCTCGGCCATCTGGCGCCGGAGTGTGCGCGCGCCCTCCTCATCGAGTGCGTCGAACAGTGGTGCTCGTCTCAGCACTCCCTCGGTGCTATCCACCGGTCCTCCTCGCTGCGTGCCTTGCCATTACTAAGTGTGGATCATGCGGCGGCCTGCTCGGTGCCCGGCAACCAAAGTATGACGGTGCCATGCGGCTGACATGAGTAAGTACCCCGTTTCACGGCGGTTCCCGCAGCCTCGCGTCCCGTGTTACGCGTAACATGGACTAGTGGCGGACACAAGGAACTGTGAGCGCTGCGGCAGGCTCTTCGAGAAGAAGCGCGAGCACGCCAGGTTCTGCTCGGCGCGCTGCCGGGTCGCCTGGAATCGGGAGCATGTAAGCCCGGATAAGCGGGGCGGCGCGTCGTGGGGGCAGGAGAACACAGACGACCCGCAGACCCAGGAGAGCGCTCTGGCGTGGTCAACAATCGCGATGCGCGAGACCGCCGAGCGGCTGGGCAAGGTCAGGGCGCGTGACCGGCCGCAGGCGTTCGCGGTGATAGGCGAGGCGGTTTGGTGGGTCACGATCGTCGACGCCACCCTGGTCCGCTATCACCCCGAGGCGTACGACGGCGCCCTTGCCGATCTGCCGGGCGCGCAGCGCCGGCTCACCGAGCGGACGTTCGCGGGCTTGCGGTTCGTGCGGAACCGGATGGGTTACTACGCGGACCATTCAGACTTCATCCAGCCCAGGCTGAGCGCTGACGGCGGCCACGACGCCCCCATCACGGCCTGGACCTGGAAGTGGATGTCCGAGCCGCCGGTGGAGACACTGCCGCCGCGCGGACAGGCATGGGAGATGAACCGCTACTGGGCGTACCAGGACCAGTTGGCGGGCCATACCGTCGGTGAGACCTTCGACCGGGCCGCGACGTTCCTGACGCTGGCGTCCCTGGCCACCGACGACTACGCCGGAGGCGATGCCGGCGAACTCGGCCAGTCGGGCAGCTAGTCCCTGTAAGCGGACGTGAGTTCGCGCTGCATCAGCACGGTGTCAACCCACCGGCCGTGCTTGAAACCGACCTCGGCGAGCCGCCCCGCGTGGGTGAACCCGCAGCCACGGTGCAGCGCGGCGGACGCGTCCTCGCCGCTGTCGGCGATGACCGCGATCATCTGCCGCGCGCCGGCGTCCGCGCAGCGCGCGAGCAGCGTGGTGAGCAGCAGCTTGCCAAGCCCTCTCCCCGTCCAGCCTGGCGCCAGGTACACCGAGTCCTCAACGGTGTGACGGTACGCGGGTTTGGGCCGCGCCAGGGGCTGGCGTAGGCGTACCCGACGACCTCCGCGCCAGCCGCGGCGACCAGGAATGGCAGCGCGAGCTTCCGCAGGTCCGAGCGTTTGCGCTGCCAGTCGCCGACGGTCGGCGGCGTTTCCTCGAACGTCGCGACGCTGTTCGTGACGTAGTGAGCGAAGATGCCGGTGACCGCCGCGAGGTCCGCGGCAGCCGCTGACCGGATTTGTACCTGCTCGGGGCCCGTTGGCACATCCCGAGCGTACGCGCCCAGTGGCAGAGGATCAGTGGTAGAAGAACGGATCCAGCACGGTGACCTCGGTGATCTCGTCGACAGGCAGGTTGTTCGCCTGGGCTGCCTGCCGGATCGCCTCTGGCGACGGCGCGTCGTAGACGCAGAACGTCTTGGTCTTGTCCAGGCTGACGTACGAGTGCACCCAGTTGACGCCGAAGCCCGCGTTACCGGTTCCGACCACCGCGCAAGTCTGCGCGCCCTGGTCGTTCACCGGGATGTTGAGTCCTCCGTCAAAGGTCCGCTCGACCACGTATCGCGGCATGGCGTGCTCCCCTCCAGTCACCAGGTGCGCATGCAACCGGTGCTGCTCATTAGCTTCACTGCATTCTTAGGATGTTGTCCCCTCCTCCCGGGCGGCGCATCCGTGCCCGATAAAGGACGATATTTCCCGAAATTACTCCAGCAAGTAGTTTCACGCCGTGTATTGCCTGCTACGCGGCGTTATGCGACTATCTCTATAGGGGCCGATAGGCGCGGTTACCGTTGAAGGGTTCCCGGCATGTTCATGGCCCGGCAGAAGTCGCCAGAGCTTAAGACGCCGAGCCGCAGGACGTTGCGCATTCGTACCCTGGTGAGGCGGTACGACTTTCATCTCGGCGAAGCGATCCGGGCGGCGCTCGAAGGGAACCATGACAAGGCGGCGACCCATTCAGCGACGGCGCTGTCGCTTAGCAGGGAACTGTGCGCGGGCACCCGTGATCCGCAGTGGCACCGGGCTGAGCTCGCCGCGGCGCTGTGCCATCACGCGCGGTACAGCAACGACGCGACGCAGACCATCGCGCTGCTGACCGAGTCGGCCGGGCACTACACGGCACTGGCAAAAGCCGATCCAGCGGGCTATGAGGTGGCGCGGATCGAGGTGCTCACCAAGGTCGCCCTGGCCTCCGACACATCTGGCAACACCAGGGACGCCATCAGCTTGCTGCGCGAGGTGGTCAGCATGTACCTCGAAGCGCCGGCGGCCGACCCGGCGCAACGGGACCTCGGACTGGCCCGGGCGAAATTCCACCTTGGCCGGTGCCTGCTGAAGACCGGCTCGGAAGCCGACGGCCTAGCCGAAACTGACGCCGGCCTCGCGCTCGCCTCGCGTGCGCTTGACAGGCTGCGTGTCCAGGCGCTCGCACCAGGCTGGCTCGCCACCGCCCCGCGGTACGTGCAGCTCGCCGCGCCCGACTGGGCGGCGGCTGCCGTCCGCTCGATGACGCTGCACGCGGCGGCGGCGCGCTGGGAAAACGCGGCGGGAACCGCGCACGCGGCTGTCAGGCTCTCCGGTGGCCTCGCCTGGCTTGGCGGTGACGCCCTGCGCGCCGCGCACGATGCCATCCGCGCCCGGGCCGACATGATCTGCGCGCGCGCTGACCGCTCAGAGCGCGCCGTCGCGGGTCAAGCGGGCTAAGCCGCCCACGCAAACGTGCGCTAGGCGCCGGCCTCGATGTAACGCTTCCTCGAACGTTCGACCTCTACCTCAGCTGCGGCACGGTCCGCCCAGCGGGCGCCTTCCACGGACTTGCCAGGCTCGAGGTCCTTGTAGACCTCGAAAAAGTGCTGGATCTCCAGCCGGTCGAACTCCGGCACGTGATGAATGTCACGCAAGTGCTCCGCCCGCGGGTCGTGCGCGGGAACACAGAGAACCTTCTCGTCCGGCCCTTTCTCGTCACTCATCTTGAACATTCCGATGACCCGCGCCGTGATCAGGCAGCCGGGGAAGGTCGGCTCCTCAAGCAGCACGAGGGCGTCAAGGGGGTCGCCGTCTCCGCCGAGAGTGTCCTCAATGAACCCGTAATCAGCCGGGTACCTGGTCGAAGTGAAAAGCATCCGGTCCAGCCTGATCCGGCCGGTCACATGGTCCATCTCGTACTTGTTCCGCTGGCCCTTGGGGATCTCGATGATCACTTCGACGTCCATGCAGTCTCCACGCGGTAGCGGCGATTTACTCCATTGTCACCGCTCGCGGCGGCGCGGGCGGAAGGCGGGTCCGCAGAGGCCGCGCGGGGTCCTAAGCTATGCAGCACCGCTACCCCGGACGGGTAACCGGAGAAGTAAGCGGATGAGGTGAGTAGGTGCGCCGTACCCGGATCACGGCCCTGGCCACGCTCGCGACGCTGAACTTGTTCACGCTCGCTGCCGGGGTGAGCGTGGCGCGCATGCTGCCGCCTCGGCTGGCGGCGCTGCACGTTCCAGTCGCCGCCGCGCGGCCATCGGTGCACGCCGGAACGGTGCTGACGCCTGTGCTCGTCCCGGCCGGGACCGGTGCGGCCGGGACGGCCGGCCTTCCCTCAGCGTCCGGCTTGTCCGCGGTGATGGTTGCCACGATGCCGGCTGCCGCGGTCGGGTCGCGGCTTGGCGTCGAGGTGGCCGACGCGGCGACTGGCAAGGTGCTGTACTCAGACAACGCGGGCACGCTGGCCACGCCCGCGTCCACCACCAAGGTGGCTACCGCCGTCGCGTCGCTCGCTGTGCTCGGGCCCGGCGCGCGCTTCACGACCAGGGTCAAGCGGATGAGCGGCGGCATCGTGCTCGTCGGCGGGGGTGACGCCACACTCGCGGTAAACAGCTACCCAGCCTCCGATTACCCGCGCCCCGCCACGCTGGCCACGCTCGCGGCCGCGACGGCCCGGGCGCTTAAGGCCGAAGGACGAAGGTCGGTGAGCCTCGGCTATGACACCTCGCTCTACGGCGGACAGGGCATCGCGCCAGGAGTGCCCGACAGCGACGTGTCCCTCGGGGACGTGACGCCGATCGTGGCCCTGGAGGCTGACCAGGGCAGGCTCACGAAAGCCGGCGCGCTCGAGGACCACGACGACCCGGTCAACTTCAGGCCGCGGACGCTAGACCCCGCGGGCCTGACCGCGGCCGCGTTCGCGGCGTTGCTCAGGAATGACGGCATCACGGTGAGCGCCGGCCCGGCGCCCGCGACCGCCCCGGCCGGCGCGGCAACGCTCGCCAGCGTAAGCTCGCCGCCGCTGTATCAGGTGGCGCAGCAGATGCTCCAGGAGAGCAACAACGTGATCGCCGAGAACATGGCGCGGCACCTCGCGATCGCGATGGGAATGCCGGCCACCTTCGCCGGCGCCGCTAACGCGGTCATGACCGAGATCCGGCGGCTTGGCGTAACGACGCCAATCAGCCTGGTGGACGGCAGCGGCCTCTCGCCACAGGACGGGATCGCCCCGGACACGCTGGTGCGGGTGCTCGAGGTCGCCGCCGGGTCGCCGCGGCTGCGGACGGCGATCACCGGGCTGCCTGTCGCCGGGTTCACCGGGACTCTGTCGGCCGGCGGGAGCGTCTTCGGCGGAATCGACGGAGCCGCGCGGGGCGTGGTGCGAGCAAAGACAGGCAATCTCGCCACCGTCGCCGCGCTCGCCGGGCTCGTCTACGACCGCGGCGGCAGGCTGCTGATATTCGCGATCATGGCGCCGCAGGTGCCGAGCGCCGGGATGCTGCCGGTCGCGGCCCGGGCGATCGACTCCGCGGCAGCCGCTTTCGCGAACTGCGGGTGCCGGTTACCCGTCCCCGGTGCCACTTTCCTGAACCAACACGTACGGTAGGACTGTGAGCAGCGCACAGATGATCGACTGGGACCTGGCGATCTCCACAGGCGTCCGGTTCGCCCGGCAGGGCCCCCAGGTCAGTCTCGCCGACGCCCGCGCCGTGGTGGCCGAGCTGCGCGGCCTGACCGCCGTCGTCCAGCAGCCCGTACGTGATGTCACCGGGCTGACCAGCCAGAGTTCCTCCGGACCTGTCGCGGTCGTGGACCGCCCCGGATGGATAAGAGCGAACGTGGGCGGGTTCCGCGTGGTTCTCGAGCCGTTGGCGGACAAGCTCGCCGAACGCGGCAGCGCGGTACCGGCAGCCGGTTCAGTGATCGCCTCGGTGGGGTCGAGGTTCACCGGCGTGCAGGCGGGCCTGATACTGGCGTACTTGTCCGCACGCGTGCTGGGCCAGTACGAGCTGTTCCTGCCGCCCGGCGAGGGCGGCACGGTCAGGCAGGGCCCGTCTGCGAACGGCACTTCGGGCAACGGAAGGTCCGCCCAGGACGCGGCGCCGACCGTCGGCCGGCTCACCCTCGTCGCGCCCAACATCGTCATGGTCGAGCGCGAGCTCGGCGTGGACCCGCATGACTTCAGGCGCTGGGTGTGCCTGCATGAGGAGACGCACCGGGTGCAATTCACGTCCGTGCCCTGGCTGCGCGGCTACGTGCAGGGCATGATGACTGAGTTCCTGCTGGCCTCTGACCTTGACCCGGGTGCGATCGTGGAGCGGATGCGGGCGGCCGCCGGGGCAGTCGCCGGCGCCGTGCGCGGCGGCGATGGCGAGTCGCTCATCGAGGCGATGCAGACCCCGGCCCAACGCGAACTGCTCGACAAGCTCACCGCCGTGATGACCCTGGTGGAGGGGCATGGCGACTATGTGATGGACGCGGTGGGCCCGCAGGTGGTGCCCACGGTCGCCGAGATCAGGGAGCGGTTCAACTCGCGGCGCGGCTCGACGGGGCGGGTTGAGCAGATCCTGCGGCGGATCCTCGGCATCGACTTGAAGATGAAGCAGTACGCCGAGGGGTCGCGGTTCGTCCACACGGTGGTCGAAGAGGCCGGGATGGCCGGGTTCAACAAAGTGTGGACTTCACCGGAGACGCTGCCGACCCGTGCCGAGCTGTCCCACCCCGCGGACTGGCTGGCACGGATTGGCTGACAGGACGGGATCGGCGAGCACGGCGGGCAGTTGAGGTGGGTCCGGCGCCCGCGGTAGCGGCAGTCCGCAATGCGGTGCGCGCGTGCGTCGCAGACCTAGCACCCGGCGACGTGGTGCTCGCCGCCTGCTCGGGAGGCGCCGACTCGCTCGCGCTCGCGGCGGCGCTGGCGTTCGTGGCGCCGCGCGCCGGGCTCCGCGCGGGGGGTGTGACCGTCGACCATGGGCTGCAACAGGGTTCCGCGGACCGCGCGGCCTCGGTGCTTTCCGTGCTCGCGGGGCTTGGTCTTGACCCGGTGCGAGGCCTGAGCGTGTCCGTGGGTCCGGTGCGCGAATCCGGCGGTCCCGAGGCGGCCGCGCGGCTAGCGCGGTATGACGCGCTGACCCAGGTGGCCGCCGACTTGGGCGCGGCCGCTGTGCTGCTCGGTCACACGCTCGACGATCAGGCCGAAACCGTGCTGCTCGGGCTGGCGCGCGGGTCCGGCCCGCGGTCGCTGGCGGGCATGCCGGCCCGCAGGGGCATCTTCCGGCGGCCGCTGCTCGCCGTCCGGCGGTCGGACGCGGCCGCGGCCTGCGCGGCGCTGGGCCTTGAGCCGTGGCAGGACCCGCACAATCGCGACCGCCGGTTCGCCCGGGTGCGGGTAAGGCTGGACGCGCTGCCCGCTCTTGAGGCCGCGCTGGGCCCGGGGGTGGCCGAGGCGCTGGCTCGCACCGCCGATCAGTTGCGCGCCGACGCCGAAGTTCTAGAGAACCTTTCATCGGAACGGATCCATGGTGATTCCCCGCTGTCAGCCGCTGACCTGGCCGGGATGCCGCCCGCGGTGCGCACTCGGGTGCTGCGCGCTGCCGCTGTCGCGGCGGGCTGCCCGGCCGGCGCGCTGACCGCGGGGCACGTCGCGCGGCTGAGCGCGCTGGTGACCGACTGGCACGGTCAGCGCTGGATCGACCTGCCCGGCGGCGTGCGCGCGTCGCGGCGGGCCGGCCTAGTGTGTTTCTCGATTTCCACGGGGAAGGTTGACGTAACAAGCACCGTGATCGAGCCAGGCTGGGACGATGTGTGAAGGGATGTGAGGAGGGGACGCATGGAGGCTAGCGACATGGGATCGGCGCTGAAAGAGGTGCTGATTACGTCCGAGCAGCTCAGCAAGCGAACCGCTGAGCTGGCGGCGCAGATCGACGCCGATTACGCCGACCGCGAACTGCTGCTGGTCGGCGTGCTCAAGGGGGCGGTCATGGTGATGGCGGACCTCGCCCGGGCCATGCACCTGCCGGTCCAGATGGACTGGATGGCGGTCTCGTCCTACGGATCTGGCACGAAGTCGTCGGGTGTGGTGCGCATCCTCAAGGACCTGGACGCGGACATCAGCGGCCGCCACGTGCTGATCGTGGAGGACATCATCGACTCGGGGCTGACGCTGTCCTGGCTCGTCGGCAACTTGCGGTCGCGCGAGCCTGCCTCCGTCGCGGTGTGCGCGATGCTGCGCAAGCCGTCGTCCTCGCAGGCCGATGTGGAGGTCGCCTACACCGGATTCGAGGTCCCTGACGAGTTCGTGGTCGGCTACGGTCTCGATTACGCCGAGCGTTACCGTAACCTGCCATTCATAGGCACTCTCGCCCCCGAGGTCTACGGGGGGAACACATCTCGATCCGGGTAGCGTTGATGTACCGTCAGGTAATCCTTGTGCGTTGTGCGCGGCCGGCGCAGCCGGCCGAGAGCGCGGGGCAGGCATGGCAGTGCCGCCGGTGGTCGGCGGGACGTGAGGCTGGTCAGGAGGGAACGGCCCCGAGCCGAGGGGGTCGCTCGCAATGGAATTGAAGCGCTATTTCCGCGGACCGCTATTGCTGGTGCTGCTTGCGGTGCTGGTCATCACGATCACGCTTGGCTGGGCGAACTCCGGCTCCAACTACCAGCCGAAGGACACCTCGCAGGTCGTACAGCTGATCGAGCAGGGCAAGGTGAAGTCGGCCGTACTGACCGACAAGAACCAGACGATCCAGATCACGACGAAGGACGGCCACCAGTACCAGGCCGACTTCATCACCGGCCAGGGCCAGCAGCTGCAGCAGCTGCTGCAGCAGCAGTTCAACGCCGGGAACCTGCCTAACGGCTACGACGTGCAGATTCCCAAGAGCAATGTGCTGCTAGGCCTGCTCGAGACGTTCGGCATCTACATCGTGATCGCGGTGCTGTTCTTCTTCCTGCTGACCCAGATGCAGGGCGGCGGGTCGCGCGTGATGAATTTCGGCAAGTCGCGCGCCAAGCTGATCACCAAGGACACGCCCAAGACCACCTTCGCGGACGTGGCCGGAGCGGACGAGGCCATCGAGGAGCTCCAGGAGATCAAGGAGTTCCTGCAGAACCCGGCGAAGTTCCAGGCGATCGGCGCCAAGATCCCCAAGGGCGTGCTGCTCTACGGCCCGCCAGGCACCGGCAAGACGCTGCTCGCGCGCGCCGTGGCCGGCGAGGCGGGCGTGCCGTTCTACTCCATTTCCGGCTCAGACTTCGTCGAGATGTTCGTCGGTGTCGGCGCTTCACGTGTGCGCGACCTGTTCGAGCAGGCTAAGGCGAACGCCCCGGCGATCGTGTTCGTTGACGAGATCGACGCGGTCGGCCGGCACCGCGGCGCCGGTCTCGGCGGCGGGCATGACGAGCGCGAGCAGACGCTCAACCAGATGCTTGTCGAGCTTGACGGCTTCGACATCAAGGGCGGCGTGATCGTCATCGCCGCCACCAACCGGCCCGACATCCTTGACCCGGCGCTGCTGCGCCCCGGCCGCTTCGACAGGCAGATCGTCGTGGCCCAGCCGGACCTGGCGGGCCGCAGGGGCATCCTCAAGGTGCACGCGCGCGGCAAGCCGATCGCGCCCGACGCCGATCTGGACGTGATCGCCCGCAGGACGCCCGGCTTCACCGGCGCCGACCTGGCCAATGTCATCAACGAGGCGGCGCTGCTCACTGCGCGCGGCAACGGCAAGCAGATTCACATGGCCGCGCTCGAAGAGGCCATCGACCGGGTGATGGCCGGGCCTGAGCGCAAGAGCGTGCTGCTTTCCGAGGCGGAGCGGAAGCTGATCGCCTACCACGAGGGCGGCCACGCCCTGGTGGGGCACGCGATGCCGCACGCGGACCCGGTGCACAAGGTGACGATCATCCCCCGCGGCCGGGCCCTCGGGTACACGCAGGCGCTGCCGACAGAGGACAAGTTCCTTGTCACCCGCGCCGAGATGCAGGACCAGCTGGCGATGCTGCTCGGCGGCCGCACGGCCGAGGAGCTCATCTTCCACGAGCCGACAAGCGGCGCGGCCAACGACATCGAGAAGGCCACCGAGATCGCTCGGAACATGGTCACCGAGTTCGGCATGAGCGAGCGGCTCGGCGCCAGGAAGTTCGGCAGCGGCGCCGGCGAGCCGTTCCTCGGCAGGGAGATGGGGCACAGCCGGGACTACTCCGAGGAGATCGCGTCCGCGATCGACGAGGAGATCCGGCGGCTGATCGAGTCCGCGCACGACGAGGCGTGGGAGGTGCTTGTCGAGTACCGTGACGTGCTCGACGCGCTGGTGCTCAGGCTGCTGGACAAGGAGACCGTGGCACGCAAAGAGGTCCTGGAGATCTTCGCGCCGGTGCAGAAGCGCCCGATGCGCGGCAGCTACGTCGGGTATGGCAAGCGGCTGCCCTCAGACCGTCCGCCGGTGCTTTCGCCGAAAGAACTGGCGCTAGCGGCGAGTTCCCCTCTTGCTCAGGACGTGAACGGCGCCAACGGGCAGGGGCTCGGGTTCGGCACGGATGGGGTGTCTTCCGCAGGCGGCGATGTCGACTCCTGACGCCTGGGCCGACAGGGAACGTTCGGCTCCGGCCCCTGTCGATCAGGCGCGCATTGAGCGCGCTGTGCGCGAGATACTGCTCGCGATCGGCGAGGACCCGGAGCGCGACGGGCTGCTCGACACCCCGGCCCGGGTAGCCAGGATGTACGCCGAGCAGTTCGCCGGCCTGCGGCAGCGACCCGAGGACGTGCTGACCACGGTTTTCGACTCCGAGCATGACGAGATCGTGCTCGTGCGCGACATCGAGATGTACAGCATGTGCGAGCACCACCTGGTGCCCTTCTTCGGAAAGGCGCACATCGGCTACATCCCGAACGGCAAGGGCGAGATCACGGGCCTGTCCAAGCTCGCCCGGCTGGTGGACGTGTACGCGCGCCGACCGCAGGTGCAGGAGCGGATGACCTGCCAGGTGGCGGACGCGCTGATGCGCATTCTCGAGCCCAGGGGCGTGATCGTGGTGCTCGAGGCCGAGCATCTGTGCATGTCCATGCGCGGCGTGCGCAAGCCGGGCGCCAAGACAGTCACGTCCGCAGTCCGGGGAGTCTTCCGCGACCAGGCGCGGACCCGCGCCGAAGCCATGAGCCTCCTGTTCGGGCACAGGTAGCCAACCACCGGCATGGGACCCGCGGGACGCGTGGGCGCTGTGTGAGGCAATCCCTTCGGGCCTGACTGAGGTCAATGGCCCCGTGCCCTCATCTTGCGAGGGCGCGGGGACATTCACCTCACCTGGACCGGCTCAGGGCGGGGCTTAGGCGCACCGACGAGCGCTCTGGCTCGCGGGTGGTTTAGATGGTTTCGAGTTTCATCGCCGGGGTACCTGAAATTCTCTGAATTTCCTTAATCCAAAACGACCGCGGGCGCGTCTAAGTAATTGGCCGGCTGTGTTTACGAAGTCGTTGGGCCGTCGGCTTGCAGTTGGAGGTACGGTGTCTAGGGGACGTGTGGCGGCACTGGCCGCATATCACGGTGTGCGCGGCGGTTACCGCGGGGGTATGAGAATCTTCAGCAGATCACGGTGGCGGCGCATGGCAGTCAGGCCATGAGTACGCTGCTGCATCGTGGTCCGGGGCCTGACAAGAGATTTGAGATGACCGAGAGCAACACAGTCGATCATGAGCAGCGGGAGCCGAAGACAGGTCCGCCACCTGGACGCGCGAACCCGCGGCGCCGCGCCTGGGTTCCAACCGTCGCCGCGCTGTTCTGCCTGCTGATCGGCCTATCTGACGTGCTGACCGTGTTCAGGCCTGACCTGAACAGCAGGCTGCACCGGGTCAACGCATTTGTTCCCGGCACGCTCACCAACGTAACCAGAAGCGCCGACGTGATCACCGGCCTGATGCTGCTCCTGCTCGCGCTCGGGCTGCGCAGGCGCAAGCGCCGCGCCTGGCAGGCAGTGCTCGCCCTGCTCGTTTTCGACATCGTCATCCATTTCATACACGGGCCACGCGTCTACTCGGCGGTCGTGGCCATCTTGCTGCTGGCCGCGCTGCTGTACTTCCATGACGACTTCTACGCGGTGGGTGACCCGCGTACCCGGTGGAACGCGTTCCGCGTCTTCGCGGCGCTGGTCGTGGCGGACCTGGCAATCGGGCTCGGCTATCTGGCCGTGGGACCGCTCGCGGACAACTACTCCATCACCGAGCGCGTGCAGGACGTGGTCTACGAACTCGTCGGTGTCTACGGGCCCGTCGTGTGGGCCTCCGACGGCCGCGGCGACCTGTACCACCTGCTGACGAGCGCGCTTGGCCTGTTCACGCTCGTCGTCACCGTGTACCTCTTCCTGCGTCCCGCGCAGCCGCGGGCCCGGCTCGCCGCGGCCGACGCCGCCCGGATCAGGGACCTGCTCGCCAAGCAAGGCGACCGTGACTCGCTCGGCTACTTCGCGCTGCGCAACGACAAGAGCGTGATCTGGTCCCCGTCCGGCAAGGCATGCGTGTGCTACCGGGTCGTCTCAGGCGTGATGCTCGCGGCGGGCGACCCGATCGGCGACCCGGAAGCCTGGCCGGGCGCCATCGCCGAATTCCTCACCGTGGCGGCGCTGCACGCCTGGCGTCCCGCCGTGATGGGATGCAGCGAGCTCGGCGCGGAGGTCTGGTGCCGCGAAGGCGACCTGACCGCGCTCGAACTCGGCGACGAGGCAATCGTCAGCGTGCCGGAATTCAGCCTTAACGGGCGGCCGATGCGCAACGTCAGGCAGATGGTCAACCGGGTGGCCAAGAACGGGTACACCGCGGAGGTCCGCCGGGTGCGCGACATTCCGCGCATTGAGCTTGACCGGATCGTCGCGGTGGCCGATTCGTGGCGGGGCAGCCATACCGAACGCGGCTTCTCGATGGCGCTTGGGCGGCTCGGCGCCGCTGGCGACGGCGAGTGCGTGCTCGTGACCGCCAAGGAGAACGGCCTGCTGCGCGGCGTGCTGCACTTCGTGCCGTGGGGCACCGACGGGCTTTCGCTTGACCTGATGCGGCGCGACAGGGCCGCGCAGCCCGGCCTGAACGACTTTTTGATCGTCGAGTCCATCAAGGCCGCCCCGGCGCTGGGCATCAAGCGGATCTCGCTGAACTTCGCCATGTTCCGCGCTGCGCTCGAGCGCGGCGAGCGGATCGGCGCCGGCCCCGTGCTGCGCGCGTGGCGGTCACTGCTGCTTTTCATGTCCCGCTGGTTCCAGATCGAGTCGCTATACAAGTTCAACGCGAAGTTCTGCCCCGTCTGGGAGCCCCGGTTCTTCGTGTTCCCAGGCGGCCGGGACGCGCCGCGCATCGCGATGGCGGCGCTCGAGGCCGAGGCATTCCTCGTCTGGCCCAAGCTCGAAGTGCGGCGCTACGCCAGGCGGATGGCGCGCAAGCTCGGACTCGGCAAGGTGAACCGCAGAGTGCGCTCCGCCGAGCGTGGATCGCCGCCCTCGGTGGCTCAGGGCTAACCGACATGCCTGGTTTGCCGGGCCTGCCCGGATCTCCGCCCACCGATCGCTGCCTTGTGATGGGCGTGGTCAACGTGACACCTGACTCCTTCTCCGACGGTGGTCAGTGGTATGGCGCGACGGCCGCGATCAAGCACGGCCTCGACCTGGTGGCGGCGGGCGCCGACATCGTCGACGTGGGCGGAGAGTCCACTCGGCCAGGGGCGCAGCGCGTGTCGGCGGAGGAGGAACTTCGCCGGGTGCGGCCGGTGATCACCGAACTGGTCGGGGCCGGGGTGGTGGTCAGCGTCGACACGATGCGCGCCCAGGTGGCCGAATTCGCGCTCCAAGCCGGGGTCAGCCTGGTCAACGACGTGAGCGGCGGGCTCGCCGACCCGTATATGCCGCGGCTCGTGGCGAAGGCAAGCGTCCCCTATGTCGTCATGCACTGGCGCGGTCACAGCCACGACATGCAGTCCCGCGCCGTCTACCAGGACGTCGTCCGCGAGGTGCACGACGAGCTAGGGCAGCGGATCGACGCGGTGACCGCGGAGGGCGTCGATCCGTCGATGATCGTGCTCGACCCCGGGCTCGGCTTCAGCAAGCTCCCCGCGGTACGGGGCCCGGACGCGCACAACTGGGAGCTGCTGACCAGGCTGCCCGAAGTGGCCAGGATCGGTGGCCGGGACTTCCCTGTGCTCGTCGGCGGCTCCCGCAAGGGATTCCTCGGCAGGCTGCTCGCCGCGCCCGACGGCAGCCCGCGGCCGTTCGCCGAGGCCGACAACGCCACGGTCGCGGTGACGGCGCTCGCCGCGGCGGCCGGGGCCTGGTGCGTGCGGGTGCACAACGTGCCGGCGAACGCCGACGCGGTCCGGGTGGCCGCCGCCTGGCGCGCCGCGGCCGCCCGGCCCGCCGAGCCGTGACCGCGCGGCCGTCCGCCCGGTCGGTCGTGCTTGCCCTGGGCAGTAACCTCGGAGACAGGCGGGACATCTTGCAGGGCTGTGTTGATGCCATCGCCGCGATCCCGGAGGTGCAGCTGATGGCGGTGTCGCCGGTTTACGAGACGGTGCCGGTCGGCGGGCCACCGCAGCCGGATTACCTTAACGCCGTGCTGCTTGCTCGCACCACGCTGCCCTCCCGCACGCTGCTCGGCCGGCTACACGAGGTCGAAGCGGCATTCAGTCGCGTTCGCGAGGTGCGCTGGGGACCGCGCACGCTCGACATTGACGTCATCACCGTGGACGGTGAGGTGAGCGAAGACCCCGTGCTGACGCTGCCGCACCCGCGGGCACACGAGCGCGCGTTCGTGCTCGCTCCGTGGCACGATGCCGACCCGGACGCGGTGCTACCCGGCCACGGCCCCGTCGAAGCCCTGCTAGCCGCCACGGACGCGTCAGGCATCCGCCGCACTGACCGCAAGCTGTCGCTCCCCTTGGAGCACGCATGAAGCCGACACGGGTGCGGACGCTGCTGCTTGTCGGCGTGGTTGCCGCCGCGGTCACCTGGGCGCTGCTTACCGCCCTGTACTCCAAGCTGCCGCCGCTATCGTGGACCGGCGTGCCAGCGCTGCTGATCGCGGCGGGCGCGGAAGCGTGGACCGGCCGCGACCTGCGGGCAAGAATTCAGGGGCGGCCAGGGAGCAGGCCGGCGCCGCCGCTGTTCGTGGCTAGGATGGTGGCCCTGGCCAAGGCGACCTCGCTGGCCGCCGCGCTGGTCGCCGGGGTGTCCGTCGGCTTCGGTATTTACCTGTCAGGGATGCTGAACGCGACCACCCCGCGCAATGACCTCATCACGGCCGGCGTTTCGCTGGCGTCGTCACTGGTGCTCCTTGCGGCGGCGATGTACCTGGAGTACTGCTGCCGGGTCCCGCGGAATCCGAACAAGGAACGCGACGACGCGCCCGCCCCGCCACCGCCGTCGCCCTTCCACAATTAGATTCGGCGGGATGGCTATTCTTGTCACCGCGTTCGCCGATCACCGCGTTCGCTGAGCGAAGGGGGCTGTCCGGTACAGGTGGAGACTGGAGCAAACGAGCATCCCGCACGCCTCAAGGTTGGCGTCATAGGCCCCGGCCGGGCGGGAACGGCGCTCGCGAGGGCGCTTGCCAGAGCCGGGCATGAGGTGACGGCGGCGGCGGCGGTCTCTGAGGCATCCAAGGCGCGGGTCCGCGAGTTCTTCCCGCACGCCCGGGTCACAGATCCGGTGAGCGTGATCGAGGACGCGGACCTCGTGCTGCTTACCGTCCCCGATGATGTGCTGCCTGGCCTTGTCGCCGGGCTCGCCAAGACTGGCGCGCCGTACGCGGGACGGCTGCTCGCCCACGCCAGCGGCGCCCACGGCATCCGGGTGCTCGACCCCGCCACCCGAAGCGGGGCGCTGCCGCTAGCGCTGCACCCGGTCATGACGTTCACCGGCCGGCGGGACGACGTTGACCGGATCAAGGGCGTCTGCTTTGGCGTCACCGCCCCCGACAAGCTCAGGACGGCCGCGGAGGCGCTCGTCATCGAGATGGGCGGGGAGCCGGTGTTCATCGCCGAGAGCGAACGGGGCCTGTATCACGCCTCGCTGGCCTTCGCGGCCAACCATCTCGTCACGCTGGTCGCGCAGGCCGCGGACATGCTCAGGAAGGCCGGCGCGGACAATCCGGAGCGCATGCTCGGGCCGCTGCTCGGAGCCGCCCTGGACAACGCGTTGCGGTTCGGCGACGCCGGGCTTACCGGACCCGTCGCCCGCGGCGACGACGGCACAGTGGCGGCTCACGTTGCCGCCATCAAGAACGCCGAACCGGGGGCCCTGAACGTGTACCTGGCCCTGGCGAGGCTGACCGCTGACAGGGCCCTCGCCGCGGGACTGCTCAACCCGGAAGACGCCGAGCGCCTGCTTGACGTGCTGGGGGACCGGTGATCGTCGCGAGCACCCGCGCGGAGCTCAGGGCTGCCCGCGGGCTGTCGCCCGGCCCTGTCGTTCTGGTCCCCACGATGGGCGCTCTGCACGATGGCCACCGCGTGCTGCTGGGGCGGGCTCGCGAGCTGGCCGGCCGGACGGGGACCGTGGCAGTGTCAATCTTCGTGAACCCGCTGCAATTCGGCCCGAGCGAGGACCTTGACCGCTATCCGCGAACGCTCGACGCGGACCTGAAGGCCTGCGAGGCGGAACATGTCGACCTCGTGTTCGCGCCCAGCGTCCGTGAGATGTACCCCGGGCAGCAGCTTGTGATGGTCGATCCAGGGCCGGCTGGTGAGATTCTCGAGGGCGAGTTCCGCCCCGGGTTTTTCCGTGGCGTGCTCACCGTGGTGCTCAAGCTGTTCAGCCTTGTTCGCCCGGACATCGCGGTGTTTGGCCAGAAAGACGCGCAGCAGCTTGTCCTGGTGCGCCAGATGACCGCCGATTTCGCCCTCGGCGTGGAGATCGAGGCGGTACCCACCGTACGGGCCGCCGACGGTCTCGCCCTGTCGAGCAGAAACAAATACCTTTCTTCATCGGAACGTACCGTGGCGCCTGTCCTGAACCAAGCGCTCGCGGCGGGTGCGGCGGCCGCCAAGGGTGGTCCCGGCGCGGTGCTCGAGGCCGCCAGGCGGGTGCTAGCCACCGCCGGCGACTCGCTCAAAGTGGACTATCTGGCTCTGGTCGATGCGGGAACCTACGGCCCCGTTCGGGATGGCGATTCCGATTTTAAGGGAGCGGCCGTGCTCGCTATTGCCGCCAGACTCGGCGGCACCCGCCTAATTGACAACGTGATAATTCGGTTCGGGACGGAACGCGATGCTGCTGACGATTGACATCGGTAACACCAACACGGTGCTGGGGGTGTTCGACGGGGAGACGATCGTCGAGCACTGGCGGATAGCCACCGTGCCCGACCGGACCGCCGACGAGATCGCGGTCGTGCTGCACGGCCTGCTAGCACAGTCGGGCGCGTTCAAGGAGTCCGACCTGCACGGAATCTCGCTGTGCTCGACGGTTCCCTCCGTGCTGCACGAGATGCGCGAGATGTGCCGCCGGTACTACGCGGACGTGCCCGCCGTGATCGTCGAGCCAGGCGTCAAAACCGGGGTGCCGATACGCATGGACAACCCGAAGGAAGTGGGCAGCGACCGGATCATGAACTCCCTGGCCGCGGTGCATTTGTACGGCGGTCCCGCGATCGTGGTCGACTTCGGCACTTCCACCAACTTCGATGCGGTTAGCGCGAAGGGTGAGTTCGTCGGCGGGGCGCTCGCGCCGGGCATTGAGATCTCGGTGGACGCGCTGTCGCGCCGGGCCGCGCAACTGCTCAAGGTAGAGCTGACCAGGCCGCCACGGGTGGTGGGAAAGAACACCGTGGAGGCTTTGCAGTCAGGCATCGTGTACGGCTTCGCGGGCCAGGTGGAGGGGATCGCGCGCCGGATGGCGGCCGAGCTCTCCCCTGACGATCCGGACGCGGTCACGGTGATCGCGACCGGCGGGCTGGCGCCGCTGGTGATCGGGGAGGTGCCGCTTATCGACGCGCACGAGCCGTGGCTTACGCTGATCGGCCTGCGGCTGGTGTGGGACCGCAATGCCGGCCTGGCCGGTCAGCCCGTGGGCTAGGCGATCCGCACAGCTCCTACGTACACGCTCCAGAAGACCTGCTGGACCTGCACCTGCTGGCCCGTGCTTGGCGCGTCGACCATCAGCCCGTTGCCGATGTAGATGCCGACGTGGCTGATGTCCGCGAAGAAAAACACCAGGTCGCCGGGCTCGAGGTCGGCCTCGGAGACGTGCATGCCGGAGTTCCACAGGTCGCCTGTGTAGTGCGGCAGGACGATCCCCTCCTGCGCGAACGCCCAGACGACCAGCCCGGAGCAGTCGAACGTGGTCGGGCCGGCCGCGCCCCACTGGTACCAGTCGCCGCGCTTTGACAGAGCCCAGCGCAGCGCCACCGTGCCTACCGTGGTGGCCTCTGGGAGCACGATATCCGGGTAGTTGCCGGTCTGCTGGAAGACCTTCATCGCCTCGGTCATCGCCGAGCTGTTAAGAATGTCCAGCTTGGACTGAATGAGGGTGGTCTTTTTGTTTATCTCTTTTTGCAGATGGTTGACCGTGACAACTTCCTCTTTCGCGGTAATTTGCGCCCGCGCGGAGGCGATCTGGTCCAGCTGGACGGTGTTGAGCCGCATCGCCGCCTGATTGTCGAGTTCCTGAACGGTGGAGGCCTGGTTCAGGAACTGCTCCGGGTTGCCGCTGGTGAGCATCTGCAGGGTGGGATCGACACCCGAGTTCATGTAGCCGACGGCGGCGAGCCTCGAGACTGCCCGCTGGCTTCCGGTCAGCGCCTTGGCCGCCCGGGCCGCCGCGAGCCTCGCTAGCTTCTCTTCGGCCTTCGCGTGCGAAAGCTGGATCTGCAGCGCGTCAAATTGCTGGCCAAGCGAGTCGACCTCGTTAGAGAGCTTCTTGGCTTCCGCGACTAGCGCGGCGAGTGTAGGCCGGGGCTGGGTGGTGGCCGCGTGGCTCGGGCCCCCCGGGAGCAGCACGGCGACCGCCACGGTCATGGCCGCCAGCGACGCAACTCCCCTTACTGTATGCACATCGATGCACAATATTGGATCAGAGTGTCGCTGCCAACCGACTCTACTGAAGTTTTGCCTTTCTGACGGTGCGCCCGTTCTCCCGCCACGGATTCTTGTGATGTGGTATGGACGGGCGGCGGTGACGTCGGATCGTGATGGGTCGATTGCATGCCGAAACATTTTGGCTCAAGTAGCGCACTAGTAGTACACGGTCAGGCCATTGGAATATGAGGCAACGGTGATGCGGGGATGAGGCACATAGTCAGGCAAGCGCGCACCAGGGACGTACCGGTAATCCGTACCCTGATCGACCAGAACGTCGGTTCCGGGCGGTTGCTCGCCAAGGACACCGTGAATCTCTACGAGGACATCCAGGAGTTCTGCGTCGCCGAGAGTTCCTCAGGCGGCATGGTCTCCGGATGCGGGGCGCTGCACGTAATGTGGGAGGATCTCGCCGAGATCCGCACCCTCGCAGTTGACGAGAGCGCGCGCGGCCACGGCATCGGCCACCTGATCGTCGACGAGTTGCTTGACCGTGCCAGGCAGCTCGGAGTGGCACGCGTATTCGTGTTGACCTTCGCCGTTTCCTTCTTCGCCAGACACGGATTCAGCGAAATCAGCGGCACCCCAGTAGCACCTGAGGTGTACGCGGAGTTGCTGCGTTCATACGACGCGGGCGTCGCCGAGTTCCTCGATCTGGACCGGGTCAAGCCGAACACCTTGGGCAACACGCGCATGCTCCTGCGGCTGTGAACGCCGGAATTTCGAAGGCGCGCAACGGACGCCGCCGCGTGCGCGATGTGCCGTTCTTGCCGCTTCGTGCGTGATCTTTGTCCGGCCGCGTCGTTTTTCTTCGTTCCGAGGTGCACGATAGAGTGCCTGGTAGGGACGCTGCTTCGCGGGTGCTCGCAGGGCTGTGCGGTGCCCGCGGTGATGGCCGTGGACCGTGGGCCGATCATGAGTGGAGGCGACAGCTATGCTGCAAGATCTTGCCGCACTTGCGCCATCTGCGATTGTCTGCGCTGTATTCCTCATCGGCGTCGGTATGCTGCTGCGCCGCGAGTTGGCGCCGAAGCGGCGCGCGAGCGCCAAGGTCGACCGGCCTGTGGATGAACGCGACGATGGAAGCGAAAGCTGATATTTCGTGCAACGGCATGATTATCTCGTCTTGTGATGACAGATGCACCGCCGCCCGCTAGCCGCTGGTAAGTTTGCGTAGCCGGCAAGGCGTGGTGGGCGTAATGCTAACTGTGCACCTAATGCCTGATTACGTAGAGTGGCGACAACGGTTCGGATGACAAGACCCGCAAGATGTTCACGGAGAAACTGCGCTAAGCTGAATTGTGTGCGGGAAGAGCTGGGTATATCTTTGGGATCCGAAATAGTTGTTCCGCAGAAGGGCTGAATCCATGGCACAGAAGGTGCAAGTGCTTCTCGTCGACGATCTCGATGGGAGCGAGGCGACTGAGACCGTGACCTTTGGTCTCGACGGTGTCTCCTATGAGATAGACCTCAGTTCCGGCAACGCCGGCAAGCTGCGCAATGAGCTTGCCCAGTATGTGGACCACTCGCGCAAAGCGAACGCGCCTGCCCGTCGTCGTCGCGCGCGCAGCGGGGCCGGTCGCGAGCAGAGTGCACGAATCCGCGAGTGGGCCAAGTCGCGTGGTTTCAAGGTCAATGAGCGCGGGCGCATTCCGGCCAACATCGTGTCCGAGTACGAGGCTGCTCACTAGAGCCCCGCTCGCCTCCGGGCGCTTTTGGGCCCACTGTCTTCCCTCGTCGCTCCTTCCTCCTACTCGTCGCTCCTGCGTCCAGACAGCGGCGCGCCCCTCGGCTCGCGGGGCACGCCAGTCGAGGCGCTGTGGCAGCATCAGTCCAGACACCGGCGCGCCCCTTCGACTCGCGGCGGGCCCGCCAGTCGAAGGCGCTGCGGCACCCTAGGGCTCGTTCGGTCAGGGTGCTCCTTAGTCCGTGCAGCGCCAGTTTTTCTCCTTTCTACTCTTCTCCTCGCATCGCGGGTCATCTCTTCGGCTCGTTCGCGGCTTAGCCGCGGTTCGTTCGTTGTCTTCTCAGGCCTACGGGTGCAGTACTCCTTCGGGGCGCGGGGGTCGGCCGCCTCCGGAGGGGTGCACTGGTCTTGTTACGGTGTGCGTTCGCTTGCGGCGTACTTGGAACATCGTTGCCAGTTCGCGCTGTTGGATGGGGTGAAGGCGCAGTGTCCGGGGAACTTCTCCTGTAGTTGGCGCATAATCGCGTTAAGTACAGGGTCGGGCACGCGGCTACCATGCGGAGGAGGCAGGCACGCCGGAGCCTGCCGGATCCCCGCTGTGAGGAGAGCGACGACATGTTCGAGAGATTCACTGACCGGGCGCGGCGGGTTGTTGTCCTGGCGCAAGAAGAAGCCAGGATGCTCAAT
>Ga0126381_100000957_pt1 | contig 31476 bp, 26 predicted proteins | sample PanSoiMetPlot_28_FD_96465 | JGI IMG/M metagenome (GOLD analysis project Ga0126381, IMG submission 96465) | Tropical forest soil microbial communities from Panama - MetaG Plot_28 | ecosystem: Environmental > Terrestrial > Soil > Tropical forest > Bulk soil | place: Panama | collected 2016-02-17 | reverse complement strand
TAAGTGGTTGATTACATTGACTTAACCACTATCAACCTAGTCACACACTTAACTGTATATTATTGATTGCGTTGGACTTATCAGAAAGATGCTCGAGGCGGATTCCGCGTCCCCCAACCCGCACTTTTGTCTGGGGAATCCGGCGTAAATTGATGATCCTGAAGAGAAATCGAAGATCTCAGACAACTACCCTTCGACGGGGTTTTTGGGCAGGATAGACCCCTTTTTAGACTGGAAGGTAAGACGGGGTAGGGCACCCCGCCTTTGTGAATAGGAGATCATACATATCTGGACAGATGGACGAGAGGACAGCGGGCCCTTTAAACAAGCAATATAAAATTAATATCTATATTGCTAATTGCTTCGAATCATCTGTCTTCTGTCCGTCCTGTCCCCTCGAGACTTTCTCTTCGAGCCCTCCGTTTAGTTTCCCCATTGCCTTGCGAAGTGCCTCCGCAGAAGGTCCAAACACACGTTTTCCTCGCACCTTTTGGGAGAAGATCCCAAGTCGCTTTAGTGCCTTGGACAACCCCTGCGGCGAGACTTGTTGATCGAGGCTCTCCGAAACCCGCTTGGCCAAGTCACTCGGTTCAATGGGGGACTTAAACTCAAGTAGTTCGAGCGCTGCTCGGCAGACATCCTTATGCCGGACATCCTTGAGCAATTCAATGTGCGAACTCCTGGGGCTGGAGCTCAAATCGAGACCCTTCCACCCACTAAGCTTTCCTCTTGCCTTGCCAAGGTCGGCAGCAACGCGGTATAGATCATTCAATTGGGTGGGTCTTTCCATCCCAAAGGCAACCGAGGCGATACAAGAAATTGGCAACCAGATGTCATCTGCTTCTCTCCCGGTGACACCCAGTTTCCCCTCAACAGTTTTGCGCAGTTCGGGATCTTCGTATCGATGGTACACACCCGAGGCATTTTGCAAAGCCCACTGTATGGCTGCCGACCTGATTTGCTCCTCTTCGTTTACCTGCTTCATCTCGCTGTAGAGTTCTATTTCTTGGTCCGCACTGCGCTTCGTCATTTGCACGGTTATGGTTCGCTGAACCACGGTGTCCGGCAACTTGGATAGTCCAATGAAGACTCGCGGGCAGAAGACGTGAAATTTTTCTGAGCGTTCATAGTTCCTGCCCACTTGTCGCGGCACGGCGCCGCCATTGCGGTATCCACTTAGCAAAACTGCTTTCATCGCATTGAATCGGCGTCTTTCCATTTCCTCGGCTGCTTCAGTCTCGTCCCACACTTGTACTCCGCGAGTCGATTCCGCAAGCCTAAACAAGTGCGTTTCATTGGGCGACACCATGAACTCTCCGTTGAACGCGAGGTTTGCTACTATCTGGCCGAGCACCGTCTTGCCTGAGCCCGGCTCTTTCGAGGTGATCCAAATGTAGGGATATGTTTGGAAAACCGGGTAAAGATAGCTCCCCAGGACCCAGAGTGCGATGATTTCAGCGCAGTTCGCGTCGGTAAAGACAATGAAGCGTCGGAGGTACTCCGCAATTCGCTTCACGAGCTCGGCCCCATCAACAGATTTTGTCTTGTCACCTTCGAGCCAACTGACGAAGTCTTTGGCGGTTTGCTGTGTTACCAGACTCGATGAGATTTTTCCTTTTTCACAGATGGACCCCAGTTCCCGCGGCTCTATCAGACCTTCACTTGAAGACAAAACCACTTGCGTACCAATATTGAGTTGTACGCCAACGATGAGTTGGTTCTCGACCCAATCAAGAGCAGGGTGTATTACTCGCTTAGGATCCAGCACCTGTTCCGGCGTAAATCTATTCTTCCTGACGTTAGCCATTGTTCACCTCAGCAACTTCAAATGCCTGCATCGCACTAGGCTCTTGGGAGGGAACCGTTTCCGTTATGAATCGCTCCAAGTCTTCCTCCCGTAGCAATACGCGCCTGCCGATACGCACAGGACGAATGCGCCCTAGCCTGATGTAGCTCCGCAACGTCCACGGAGAGATCCCCAACAGTTGTGCTGCTTCGACCACACTCTTTAATGCTTTCACACTTCCCTCCTTTAAAATTTTTACGCCCACGTCGGACGCGTAGATTGAATTGGGTCCTAAACGACAAAAGGGCCGTGAGATTGCTCTCACGCGCCCTTGTCTCCTAAACCTGCCTCCCCGTGTTATCGCGGGGAACTCAATACCTTGTGTAGCGTGTACGTTCCTTACATAACTAAGTTGCCTCCCCCACGCGCGTTATATATACGTCGTAGAGACAACTACCCCTAGATCTCGGGGACCAGTCTTGCTCCGCCGATTCGATCCGTACTTTTTGCTTCCAGTCTAAAAAGGGGTCCCAGTTCGCGAACCCGGGCCCGCAGAATTCTGCTGCTCTGGTGATTGGATGCAGATCCTGCAGCGAAAGATTCGGGTAAATCGGATTGACTGGATCGGATTCAAAGTTTATATTTTGAAATCAGATGATGCCATCCACAAAGCCAGAAATAAATACCGCCGACATCACCGAGCGCCTGGTGGGCATTACGCCAGCTTACCTGAACAACTTTCTCCAGCGAAAACTGTTTGGGCTCCGGGCATCGGTCCGCCCCGGCAAACTGCGGAAGAAACACCGGCTTTTCAGCCGGGAGGATGTTTTTGGCATCGCCCTCGTTTGGCTGCTGTTTGAGGTGGGCCTGCGAACAGACCCAATCCGCAGGGTTGTGAAGGACATCTCCGGCGAGAGCAAGGGAGATGCAAATCTGGCGGCGAAAAAACTCCGTGAAGAGCAGGCTCAATGGGTAGAGGTCTCCCGCAGTCCGAGAGTGCCCGCAAAGACTCCCTCCGACAAGCCGGAACAAGTTACGAGGATCCTCGGAGAGCAAGACCATATCGATTGGTTTGCTCAGTCCGACATCAAGCTCTTCATTCCGGTCGGCAAAAAATTCAAGGACGTTCAGCACCGGCTAGAACTCCTGTTTGGAGAATGAAAAATGTCACTCTACAAGCGCGGCAAAACTTGGCACACGGACTTCGCGGTCAATGGCCAGCGGTTCCGACAAAGCTTGGAAACTACAGATTGGCGTGCGGCGCAGGCAAAAGAGAAAGAGCTGATCGCTCAGGCGAGCGAAGGGAAGCTGACGCCGAAAGCTCAACAATTCGCGCGTCTTGGCTTCGCCCAAGCGGCGGAGAAGAATCTTTCCGACAGAGTGCCTCGGCTAGCCAAGCGTAGCATCCAAACCGAACGTGAGCGTCTCAAGCCTCTCTGTAAGTATTTCGGTGAAATACCACTGATCCGAATTTCACCGGACTCGGTTCGGGAATATGTTTGCGTGCGGAGCAAAGCAGGTGCTTCAAACAAGACGATTAACCTCGAAATTGGAGTGCTCCGGGCGGCGCTGAAGCGGGCGAAGCGTTGGCATTTGTTCGCAGATGAGGTCAGACCACTGCCCGTCAGACGAGGAATCGGTCGCGCCCTCAGTCCCGACGAAAGAACGCGATTGGAAATGACGGCCAAAGCGAAACCCGAATGGGAAAACGCTCGGCTGGCAATGGTATTGGCACTCAATACTACGATGCGGTCATGCGAAATTAAGGGCCTTTGCTGGCGAGACGTCGACTTCCTGGAGCGCACACTCACAATCCGCCAAAGCAAGACTGATGCGGGTAGGCGCATTATTCCGCTGAACCAAGAAGCGTGGGAAGCCGTGATTGAGCTGTATCAACGCGCTCGACAGATCGGGGGATCAGAAGGAAATCATTACGCATTTCCGGCTTGCGAGAACGGAAAGATCGATCCCGCTCATGCCCAGAGAAGTTGGCGCTCCGCATGGAGATCGTTGAGAAAGGCGGCTGGCCTGCCACGCCTGCGGTTTCACGACTTACGTCACCATGCAATAACGGAGTTATCAGAATCTCAGGCGAGTGATTCGACCATCATGTCGATCGCTGGCCACGTCTCCCGCGAAATGCTAGAGCATTACTCACATGTCCGATTGGACGCCAAGCGTCATGCTGTCGACGCTCTTTCGAGTGTAAGCAAAGGTAAGAGTTACGTCACAAACCACGTCACAAATGGTCTCGAGGAGAGACAGGACCCTTTGGCAAGCTCAACAAAAGATTGGTCGGGGAGAGAGGATTTGAACCTCCGACCCCCTGGTCCCGAACCAGGTGCTCTACCAGGCTGAGCCACTCCCCGACTGAACCGCGAACGACTTGCCAGGACGGCATTCGCTCGAAATTAAGTATAGCATTCGGTGATCCCACCCTCACCATGGGCGATGAGCTCGACGTCACTCGGCAAAAGTATCCTGTCAACAGATCTTGCGCAGTCGCGAATCCTCCTCAGTCGAGTGTCGACAACTAGCTCCGTGATGCCTGTTACAATTCACTTCACTCAAATTTCCATGCTGGCATTGACTGCCGACAAGTTGTTCACTCCGGATGGGACCATCGAGCGCCCTTTAGTCTTGATTGATCGGGGAAAAGTTGCGGAGATCTCATCGTTCAGCGCCCGCGCCCTTCCACCGGGATCTTCTTTGCGCAGTTTCGATGGCGCTGCGATCGTTCCGGGGTACATCGATCTGCACATTCACGGGGCTGCTGGATTCGACTTGATGTCGGGTAGTACAGACGCATTCTCGTTGATCGAACAGATGCTCGCACGGCACGGAGTCACGAGCTATTTGCCCACGACAATCACCGCTCCCATGGACCGGACTTTAACTTCGCTAGAACTGCTGGCCGACCTCATTGAACAACCCGCAGAAAAACGCGAAGGACGGGCGCAGGCGGTCGGCATTCACATCGAAGGTCCGTTCCTCAGTCATCGACGGCGCGGAGTGCATCCGCCGGAGAATTTGCTGCCTCCAAGGATCCAGACATTTGAAAGGTTTTGGGAGGCTTCCCGAGGAAATATCCGGATGATGACCATCGCCCCGGAACTCGAAGGCGCCGAGGAACTCATCGCCGAAGCAGCACGACGCGGAGTGTGCGTAAGCGTTGGGCATTCCGATGCCGACGTCGAAGCGACGGAGCGCGGGATCGCGCATGGCGCCCGGCATGCAACACATACCTTCAACGCAATGCGTCCACTGGAGCATCGGAGTCCTGGGATTCTAGGCACCGTTCTGACCGACAAACGACTCAGCGCCGACATTATTGCCGATGGAGTTCACGTTGATCCGTCTATCGTGCGGATGTTCGCAACGCTAAAAGGTCCAGATAACACCGTCCTGATCACCGATGGACTCTCCGCTACAGGTATGCCGGATGGACACTACCACCTAGGTTCACTCGACGTCGAAGTCAAAGACGGAAGATGCATAGCAAACGGAGTGCTAGCCGGCAGCGTGCTGACGATGGATCGAGCCGTGAGAAATCTGGCGGCGTTTGCGGAGTGGCCAATTTCGAAGGCGGTTGCCACTGCTTCACGCAATCCGGCGCGCGTTGCGGATTTGAAAGGCAAGGGCGTGCTGGCACCCGGCTCGGACGCGGATATCGTGATTCTGAACGCAGCGGGCGAGGTCCTACAAACCTTTATCGGTGGAATCGAAGCGTGAGTTAAGCACCAATCGGATCTCGCTGGTCACGCGGCGAAATCTAACCAGACCAACAAAAGCATTCGTTTTCCGTGGATCTCTCAGCAAAAATTCCAGCGATTGCTTATCATAGAAAATTGCATTCCCATGGGTGAGGTTCTCAGTGGCAGAGACGCAGCAAACCAACGGACTGGAAGTCTTGGAGACACGCGAGTGGCTTGACTCGCTCGACTATGTACTGACCAAAAGCGGCGCCGATCGCGCCGGAAGACTCTTGCAGCAATTGGCGCTGCACGCACGCCGAGCAGCAGGAGTCAATCTGCCGTTCTCGGCGACCACTCCCTATCAAAATACGATTCCCTCTCGGCAACAGCCCCCGTTTCCTGGCAGCCAGGAGATGGAGCGCCGGATCAAGAGCCTGGTCCGTTGGAACGCGCTCGCCATGGTAGTGCGGGCCAACAAGATTCAAGAAGGCATCGGCGGCCACATCTCAACTTTCGCTTCGGCGGCTACACTTTACGAAGTAGCTTTCAATCATTTTCTGCATGCGGCCACAGAAACCGGCGATCGTGACATTGTGTATTACCAGGGACACGCCGCTCCCGGCATCTACGCTCGAGCATTCCTGGAAGGAAGAATTCCTAAGCAGAAGCTCGAGAACTTTCGCCGCGAATTAAAACCGGGCGGAGGCCTCTCGTCCTACCCGCATCCGTGGCTGATGCCGGATTTCTGGGAGTTCCCAACGGTTTCGATGGGGCTTGGGCCGATCCAGGCCATCTACCATGCTCGATTCATTAAGTACCTCGAGAATCGTGGCCTGAAAACGTCGACCGGCGGAAAAGTGTGGGCCTTTCTGGGCGATGGCGAAATGGATGAGCCCGAATCGCTCGGTTCGATCACACTCGCGTCACGCGAGCGTCTCGACAACCTGATCTTTGTCGTCAATTGCAATTTACAACGGCTCGATGGTCCAGTGCGCGGCAACGGCAAAATCGTCCAGGAACTGGAAGCGATTTTCCGCGGCGCCGGATGGAACGTTATCAAGGTCATTTGGGGCGGCGATTGGGATGCTTTGATCCAGAACGATCGCGATGGGCTGCTCGTAAGGCGCATGGGCGAGATCACCGACGGCCAGTACCAGAAATACTTCGTCGAGAGCGGCGCCTATTTCCGTCAGAACTTCTTCGGCACCGACCCACGTCTGCTGAAGATGGTCGAACATCTCTCCGATGAACAACTGGCTCGCATGCGCCTCGGTGGACACGATCCTATCAAGGTGCATGCCGCCTATAAAGCCGCGGTCGAACACAGGGGATCACCGACGATCATCCTAGCCAAGACAATTAAAGGATACGGGCTGGGTGAAGCCGGGGAAGGTAAGAACATCACACACCAGCAAAAGAAGCTGAACGATGATGAGCTGCGCGTTTTCCGCTCGCGATTTGGAATTCCTATTCCCGACGATGAGCTACACAATGCGCCCTTCTACCGACCGTCGGACGACAGTGCGGAGGTCAAGTACCTACAAGAGCGCCGAAAGCATCTTGGTGGTCACATGCCTGCACGCAAAGAGCGTGCGACACCGCTGAATTCCGTGGATGAAGCGCACTTCGAAGAGTTTTACAAAGGAACCGAAGGCCGCGAAGTCTCGACCACCATGGTCTTTGTTCGGCTGCTTTCAAAACTCCTTCGCGACCCGGAAATTGGAAAGTTGATCGTGCCGATTATTCCGGACGAGGCCCGTACCTTCGGCATGGAAGCGTTGTTCCGCCAGGTTGGCATTTATTCAAGTGTCGGCCAACTTTATGAACCCGTCGATATGGATACCCTCCTTTATTACAAGGAGGCGAAAAATGGACAGATCCTGGAGGAGGGCATCACGGAGGCTGGCTCGATGTGCTCGTTCATCGCGGCAGGCACGGCGTATGCCAACCACGGTATCAACACGATTCCCTTCTTTATTTACTACTCGATGTTCGGATTCCAGCGCATCGGCGATCTGGTTTGGGCAGCGGCTGACATGCGTTGCCGCGGATTTTTGGTTGGTGGGACGGCTGGCCGTACAACCCTCGCAGGAGAAGGGCTGCAACACCAGGATGGACACAGCCATGTACTCGCCCTCTCAGTGCCCAACCTGTTGGCGTACGACCCGGCATTCGCCTATGAGATCGCGGTCATCATTCAGGACGGCATTAAGAGGATGTACGTCAATGGCGAATCGATCTTCTACTACCTAACCGTGACGAACGAACCGCTTCCGATGCCGGAGATGCCAAATCGGCCGGGCGTGCGTGATGGCATCTTGAAAGGTCTTTATTTATACCGGGAATCCGAGAAGAAAGACGCGAAGCTCCACGCGCAACTGTTGGGCAGCGGCACGATCATGTTCGAGGTTCTCAAGGCGCAAGAAATCCTTCAACTTAGCTACGGCGTTGCGGCGGATGTCTGGAGTGTGACGAGCTACAAAGAGCTCTATCGCGAGGCCAATGATTGTGAGCGGTGGAACATGCTGCATCCAACCAAGACTCCGAAAGTTCCCTACGTTAGGTGGACTCTTGAAGGCGCTAAAGGGCCGTTCATCGCCGCGTCCGACTACATGAAGGTTCTGCCCGAGAGCATTGCGCAATGGGTACCTGGAAAGCTGGTCTCGCTCGGCACCGATGGCTTCGGACGCAGCGAGAATCGCGCCTCGTTGCGAGATTTCTTCGAGGTCGATGCGAAACACATTGTGCTGGCGACGCTCCACGCTTTGGCACGTGAGAGACAGATTGGCTCCGACATTCTAGAGCGCGCGATTCGCGATCTAGGCATCAATCCGGAAAAGCCCAACCCGGCGACTACATAGATAAGGAAGAGATGGCGACCGAATTCAAGCTGCCCGAGTTGGGCGAGAACATTGAGACTGGCGATCTGGTGCGCCTGATGATCCATCCAGGTGCCAGCATCACCGAAGGCCAGCCTGTCATGGAGTTGGAAACCGATAAGGCCGTTATTGAAGTGCCTTCGTCAGTGAGCGGAACGGTGGGTGAAGTCCGCGTAAAGGAAGGCGACAAGCTCCGCGTAGGGCAAGTGATCTTTACTGTTGATAACGGCACCGCAGCGGCGCCGAAGAAAATCCAGCAAGCACCCGCTCCGGTTGCCGAAACGCCTCCAGTTCAAGCTCTCGAACAGGCCCCGGTCACGATTTCGCAACCACCGTCGATTACCCCGCCTCTCACCGACGCTGGACAGCCTCGCGCGGCTTCCGGTCCAAGCGAATTCAAATTGCCTGAGTTGGGTGAGAACATCGATTCCGGCGATCTCGTGCGCATGATGATCGTGCCTGGGGCGCGTGTCTCTGAGGGCCAGCCCGTCATGGAACTGGAAACTGACAAGGCTGTAGTCGAAGTTCCGTCGACGGTCGTAGGAGTCGTACGTGAAGTCAGAGTGAAAGAAGGTGAGCGAGTAAAAGTTGGTCAAGTCATTTTCACGCTCGAAGGGGGGTCGTCAGCAGTACAAGAGCCGGCAAGAAAGCACGAGCCGGTCGAGCACATTTCCGGCCAACAAGCCGCACGTCTTTCATTCCAGATGGCAATGCAGGCTGAAGGCAAGACTGAACAGCAGGCACTGCCCCCTGATCTGCCGATGATGATCCCTCCGTCGGCGTTCAGCATGCCCATACAGCTCGAGAAAGTGGCGGGCAGCGAGCATCGAGATCCTGTTCCTGCCGCGCCGCATGTGCGCAGGCTGGCGCGCGAGATTGGGGTCGATATTCATGCAGTGAAGGGCTCGGGGCCTGGTGGTCGAATCAGCGAGGACGATGTAAAGCTCCACGCTAAGACAATGCTCGCAGCCGCTTCGGCAGCGGCGCAGTCACCGCGCACGGCATTTGCTCAACCCGAGCTTCCTGACTTTACCAAATGGGGCAAAATTGAGCGCGTTTCCATGCGGGGAGTACGGCGCAAGACCGCTGAGCACCTCTGGCAGGCATGGACCACGATTCCGCATGTCACGCAGCAGGACCGCGCCGACATCACCGAGCTTGAGCAATTGCGCGCGCGCTTCGCTCCCCGTGCGGAAGAAGCGGGTGGCAAGATGACAGTGACAGCAATCGCGATCAAGGTGTGCGCCTCCGCTCTAAAAGTTTTTCCCCAGTTCAACGCATCGATCGACCTTGGGAACGAAGAGATTATTTACAAGCAGTACATCAATATTGGTGTCGCAGCAGATACCGATCGCGGGCTGCTGGTTCCGGTGATTCGTGATGTGGATAAGAAAAATATTGTTGAGCTTGCAGCAGAGTTGACTCAGCTATCGAAAAAAGCGCGAGACAAGAAACTCACGCCCGAAGAAATGGCGGGTGGAACTTTCACCATCACGAATCTCGGTGGCATCGGGGGAACCGGCTTTTCTCCGATTGTGAATCATCCCGAGGTGGCGATCCTGGGCCTCTCGCGGTCACGAATGGAACCAGAGTGGGTCAACAATAAATTCGAACCCCGCTTGATTCTGCCGCTCTCGCTTTCGTACGATCACCGGTTGATCGATGGCGCCGACGCTGCCCGTTTCCTGCGCTGGATCGCCGAAGCGTTCGAACAACCGTTCCTGCTGTCGGTTCAAGGATAAAAAATTCACCGCAGGGTTTGTATAGAGAAATGAAGGCAATCGTGTTTTGTCCACTCTCGGCGAACTGCGATTTTTCGGCGATTAAACAAGGATAATTGACTCCATATGGCAAACACTTCGAATCTTCGTGTGGCTGTAATCGGTGGCGGTCCCGGTGGATACGCCGCCGCTTTCCTTGCTGCTGATCTTGGGATGAAAGTCACGCTCATAGACCCTGAGGTGAATCCAGGGGGGGTGTGTCTCTATCGCGGGTGCATTCCCTCGAAGGCGCTCTTGCACGTTTCAAAGCTTCTTGAAGAGGCAGAGCAGTCAAAAAATTGGGGGATCGAATTCGCGGAACCGAAGATCGATCTGAATAAGCTTCGCGCTTGGAAGGAAGGCGTGGTCAAGCGCCTAACGGGCGGCCTGGGACAATTGGCAAAGCAGCGCTCGGTACAGTTCGTTCAAGGCAAAGCATCGTTTGTGAATTCGACGACACTGAAGGTTATCAAGTCGGCAGCCAGCGGAGAAGAAAATCTGAGTTTTGACCGAATCATCATTGCGACCGGCTCAAGGCCAACCGCAGTGCCGAGCCTGAAACTCGACAGCCCGCGCCTGATGGATTCGACTGGCGCTCTCGACCTCCCGGATGTTCCAAAAACGCTATTGGTGATCGGTGGAGGTTACATCGGCCTGGAACTCGGATCTGTTTATGCCACGCTGGGCACAAAAGTCACATGCGTAGAAATGATGCCCGGGCTCCTACCCGGTGCCGATCGCGACCTCGTACTGCCATTACACAAACGGTTAGAAAAATTGTTCTCATCGATATTACTGAACACCACCGTGAAGTCTCTAAAGGAAGAAAAGAACGGAATCCGTGCGACATTCGAAGGCGCGGACGTGAAAGAAAAAGAGCAGGTTTTCGACAGAGTCTTGATGTCAGTCGGGCGCCGTCCGAACTCGGAGATTCCCGGACTCGACAAGACACAAGTAAAGGTCGACAAAAAGGGCTTTATCGAAGTCAACCTGCAGCGGCAGACCACTGATCCGTCGATCTATGCCATTGGCGATGTCGCTGGCGAGCCGATGTTGGCACACAAAGCCATGCACGAAGGGCGAACAGCCGTCGAGGCAATCGCCGGACACAAAGTCGCTTTCGAGCCGAACGCTATTCCTGCCGTTGTATTCACCGATCCTGAGATCGCCTGGGCAGGCCTCACCGAGACACAAGCCAAAGAGCAGGGCAGGACCATCAGCGTCGCCAAGTTCCCTTGGGGTGCATCGGGACGCGCAATCACCCTCGACCGGCCTGAGGGGCTTACCAAGCTGATCGTCGATCCAAAAACCGAACGTGTGCTGGGCGTCGGAATCGTAGGCGCCGGCGCGGGCGAGTTGATCGCCGAAGGAGTGCTGGCAATTGAAATGTGCGCGTTGGCAGCCGACGTCGGTTTGACAATTCATCCGCACCCGACTCTATCCGAGACGATGATGGAATCGGCAGAAGTCTTCTATGGTCAGGCGACCGACATCTACCGGCCAAAGAAATAATGCCGGGCTTTGCCGCATTGTTCGCTCCAATGCGCAACTCGTCTGCGACTGCGGTTAAAATGACTCAACCCTCGTCAAAATGTGACCGGACCTAGCCGGAGCTGCCCTCATGAAGAAGTTTCTTCTGCTCGTTTCCATTCTTGCGATTTCGTTTGCCGCGCCGGCGATGCAACTACCGATTGGTGAGGCCAAGAGCAATGGTGTAAATCAGAGCGCGGCCACTGCTTCCGCTGATCCACTCGGCCGCGACACCCCTTCCGGCACGGTCGTCGGATTTCTGCAAGCCGCACAAAACGAAAATTTCAAAACGGCAGCCGAGTATCTGCAAATGAGCGCGGCGCGGCGCCAGACTATCGGTCCAGAAGTGGCGCAAAAACTAAAGACTCTGATGGATCGTGCTTTTGTTGGAAGTCTCCGACGCATTAGCACCCGTCCGGAAGGTAGTCCGGAAAGCGGTTCAGCCGATCAGCAAACCGTCGGAACCTTCTCGGCACTCGATGCGGAGATTCCCGTCTTTCTGGTGCGAGTTTCGGATCCCGGAGCGGGCAAGATCTGGTTGTTTTCCGCAGAAACACTCACGAAAGTTCCCGAGTTATATGACAACCTGCACGCACATCAGGTTGAGAAGGAGCTCCCGTCCGTTCTGGTACAAAACAGTTTTCTCGGGATGCCACTCTGGCAGTGGATCGCTTTACTCGTCACCATCCCCATTGCTCTCGGGATCGGCTGGGCGCTGGTACACCTTTTGTTAATCCCCCGAAATCTTTGGCTCAAGCACAAGAATCTCCCGATTCTCCGCTCTTACGACCAGGCGTACAACCCGTTGCTTCTCGTCTTCGCTGCGGTCGTACACCGTGTAATTGCCAGCTACCTGGGACTACCGCTTCTGCCCCGCGTCTACTACTACCGAACGATCGGTGTGCTCGTGGCGATCGGCTTCTTCTGGTTTGTGTTTCGCTGGACAGGCATCGGCATGCAGCGTCTGCGAGCGCGATCGATCGCCGCAGGCCGCACCAGTGCCGGAACTCTGATGCTCCTCGGGGAACGCCTGGTAAAAGCGTTTGTTTTTGGAGCCGCAGTGTTGGCGATTCTCGGCATACTCGGTTTCAATCTCACGACCGTTTTCGCCGGAATTGGCATTGGCGGAATTGCAATTGCGTTCGCTGCGCAGAAGACACTGGAGAACGTGTTTGGTGGAGTGTCAGTGTTGGCCGATGAGGTGATTCGAGTGGGAGATACTTGCCGATTCGGAGACGTGGTCGGGATGGTTGAAGATATCAGCCTTCGGTCCACGCGAATTCGCACTACCGAGCGCACAGAACTCTCCATTCCCAACGGAGCGCTGGCGACGATGAATGTGGAAAACATCACTCGTCGCGACAAGATTCTATTCAACCCGTCGTTCATTGTGCGCCACGAAACAACGGGCGATCAGCTTCTTTATCTGCTGGCCGAGGTCCGCCGCATGCTATACGAGCATCCGAGGGTGGAGACTGACACGGCTCGCATCCGTTTTTCTTCGTTCGACGTCAACGGCTTGACACTTGAGATTTTCAGCTATGTGCTGACGCGTGATTTTGCGGAATTTGCGGCTATACGCGAGGATTTGCTGTTGCGGATCATGCAAATCGTTCGAGGCTCCGGCAGCAACTTTGCCTTCCCATCACGTGCTGTATATGTTAATCAAGGTCACGGTCTTGACCAGGATAAGAGGGAGAACGCCGAGCAACAGGTTCAACAGTGGCGGGATGAAAAGCAGTTGCCCTTCCCCGATTTTGCTCCTGACGAGAAGTCTGCCTTCCGGGGTTCGATCGTCTATCCCCGCGCTGATTCAGCGGTCGCCGGCAACCATCGATAGCTGGGGCCGACGCGGAAGTCACGGAATCGACTTACCTGAGTAACTTGCGGCCACCTGCTGGCAGTTCCTAGCATAAGAGGGCTATGTCTCCCCGAGCCCTGCTCTTATCTCCGGACGATCAAGCGGTTAGTGCGATCACCGGTGTCCTTGAAGAAATGTCGGTGACCTGCGAACGCCCTATGGACGGAGCGAGCGCGGCTCAGAAACTCCATTCTCAACAGTATGACCTGGTGTTGGTGGATTGCGACAATCTTCCGGCCGCCAAATTGATCTTCGACGTCTGCCGCCGCGCGAATGCCGGCACGACGATTCCAATTGCCATCGTCGATGGACGAGCAGGCCTGCCCACGGCTTTTCGCCTGGGCGCAGAGCTAATTCTCACCAAGCCGGTAGCGAAAGATCAGGCACGCACGACGGTCCGAACCGCGGTCAATCGTCTACGCAAAGAGGAGCCCTCTCGTCCCATCAAGGTTGAACCGGCGGTAGCTCCGCCCGTTGTTGCGGTTGTGGAAGCAGCAGAACAGCCAAAAATTCCCGAAACTCGAGCACACGCTGCTGCGGCTGGGGTCGAGTCCGCGCCCGCAAAAACGGTTGAGCCACAGGTCGCTCCGACGGTCGACAATCCAAAAGCTGTAACCACACCGACTGAAACGGCGGCTCTTTTGGCGGTATCCTCGCCTTCGATTGAGACACCTCCACCACCTGTGCCGGCGCCTCAACCACTTATCCAGAAAGCAAAGGTAATCCGCGTGGCGAAGGCGCAGCCGTTTGCTACAGCGGACTCCCTGACAGAACTCGAAAATTCGGAAACTGATCGGGCATCGACGAGCGCAGGGTACAAAACACCCAAGAAGCAAAGTAAAAAGACGAGCGGAGCTTTCGTCGCAGTTTTCATACTTGTTCTGCTGGGAGGAGGAGGTTACGCTGCCTGGATGACGCAACCTGCTTTCCGAGCCTTTGTAACGCCTCAGCTGGACAAAGCTATGATGTTGGCCGAAAAGTTGACTCAGCGGTCGGCTGCGCCGAACCGCCCTGTGCCGCCAGCGGCGAAGCCCGCGACGCCGCAGGCCTCAGCAACACAGCCCACGCCAAAGCCAAATCAAGTTGCCTCAAACATCTCAGCGCCGTCGGCAACATCTGACAGTCAGCAAGTTGCGCCCTCATCGGAAGTAACAAAATTGGAACCTGCCTCAGCAGCAACAAAGATGCCTGAGACTCAACCTTCCGCGGACAAAACGTCATCGCCCTCTTCTGAGTCAAATACCGAGAAGGCTGAGTCAAGCAGCGGCAGGACCGACGCCGCGACCAGCGAGGCAGGGCAGCCCTGGGAGAAGGGAACGACCATTCTGTCTTCCAAGGGAGCGGAAAAGCGACTTGTGCGCCAGGTGTCACCCGCTGTTCCCCGCGGAGTTCGCGGCAAGAAGACAGAGGGCAGTGTCGTTCTGAAAGCTCTGGTCAACGAGGATGGCTCTGTAAGCGCCGTTCGGTTGGTTGAAGGCGACCCTACGTTGGCCGCTGCGGCAACCAAGGCTGTAAAACAGTGGCGTTACAAACCCTTCGTCCGGGACGGAAATCGCGCGCCCTTTCAGACGATCGTAATCGTCGATTTCCAGCAGCCCTGATCGTGGAAAGCGCGCCCGTCAGCTCTAATTACCCACGTAACTTGCTGGTACTCAAGAGTGTACCTAGGATGACCCTATTATGGGTTACCGAGCGTTACTGTTCTGTCCTGAAGAGAAACTTGCCCGTGTCGTAACACAGGTTTTTACTGAACTCGACTTCTCCGTCGAAGCCGTTCAAGAACCGTTTGCAGCCGTCAAGAAGTTAATGGCGCAACGTTATGACGCTGTCGTAGTCGACTGCGAGAACGAACAGAACGCTACACTGCTCTTCAAAAGTGCGCGGAATTCCAGCTCGAACCAGAGCTCGCTTGCTCTGGCACTCGTAGAGGGACAGGCAGGCGTAGCCAAGGCTTATCGAATTGGCGCCAACCTCGTTCTGACTAAACCGATTAATGTAGAGCAAGCAAAGGGAACGCTACGCGTTGCCCGAGGACTTCTGCGCAAGAATGCTGATCCGGCCGCGCCGAGCCCTGCTACTACAACTCAGAAACCAACTCCGGCGCCGGTAGTGACGCCGGCTCCCGCACCTACGTCTGTCGCGCACGTGCCGCCGAGAAGCGTGCCTGAGCCGCCAGCTTTTGAGATACCGGCGATGGTGGCGTCAACTGAGGAGGAGATTCTCGATCACCCAGTTATCGAAGAATTCGCCAAGGCTGCCGCGGAACCAGTAATAATCCAGCCGAGCGCTTTGATCGCCGAACTCCCTAAAGAAATTGCACCTGCCTCAATGCCAAGTCCGGCTGTAAAGCCTGTTTTCATGTCGCAAGGAGCGGCGGCAGCGCCCGCACCAGCAAAAGAAGCACCGGCTCCAGAAAAGCCGCGCCGAGTCGATCCAGACTTTGCCGCAATGCCCGGAAGCACACCCTCCTTTGGATCACTTGAGGAATCGGCAACCAGCCAGGATTCAGGCGGCAGTAAGAAACTTTTCCCTATAGCAGCAGCATTGCTTGTGGCCGGCGCCTTAGGCTTCTTTGGTTGGACGAAATTTGGCAAGCCTGCTAGCACGCCTGCGGCCCCAGCACCTGTCGTTGCAACTACGCCAACGCCGACAGCCTCGGTTCCGGCTCCTTCAAGCACTCCGCCTGCGACCGCGATTCCTCAGGCGACAACAAGTCAATCGACGCCAGCCTCGACGACAACTCAGTCATCGAAACCTTCGGCTACATTGAGTTCGTCGCCGACGAAAATCGCCATCGAGAGCGTTCCAGTTCCCAAGACTCCTGAACCGACACCGGCTCCTGCACCGATTCGGGTAAAAACGCAGAGCTCAGCTGGTAACGGCGCCAAGGCTGGTGCGGAAGAAGTTGCAACACCCGTACCCAATCCACTGGCCGTCGGATCCGCCACAGACAAGAGCATTAGTGGTCTGGTCACTTCTACCCCCACCGCCCTTCCGAAACAAGCCCCCGGGACCGTCAAGGTCTCGCAGGGTGTTTCGCAGGGGTTGCTCATCAATCGAGTGCAGCCAAAGTATCCTCAGAATGCGCTGGCCATGCGCATTCAGGGGTCCGTGCAGCTGGAAGCAACCATTAACAAGGAAGGCAAGATCACTAACCTGAAGGCTGTCAGCGGAGACCCAGTGCTCTCCAAAGCCGCCAGTGACGCGGTGCGGCAGTGGCGCTACAAGCCATACTACTTGGATGGAGCGCCGGTTGATATCCAGACGCAGATCACGGTGAATTTCAAGCTGCCGAACTAGTTCAACCGCTCATCGCGAGCTCGCAATCTGGGGCGTCCAGGGTGGGCACTGATGTTGCGAAACTTGTGATAGAGACCATTCAGATCTTCACTCAACTTCCGCACCACTTGCATGCAAAATTCCGGATGTTTGCGCAGGAATTCGAGAAATCTGTTCCGGGGAATAAACGACACTGTACTGTGATCCGCCGCCTCAGCCGTAAAACGGTAAGTCTCGCCCGACATCGTCTCGCTCAATCCGAGAACACTACAAGCACCGACACAGTCGAGAAGTTGAGCACGACCCTGGCTGGTTGGAAATAAGATCCGAATCTGACCAGCTTCCACAAGAAACACGCCTTCAACGTTGGTTCCGTGCCGGAACAACACCGCACCCTTTGGATAGACCCGCGCCGTCTTTAGCCCATGAAGCGCGCCGGAGAGTTCCGGGCTGAATTGGATTGGTGGCGGTTGCACCAAGATCACTCCCTATCACGCTATCGTGCGCAACACCATGGTGAACGGATGTGATATTGGTCACTCTGGCTAGTGACATGCGATAGGGCGACACGTTCGCCATATCGCGTGACAGAGACCCTTGAAGGCTATTCCCGTTCCAGGATTTCGTCGATCGAGACCTTGCCGCCTTTCTCGACTGTGATCACCTTGTGAATCGGCTTGAATCCGGTGAGAGTGATATCGACGATGTAGTTCCCCGGTCCGACCATAAATTCAGTTGGCGACGGTTTTTCCAGAAGCCGGCGGTTGATTGCGATCTGCGCCCCTTTAGGCTGCGTGCGAACACTCACAGCTCCCATCCCAGCAGTGCTGTCGCCGCCTCCACCGAAGAGCTTCTTTAGCTTGCCCACACTCCTGATTTCGTCAGCGTTGCCCAAGGCGCGAAGCGCTGGCGCGAATTGGAAGTTCTGACCGGCTCCCAGCTCGACGCTCGTGGATTCGTCCAGGAATCCCGATCTCCGCAACACTACCGTGTGACTTCCCTTCTCGACTGCAAATTGGGCTGGTGTGACCTTTCCAGTTTCCTTCCCATCCAACACGATGTTTGCGCCAGCCGGAGTGCTGTTCAGCACGAGCAAGGCATTAACTGGCGATAGGTGAATTGAGACAAATGATTTGCTGGCGGATGTTACATCAACGGCCCTGGTTTCTGCCGAGTATCCAGATTTGGACACAGAAATCGTATGTTGCCCTGGACTCAAGCCAGTCAGGCTGAATGGCGTGATCCATGAAGGATCACTCTTGCCATCGAGCTGAATCTGCGCGCCCTGAGGCGTGGAATCGATCTGCACTTGGCCGGGAATTGCAGCCGCGGCGACTGCGGGTGCTTTGTGCGGCCGGGAAGGCCGCTTCTCGATTTGTCGAACACTCACTTCCGGTTCAGGTTCCTGTGGCACGTCCGGAGTAATAACCTGTGGCGGAGCCGCCTGCGTTTCAACTGGAGCCGGGGCAACCGGCTGTGGTTTCGCCGCGACGGGTTTCGGCGCCGCCGTCGAGTCATCGTCTTCCGAATGCACATGGAAGAAAAGTGCAATCAAAACGATCAAGATCAGCCCCACAGCACCGAGAATCGAATAGATCATTAGCCTCGGCGGGACCGTTTTGATTTCCTTAATTGCCTTCTCTGCCACTTCCCGCGGCTGCACCTTTGGCTTTTCTTCTTGTTGTTTTCGGATCTGAGCCAATGGCGAGGGCTCGGGCATTTCCGTAACCGGCTCTGGCGGAGGCGGAGGCGTGAAAACCGTTTCCTTCATCGGAGGCAGTTCATCGATGTCGGAAAAACTCCGCTCCGCAGCGCGACGAGGAGCCTCTGCTGCCGCCATAACGGGATCGACGGGAGCCTTGAAATGTTGGACCTCGGGTTCAGGCTCCGCAACCGCCGCAGAGAGTACGGGATCATTCGCACTTTCAGTCGAGCCCTCAATTACCGCTTCGTCTGGCTCAATGAAATTCGAATATGCCTCGATTCCAGGAGAGCTGCTGGCCTGCCCAGCACCCGCCGCCGCAGCCGCGGCTTTGGGCATTGCCGGCTCCGGACGTACCGAGTGCGACGGTCTGAGTGGTGCGTCGCTCTGCGTTTCCTGAGCCTTCGGAGCGGCCGAGACAAACTTGCTGGCTGCGGCTGCACGGGCTTCCGGAGTGACAACGGCCTTAGGCGCAGCCACGGTTCGCTTAGCTGCTGCCGCCTGCTTCGAGCCGCCCTCCTTGCACTTGTCGAGGTCTGCAACCAATTCACGTGCCGTCTGGTACCGTTCTTCCGGATTCTTCGCAAGCGCTTTCATGATCAAAGCGCTTACTCCCGCATGGATCTTCGGGTTGAGCGAGACCGGAGCCGGCGGCATCTCGTTCTGGATCTGACTTACCAGTTGAGTGGGATCTTCGGCATCGAATGCTTTGCGGTCCGTCATCATCTCGTAGAGGACGGCACCCCACGTGAAAAGGTTCGAACGTAAGTCAATAGCTTCGCCCTGGACCTGTTCCGGCGAACAATAAGGAAGCAGGCGGCCAAGACCGGCGCCGGTTTCGGCACCCGCCAGGCTCATGCTGGAGATGCCGTATCCCAGTATCTTTACAAGTCCATCCCACTGCACCATCACCTTCGCGGGCTCGAGCGAGTGATGGAAAACATTCAGAGCGGCCGCGCTCTCAAGCCCCGCACAGAGCTGGCGCGTGATATCGAGCAAGTCCCAGATCGAGAAGCCTTCCTTGCGCGTCAGCATGGTGGCGACACTGTTGCCCTGGACGTATTCCATGGCGGCGCAGAATTGGTTCTCGATTTCGCCAGCGCCGTAAAGCAATGCTACGTTCTGGCTGCTCAGATCGCGCGTGAGTTCGCCTTCCGCGATCAGCGTGTCCACGAAATCGGACGCGCGCTCGCCCAAAGGCTCCAGATTTAAGGTCTTGAGCGCAACCGTCTGGTTGGTCTCAGTATCAATGGCCTTATAAACCAGGCTTGCTTCGGATTTCGAGATTTCGCCAAGAATTTCAAACCGGCCGAACATCATTGCCATTGCAGTCGCCTCGCGGTGACAGCCGCACTACACCCGTAAAGTGTGGAATTCTGGCTAAGACCGGGGGAGAGGCATGCTTAGAATATCGCGCCAAGACGGATATAGAGAGTTACGAAAGTACTCGCAATTTCCACCGAATCTTGGAAGCCTATCTCATTGCGAGTGCAGCCACTCCTCGACTAATTGCCGGACCTTCGCTCCCTCTACTTGTCTTCTGACTGCATCAAGAACTAAGAAATTTAAGCTGGAATTCGTTCCGCGAAAGCAAACCCAATAAGGGATGCAAACCTCACCTGGAATTGGCTTGGCCTCAAGCTGCAGGTCGCGGACTTTGAAGAAACCCTTAGCAAAAATCTGCCGCCTCACCTTGGCGACGACCTTTTCGGCGTCAGTGGAAGTTGGCTGGGTCGGAGAAACAACGTTGCGAGTTTCCAGCGTGAGCGTTTCGGTATCTGATGGCGCGGAGGAAAATCGGTATAGATCAAGCACCCCGTGCACGGCATCGAGCGCGAAAATACTGTTCTCGCGTCTTCCCGAGTTGGAAATCGTCACTTCGAAAAGGCGATATGGAATATAGATTTCTGCGATCGATTGCACGCGGCCGCGCAGCCGGCCAATAGATGCGTTCCACAGCCCGGACGTGAAATAACGCAGCGCTTGTTCCTTGGTGACATTAGGCTTGAGGACTCGAATCCTTGGCATCGTACCGTCAGCTTTTCACGGGTCGCACAACACAAAACACTGTGATGTTGAGCTCAAAACATACGAAAGTCTAGTTGTCGTGTGGCGCGTGGTGTTTTATCCTCAATATCTGGCGGGCTATTCACTCTCAGGCCATTCTTTTCTTCAGCCATAGGGTTCCGCGGAGTCTGGTTTTCATGACTTTGACTCGTTTTGTCACCAAGAGCGCTTTCCGCAACCGCCGTCGTAGCATTCTGACCGTGCTGAGCATCACTTTTTCGCTCTTGCTGCTCACGCTGATGATGACCGTCTGGCGCGGATTTTACATAGACAAGGGGTCCGTAGAGTCGGCTCGCAGGCTGATTACGCGCCATCGCGTCTCCCTTACGCAATCCATGCCAATCTACTATCGCGAGAAGATCAGGACCGTGCCCGGCGTCGTGGCAGTAGTCCCAACGCAGTGGTTTGGCGGCCTCTACATGGACGACAAGCCCGAACACTTCTTCGCCCAGTTCGGAACCGATCCAAACGAAATCTTCAATGTGATGACGGATTTCAAAATACCGCCCGACCAGCTTGCTGACTGGCAGCGCGACCAGGCGGGAGCGGTTGTGGATAGTGAACTGGCAAAGAAGTTTGGATGGAAAATCGGCGATCGGGTCGTAATCAAAGGAACGATTTTCCCCGTCAATCCGGAACTTACCATCCGTGGAATCTTCGTTGCGCCTCAACCGAGCATCACCATGTACTTCAACTGGAAGTACGTGGAGGAAGCTGTTTCTTTCGCGAAGGGTACAGCGGGGACTTTTGGCATTCTGGCAGATTCCGCCGAAGACGTTCCCAAAGTTGCCGCAGGCGTGGACGCCATGTTCCGCAATGCGCCCCAGCCCACAAAAACAGAGAGTGAGAAGGCGTTTCAGTTGGGCTTCATCAACAGCATCGGGAATGTGAAGGCTTTTATCCTAAGCATTTGTTTCGCTGTGCTCTTTGCGACCCTCCTCGTCTCCGCCAACACCATGGCGATGTCCATCCGCGAGCGTACCCGCGAGGTCGCGGTGCTCAAAACATTGGGCTTCACACGTCAATCCGTTCTTCGCCTTTATGTGGGAGAGGCCGTAATGGTCGCATTGATTGGCGGCGTCGCAGGTTGTCTACTCGCGACTTTGCTTGTCGAGGTATTGAAGCAAGCTCCCAGAATGGGATTCTTTTTCCTTGGGATGAAAGTGACATCACTAACTAGTCTGCTTGCCATATCCGTCGCGGCAATAGTTGGCTTGTTGAGCGCCGTCGTGCCGGCATATCACGCCGCTAAGCTCGATATTGTGGAGGGATTGCGCTACATCGGGTAGCGCAGCGACACCATGGCTATTCCGATCAGCTACAACATTCGCAATCTCAAGTTGCGTAAGGGACTCACGATCATGACTGCCCTTGGGATTGCGTTAACTGTGACCACCGCAGTGTTTCTCATGGCGCTGCTGGCCGGACTGCAACGTGCTTTTGTGGCAAGTGGCGACCCCCTGAATGTGCTGGTCATGCGGAAGGGCTCAACGGCGGAGCTCTCAGGTGGGTTTGACGCTTCGCTATTTCCGACGCTCAAGACCTTGCCTGGTATCGCCAAGGACAACAATGGAGATCCCATCGCTTCCGGTGAATGGGTCGTCGTAGCAGTTCTGCCTCGAAGAGATGGCACCGGGGATGTGAACGTAACGGTGCGAGGTCTGATGCCCGAGGGCCTCACTCTTCGTCCGAAAGCAAAATTGGTCCAAGGACGTTGGTTCACCACCGGGCAGCGTGAAGTAGTTGTCGGGAAATCCATTCACGACCGCTTCTCGGGCGTGAACGTTGGTGACAGCATGGACTTTGCCAAGGGACGTTGGAACGTGGTCGGTGTCTTCGACTCCGGTGGAACAGCCTACGACTCCGAAATCTGGGGTGACTTCAATCAGATCGCGGCCGATTTTGACCGAACTGGAGGCATGGGATCAGCGTATCTTCGAGCGACGGATCCCGCCACCGCTGAAGCACTCAAGAATAGGGTGAGCGATGATCAACGGTTAAAGCTGGAGGGAACTCTCGAAACCGACTACTACCAGAAGCAAACCAGTTCAGGTGGGCCGATCAAATATATCGGCTTCCTCGTCGCGATCATCATGGCGGTGGGATCAAGTTTTGCTGCGATGAACACCATGTATGCTGCCGTGGCATATCGCGCACGAGAAATCGCGACGTTGCGCGTGATTGGTTTCTCCCGTCCCAGTATTCTGACTTCTTTTGTGCTTGAGGCTTTGCTGCTATCGCTATTGGGAGCTGCCGTTGGAATTGTCCTGATGCTGCCGTTCAACGGGATGAGCACGGGAGTCGGGAATAACGTCACTTTTAGCGAGACGGTTTTCAGTCTCCACATGACGATCGGAGTGGTCGTCATGGCAGTTATCTTTGCGATCGGGATGGGCCTGCTTGGCGGCTTCGCCCCGGCCTATCACGCAGCACGCCAGGAGATTCTTGCAGCCCTACGCGGCTGAATCGGCCAGACCAGTAATTTTGCCGTTAAGCGAGATGCAGTTTCAGGCAATGTCCAATGCCAATTGATACCAAACACGACGATTTACAGAGCCTGCGCATCGATCACACGCTGCGTGGCGGCGCGAGCGGCGAGCCGCCGATGTGGTCGAAACGAATCATCATTGGCGGGATCTCTTTTGTTGTCCTGCTCGGCCTGGTTACCCTCGCGTATAGGCTGCTTTCCTCCGACACTCCGGAAGTCGAGGTAACACGAGCAACGGCCGAAGGCAGCGACGTCGCCGGAAGTACGGTCCTGTCGGCAAGCGGCTACATCGTCGCCCACCACAAGATCAATGTGAACTCGAAGGTGACTGGACGGGTCGCCTGGATCGGCGTTGAGAAAGGTGACAAGGTCAAAGAAGATCAAGTGCTCGTACGCCTCGAGGACCAAGAATTCCGGGCCTCCTATGAACAGGCGCGCGGTGCATTCGAGAGTGCAAAAGCTCGGCTCGAGCAACTCGAAAATGGATCGCGACCAGAGGAGATTCAGCAATCCGAACACAATTTGTCGGAGGCGCGCGCCACCGCTGCCAACGATAAAATCACGCTCGACAGAACGCGCGACCTGTTTGCCCAGGGCGTTGTCTCGAAGCAGGCGTTGGACGATGCGTCTGCGCGGTACGACGCTTCGCAACAGAAGGCGAATTCCCTGGAGCAGTCGTTCCGGATGGCAAAGATCGGTCCACGTGCTGAAGAAATTCAGCGAGCGCGAGGGGATTTGCTGCAGGCGCAGGGACAGATGGATTATGCCAAGTCTCAACTTGACGCGACCGTCATTCGGGCTCCGGTAAGCGGCACGATTCTGGAGCGCACTGCCGAAAAAGGGGAGTTGGTCACGGCTCAGTTCGCCAGCGGAGCCGAAGGGGGACCCCGTGGCTCGGTGGTTGCCCTCGCCGACTTGAATGATATCCAGGTAGAGCTTGATATCGCACAAAGCGACTTTGCGAAGCTTGGCCCGAAGCAGAAGGGAACGGTTGGCGTCGACGCTTTCCCTGATCGCAAGTACAAGGGCGTGATCGCTGAAATTTCGCCGGAAGCGAATCGGCAAAAAGCGACGGTGCAGGTGAAAGTGCAGATTCTGAACCCCGACGAATTCCTTCGCCCGGAGATGAATGCAACCGTAAACTTCCTGGCAAGCGAGGTTAAGAATCCCGCTCAAAAACAAACAGGGGCATTCGTTCCCACGGCTGCCGTGCACGACAACAACGGAACCAAGTTCGTCTTCATTGCCTTCAAAGGCAAGGCACTTCGCCGCACGGTGCAGATTCTGAGCCAGCGGTCTGGTGGCTACCTGGTCGACGGACTGGTCGGCGGAGAAGATGTCATTACCACCGCGCCGGCCGATCTAAAAGACGGTGAGAAAATTCGTATCAAGGGGCGATCATGAGTTCAGCAACAATGCCGCAGCAGGCTGTCGCAACGAAGGTTGTACAGGCTCGCGCAGTGAACAAAGTCTTCAGACGAGATGCTTTCCAGATCACTGCACTCGATAACGTTTCGATCGATATCGGTAAGGGCGAATTTGTGGCGTTGATGGGGCCCTCGGGCTCAGGAAAGACGACCTTGCTGAACATGATAGCTGCCATCGACCGGCCGACTTCCGGCGAGTTGCTGGTACTTGGCGAAAACATCTTCCGACTGGACGATGCTGAATCCGCTCGCTGGCGCAATACGCACGTCGGATATGTGTTCCAAACCTTTAACCTGATTCCCGTGCTCACCGCCTTCGAAAACGTCGAACTCCCTCTGCTCTTGACGAAGATGACCCCAAAGCAACGGGCCGAGCACGTCAAGGTCGCTCTCAAGTTAGTGGGTTTGGAAGACCGGATGAATCATTTGCCGAAACAGCTCTCGGGCGGGCAGGAACAAAGAGTGGCGATTGCGCGGGCGATCGTTAGCGACCCGACGCTAATTCTCGCTGACGAACCAACAGGCGACCTCGATAGTCACTCGGCAAACGAGATACTGGAAATCTTGAAGCGACTGAACGAGAGTTTCCAGAAGACTATCGTCATGGTCACACACGATCCGCGTGCTGCGGAATACGCGCACGTGACACGGCATCTCGAAAAAGGAAGGTTGCTACCTGGTTAATTTTCAGGCGGTAACCTGGGATGACATCATCGCCGAGCTGTTGCCATCCTCGCTCACCCACTCCCAGACACGACGACCGCGACTATTCGTCAGGCTGCGTGCCTCGCCGTAATCGACCAGGCGATTCAATACCGTCGTCACAGACGCTAGCGGATCCTTGTGCCTCGCGAGCATTGACGGAGCGCGCCGCTCCAGATCTTCGCACACCTCGCGGGCACCAAGGGGACGCTTCGCTTCCAGCAGCACAGTTCGACAAGCCTTGGTAAAACCCGGCTGACGTCCACTGGGCTTACGGTCGATAAGTTCTAGAAGGTCATCTCCGAGAACTTCGTCCCCAAACAGATTGGCCAATCCGGCAATCGTCTGTTTGACCGAGCCAATCCGCTTCATGATCTCTGCGCGTTGCGCCATCAACGCTCGCAGCTCATCGTGCGCTGCCTTGATCACTTGCTGAATCGGAACTTCTTTCGAGCGTGGATCCATCCCCTGTAAATCGCGGTTTACGAAGTCCATAACCCCCTCCGAGTCCAGACAAATTGCACGGCCCGCTCTGCAGGGTTGTGCCCAGTCATTTGATACGGTGGTTCGTCCGCCAAAGTTCCCACGCAGACTGGGTAAGAAGTCCGGCCCCATCCTGAAGATTGGACTCGTTGACAGTGAAAACGTCATCATCAAGAACTTGACAGGGGAATCAACTGAGGGGGGAAAAAACGTCGGGGCGGCACACACACGGTTTGATTACTGTTTAGTATATATCCGATTTTTCGTATCACTATTCCAGCGCGCGGATTTCCGGTACGTCTCTGCAGGGCTGCACACGTTTGCTTCTTTCTCGGCCTATTCCTCCCAAAGAGCAACAACTCAAGACACCAACTATCGAGAACTAATAGACGCAGCATGAGAACGGGCCTGCGGGGGCGGCCTCGCACCGAAGAAACGATCTGTCTTGGGGTGTGACTGCCCCTGTCTTCGTCCTTGGAGGTTCGGGATTCACCCCATCACTGTAGTGTGCTCGGGCCGAATTTTGTAGAGAACGCGTACTTCGCCGGGCTGGGCATATGGATATTTGTCGACTCCAAGATACTTCTTTGCCATTTTGTCGATGTGTTCTGCTGCGCCATCCTCGGTAATCTCTGCTACCTTGCCGCGAATTTCCAAATACCGGTAAGGATTCTCGGGGTCGATAACCGCCAGAGCTACCCTCGGATCACGACGCACATTGCGATCTTTCTGCCGGCCCTTTGCGGAGTTGAAAATTACATGAGTCCCGTCATAGTCCACCCAGACGGGTGTGACCTGTACACTCCCGTCGGGCATCAGGGTACCCAGGCTCGCGAAGGCGCGTTTCTGAAACAAGTCTCGATACTTCTCTGGAATCACATTCGACATGAATGGCTCCCTTTCGATCGATTGGAATACGCAGAGATTATAGATGCGCGACATCCGAATCGGGGCACGCAAGTTTCTTGCTTGAGAGTAGAGCGTGCTCCAGTTGCCCGATTTTCGTGTCCCGTATTTTTGGAAGCCAGTTCGATTCGGACTCGCGGCAGCTGGGATGTGCGTATCTTGGCGAACCTTTCTGAACTCCAGTAAACTCAGTCTTTCACCCCGGAGAACAATGAATGCAAGTGACGCTACGAAATCGCGGGAATAGTGTCCAGCAAATCTTTCTGTGTCTATTAATTGCTCTCCTTGCCCAGTGTTGTTTGGCGCAGTCATCCGCTGGTCAACCGCCGACCGTTGTTTTTATGACGGATTTTGGAGTTGTCGACGATTCGGTCGCGCTATGCAAGGGCGTGATGTATGAGATCACCCCGACCTTGCGCATTGTGGACCTCACCCACCAAGTCACACCCTTCTCGATCCGCGATGGCGCGCGTTTTTTATTCGGTGCCACCCCATACTACCCCGCTGGAACCGTTTTCGTGGTCGTGATCGATCCCGGCGTTGGCAGTACACGCAAAGCCGTGGTTGTGAAATCGAAGCGCGGTCAATTTTTCGTGCTCCCCGACAACGGCCTCATGACAATGGTCGAGGACCGAGACGGAATTGAGAGTGCCCGCGAGATCACGAACCAGGAATGGATGATTGGCGCGAAGATATCCTCGACCTTTCATGGACGCGATATTTTTTCGCCAGTCGGCGCGCACGTCGCGCGCGGTGATGATTGGACCAAGGTCGGCCCCGAATTAACGCAACTCGTTCGCCTCGACCTGAAACCCTCTCGGCTCGACAACAAAGGTCTCAGCGGCGAAGTAATTGCTCTGGACGGTCCCTTTGGAAATCTCGTGACCAACATCTCCGCAGATGATTTTCTAAAACTCGGCTATCGACATGGCGACAGGCTGAAGATCACCTTCGCAAATCAGGAGCTTGAGATGCCGTTTGTGAAGACTTTCAGCGATGTGCCCCTCAGTCATCCCCTGCTCTATGTCGATTCACGCGGTCGGGCGAGCTTCGCCGTCAACCAGGGAAATTTCGCGGCGACGTACAAGATCAAGCCGCCACAATCCATCTTTATTCCCCGCAAGGGGCAATGAAGTTTCAAAGAGAGGGCCCATGCTTCTCAGTCATAGAACTTTGATTGCAAAATTGTTCACGATTGTCCTCTTGTTGGAGGTAGCCACTTGGTCCCAAAGCTTTCGCGGATCGATTCGAGGCCGAGTCATCGACCCCAGCGGCAGTGTGATCTCCGGAGCAACTGTGAATGCCAAGAATATTGCAACCGGCATCGAGAGGCAGGGTGGCCACCGGCGATGATGGGCAATACGTGCTAGCCGAGTTGCCGGCAGGCACATACACGGTAACCGCACAGGCTCCCGGCCTTTCACCGTCGGCACAAAGCGTCGTTGTAAACATCGGATTGGGCACCACCGCTGATTTCGATTTGACCAAGGTTGAAAGGAGACAAGAGCGGGTAACCGTGACGGAAGAGGCGCCGCTGGTCGAAGCGACTCGCGACGTGCTTGGAGAGGTGGTCAATCGCAAGCTGGTTTCCGATCTGCCGGTCAACGGGCGCGGCAACTCAACACGATCGTGACTGCACAGAGTGGCCGCCCTGTGCCGATTGTCAGCGCTCTCGATACCAGCCCACTACCCAACGACAACTTCAACACTCGTTCCAATTTTCACGAGAGGCCCAATGTTGTACCGGGCGTTAATCCGACCAACTCCAACTGGGAATCGGGTCCAGAGACGATTGGATATCTGAATGGCAACGCATTCACCCAGCCGCCAGATGGAACTTTCGGCAACCTGGGGCGCAACGAAATCTACGGCCCTAAATTTTGGAATGTTGATTTTGCAGTCACGAAGACCACAAAGATTTTCGAAAACCTGGGACTGCAATTTAGGGCTGAATTCTTCAACATCTTCAATCACCCGAACTTTGCGCTGCCAAATTTCTTCGTTCTACCCGGAACTACCCAGCAGGGCTTAATCACCCAGACGCCCGACCAAGCGCAGACCAATCCGGGACTAGGTGGCGGGGGACCGCGGGTCATTCAACTGGGCCTGAAGTTGCTTTTCTGAAAATCAAGGGGGGAACCGACACATGCAGTGACGTACTGTGCTGGGTCCCTCTCTCCCAGTGGATTCGGCTAAGGGATGCTAGGTTCCGCAGCAATTCGCGGAATCACGGCTTTCAGAAGTGCGACGAACTCGCCCATTACACGATGAGTGGTCTCCAAGACCTCTTGATGTGAAAGCGGCTGATCTAGAATTCCGGCCGCCATGTTGGTCACACATGAAATCACTAGCAGCTTCAGATCCATGTGCCTAGCAGCAATCGCCTCCGCGATCGTGGACATTCCCACAAGATCGGCCCCTATTGTCCGCAAGAACCGAATCTCCGCCGGGGTTTCGTAGCTGGGACCCAGCATACCCGCATATACACCCTCGCGGGGCGCAATTCCAATCTTCGCCGCCTCTTCCAGCGCAAGTTCCCGATAGTGCCTCGTGTACGCGAACGTCATATCAGGAAAGCGTGTGCCGAAACGCTGATCGTTTGTTCCTACCAGAGGACTTGTCCCCTGCAGGTTGATGTGGTCGCGAACGACCACGAGCGCTCCCTGTCCGTAATCGAGGTTGATACCACCCGCCGCGTTTGTCAGAATCAGCGAGCTAATTCCCATCCGACCAAGCACACGAATCGGAAACGCCACCTCCTGCGCTGTATAGCCTTCGTAGAGATGGACACGTCCCTGCATGACAACGACTGGAATGTCGTCCGATCTTCCGACAACCAGTTGCCCGGCGTGCCCAATAGCTGTCGAATGTGGGAATGATGGAATCTGCGCGTACGGAATGCGCGTCGCATCGCTCAGCTTGTCCGCAAAGGATCCAAGGCCGGAACCGAGGACCAGACCTATTTTCGGTCGCAGATTGGTCTGCGAGAGCACAAATGCTGCGGCCGATTCGGCCAGAGTGTAGGAATCAGTCATTTGGAAAGCGCATTCTATCAGGAGGCCTTGGCGCCCTAGACTAGAAGGTCTTCTCAAAATCCGCGAATGCCTTTTCAAGCTGCAATTGAACCCGCGCCCGATCGCTGGATTCAATCGCTTTTCGGCAGCGGCTGAACGCGTTGTCGTTTTCCGAGGCGATCTCTTGACACGCCGATGTCGGGCGGAAATCCCCGCTTTCCTTCCAAATGCTCGCGCCACGGAGGAAGCTGTACTCCAGGCTCGCGCGCGCCATCCGTTTCAACTGGGCATAAGAAAGGCTAAAGTCCTCGGCCGCCCGCACGTACTCTTGCGTCATGTCGGAGCGCGAAACTCCCTGATCATCCGTCGCCAGCGCCACCGGAACGCCGTATCTAATGTAGATAGGCAACGGATGCCTTGGTCCCGACACGCCAAGGATTGTGTCGTTCGAAGTCAGGCATATCTCGACGAGCACCTTCTTTCTAGCAAGCTCTTCCAACAGCCCAAGGGAATCGGCCTCGCTCATTACGCTCGCGCCATGGCCGATTCGCTCCGCGCCGGCGCGCTCCAACGATTGCCGAATGTGAAAACGCAGGTCCTCCGGTGGCACCAGCCCCATGGACAGTTCACCGGCGTGCAGCGAGATTCGCGTCTCGGGGTAAAACTGACGCAGTGCTTCGATGATCCGCATGTGCAAGTCAAAGTCATGCATTGGCGTGTACCAGTCTTCCGGCATCACCAGATTGAATCCGACAAACCGGCGATCCGATTTCGCCAGCTCGAACCCGAGCAGAATCTGAGCAAACACTTGCTCGCGTGGAAGGCCGCGCAAGACCTGGTACAGATACCGTATTGTGGTTCCGCATCCGGGGTCAGGCCTCGTATTTTGACAGTGCAAGAGTTCTCGATATCTGGACTCATCCGCATCTAGTTGAGTGCGTGCCGATGCAACGACGTCCTTGATCCCGCCGGCAAGGAGTTTTTCACGAAGCTTGGCGAAATCGTCATCCCATCCAACCTTGCTGCCGAGCGAGGCCGCCTGAAAATCATCCGCGGTGTGCATCAATTCAACATACTGAAGATGGTCGCTCGCAGCGCGTGACGCAACCTCCGCCAGCGCATTGCCGATGTGCCGCTCAAAGGCCGGACTGAATTTATCGAACGTGCCAAAGAAATGATCGTGTCCAGACTCTTCCTCGCGCTTCCAATTTCGCATCGACCAGGCATCGATCAGCTGGTTGTAAAGCACGTGATCCTGGTAGGCGCATCGGACGGACGGCTTGGCGCGATAGGTCTCACAGGAATCGCACGAGGCCCGGATGAGCCTGGAGGTGTTTCGGTCCACGCAAAGGGCATTCTCGGACGCGTAGTCGATCAGGCTCTCAGCGTAAATCGCGCCGTACAAGTGATTGTGCAGGTCGCCGCCCTTCGGCATCTGCTGTAAGAAGGCAAGCAAAAGTGACGGCTGAGCTCGAACGGATTCGAAGTACTTGGCGGTCCGCTCCTCAGCAGTTTGCCCGAGGCAAGTGGCCGTGCATAGACAGATCATCGCCGCAATACGCAGCCCTCGCATCAACCCACCTCCGTGACGGAAAATGCATTGTAATGGAGTCAAAATGCCATCTCCCGCATAGCAAATCGGCGCCGACAGCATTTTCCAGCGAGATTTTCACAGCAGAAATCTCGATTGAGTTTGTGATGCGCTAGTACTTCTCGAGTGCGAATCAGCACAAAATGCGACGAACGTCGATGATTCGGGTCACGCGCTGATGAAACTGCACCTATTCTGATTCAGGTGGTTGTGGACGGGGTGCAGGTGATTGAGGGGTAAGAAGTTAAAGGGGCGTAAAAAGGATTGACGCAGGAAATGAGAGGAGTAAAAAGATAATCGTTCTTT
>Ga0126381_100000955_pt1 | contig 31511 bp, 24 predicted proteins | sample PanSoiMetPlot_28_FD_96465 | JGI IMG/M metagenome (GOLD analysis project Ga0126381, IMG submission 96465) | Tropical forest soil microbial communities from Panama - MetaG Plot_28 | ecosystem: Environmental > Terrestrial > Soil > Tropical forest > Bulk soil | place: Panama | collected 2016-02-17 | reverse complement strand
TTCGATCCGCGGATCGACGAATCACGCGGGAGCTTTCTCGCCGCGGCATCCTCGCAGGCGCGGTCGGCGCGCTCGCCGGCCTCGGTTTCGCTCCCAGCGCGAGCGCGCAGGCGACGCGAGCCGCGCCTCCAACCGTCATCACTAACTTCCAGCTGTTCGACGGCACATCCTCCGGTTTGCGCGGCGGCCAGAGCCTGCGGATCGAGGACGGCCGGATCAAGCAGGTCGCGGGGGCCGGGCAGGGCGCGCCCGAGGGCGCGCAGCTGATCGATTGCGGCGGACACGTGCTGATGCCGGGGCTGATAGACGCGCATTGGCATGCGTTGCTGGCTGGCCTGACGCTCACCGAGATGATGACATCCGACGTCGACCACGTCATCGGGGCCGCCAGCGCTCAGGCTGAACGGACGCTGATGCGCGGCTTCACGACCGTCCGCGACCTGGGGGGACCGTCCTTTCCGCTGAAGAAGGCGATCGACGCCGGGCAAACGATCGGCCCCCGCATCTATCCATGCGGAGCGATGATCACTACCACCGGCGGCCACGGGGATCTGCGGCCCGTCTCGGACCTTCCGAGAAGTTTTGGCGGTCCAGTGAGCGACTTCGAGCGCCAGGGCGGCGCGGCCATCGCCGACAGCGCTGACGAGGTCCGCCTGCGCGTACGCGAGCAGCTGCTGCTCGGCGCTTCGCAGATCAAGCTGGTCGCCGGCGGCGGGGTGTCCTCGCCGCGCACGACGTTGGACATGCTGACTTTCACCACGCCCGAGTTGCGTGCGGGGATAGAAGCCGCGGCCGACCGCAACACCTACGCGGCGGTGCACGCCTTTCCGCCGGCCGCTATCCGCAGGGCGATCGACGCCGGTGCCCAGTGCATCGAGCACGGCCACCTGATGGACGAAGAGACCGCGAAGCTGATGGCGGACAAGGGGGTGTGGCTCAGCACCCAGCCGTTCGTCGCCGAGGATGACCAGGCGCCGCTGACCGGTCAGGCCCGCATCAACTTCCTGAAGCTCCTGGCTGGGACCGTCGCCCTCTATCCGCTCGCCAGGAAGCACGGACTGAAGGTCGCCTTCGGCACCGACCTGCTGTTCTCACCGGACATCGCCGAGCGGCAGGGCTTGATGCTGACCCATCTGAAACGCTGGTACAGCAATGCCGAGATCCTGAAGATGGCGACCTCCGACAACGCCGAGCTGCTGGCCCTGTCGGGCCCGCGCAATCCCTATCCCGGAAAGCTCGGCGTCGTCGAACCCGGCGCTCACGCCGACCTGCTGGTGGTGGCCGGCGATCCGTTGCAGGACATCAGTCTCCTCGCTGCGCCCGACAAGAACTTCGTCGTGATCATGAAGGCCGGGGAGATCCACAAGGACATCCGCGCCAACAAGTGAAGGGTTCGATTGGATGGGGGCCGAACGCAGAAGGCCAGTGCGGCTTCTTCGAGCGCCCGAACATCGTCAGGTTCTTGGAACGCAACGGCCCGCCGCCCGATATGGGCGCACACATCACGATGGGGCACGTGCGAAATTGCCTTTCATGTGATCGCGCGCCAGCTGGGATACTTAGGGCAGCGTCAGCAATTATTCTTAACTCTTCAGCGTGATTGCGGTAGCGCGCAGCTGCGTCTAGTTCATAGCTCATCCGCCCAACTCCGTAACAGCTATGGAATGAACCATACGGCGTGGTAACGACCAAATGAGGCTCAAGTGCTGCTCGGCCCAGTAGCGCGGCGGCGGCGAAATAACATTAGTTAGACCACGAGCGCGAATTGATCCGCGACGCCGTTCTTCACTGATGCAATAAGCAGGCGGCGTTACGCCAGCTGCCTTGTCGCGCCACTAGCCTTAGTGAAATTCACGAAAGCCCGGAGCGGAGCAGGCATCAGGCGACGACTAGGGTAATAAAGGAACGGCCCTGAAAATTTCCGCCACCAGGGCTCCAATATCGGCACCAGCGAGCCAGCTTTAAATTCAGGCCGCAGGGTCTCCTCGAACAAGCAGACGATACCCAACCCTTGGACGGCTGCAGCGATTGCCAAGTCAACCGCCGCGCCGAGCCTGAGCAGAAGAGGACCTGAAGGATCGATTTGTATCACCTCACCGTCACGCTCAAACTCCCAAACAGGAAGCGCGCCACTGGGGAATGGGCCGCATAAGCAAGCGTGTTTAAGCAGGTCGCGCGGGTGTTTGGGCCGACCCCGTGCCTTTAGGTAGCCCGCCGATGCGGCTGTGGCAAAACGCTGGACCCGGGGCCCAATAGGAACCGCAACCATGTCCTTCTCCAAGCGCTGATCATAGCGAATCCCCGCGTCACATCCGGCTGCCAGCACATCGACCAAATTGTCTTCGACCACGACCTCGAGTTTAATTTCAGGATAAGCGGTCATGAAAGGTGGAATGATCGTCGGCAGAATCAATCGCGCGGCTGCTACAGGTACATTGAGTTTCAGCGTTCCAGCAGGACCGCGAAAAGCGTTCACCACGCTAATCGACGCTTCCACCTCCCCAAGCGCGGGAGCTAGTCGCTCAAGCAATCGCGCCCCGGCCTCTGTTGGGGCGACGCTACGAGTGGTGCGGTTCAACAGGCGGATACCTAGTACCTCCTCCAGTCGCCGAACGGCTTCGCTCAAGCTGGATGCAGAAGTGCCTTTCCTCTGCGCAGCGCTTCGAAACCCGCCACTCTGCGCGACCGCGACAAATGCGGACAGGTCATTTAGGTCGGCGGTCATTGTTCGTATTCCCGAACAGCCCGTTCGCATTATACGGGATTATCATCCACTCGCAACGGAGCGATAAAGTGTCAGCAATTACTGCTGGAGAAAAACATGACGACCGCCGCGCCACTGAGAGACGTTTATCGACTTGGAGACATCGATGTCAGGCGGATGGGGTTTGGGGCAATGCAACTCGCGGGACCAGGCGTCTTCGGCCCGCCGAAAGACAGACAGGCTGCGGTCGCGATTGTACGGGACGCGGTGGAATCCGGCGTAAACCACATCGACACTGCCGACTTTTATGGCCCGGCGATCACAAACCAAATTATTCGTGAGGCAGTTCATCCTTACCCTCCCAATCTTCTCATTGCTACAAAAGTGGGCGTGGCCCGTGGCACAGATGGTTCGTGGAATGCCGCTCAGTCACCGTTCGAGATTGCCCAAGCCGTACATGACAATCTTCGTAATTTGCGCAGCGATGCGCTGGATCTCGTGAACCTTCGCGTCGTGGGGACAGACGTGCTAGCTGGACCGAGTGACACCCCAATCGAAGCGCAATTTACGGCGTTGGCAGAGTTACAGCGGCAGGGACTTATTCGCCATCTCGGCCTTAGCAATGTTACCTCGGCTCAAGTGTCCCAGGCCCAGAAGATCGCCAGGGTCGCGAGCGTCCAGAACCTGTACAACATTGTTCATCGGCAGGACGATAACCTGGTTGATAAGGTTGCTCGCGAAGGCATCGCCTACGTCCCGTTCTTTCCTCTTGGTGGTTTCTCTCCAATTCAATCGGAGGCACTAAAAGCGGTCGCGGCGAGCTTGCATGCCACGCCTATGCAGGTGGCGCTCGCGTGGCTCCTTGAGCGCGCGCCCAATATCCTGCTCATCCCCGGTACATCCAACATTGTTCACCTCCGCCAAAACTTGGCTGCCCAGGCCCTCAGCCTCCCGCCCGAGGCAATGGACCGTCTCAATCGAATTGCGGAGCCGGTTCCAGCATAAGCCGAGGATCATTTTCCGTCCTGGCGCAGCAACTAGTCGGGAGCTAATGCCCTAATTGGCCCCGGGGCCTTTTAATAGCGCTTAGCGAGGATTGGCGGCAAATTGGCGGCGGCCGGATGTTCTTGTGTAGGCCGCATGAGTCAAGTAATTGATATTACATAACGACCCCATAGCTCAGCAGGATAGAGCGGCGGTTTCCTAAACCGTAGGCCGGAAGTTCGAGTCTTCCTGGGGTCGCCACCTGCCGAACAGCTCTCTTATCTTCCAAGCACTTAACTCCAAGTTTGCCAAACCTGACACTAAGGTTTGCCAATGGATGTTCTCATTTTGGCTTCGAGCGTTCTCATCGCTTCGGCTGCCAAACGCTTTTTGGTCTCCTGCGTTTCTTGGGCCCGTCGTGCCCCCCAGCGTGGCCGATGCCGGCAGATCTTCCGAATGACGAGGAGCGGCCTTCCATTCGATTTTAGCGATTGCCATTCAGATGCAGTAACAATGCCCCTGCTGCCACAGCCAGTATGGTCGTTAAGAAAAAAATTATCGGCCGCCAATTTGGCTCACGAACGCGTTTCGTTGTTTGCTTTCGGTCAGACCGTGCTTTTCGACTCTTTTCCGATCACGCATTGTTTATTCCTCCCGAGGCTCGGGAAGTCCGATGCGGCATACCGCAAGCCGCACTATATGCCTAAGCCGAGAAGCCGACCTTGAGGTCCTTACACGCGACGCCACAAAACTCACACTTCCAGACGATCGTCCGAGCGAGCCACCAGGGCATAAAGCGCCGGCATCAGGAATATGCTGATCAGAAGCCGGGTGAACAATCCGCTCACGATCACCATGGCAAATGGCTTTTGCGTATCAGTTCCCACCCCGGTTGCCAGCGCCGCGGGGAGAAGACCCAGTGCCGCCACCAAAGCGGTCATCATGATGGGCCTGAGCCGTAGAACCGCGCCTTCGCGGATAGCCTGGTCCATAGCCACGCCGTCACGGCGAAGCTCATTCACATACGAGATATAGACTACCGCGGTCTGCACAGAGACCCCGAACAAAGCTAGGAAACCGATACCCGACGAGACTGAGAACGGTGTGCCGGTGAGCCAGAGAATGAATATCCCACCCATGGGCGCAGACAAAAGCACGCCCGCGACAGTGATGAAGGGGAATTTGAAATTGCCGTAGAGTGCAAACAGTAGGAGAAAGATCAGGAATAGAGTAAGCGGCAGGATCATCTGCAGCTGAGCTCGCGAAGCCTGGTACTCGCTATATTCGCCGCCCCAATCCAGATGATATCCCTGCGGCAAGCTCACCTGCTTCACCTGGCGGATGGCGTCGCCCACGGCGCTCGCAAGGTCACGGACTTCCACCGAGAATTGGACACCGATGTATCGGGAATTCGCCTCGCGATAGATGAAGGAGGCCCCATTGGTGATCGAAATGTCGGCGAGTTCTTTCAGCGGTATTTGCTGGCCGGCGGGAGTGGTCATGGGGATGTTGCCGATCTCTTCCGGATTGTCGCGATATTCGCGGTCCAGCCGTACTATGAGATCAAATTGCTTCTCGCCTTGCACAACCTGGGTGGCGGCAGTACCGCCGATTGCGGTCTGGATCAGGTTATTGACGTCGTCCACATTCACCCCGTAGCGCGCGATCTTGGCACGATCGACCTTGATCGAGAGACTGGGCTGGCCCAGTTCCTGCACCAAGGTCACTTCGGTGATGCCGGGCACGTGCTCCAGGATATGTTTGATCTGCCTGCCCTTCTGCTCCAACGTATTAAGGTCGGAGCCGAATACTTTGACGGCCAACGCGCTTTTGAGGCCGGTTTCGGCTTCGTCCACTGCATCTTCGGCCGGCTGGGTGTAATTGAAAATGATGCCAGGAAAATCCTGGAGCTTCTGGTTGATTGCCGCAGTGAGCGCAGCCTTAGTGAAGTAGGGCCCTCGCCAGTCCGAATAGGGCTTCAACCCGACGTAGAATTCGACGTTGAAGAAACCGGTGGGATCGGTGCCGTCATCGGGGCGGCCCAGCTCCGAAGCAACGGTGGTAACCTCGGGAAAGGAGCGAAGGACGCTGCGGATTTGAGGCGTAATCTTGGCCGCTTCGTCGAAGGAGATTGTGTAGGGCATAGTGGCACGGACCCAAAGCGCACCCTCGTCCAGATGCGGCATGAACTCGGCGCCGACCGCCGGTATCAACAAAAGCGACAGTGCCAGAAGCACGCCGGAGGCAACGGTCACCCGCCAAGGGTTGGTCAGGGAATAGTCGAGCCCTCGTACGTATTGCTGCCTGATATATTCGAATACGGCGTTATGCCGCTCGCGTACGCCGCGCCGCATGAACCACGAACAGAGAACCGGCAGCAGGGTCAGTGTGATGATCAGCGATCCGACCAGCGCGAATACCATCGTGTCGGCCATCGGTTTGAACAGAATGCCGGAAGGCCCAGACAGGACATAAATCGGCAGGAAACCCACCACGATAACAGCCACTGCGTAGACCAGGGGGCGATCCACTTCGGCTGCCGCGTCCTTGATCACCTCGAAGAGGTCGAATGGCCTGCCGTGCCGGATGGCAAGCTGGCGGAAGATGTTCTCCACCATCACCACCGCGGCGTCTACTAATATGCCAAAATCAATGGCGCCTATGGAAAGGAGATTGGCGGATGCCCCTTGGATGTCGAGACAAATGAAAGCGAACAACAGCGAGAGGGGAATGGTCGTGGCCACGATCAATCCGGCGCGGAAGTCGTACAGGAAGAAGATCAGGATGGCGACCACCAGTAGCATGCCGCGCAGAAGGTTTCCTTCCACCACATGCGTGGTGAGCGTGATCAGATCGCTGCGGTCGTAAAAGGGCACGACCTTGACGTCTTTGGGCAAGACGACTTGGTTGAGTTCGTTGGTCTTGGCTTCGACGCCTTTGAGCACGTCCTGCGCCTTTTCGCCGGTGCGCAGCAAGATGACGCCTTCCACGGCGTCGTCTTGTTTCTCATACCCGAACTCGCCGAGGCGTGGCGCAATGCCGATCACGACTCGGCCAATATCCTTGAGCACCACGGGCGTGCCATTATTCACCGCCACCACGACGTTGCCGATATCTTCAGGTGTCACGATGCGGCCCAGCCCGCGCACATAATAGAATTGACCGCCTTGCGAATAGAACCCGCCGCCCGCATTGGAGTTGTTTGCAGATAAGGAAGTCTCCACCTGTGCCACCGAAAGCCCGGCGCCGGCCACCTTGGCGGGATCGAGCAGCACTTGATATTGCATGGTGCCGCCACCAAAACCGGAATCATCGGCCACGCCAGGTACCGACTTGAATTGGGGTTCGACCACCCAATCCTCGAACGTCTTGAGCTCCATCGGCGAACGGTCGGAACTCTGGAGCACATAGCGGTAGATCAGTCCCGAGGGCGCCGACATGGGGGAGACAGTTGGCGTGACGCCGGTCGGAAAGTTCACCGCGGTCAGTGCGTTATAAACCTGCTGGCGGGCGAAATAATTGTCGGTGCCGATGTCGGAGGTCAGGATCACGTCCGACAGGCCGTAAAGAGAAATTGACCGCATTGTCGAAACGCGCGGAATGCCATTCATGCCGCGCTCGACCGGCACGGTGATAAGGCGCTCCACCTCTTCGGCTGCGTGGCCCGGCCATTGTGTGATTACTTCGACCATCGGCGGCGAAAGATCGGGGTAGGCGTCCACTGGAAGCTGGTTGAGTGAGCGAATCCCCGCGCCCATCAGAATCAAGGTCAGAAGCCCCACCAGAAGCCGCTGCTCCAACGCGGTGGAGACGAGCCGGTTCATGATGGATGGCACGCGTGAAGGCGGTGGATGCTCGCTCATTGGTTCTGCACGAATTGGACGAAGATGGCGCCGTCGGCGACGATCCGCTCACCGGGCCGAAGACCACTAGTGATGTCGTAGCGGTTGTCGCTGCGATTGCCCAAATTCACATGCCGGCGGGCAAAACTTCCATCAGGCTGGACTACATAAACGAAGGGAAGATTCTCTTCGTCCCGCAGAATCGCTGAAACTGGCACCATTAGGCCATTACTGGGCCTGCTGTCGCGAATATGAACCTGGACATACATTTGCCTCTTCAGAAACTCGCCCGGGTTATTCACCACTACCCGCACGGCCACCGATCGGGTATTGGGATCGACCTCGGCGGCGATGTTTTCGACCACGCCAGAACGGGTTTGCGATGAAAGTCCGGTGCTCACATCGGCGGGATCTCCCACACGCACTGACGCCAAGTCAGAGTCGAAGATATGGGCCATCACCCAGACCCGGGAGAGGTCGGCGATGGTGAAACAATTGGTCGTGCTCGCCTGAAGCAATTGCCCCGGATTGATCAAGCGCTCAACTACAGTGCCGGCGATCGGCGAACGGATAAGGCCCTCCACTCGTGCGGTCGGTTTGCCTTGCTGGGTGTCGCTGATCACTTGCGGTGCAACATTGAGTGACTGCAGGGATTGGAGCGCGGCATCGCGGTCGGCCTCGGCGCCCGCAGCGTCCGTCTGGGCCTGTTCTTCTTCGCGTGCGGATACGCCCTGATGCACGAGTAGATCTTTGTCGAGGTCGGCGAGACGGCGCGCATTTTGAGCTGTCACGAGCGTCTTGCGATAAGTGCTAACCGCGGTGGCGAAATCTGGCGACACAACGGCTGCCAAGGCTTCGCCCTTTTTTACTTTGTCGCCCGGCTGGACCAATAGGCGCGACACTGGACCGGAGAAAGGCGCCAAGACGGGACTTGCCTGATCGTTGTCGAAATCCACCACACCGGTTGTATCCACCGTACGGCGATAAGTGCCACGCGCCGCGGTGAAGAACGTTATCTTCTGAAGCTGTGCCTGCGTCAGGGTAACATTCTGTCCCCTGGGCGCTTCATTGGCTGGTTTGGGCGAACAGCCGCAGATTATCAGAAGCGATGCGGCCGCGGCCGCTAGATGGTTCTTAGTCATTTTTTGCCTCGTTCAAATCGGCGCGATGCCACCAGCCGCCGCCCAACGCCTGGAACAGCGCGGCGGTGTCGGCGTAGCGGTTGGCCTTGGCCTGGACGAGCGCGATCTCGGCTTGCTGATAGGCCGCCTGCGCGCTGAGAAGTCCCAGATAGTTGGTGTAGCCGTCCTGCAATTGGCGCTGGACGAGATCGAGCGTGGTCTTGGCGGCAGCATCGGCTGTCGCGGCTGCTCGCAGGCCCTTGGCGTCTTGGTCCAGCGCCACCAGCGTGTCGGCCACATTCTGGAAGGCAGCAAGGACGGTGCCGCGATATTGTTCCGCCGCTGCGTCATAAGCGGCGCGGGCCGCCTGTTCCTGATGGTAGAGCGCTCCGCCATTGAAGATGGGAGCAGCGAGCGCCGCGCCCACACTCCAGAATTCCGAGCCGGGGGTGAACAATTGATTGAGGGCGACTGCGGTCGCGCCCGCGTTGGCTGTGAGCTGAAGATTGGGCAGCCGGCTGGCCACGGCAACGCCGATTTCGGCGCTCGCAGAATGAAGATTGGCTTCGGCTTGCAATACGTCAGGGCGCTGCTCCACCAGAGTAGACGTCAGGCTCAGGGGTAAATCCTGCGGCAGCTTGAGGTCAGCGAGCTCAAGCTTTTCCCCTCCCGCCTCGCTCGGATAGCGACCGGCAAGCACGGCCAGCTGATCGTGAAGCTGCGCTTCCTGCTTCATCAAAGGCGGCAGGGTCGCCTCTACCGCCGCTAGCTGGGATCTCACCGCGGCCAGATCCACGCCGCTCGCATAGCCCTTGTCGTGCTGATACTCGAGAATCTGGACCGACTTGGTGTCGCTCTCGATCAGCTGCCTGGTGGCTTCGATCTGCGCTTCGGTAGACGCATTCTGAACCGCTGTCGCGACCAGATTGTTCACCAGTGTGGTATAGATCGCCAGCATTTGGTAGCGCGCCGCATCGGCCTGCGCCTCGGAGGATTCCACTGTCCTGCGGGTGAGCCCGAACACATCGGGCATGTAGGTGACGCTGATCTGCGGCGTGAAAAGATTATAGAGCTGCTCGTTCGAATTCAGGGCGGGAGCCAGCACATTTGATTGTTTCTGCCGGGACGCGGCAAATCCCGCCGACACTGCGGGGAAGAACGCGCCGCGCTGGGCAAGCGCCTGCTCATGCGCCTGCCGCAGCGACGCTTCTGCCGATTTGAGGCCGGGGTTGCTCTTGAGACTCTGCTCAATCAGGTCGTTCAGCGCTTTGGAATGGTACAAAGTCCACCAGTCGCCTGGAACGTCGCTGCCGGATAGGAAGCGCTGGGCATCGCCGCCCGCCACGCCTTCAACCGAAGACGTTGGTTGCACCGGGGCAGCAGTGTAATTGCTCACCGATGGTGGGGCCGGTTTCTTGAAGTCGGGGCCAACTGCGCAGGCCGATAGAAGCAGCACAGCCGGCGCATTGGTCAGGAACAGAGCGCGGTTTCTTCTCGTAAGGGCTGAAACGGCCCCGAATAAGCGCATCTCCAAAAACATTTTTGTCTCCACTGATGGAATTCCTGGCGATGTGAGAAATCGCCATGACCGAAGTCATGAAAACCGCACCGGGCGGCTTGAGGACCTGGAAAATTTCCGATCAGGGATGGGGAGGCGCTCGGCTCTGCCAAATATGCGCGAGCTGTTCCAAAGAGCGATGTAAGTGAAAAGCCGGCGCGGCGAGTTCGATGAATTCTACCGACAGGATAAGAAGCAGAACAGTCGGAAAGAAGAATGGACCATCATGGGCCACCGCCTGGCAGAAGGGGCAATCCATGGGATTGTCGTCAAGCGGCGTCTTGCCCTGCGAATGGGGGAAGACCTTGGTAATCGCCACCGGCGTCGCATTATGAATATGGGTCTGAGTTATGTAAGACTGGAGAGTAAAAGTAATCAGGATCAGGCAAGCGATGAAGCGCCAACCTGAATTCGCTTTCCTCGTCGATGTAACTTCAGTCTTCACGCAAGGCAGCCTACCTGAACCTATGTCCGGCGAAGCGTAACCCACCGGCCCCAGCCACGCGAGGCGTCGGGGGGGCAGGCTGTTGATTATACATTCCGGCAATTAAGAATTGTTGCCCCTCAGAAATTGGGGCGAAACGGCTTCGGCAACGACTTCCACATGGTGCAAAAGGGTGCGTTTCAGCCGAAGTCCGCCGCTGCGAGCATTAGGGCCGCCATCGCCGTCGATACCCCCGGCGCCCAGGCGCGGGGCAGGATAATCGGGTTGCCGCAATTCGCCGCACCCGTTATGTGCGCCGCAGCGAGATAGCTGAAGGCGTTAACGATCACACTTTTTGCCGTGGTGCGGCCGGAGCTCCTTTACGCCAAGAGCCCCCTTTCACATTTACTTCGAGCTCGAACGTCCGGCGCGGCCCGCGGCATATACACCGCAAAATTGGCATGGTTGGATAACAGGTGTGAATTCCCATGTAGATGCTTTAGTGCTCGTTGTGTGCGGCTCCTGTAGCTACGTCAGCGTTCTCGCGCGTATCGGAGAGGTAAACCGTGAGAGCTAAGAAAAGAGTTGGGAAGCGAGAAACGACCCGACATGTGCAAAAATTGAATTGGCGACCAATCATCTTTTTTCTTGGGCTAGTCGTCACAGTCGCTACAGTAGTCTCTTTGCTCCACCTAAATGGTAATTGGTAAGCGCGCTGTAGGGCTGCGCCCTTCCAGTCGTGAGGAAGGCCGGTGATTACAGACAGTGCTGGCTTCGGAAGTCTGATCCCGCGGGTCGGATCCTCTTGCCACAGTTCGAAGTTGGCCGATGGAGGAAAAGGTCGAAGAAGCAGAGCGGGGCCTTGCCGAAACTAAAAAGGCGGAGCCGCAAAGAGTGGCTCGCCGTGCAAAGCTGACGTCTGCGGAACGAACCTCCCGCTGCCACAGGCGTTGCGCAATACAATTTTGTATAGTCGGGCTCCGATGTCGATTTGCCGATAGGCGCTGTGTCAACGTCGCAAGAACGGTCCGCCTGAGACAAACAGGCAGGACACGAGGTGATATTATGAGACGCTCTACACTCATCTTGCTTTTAAGCTTGGCTTCGACGTCGGTCTTGGCAGCTGAGCCTGATGGCCTGACGCTGCCGCAGGGCTTCCACGCCAGTGTCGTTGCCGAAAGCTTGGGCCCGATACGGCACCTGGCGATTCGCGGGAACGGCGACATCTACATCTCCACGCCGGTCGATAAGGTCAACAAGGGTGCCGGGATCATCGCGATTCACTTGGACGCGAATTATAAGGCCGCGCAGGTTCAGCATTTCAGTAGCGTCGATGGCGGGACCGGCATCCGCTTCTATCGCGGTGATCTTTATGCGTCCTCGCCGACCGCGGTGTATCGTTTCAGCTTCACCGCCAACAACGATCTGATCCCCAGCGCGGCACCAGAAGTCATTGTCGATGACATGCCCGCGGCCCACCTTGGATTCCAGCGCGTCAATCGTCCGATTGCGTTTGACTCAAACGGCGACTTGTTCGTCGCATTGGATGGCTCCGGCAATCTTTGCAGCAACCACAATTATCCCGTCGGAGAACCGCCCGTTGGAGCACCGCCGCCGATTGGACTGAATCCGTGCCCGGATTTGGGCAAGCGCGCGGGCGTATGGCGCTTCAAGGCAGGTAAGACGAACCAGAAATTCCCCGGCGACGGCGTGCAACTCGCCACAGGCATTCGCGATATTGACTCGCTGGGTTGGTCGCCTGCCGACAAAAGCCTGTACGGCATCATGCACGGCAGGGATGATTCACAGAAACTCTGGCCGGCAATCTTCGATGAGCAAACCGGCGAGCACGTCGCCGACGAAATGCACCGGATCACCAAAGGCACCAATTTTGGCTGGCCTTATACCTATTACGATGGTGTGCGGCATGTTCGCCTTGTCGCGCCGGAGTATGGCGGGAACGGCAAAACCGTTGCGCCCCCGGGCATCTATTCGACGCCTGTGTTGACATTCCAGTCGCCGCGCGAGGCGCCCATGGACCTGACGTTCTACACCGGCGATACGTTCCCCACAGCCTATCGTGACGGTGCCTTTGTGGTTTTGCATGGCACGCGCGGAAAAGGCGGGAGCGTGGTCTTCGTCCCGTTCAATCGCGGCGGCAAGGCGGGAGCGCCAGAGCCGTTCGCACAGGGTTTTGCCGGATATGATGGTCAAGCTGCTTCTGCGCCCGGCAAGCGCGCCAAGTATCGACCGTCCAGCGCCGCCGTCGGTCCTGACGGAGCGCTCTATATAGCGGACTCACAGGTGGGGCGAATCTGGCGTATCGCCTTTGGGGAGCCGGGCAAGAGCTAGATCGCTCGCCGCTAAAGCAAAAGCCTTGGCGGCGAACCGGGGCTTCTCGCGCGCATCGTTGGCGCGCTATGCCTCGGGCTGAGGCGAGGCAGAAGTAGTGCTGGGCCGATTCTCCAGTGCAGGCAACGACGGGTCTGAAGGCTAGTTAAATTAATCGGGTCCGCTACGTCGCGCCCACTCCCGACTTCCTTCCAGTCGCTCGACAGCATCCAGCACCCACGCGGCGTGCTCGATCTGGCCCCGAAGGAATTTGAACGCCGCCCGCTTATTGCGCGAGTGAAGAACGGCGTCGCGGATCAGCTCGCGCTCAAAGTGGCTATAAGGCGGCAGCGGCGTCCTTGAAGGCCAGGGCCAACGCCCGTGCCAGGGACATCGAACCCATCGTCGCCGACATTCGCGCGGCGGACGCTGGTACGCCGCGGCGGTGCGAAATCTGCTCGCCCGGCAACGAGGATCATCTAGCGCTTAATCGGTTAACGCGGCGCGGTAACCAGATTCTGAAGATTCAATTCAAATGCGGTACCCGCCTGGGTAAGCTCTGAATCATGCAAAGTGACTTTATTGTCGGGCGCTGTGCGCGTGCGGAGGCGGTGTTCCAACGCCAACAGTCTCCCCTGATGGCTTTCCGCGAGTGGGAAGGCGCGAAGCGATGGACGGTGCGGCAGCTTGCGTGGGCCTCGTTGTGGCTCGCGTGCGGGTTCTTCGGGCTGACGCTGATCGGCGCCTGGAGATAGACCGGCGCCACGCCTTCTGCCGTAGCCTTTTCGCCAATATGCGATGCTGCCTGTTGGGCGTCACCGGTTCGCGGCGCTACTCAATCCAATTCATCGCCGCCACAACACGTTTCCACATATCGAAGCCTTCCACGTCGCCCTGATCCATTAGTTTATCCGCGCGCATTGCGGATTGAAATGGCAGTGTCGGGGCCGTGGAGCTTCCACATCTGCTGTGCTGTGCGCCGGATGCCGATTTCTTCCATCTCAATCAACCTGTGCAGAGAATCGGTGAAACAGTCGACAGGCCATGCCGGTCAGGGACTAGCCGACACTCTGAATTTGGCAGCTTGCCTACTTGCGCTCGCGGCAATCCTTCGGTCGGTCATGCGCTAGGTAATGAAATAGCCGATGGCTATCACACCCCGGCTCTCTTTAGATCGTCGGCGCGAAACGAAACGCGTTACGCGGCTTTCGCCTTCTTGCGGCGCCGCGATGCGAGAGCACCGGCCAAGCCAGTCCCAAACAGCGAGATGGTCAGAGGCTCAGGTACCTTAGCAGGCGGATCAATGGCTGGTGGCGGGTCGATCACTGGCGGAGGCGGCAAATTGATGCCGAACAAATCGAGATTCGACAAGCCGTGACCGTCGAATGTGCTCCATGTCCCGGTGTCCGACGATGAGGGATTGTCGATCTTGAATAACTCCTCCGCAGACTGCCCGTTGCCGGCATGAATGGCGATAAAGGCTCCGATATCGCCGGTCGTTCCGGGCGTGAACGTCCATGTCCCAGTGAGGCCGCCGTCACTGCTCGAAGTGGAAATATGGTCCCCGTTGACAAGACCAGTGCCGTCCTGGCGTCCAAGATAGGTCACGCCGGTGTAACCCTCGGCAGCCAGGATCTGCAGGACATCGGTCGCGATAGTCGAATTGCTTTGGTTGGCAGTGCAGAACGACGCCAGAAAGGTCAATCCGTTGCCGCTAGGAACGCCAGTCTCGACCGTACAGTCCGAAGGCGATGTTGCAGGCTTTGCTAGGGCCGGTGTGGCGGCAAAACCCGCTATGGCGAAGGCACAGAAAGGCACAAGCTTAATGCGGCACACACTCAATACTCCGGTAGATATGAAAAATCCCGAGTGACGCCGAAAAGAGCGCCCGCCTCGCTAAATCGGTGGGGCATTTACCGAAATTGGGCGGGGTAATCCAGATGTGCGATCCGCGGCGCGGCGTCGCGCGTAATTTTACTAGAACTTGCTGGCCCAAGACCGGAAACCGACGCCGCCCTGCATCATGCCGGAGGCGAGACTCGCAGCCTCACTGGAGAAATTCAATCTTCCTGATGAAGGATTTCGCGACTCCACTGCCCCTCACGTTGGCCGTGTCAATGGCGACCCCGATTCCGCTGATCTCAGGCACCTGTCCTTTGCCGAAAACCCGCTTGAACGTCTCGGCGATCGGAAAATCGGTCGTAACAGTCGCACCCAGTTTCGGTTGCGCGACGCAGATGAAACGGCCGTTGGTCTGGTGGAAGCGCCCCACGAATGGCTCGTTGGTCCTGTCATTCTCGCAGAGAAAGAGCGCGAGGAAATAGGGGACGTTGGGAACGAAGGTCGATCCGCTCGGATGGCGCTCTTGGCCGAAGAAAATATAGACCATGATTGCTTCCGATCTAATGCCCCTCTCATAAGAAGCGCCGGCCGGGAAGGCATCGACACCCCATTCGATACGCACGCGCGAAAAATCTCGGACATTCAGTTGCTCATTGACCAGCAGGCCAAAAGCGCGAGTTTTGGTTTCGAGCATGAGTTGGCTGGGCGAGGCGGAGTAGACCACTCTTCGCGGGTTGCCCGCGTCTTGCCTCGGCACGAAGCCTTTCGTCCCAAGCCAGCTTAAAACGGATCCGCCGGGAAATCCGGAGAAAACGACGGCGCGTTCCGGGCTGTCCGCCGAACCAGCCGGATGAACTGAAGCGGTCACCGCCAAAGCTGCTATTGCGCAAATTGCGAGCAAACACTTGCAAGCCACGCGCGTGTTCCCGAATCATGGCCGAGCGGCACGTATCGAGTATAGGGTCGACCGCCCCTCGCGGCAACCGCAGCGTTTACACTGTGTCGGTACCACACGATTTGTCCAGTTTTCATGCGCGTGGCTGGAACGATCCATTCACACTTGCGGAAACTGAACTCTTTCTCGCTCGCCTCGGCCACCTCATTCGGATGAGCGCCCGCTATTCTTCATTGCGGGCATCTCCGAAGCCCATCTTCATCGTCCTTGCTGGCGCGCGATCACGCGAAAGCCAATTCCGCACATGCTCAATCGTGACGTGCGCGCCCATATCGGGCGGCGGGCCATTGCGTTCTAAATACCTGACGATGTTCGGCCGCTCGAATAGCCCCTCTGTTATTTTCGCCGGACCGCATTTTCTAGGCGGTTAGCTAAAATGCATTAGAAGGTCCGCAATGCCGAGCAATATAGCGGCAATGATAGCTAACATCAGCGTGAGATTTCTATCCGCCACTAGTAACAGCCACGCGAGTTATGGCCCTCAGTGCTCTCTCTAGTCCTCGTTTCCGGAATGTTACACTACGTTGTCTCGTTGCGTTGTAAATTCACCGGCGCAAATTCTTGGCGCGTGCAGCGGCCTGATTTCAGCCGTGTGCTGCGGGCGGAGCTGTCACACGGCAATATTCGCAGCTCATAGTCCGGAGATTCCGCGTGCTCGTTCATTCCTGAGTTAACGGCAGACGATTCCAAACCGCGTAAAATTCCAGTCGCGAGCTTCAAAAATTACCAACATCAAGATTCCTGTCGCCTGGTGTAAGTTAAAGCGGGGTTAGGACGTGCGGGGGACACGATTCTATGTGTCCCACGCTCGTTTAGGGAGACCTCTTATGGATCCCTATGCCAAACTTCACGACGATATCAGCAAGCTCGACTTTCGACGCGAGTATGAAGACGCGAGTAGCCGGGTAGAGGAATTGCTGGACAAACAGAATGATCTGTTTACCAAGCTCTTGGCTGTGATCGTTGACGGTTATACGCCAATGGAAGGCGTTAGCGTTACGGTCAACCTGCTTTGCCGCATGCACGCTGCGATGGGAATATATTGCGGGGTAACGATGTCCGACTGTTGCGACAATCTGCACGCCACTATCGACTACCTCTATCCGTTGGTATTTCGCGAGGAGGAAGGCGCGCTGCACTCGGAAAGACATTCATGAGTGCTTCTGGACAAGATGAAGTCGCGCTTCCTAGGCCTCCCCCGCCTGGGACAGCTTCGCTTCCCTTGGCCCGGGAGCAAACGTAGCCCCGACCGCTCGTGGGCCGTTTGTTAAGGCAGGCACGCGATCACGCGAAAGCCAATTCCGCACATGCTCAATCGTGACGTGTGCGCCAAGAAAAAAAGCCTATGGGCAAAAAGCAGGTCAGAACTCAGGTCACCACCTAGGTCCCCAGCCAGGCCCCCACCCAGGTCCCCAACCAGGTCCCCAACCCCAAGGACCCCCATACCAGCCCGACCACATCATGGCAGCCTGGCGCTGGTCGTTCACGAGGCGCCTGGCCTGCAGATATTGCTGGTAGCGGCCATAGGCCTCTTGCGTGCCGACAAAGATGCAATTGCAGACAAGCGGGTCGGCATAGACGAACGTCACGTCGTCGCCATCGACCTGGCGTAACAAGGTGTGCGGCGGGATGCGGCTCATCATCTCCTTGCGCTCGGGCGTGTTGGCGGGCTTCATCAAGAAACCGGCCGCGGCGAGCTGGTCACCCTCTTGCGACACGCGATCTTCAGTCGAAACGCAGGCCGAAAGCGCAATGAGGCAAGCGAGGCTCACGGCCCGTAACGGGCCCCGAATATGCGCGCCCATGATCATCTGTTCCATGATCCTGATTGCGCATCATAGGCAATGTTCGAATGCCGGAGAAGTAAGAAAAATGGGGTTTGGCTCGGACCGAGGCTCAACAAACGCTGGCGTTTGGGCCGGTGTGTCCCAGGCCGGTCTCTTGCCTAAAGCCATGCGTCCGCGCTCCCGATAGTTAGGGCGGGCGTCGCTTCTAGTTCGCAGGGAGGGCTCCTCGGAGGGCATTCGAGCGGATAATGTGGGCGCGGGCAAGAGGGGTTACCTCGATGACTCTCCGGTATCTTGTTCTATTGCTGTCTTTCGCGATTGCATGTCTCCATCCTCGGGCCGCCATCGCCAAGCCCATCAACGAAGAAAGTTTCGTTCGCATTGGCGGCATCGAGCAGTGGATCACCATTAAAGGCAGCGACAGCGCCAATCCAGTGCTGCTTGTTTTGCATGGTGGGCCGGGCGACCCGTTCAGTCCCTACGCCGATAGCTTGTTCGCGGGTTGGGATAAGGACTTCACTGTAGTGCAGTGGGATCAGCGCGGCGCGGGCCGCACCTACGGCAAAACTGGCCCAGCCATCGAACCCACTATGACCATCGAGCGTATGAGCCAGGACGGCATCGAAGTCGCCGAATATCTCAGGCGGCATTTGGGCAAGCGCAAAGTCATTCTAATGGGGGCGTCATGGGGCTCAATCCTGGGCATCATGATGGCGCATGCGAGGCCGGACCTGTTCTATGCTTATGTTGGTATGGCGCAGCTCGTGGACTGGTGGCAGAACTTATCGGCCGCTTATGTGCGCGTGCTGCAAATGGCAGAGGACGCGAACGACAGAGACACGGTCCAGGCGCTCAAATCCATCGGGCCGCCGCCATGGAAAACGTTTTATCCTCAGTGGGCTATATATCAAAGAGCGGCGCAAGCCTACCAGGCAAAGTTTGCGACTGTGCCTCCTGCGCCTTTGCCCATTAGCCACGCTTATGCGAGCGCTTCAGAACGCAAGCAATATTCGGAGGCTTTGAATTTTACTCAGTTTCATTTTTTTACGGGTCGTGTACCCAAGACGAAAGCGGACTTTGCTACGCTTCCTCTGGGACCAATCACCTCAATTGATTTACCGGCGCTGGGAACGCATTTCAAAATTCCGATTTACATCGTTCAAGGTGAAGCCGATCTCCTCGCCGTACCCGAATTGGCGAAAGCCTTTCTCGAAAGCATCAAAGCGCCGCGCAAAGGGTTCTATCTGGTACCGGGCGCAGGACACAAACCGAACACGCCCACCATGGCTCTCACACGAAAGGTTCTGCTAGAACAGGTGAAACCGATCGCCAAATACTAGGATTTGAGTGGAACAATGCGGCCTATATCCGGTTGCAACGTTAAAATAACGGGAGGGGGCGTGCCTGGAGACCGCCGTGTTCTCAAGCACCTTCCGCCCCGGTTGGTGCTCCACGCCCTTTCCCACTGGGAGCGCGCGCCGTGCCGAGAGTCCCAAACGTGACTTACGTGGTTCGCTTCGACCCAACGCGCGGGAAGTTCATCGCGCTCGACGAGGAAGGCAATCTGTTGGGCGTGGACCTAAGCCGTAATATGACAATCGGGAGCGCCTATGGCGCAGCGATACGCGCGAGCCTGAAAGACGGTGTTCGCGTGACGATCATGGTCGAGGACGAAAAGGGGCGGCGGAAGAGAGAGCGTGTGGTGGAGCCGCCGCCATAACTTATGGCTTGACGATGCGGGTGCGCTCACGTTTGTACATTCCGCAAAGGGCCGGGATCGGCTTAAACTGTTCTTGGAAGCGGTAGAAAAAGGAGTCGAGAAATGGCGCAAAAACACTCGTCTCTTCGCGATGGGACTGTAGCGCTTGCATTGGTCGATAATCTCATCGCAGTCATGAGGGAATCGGGGGCCATTTCTGAAGCAGAAAAAGCCAAAGTAATCGCGGGCGCTTTTGCCGGGCTTCGGAATTCTCCGAATTTGGACGCGCCAGGAGCTATTGAGTTGATGACGGAGATGTATGGGCATCCGTAGTACGGGCCTCGACGGCGTGCCAATACAGCATGCACTGGACCCGATCTACGTCATGAAACAGGCCGAACGGGCTGCTTAACCCGCACCGGATCGGCAGGCCTAAAATTACCTTGCGGGAAACCGGGTAGAGGCCAATGGGAATGGGCGAGCGAAGATCATCACGTTGAAATAAAAAGACCTTTTTGAAGGCGACAACCTGGCTTTAGCGTGCAAAATTTCCCGACATAATACCGTCCGCTAAAGCGCGGGCGCGTGCAAACTGACAAAGTGCCGGGGGTAGAAATGCAGGATCTTGTAAACGTTGATGTCAGAAAGTTGAAGATCGCGCGACCAATACCCTACCTGCAGATCGCGGCGTCGTTCGTTCTTTTTGTTTTCGTGGCCTTTATCGTCCACGCCTTCTGGGTGGGCGCGATTGAGTGGCATTACGTCTCCGACTATCTGTTTTCGGCGCCTATATTAAGAGGCGTGTGGGGCACCATTGTTATGACCGTTTGTGCCATGGCCATGGGCATTCTGCTGGGAACCAGTATCGCGGTCATGCGCATGTCTGCTAATCCCGCGTTGCGTTGGGCGGCGACCGGCTACATCTGGCTCTTTCGCGGTACGCCGGCCCTTCTGCAGCTGCTACTGTGGTTCAATCTGGCGCTTATTTTCCCCACCATCAGCCTGTTCGGCTACTTCCCCGTGAACACAGTCCGGGTCATGACGCCCTTTGTCGCCGCTTTGCTGGGGCTTGGTATTCAGCAAGGTGCGTACACCGCCGAGGTAGTGCGTAGTGGCATCCTCTCCGTGGACCGCGGCCAGATGGAAGCTGCACAATCTATCGGCATGACAAAGCTGCGCGCTGTGTTGACCATCGTGCTACCGCAAGCGATGCGGGTGATCGTGCCACCCATCGGCAATGAGACCATCGGCATGGTCAAGTTGACCTCTCTGGCCAGCGTCATCCAATACTCGGAAGTCCTGCGCACGGTCGGCGACGTCTATTACGCCAATTCGCGGGTAATCGAACTGCTGATCGTGGCCGGCATCTGGTACATGGTAATAGTCACGATCCTCAGTATCGGGCAGAGCTACATAGAAAAGTATTTTTCAAAAGGGTGGGGCCATCCCACCCAGGGAGCCAAGGCTTTACCAGATGGTCCCACCGCCATGGGAATGGCGTGATGCGGTCAATCCTTCAGGCCATTCACGTTCAAAAGTATTATGGCGCCTTCCACGCTCTAAAGGACGTCAGCCTTTCCGTCGCCCGCGGCGAAGTCGTCTGCATCATCGGGCCGTCCGGCTCCGGAAAGAGCACTCTGCTGCGATGCGCCTCGCAGCTGGAAAGCATCGATGGCGGCGTCATCACAGTGGATGGCGAAATAGCGGGATTCCACCAAAGTGGCGACAGGCTCATGCCGCTCAGCGACCTCCAGGTCGCCCGACAGCGCCAGAATGTCGGCATGGTGTTTCAGCGGTTCAACCTCTTTCCTCACCGCTCGGTCCTGGAAAACCTGCTCGAAGGGCCCGTGCGGGTCCAGAAGCGAGACACCACCGAATGTCGGAAGGAATCCATGGCGCTTCTGGAACGGGTCGGTTTGGCCACGAAGGCCGCCGCTTATCCCAACGAATTGTCAGGCGGGCAGCAGCAGCGGGTCGCAATAGCCCGAGCGCTCGCTATGCGCCCCAAGATCATCCTGTTCGATGAACCGACATCGGCGCTCGACCCGGAATTGGTTGGAGAGGTTCTCAGCGTGATGAAGGAACTCGCCCAGTCGGGAATGACCATGGTCGTCGTTACCCATGAGATCGCCTTCTGCCGCGAAGTCGCCGACCGGGTCGTCTTTATGGACGGCGGCGCCATCATCGCGGTCGGTTCTCCCGAGGATATGATCGTTCGTCCACAGAACCCGCGAGTCGCAAATTTCATATCGGCAGTATTATAAGAGCGGGCCTGTCTAGGGAGTGCAAATGAGAATGTTGGTCTGGCTTTTGTCATCCGCGCTAGGCGTCTTGGCGTCGGCGCCCGCGCTGGCGCAAGGGTCCCTGAATCTGGTAAACCCTGGAGAGATCCGGTTTCTGACCAATCCCATCTATCCGCCAATGGAATTCGTCGATCCTAAGACGGGCACCCTTAGCGGCTTTGATATCGACTTGGGAAAAGCCATCGCCGCCAAGATGGGGCTGAAGGACACTTGGTCCCAGGCCGCGTTCGCTCAGCTACAAAGCAGTCTACAGACTAGGCGCGGCGACGTCATCCTGTCGGGCATGAGCGACAACGTGAAACGCCAAGCCAGCATGGATTTTATTGATTACCTCACCACCGGCCCAATTCTGTTTACGCTCGGCAGTAATGCAAAGCTTTTCAAGCTTACGACTGATTTCTGCGGAAAGAAGGTTGCCGGCAGCCGGAGCACCAGCTTCTCCGGCGATGTGGTGAAATGGAGTAACGAGAATTGCGTTGCCAAGGGCCGTCCCGCAATCACCTATGAAGGGACAGAAGATTCCAATGCCGCCCGGCTGGGCATGAAACAGGGTCGCTACGACGGCGTGGTACAAGGCATCGAGACCATCGCCTACCAGATGCGGATCGAACCGAATACCTACACTATGGTGGGTGAGCCACTGTTCAAAAACGACGTTTTCGGAATCGGCGTCAGCAAGACCAATCCACAATTGCGCGCTGCCTTGGTCAAAACCCTAAACGATCTCATCAAAGGCGGCGATTACGGTAAGTTGCTGGCGAAATGGGGTCTGGCCAAAAACGCGATTCCGGCGATCACCGTCAATAGCATCAAGTAGCGAAACGCGAGCGGTGGTCAGCGCGCGGGACTGAGAGATAAGTTTGAATTTTCCCCGTTCTTGTAAACCGTCCTGGCCCGATGGCATGGAATGCGCCGTGGCGCTTGCCTTCGACCTCGACGGCCCGACCGGCGACGCCATGCTCGACGGCAGTCTGCGCCGCAATCTCCGCTATTTTACCGAGGGCGCCTACGGCCCCTGGCGGGCATTGCCCCGGTTGCTGGATCTTTTGAAAGCCCACTCGCTGAAGGCGACTTTCTTCACTCCGACCTGGGTGGTCCAGCATTGGACGGGGCAGTGCGAGAGGATTCTCAGAGACGGCCACGAACTCGCCTATCACGGTCACCGGCACGAAATCTTTAAAGACTGTTCTCTAAGCGAGCAGCGCGAGATCATGGGGAAGTCGCGGGATTATTTTGCGTCTCTGCTGGGTGTTCGGCCGCTGGGCTTTCGGACGCCCTCCGGCGATTGGAGCGACGAAACCGCGTCAATGTTGGCGGAATTCGGCGTGATTTATTCGAGCTCCATGCGTGGCGACGACCGCCCGTATTTTCACCGGCACGCAGACGGCGCTAGAGGTTTGGTCGAGATACCCGCCCGCTGGGACGTCGATGATTATACTGCGCTGGCCTATTTCGAGGATCCGGATTTTCCCACGGGTCTGGACCGTATCTCGGATTACCGTTTGGTCGAACGGAATTGGCGCCAGGAATTCAGAGGTTATTACAGGGACGGATTGTGCTGGACCACCATCTTTCATCCCAAAGTCGTTGCCAAGCCAGGGCGGTTGCACATCCTGGAGGCCCTGTTTCAAGACATCCGCGGCCACGAAAATGTCTGGGTCGCGCACGGCGCTGAAATCGCCCGCTGGTGGATCGCACAGAATGTGGAGGAGTCTTGACCGGCACCTTGTCGACCGGAATTGAATGGCCGGCGGGAAAACGCGCCGCCGCCATTGTCTCTGTGATCTTCGACGACGGCTTGGACGCGATTGCCAAGGCACCCGACCTGGCGCATCGGGCCAAGAGCTATTCGGTCTGGCTTTACGGTGCTCGCCGTGGCGTCGAACGGCTGTGCCGGGCGTTCGAGGATGCCCGTATCCAAACTAGTTGGTTTATTCCGGGTCGAGTTGTCGAGCGTCACCGGGATTTAATCGGCGCGGTTGCCGCCGCCGGCCACGAGTCGGAAAGCCATGGTTGGGGGTTTGAACGGCATGACGCCTTGTCGCGCGCGGAGTCTCTCGCGCTTCTGTGCCGGTCGCGCCAAGTGCTGGAAGCCGCAACCGGCAGATCACCAACGGGATTCCGACTGCCGATCGGCGGATGGCCGGACCAGTTCGACATCGTCCTTCGCGAGGCCGGCTTTCTCTGGTCGGCGTCGCTCAACGGCGACGATGTCCCTTATCTGCACCCCTCGTCGCTGCTGGAAATTCCAGTTCATGTCGAGCTGGAAGATCGACCTTATTTTCAGTTCAATTTCACGCCGGCCTTTCCCAAAGGCCAAAGCCGGATCGCGTCCTATGACGGGGTGCTGTCGAACTGGATTGCGGAATTCGATGCTTACCGGAAATTTGGTGGCTGCTTCGTACTGCAATTGCGGCCGGAAATGACCGGAACGCCAGGGCGGATCGGACTTGTGGAGGCGCTTTTAAGTCACATCCAATCGCGCAGCGACGTGTGGATCGCGACGGCCGCCGAAATCGCAGCCTGGCACTTGACCCATAATGCTCGCGCGCCGGGGCCTGACCATCCGCTCAGCGTATTTGCTTCTTACCAGCGAGAAACCCGTGGCGAGCGGTAAGAGCCTTGCCGGCGAACTGGCGGAAAGACTGTGCAACGTTCGCTTCTCTGGCTTTCCCCCTTCCACCGTCCGTAAAGCAAAGCTCCATTTACTGGATACGCTTGGTGCTGGGCTGGCGGGTTCGACATCGGTGGAAGCGCAGCGCGTCTGGCAGGGTCTTGACCTTCGCATGGATACCGGCCGGTCAGCCGTGTGGGGCATGCCGTATGACATCGGCGCCCGATCCGCCAGCTTCATCAACGGCGTGTCGGCACACGCTTTTGAGATCGATGATTCCGGCGGTTGCGATCACTCGGGTGCCGTGGTCGTGCCTGCCGCGTTCGCAATCCTGCCGCAACTGAAAGAAGCAGTTTTGGGTTCGCGCCTCTTAACCGCAATCCTGATGGGATACGAGGTCGGCCGCCGCGTTCTGGAGGCGGTTGGTGGCTATGAAGCACACAACAGTCTCGGTTGGCATTCGACTGGCACCTGTGGCGTGTTCGGGGCGGCCGCCGCCACGGGATTGTTGCTCGGATTGGACGCATCTCATCTGGAACAGGCCCTTGGCATTTCCTGTTCGTTCGCCGCCGGCACCTGGGCTTTCAATCATGACGGGAGCCAGACCAAGAAGCTCCATCCTGGCCGCGCCGCCGAAGGTGGCTTGACCGCTGCTCTGTTGGCGAAGAGCGAATTTTCCGGGCTGGCCCGAGTCTTTGATCCCCAGGGGTGGGGCAGCTTCTTCAAGACATTTTCGCCCAACCTGTCGGATCCGGGCCTGTTGACTGATCGATTCGGAGAGACATGGCGGCTGGATCGCTGCTCGATCAAGCCTTATGCCACATGTCGGGGAACTCATTCCGCCATCGATGCCGTGCGTCAGTTGAGGACCGCACATCATATCGCGATCGACCAGATTGCCGCCATCGAAGTCGATATGAGCGGTTTTCAGGCCCGAATGTGCGGCGGCAGAACCGTTACCTCGCGGGCACAGGCGCAGATGAGCCTGCCTTACGCAGTAGCGGCTGAGCTTCAATTTGGCAAAGTGACGCCGACGGAGCTGGAACAGGCCGCCTGGTCATCGCCAGCGATTCAGAGTTGGCTCGACCGTATTTCAGTGCAAATCGACCAGAGCATGGCTGACGATAATGAGCCTGCAGTGACTCTCATAACTAATGACCATTCGCGTTACAGGACGATAGTGGCATTTCCCTATGGTAGTCCGGCAAATCCCATGCCCGATGAGCAGATTATCGCTAAATTTCGTGACCTCGCAGGTACAGTCCTGTCTAAGTCTCAGATCGAGAGGATCGAGAACGCCATTCTTAACCTCGACACAATCTCGGATTGCCGCCAGCTTCCAAATTTTCTGCGGCAATCGCGCGATGACGTCCGCCAATAACACGCTGTGACGGCTGTAAGCCGCGAGCTGGCTGTGTCACGGTCCGCGGGCAGTTTATCTCTTCGGTCATACCGTCCGAGAATGATTCTTCTTTGGATCGCCAGAGACATCAACGATGTTGGCAGGTGTTGGATGCTCCAATCAGCTAGAGCTCAAAACGTATTTTGCTCCACGATTCCGGCTGGTGGGTATCGTCGACGCCATGACTGTTTAGGGCCATAGCAGGGTGAGGGTCGACTTCCCTGCCTCCCACCATAAGTTTCTGAAAGCGTCCGAGAAACATCTTCCAGATGTCGCCCCGCGCGGGCGGCAGGGACCGGCCTCCCGCGAGGAGCGACAGACTTGCCCAAGGTATCGAGATTTCGAGGCTCCAGCCTTTGTCGATATCGCTGTTGTCGTTGAGCGTGCCTGCCACTCGCACCGCGGTTTTCAAGCCCGGCAGGTCAAATTTGGTGAAGGCCCAGCGGGTGCCACGCGGATGGGTGCCACGCCAGAAGCTGGCACCACTCCGGTCATAGTTGCCGCCAAAAGTGTAGGTCCTGGAGTCGCATAAATCGAATTGCGGCAAGTCGAATTTACCGCCCTTGCGATAGGCATCCCGCCAGACAAAGAACACTTCATAAATCGTGTTGGCGGCGTTGACCTCCAACTCATAATAGCAGTCGCCCCCGTCAATGAAGACTTCCAGATCATTCTCCAGAAAAATCAGGCTGTCGCGCTCGACAAGGCGGGCTTCCACCAACGGCTCCTCCGCCCAGAAGGCGAAATAGAGATGTGTATCGGTCCACAGGATCGCCGTCCTTGTATCGAACATCCCTGGCGCGCCCGACGTCATGTCGACAAACCGCCGGCTCCAAGTGGCGTCTCGCCAAACCGGCTTGTCGATATTGCCGTCTACCTCGATCGCTTCGGCAATTCGCCGCGCTATGTAATCCGCCACAACATCCACCCTACACACGCGTTCAATGCATTATTGCCCTTCGAAAACCAGTCCTTTGGCCTGGAAGTCGCCTGTCATCGGCACCTCCACGCCATGGCCCATCCAGTAGGCGCCGCTTTGCGTCTGACTTTCGGCACCGGAAGCGGATTCGACGGGCCTCACGCGATATGCCTTCTGCGGGTCGAGGCCCCTCACCTGGATGGCGGGCTGCTGATCGAGCTTGGTGCTGGAATGCAGAAAGGCAAACAGCACGGCTTGCCGCTTGTCGGGTGAGACATAGAAGGTCGCGAAACGCCCTGATGGATCTTCCGGACGGATCAGGCGATAGAGGTCGCCTTGCTGAACGGTTTTGCGCACGTGCTTATAGGCCGCCACCAAACGGGTCGCATCGGTAAATTCGGCATCACTCCATTTGTTGAGATTGGCGCCAATCCCCAAGCCCCCCTGCATAGCCGATAAAAAACGGTAATTCAGCGAGGTGGAGCGATTGTTGACCCAATTTGGCGAGTCCGTGACCCAATCCATCATCACGCCGGGCGCATAGGCATGCGTGAAGCCGTCTTGAATACTGAGGCGGTCAAAGGGGTCGGTATTGTCCGAGGCCCATACCTGATCGGTCAGGCTCAAGATCCCCAAATCTACCCGGCCCGCGCCTCCCGAGCAGTCCTCAATCTCCAACTTTGGATGGCGCCTGCGCAGCTCAGTCATGAGCCCATAAAGATTCTTGACATAGGTCACATAGATCTCAGGTTGGCTTTGTGAATCCACTTCCGGCCAGCCCGGCTCGGACCAGTTGCGGTTGTAATCCCATTTCAGGAACTGGATGTCGTTCTTCGACAAGAGATCGTCCATCGCCCGCAAGATGTAATCGCGCACATCCGGGCGCGCGAGATTGAGCACCAGCTGGTTGCGCCCCTCCGAACGCGGCCGGCCGGGAAAATTCATCACCCAGTCGGGATGCGCGCGATAAAGCTCGCTGTCGGGGTTGACCATTTCCGGCTCGACCCAGAGACCGAACTCCATGCCCAGGCTGTGCACCTTGTCGATCAGCGGTTTCAATCCATTGGGAAATTTGGCCGGATTTACGGTCCAATCTCCCAATCCCGCATGATCGCTGTTGCGGGCGCCAAACCAGCCATCGTCCATGACGAAGCGCTCGACGCCGATGCGCGCCGCCTTTTCGGCCAGCGCCATTTGCCCTTTTTCGTCCACCGCAAATTCCGTCGCTTCCCAGCTGTTATAGAGGACGGGGCGAAGTTTGGGCTCGGGCTTCTGCGGAAGAATATTGGTTATCTCAAAGCGGTGCAGGAGGCGCGAGGCGCCGCCCATGCCCTGGTTCGAATAGCCGCCGTAAAAGACGGGCGTCTCCAAAGACTCGCCGGGCTTCAATTGATAAGCGAAGTCGAATGGGTTGAAACCTCCCGCTACGCGCACGTCGCCCAGGGGATCGCGGTCCACGCTGATCCGCCACGAACCACTCCAGGCCAGAGCTCCGAACCAGACAGGCCCGTTTTCCTCGGTCGAAATGCCGGCGCGGTCGATGGCGAACCAGGGATTGGCCTGCATGCCGGTGGACCCGCGGCGGCTTTCGATCACGGTCGCGCCTTGGGTCAAGGCGCGGTCCTGCAGCGTCCATTCCGCGGCCCAGCGCCCGGTCAGATAATGAAGGTGGTAATCGTTCTGCGGCGGCAACGACCAGGCCGCCGAAAAGGCCTGGTCAATGCGCACGGTCGCTTTTGTCTCGTTGCGAATGATCGCGGACCGCCCGACGATCCCGGTCGAAGGATCGATAGTATAAAGCAGAGAGACATTGAGCGGCTGTCTTATATCGCTCATCTCGACGGTGATGCTGTTGCCGTCTGCGCGACCAGAGCGGAACGTCAGGACGACATCGCGAACGCCATCCGGATAGGCGAGCTTCAACGCGGGCTCGGTGTAAAGCGGCCCGCCCCAGCCCGGATATTCCTGGGGCGTTATCGAGCTGGACGGATCGAAGCCGGAGAGATCGGGTGGTGTCACGGCTTTCAGCGTGTCCGATGCGGCAAGCTGGGGACCCCAATACAGGGATTGCAGCGCCCCTGCCGAATTGACGCCGAAGACATAGCTGGTTTGCCCGCCATCCAGCCGGAATGTCCGCGTCGCCGGGTCGAAATGGGCTTCCGCATGCGCCAGGGCCGGAAATGCGACCGCGGCGAAAGCCAACCGACCAATAGAATAGAATTTCGTCATGGTTCGCCCTGGGAGAGAGGCTCGAGCGCTTGCCGGATTTTAGACGTGGAGGCCTTCACTGCCATTTGCTCAAGCGACCGGCCTTTGGTTTCGGGAACCTTGGCAATCACGAATCGACCGCCGACGAGGCAAATCCCGCCATAGAGAAGGAATGTTCCTGAGGTGCCCAGTGCGCTGTTCAAGAACGGAAATGTGTAGGTCAGGATAAAGGACGCCACCCAAAGCGCCGCCACCGACACGGAAACGGCGGAGGCGCGCACCCGGTTTGGGAATATCTCCGAGATCAGCACCCACGTCACCGGCGCAAGCGACATGGCGTAGCAGCCGATAGCGCTGAGCGTCAGGGCCAAGATGCCTATGCCCTGCGCTCCCACGTGATAGGCGTAACTGGCAGCGAGATGCGATAGGCCAATCCCGAAGCAACCGAAAATCATCAGGGCACGCCGCCCCACTCGGTCGACCAATCCCATCGCCACCAGCGTAAAGATCAGATTGATCGCGCCGGTGATCACGATATTGAACAGGATATCGCTGACACCATAGCCGGCGCCGCGATAAACCTCTTCGGCATAATTGAAGAGGATATTGATGCCGCTGAATTGCTGGAGAACCGCCAGTACGATGCCGATCAGCAGAAGACCGCGTATCGCGGGCGAGAACAGGGCCCGCCATCCATCGTCCGGCGAGTTTTTCAGCGACTCGCGAATAGTGGCGATCCCCTTTTCGCCATAGCGCGCGCCCCCGATGCGCGCCAAGACAGCCTTGGCGTCGCCAGCGCGATCACGCGTCATCAGCCATCGGGGGCTCTCCGGAATGAGCGGCGTGCAAACCAGCAGGACCAGGGCAGGGATCGCGACGGCGCTGAACATCCAACGCCAGCCGAGCTGGCCGTTCCAGGATGCGGCGATCATGGCCTCGGTGGCTCCGGAAGGAACAGGCTGCGCGATGCGCCAATTGGCGAGTTGGGCAATCAGAATGCCGATCACCAGTGCCAACTGGTTGAGACTGACCAAACGCCCGCGCCATTGGGCCGGGCTGATTTCCGCGATGTACGTTGGAGAGATGTTCGACGCCAGACCGATCGCGACCCCGCCCAGGATGCGCCAGGCGATAAAGGCCGGAAACGAAAACGACCAGCCGGTAAAGATGGAGGACACCGCGAACCCCAACGCCGCCACCGCAAGGGCCGCCTTGCGGCCATAACGGTCGCTGAGACTGCCGGCAATCAAGGAACCGAGGAAGCACCCAACCAGCGCTGAGCTGTTGGCCCATGCGATCGCCTGCGGACTGTGCAGATGGAAATATGCTTCGTAGAAGGGTTTGGCGCCGCCTATGACCACCCAGTCATAGCCGAAAAGAAATCCACCAAAAGCAGCCACGAAGGCGATAAGCCAGACATAGGCGAGACGGATATCGGCTTCAGACGGTTCAGCGGACGGTGCGATTGAAACGCTCTGCATGAATTGACCCCGATATGGCTCGTTATTTCTCCGCTATGCTGCACTGTGCTTGAGGCAGGCCGGAAACGCCGGCCTCGAAGGCGAAGAGACCGCCAGCAAGAGGCTGTTCAAGCAATTCCTGCGGGCTGAGACCGTCCCGCGCTGTGGTCACGAAAGCCGTCCTCAGGCCATCTCCGCCGAATGCCAATTTGGTGACGTTGGCGCATGGCAGATTCACCTCCCGGATCATTTCTCCGGTCGGCGAGAAACGGCGGACTGACCAGCCGCCATAGAAAGCGACCCAGAGACAGCCTTCGGCATCAACGGTCGTGCCGTCGGGATAGCCGTCCTTGGATTGGAATTGAATAAAGGGCTCTTTCCGATGCAGTCGGCCGTCTTCGGTTACCCTGAAGCGGTAAATCACTCTGTCAAGCGTGTCGGTGGCGTAGAATGTGCGGCCGTCGGGGCTGAAAGCCGGGCCGTTTGAGATGCAGTAGCCCGAATCTACCTCGACTGGGTCTGCTTCGTCGCCCCAACGGTAAATAGCTCCGCTCTTCCTCTGCGCATCCTCATCCATGGTGCCGAACCACAGCCGGCACTGGGGATCGACGCAGGCATCGTTCAAGCGGTTTTTCGGATGATGCTCTTCCAGGCGCTCCAGGATTTCGAACTCGTCTTTATCCGGTCTGAATCGCGCCACCGCGCCCGGCAAGCCTACCAGAAAACTTCCCTGCGTTTGTGGTAGCACAAAGCTGACCTTGGCGGGCGCGGTCCAGCTTCGTCTGATATTCTTGGCAGGCTCGAAGCGGTGAAGCTGTTTTCCGAAAATATCCACGAACCAAACGGCCCTTTCCGCAGCAGACCAGAAAGGCCCTTCGCCCAGACTGGCCTCGAGCGGCCAGATGCATTCCACGGCCTCAGGGGAGCGCATGAAAAGCCTCCACGAACGCGGTGGCCTTTTCCAAAACAGATTTCGCGCCACTGCCCCGGCGGTAAATGGCCGAGCCGATGCCAAAACCAGCGGCGCCTGCTTTGTGATAGTGCGCCATTTTTTCCGTAGTGACGCCGCCAACGGGAATGACCGGGATGTTGGGAGCCAAAACCTCTTTCAATGCGCGCACCGCTGCGGGTGAAACCATGTCAGTGGGGAAGGCCTTCAAGGCGTCAGCACCCGCATCCAAGGCGGTAAAGGCTTCGCTCGGTGTGGCGAACCCGGGAATCGAGATAAGCCCTGCCCGCTTGCTCGCGGCGATGACGGCGGCGTTGGTGTTGGGAGAGACCACCAGCTGCGCCCCGCACGCGGCAACGACTGCAACCTCCTGGACCGACAAAACGGTGCCCGCGCCGACCATCAGCCG
>Ga0126381_100000954_pt1 | contig 31529 bp, 32 predicted proteins | sample PanSoiMetPlot_28_FD_96465 | JGI IMG/M metagenome (GOLD analysis project Ga0126381, IMG submission 96465) | Tropical forest soil microbial communities from Panama - MetaG Plot_28 | ecosystem: Environmental > Terrestrial > Soil > Tropical forest > Bulk soil | place: Panama | collected 2016-02-17 | reverse complement strand
GAATGATCCGCTCAACCAGTGATGGATCGATCATTGCAGTTTGAATGTAGCATGCAGGAACACGCAGGACGCTCGTCGCGTCAACCGCCTCCGCTACAATGGCCGGGGAGGGAACTTGCGAATCGTCGTTTCCGGGGCTGCGGGTTTTATCGGATCTCATATGTGCGACCGCCTTCTCGCCGAAGGCCATACCGTTGTCGCGCTGGATAACTTCTTGACCGGCGCGCGTCATAATCTGATTCACCTTTCCGCCGATCCGCGCTTTCGCTTTATCGAGCAGGACATCACGCGTCCCTTCTCAATCGACGGCCCCGTTAATGCCGTACTCAACATGGCCTCGCCGGCCAGCCCTAAGGACTATCTCGAGCACCCCATTGAGACGCTCGACGTCGGCTCCATCGGAACGCGCAACATGCTCGAGCTCTCGCACCAGAAGGGTGCACGGTTTCTGCTCACCTCCACATCGGAATGCTACGGCGATCCCGACGTGCATCCGCAGGTCGAAACCTACTGGGGCCACGTCAACCCGGTCGGTCCGCGCTCCTGCTATGACGAAAGCAAGCGCTTCGCCGAGGCCCTCACCATGGCCTATCACCGCACGTACGGTCTCGCCACCAACATCGCACGCATCTTCAACACCTACGGCCCTCGGATGAAGCTCGATGACGGCCGCGTCGTTCCGGCCTTTCTCGACCAGGCGCTGCGCGGCGAACCTATGACCATCTTCGGCGATGGCTCGCAGACGCGCAGCTTTTGCTACGTCGATGACCTGGTCGATGGACTCTACCGCCTCGCGCTTTCCGATGAGCGCTACCCGGTGAATCTCGGCAACCCCATCGAAATGACCATCCGCGAATTCGCCGACCACATCCGCCGTTACACCGGGAGCCGGTCCGAGCTCGTGTTTCGCCCGCTGCCCGAGGACGATCCGCGCCAGCGCCGTCCCGATATTTCGAAGGCGGCCGCCGTGCTCGGCTGGTCGCCACGGATCGGATTGGAAGAAGGCTTGGAACGGACCGTCGCCTATTTCCGGTCCGTACGCGAAGCGGCGGTTTAGCGGCTCTGCGTACTCAGGTACACTGGTCACGTACCGATTTCCATTTGCCCGGGTGGCGAAACCGGCAGACGCAAAGGACTTAAAATCCTTTTCCCGGCAACGGGAGTGCGGGTTCGATTCCCGCCCCGGGCACCAATTCGAAATTGCGAATACCATTTGGCAACGTTTCAATCCAGTGGCTCAAGCTTAAGCCAGTTCTGTACAACATAGATGTACAATTTAGATATGAAGTCTCTGAACGTCTCCGAGTTTCGCGAGCAACTTCTCGCGCTGATCGATAAGCTCCCTCCCGAGGGGGTTATCGTGACGAAAAGGGGAAAGCCCGTGGCACGCGTGCTACCGGTCCGCGAGACGGGGAAGAGTCTGATCGGCGCGCTGAAAGGACGCCTCAAGATCCGGGGAGACATCCTCTCCACCGGGGAACGATGGAATGCTGAATCTTGACACTGATATCCTGCTTCACGCCCTCGATGGCAGCCTCACTCCAAGAGAAGAACAACTGATCGCCAGCGAGCAACTCGGGATCTCGGATATTGTGCTCTGGGAGATTGCGAAGCTCTATCAAAAGGGCCGCATCGCGGTGTCACTCGACGACCCGGATTTCGTTTCGGCCTTGGCCGAAATTCACGTCTGGCCGATCACCCGTGAACTGTGCCTTAAGCTTGGCGCTCTGGATTTCACGAGCGATCCGGCGGACGAGCTAATCGCCGCTACGAGCCTGTTGCACAACGTCCCGTTGCTGACTCGAGACCGGCGCATCCGTAAATCGAAAAAAGTACCGCTGGCATGAGCGGCGCTACGCCCACGCCCCCATTCCCGTCACCGGCCGTATCAAGTCCGCCACTCTTCCCAGCAGCACTCCGGGAGAAAACGGCTTCTGCAGAAATGCCACACGCTCTCCCGGCAATAATTCGAAATTATCGCGATCGACTTTGCTCCATGTGGTCGGCGGAGAACCTGACGTCAGCAGAACGCGCAGCCGCGCCGAAGCTCGCAGGCATCCCAGCCCAACTTCGACGCCCGAACCGCCTGGAACCGCCAGGTCCGCAATCAGCAGATCGATGCGGTGCTGGTGGCGCTGAAACTCATCAACCGCCTCCGCAGCCGAACCCGCCTCCAGAACGAGATACCCGTTCAACTGCAGGACATGCTGGAAAACAGTCATCACTAGCGGCTCATCTTCCAGCACCAGGATAGTTTGGGGGGTGGACTTCGTCAAAATCGGAGCCTTTTGGAGTGCGAACGGCGCGGTTCCGGCTAACAAGTATGTCGGAGGCCTAAGTACCTGTCAATCAGAGGATTACCCTACTTTTGACGTGAAAATTGGCAATATCCCCGCATAGCATGCCTGGACTATATTTTCGGGACCCGCCCAGGGACCCGCCTAACTTGCTTTCGCACGCCGTACGGTAAAATCGATTCTTCCCGTGCAACATGCTGCTTTGAAGCGTGTTAGCTTTGACACGTAAGGACATGCCGAACTGGCCTCAAACTCCGGTCCGTCTGAAGGATATTGCCCACGACCTCAACGTCTCGGTGATGACGGTGTCCAAGGTCGTACGCGGCTGCGCCGATGTCGGCCCGGAAACACGCAAGCGCGTCCTCGCCCGCATCAAAGAACTCAATTATCAACCCAACTGGGTGGCACGCTCTCTCGCGGCGCGCCGCACCTTCATCGTCGGACTCATCGTGCCCGACCTGATGCACTCCTTCTTCGCTGAAATCGCCAAGGGCATCTCCAACTCGCTGCGCCCCCTTGGCTACGACGTTGTCATCTGCAACTCGGAAGAGGATGCCACGCTCGAAGCCAGCGAAATCGATCGCCTTCTCGCGCGCCAGGTCGATGGCCTAATCCTGGCCTCGGCGCAGCCGCCTTCCGCCACCGATGCATTCGCCCGCATTGAAGCGCGCGGCGTTCCGTTTGTTCTGATCGATCGCCGTTTCGCTTCCATAAACGCATCCTTCGTGGGCGCTGATGACGAGGCCATCGGCCGCCTCGCCACCCAGCACCTGATCGAGTGCGGATGCCGCCGCATCGCTCACATCGCCGGCCCGAAAACAACCCCCGGTGTCGGACGACTCAAAGGCTACCAGGATACGCTCGCCGCTGCCGGTCTGGACGCTCCCACCGGTTACGTCATCCATGCCACAGACGATGCCAGCGGCTACGAAGCTACGAAGAAGCTCCTCGCCCTCAGTTCGGTTCCCGACGGCATTTTCGGTTACAATGACCCCGTTGCCGCGGGTGCTATTAAGGCAGTGCTCGAGGCTGGTCTCAGCATTCCCCAACAAGTGAAAGTCATCGGCGCCGGCAACGTCCACTACTCCGATCTGCTGCGCGTCCCATTATCCACGGTGGACCAACGGTCTACCGATATCGGAACGCACGCCGCCGAAATTCTCGCGAAAGCGCTCTCTTCCAAGCGCCGCCGCGCCGTGTCTTCCGTCCTCATTGAACCGCGCCTCGTCCCGCGCGAATCGACAGGCCGGTAACGCTGTCTTGAGGAGCAGGGCCTGTCATCCCCGAATCCTCTATGTGCGGCAACGCCATGAAAACCTCACACCTGTTTCAACTTAATCGCCTCGCTGAAACGCACACCCACAAGCCGCCGTCTCACAAATTGTTACGCATTCAACAGAGGGGAACATGTCAGCAGCACCTACGGTCCAATCGCTAGATTCGATCTACGCGCAACGTGTCAATCCGCAGTGGGTCCGGCTGCTTGATCTCCTGCAAATGAATGAAACCTACGAACGCTGCTCCGGCGTCGAGCTGTTCACCGCCGGCGGCCGGCGCGTTCTCGATTTTCTCTCCGGCTACTGCGTCCACAACACCGGCCACAACCACCCCGCCATCATCGCCGCGCTGAAAGACGAACTCGATCGCAGCGGACCCGCCATGCTCCAGAGCCACATCCCGGAGTTGGCGGCGCAGCTCGCACATCGCCTGGCGGAACGCGCCGGCGGCCGCCTGGAGCGCGTCTTCTTCTGCAGCTCCGGTAGCGAGGGCGTTGAGACCGCCATCAAGTTTGCCCGCGCGCACACACGCCGCGACGGCCTTCTCTACGCAGAACACGCCTTCCACGGCCTCACCTGCGGCGCACTCTCGCTGATGAGCGATCCCTTCTGGAGCGAAGGCTTCGGGCCTATGCTCCCCGGCGCCGCGGCGGTGCCTTTCGGCGACCTGGCCGCTCTCGAGCGCCAACTCGCGACCCGCCGCTTCGCCGGCTTTTTCGTTGAGCCCGTTCAGTCCGAGGGCGGTATTCGCGTTCCCGATCCCCAGTATCTCCAGGCAGCCCAGGAGCTCTGCCGCCGATACGGTACTCTCCTTGTCTTGGATGAAGTTCAGACCGGCATGTACCGCACTGGCGAGTTTCTCGCGGCTCACCACTTCGGCGTCGAGCCCGATATGGTTGTGCTCGCCAAAGCGCTCTCCGGCGGACTCGTGCCCGTCGGCGCCGTGCTGATGTCTCGCGCCGTCTCCGATTCGGTGTTCAACTCACTCAAGCGCGCTCTCGTACACGCTTCCACCTTTGGCGAAAACGGGCTCGCCATGCGCGCCGGTCTGGCGACGCTCGACGTCCTCGAGCACGAAGCTCTCGGTTCCCGTGCCGCGCGCCTCGGCGCAGAGCTCCGCAGCCGCCTCTCCACCGCGCTCGCGCCCTACGATATGGTGAAAGAAGTGCGCGGCGTAGGTATGCTCAGCGGCATCGAATTTCAACCCCCGCGCCAGCTCATGCTGCGCGTTCCATTCGCGTCTTTCCGCGCCATTCATCCCGCAATGTTCGGACAGGTGCTCGTCATGCGTCTGTTCCGCGACCGTAACATCCTGACACAGATCTGCGGCAACGATTTCATGGTGCTCAAGGTCGCTCCACCGCTCGTCGTCGCCGAAGAGCACCTGGATGAATTCGTCGAGGCCGTCCGTGACACCGTTGATCTCGCGCATCATTCGGCCGGATTCTGGACCGAATCTCTCGGAATGGCGCGCCGCGCTTCCAATATTTGATCGCATGACTTCCTGGAGCATCCTCGCCCTTTCCGTTCTGTGCGTCGCGTCAGCCGCGGCCGAAACTCCGCTCGAGCAGGGCTACCGCCACATGTACAACCTGGAGTTCGAGCAGGCCCACCGCAGCTTCGCCGAGTGGCATGTACAGCATCCCGATGATCCGCTCGCGCCCGCGTCCGATGCGGCCGCCTACCTCTTCACCGAATTCGATCGCCTCCACATCTTGCAGTCCGAGTTCTTCACCCACGACCAGCACTTCATCACCGACCACAAGCTGAGCCCGGATCCCGCCCTGAAGAAGAAATTTGAAGCTGCGCTCGCAGACGCCCGAACGCTCGCCGGCCGCGCCCCTTCCCAGCCGGACTCGATGTTTGCCAACGTGCTCGCCTCTGGGCTGCACTCCGACTACCTCGCGCTCATTGAGAAGCGATACGCCGCATCCTTCACCGAAATGAAGCAAGCCCGCATGGACGCCGAGCGGCTGCTGGCCGCGCACCCCGACCGCTGCGACGCCTGGGTGGCCGTCGGCGTAGAGAACTACATGCTCAGCATCAAGGCGGCGCCGATGCGCTGGTTGCTTCGCATGGCTGGCGGGCAGACCGATCGCACCGTCGGAATCCAGAAGCTGAAAACGGCCGCCGAAAAGGGACACCTTCTCGCGCCGTTCGCGCGTCTCCTGCTGGCCGTCGCCTCGCTGCGTGACAAGGATATCCCTCGCGCTCGCGACATCCTCGAGAATCTGGCGCGTGAGTATCCCCACAACCCGCTTTATACCCAGGAACTCGCCCGCATGCAGTCGACAGGCGCGGGGGTGGCGCGTTGAATCGTTACCCTTCGTCCACCGATCTGTTCGTGATCGGTGGCGGACCGGCCGGACTTGCAGCGGCTATTGCCGCCCGCCGGCGCGGTCTCGATGTCACTCTCGCCGACTGCTCCGTTCCCCCCATCGATAAGGCGTGCGGCGAAGGCATCATGCCCGACGGCCTCGCGGCCGCCCGTGCGCTCGGCATTCCGCTCGAAGACGCCGCAGGCTATCCGTTCCGCGGCATCCGTTTTGTCAACGGCGACGTCTGCGTCCAGGGCGATTTCCCCCACGGCCACGGTCTTGGAGTACGCCGCACCGCGCTGCACGAGATCATGGTCGAGCGTGCTGCCGCCGACGGCGTCCAGCTCCTGTGGGGCGCTCGTGTTTCCGGCATCCGGGATGGCGCTGTCGCGGTCGATGGCCGCACCATCCATACGGGAGTCATCGCCGGCGCCGATGGCGGCAACTCCATTGTCCGCCGCTGGGCAGGGCTCGACGAATTCCATCGCGACAGCCGCCGCTTCGCCTTCCGCCGCCACTACGACATCGCGCCGTGGAGCGACTTCATGGAGCTTCATTGGGGCGACGGCCACCAGATCTACGTCACGCCCGTGACCGCCTCCGAAGTCTGCGTGGTGCTGATCTCGCGCGACCAGCATCTCCGCCTGGAAGATGCGCTGCCGCGTTTCCCCGAGCTGCACAGCCGTCTCGGTGAGTCTGCCGTCTCCAGTCGCGAGCGCGGTGGCATCTCGGTCTCGCGCCGCCTGCGCTCAGTGGTGAGCGGCCACGTCGCGCTGGTCGGCGATGCCTCCGGATCCGTGGATGCTATCACCGGCGAGGGCCTGTGCCTTCTGTTCCAGCACGCCGTGTTGCTCGCCGATGCGCTCGAATCCGGCGATCTCGTGCGCTATCAGGCCGCACATCGCCGCCTCAGCCGTCGCCCCGAGCTGATGGCCGATCTCATGCTCGTGCTCGACCGTGGCCGCCGATTGCGCGGCCGCGCCTTGCGCGCCCTTGCTTCGAAACCGCAACTCTTCACACGTATGCTCGCCATGCATGTCGGCGAGCTCTCGATTCCCGACTTCGCCGCCAACGGCCTCGCCTTTGGCTGGAGGTTTTTGACCGTATGAAGAAAGCACTCGTTTCGGCGCTGCTTGCAGCTTCGCTATTCTCGGCCTGCCTGTTCGCGCAGGACCAGTCTCAACTCCTGGCCATCGACGCGGCGCAAACCAAAGTCGAATTTACGCTGGGCGACGTGCTCCACACGGTGCACGGTTCCTTCGCGCTCAAGCGCGGGTCCATGTGGTTCGATCCGGCGACCGGTACGGCATCAGGCGAAATTGCGGTTGATGCCGCCAGTGGGAACAGCGGCAGCGGCGCGCGTGACCACCGCATGAACAAAGACATTCTCGAATCCGCCCGCTTCCCCGAGATCGTCTTCCACCCCACCCGCATCGAAGGCAGGGTCACCCCGCAAGGCCCCTCTCAGGTCCAGGTGCACGGCGTCTTCTCCATTCACGGAGCGGACCACGAAATCGTCATGCCCGCTGAAGTAGAGGCAGCCGCCGGAGAGTACAGACTGGCCACGCACTTTGACGTCCCTTACGTCAAGTGGGGCATGAAAAACCCAAGTAACCTCATCCTCCGCGTCAACGACAAAGTGCAGATCGACATTCACACCGTCGCCCGCCCGCAGCGCGAACTGTCCGCCCGGTAAGGCTGGCGGCCTCGGTCCGTTCCGGATCGTGCCGCCGGCGTGGCCCGCTAGTAAACCCTGCTCCCCGGCCCCAATGCCGGCTGCCGGATCTCCACGCACCCCCGCCCCGTCGGCAGCACCTTGCCTGGGTTCAACCGCTCCTCCGGATCGAACAGTCGCTTCAAATCGCGCATCGTATCCAGCGTCTCCGGTGCAAACAGTTCGGGCATGAGGCTATGTTTCTCGAGTCCGACGCCGTGCTCGCCCGTGATCGACCCGCCGCACCTGATACACCACTTCAGGATCTCCTCGCCCGCTGCTCGCGCCTTCTCCAGGTCGCCCGGCTTGCGCGGGTTGAACAGAATGATCGGGTGCAGATTCCCGTCCCCCGCGTGGAAGATGTTACTGATCGTCAGGTCGTGCCGCTTCGCGACCTCACCGATGAAACGCAGCGTGGACGCGATCTTCGTCCGCGGTACCACGCCATCCTGCACATAATATGTCGGACTCACGCGTCCCACCGCACCGAACGCGTTCTTGCGGCCCTTCCACAGCAGATCGCGCTCCTCCGCCGTACGCGCCACGCGAAACTCGCGCGCACCGCAGACCATGCAAGCCTCGCGCACCTGTTCCACCTGTTCTTCCACGGTCTCACGCAACCCTTCGAGTTCGATCAGCAGCACCGCGTTCGCATCCATCGGATAGCCGGCGTGCGTCGCCTCTTCCACCATGCGGAGCATCACGCCATCCAGCATCTCCACTGCGACCGGCGTAATCGCGCGCCGGGTAATTTCGGTCACGGTCCGTCCGGCATCTTCGTTCGAATCGTAGATCGCGAGCCCCGTCTTCACCATCTCCGGCTTGCGCATCAGCCGCACCGTCACCTTCGTGACGAGCGCCATCGTCCCTTCCGACCCCGTCAGGAGGCCCGTCAGATCGTAGCCAGGCAGGTCGGCCGCCTTCCCGCCCGTCTCCACCACGGATCCGTCCGGAAGCACCAGTTCCAGCCCGAGCACGTGGTTCGTTGTCACGCCGTACGCCAGCGTGTGCGGGCCGCCGGAGTTCTCCGCCACGTTGCCGCCGATCGTGCACGCCCGCTGGCTCGAAGGATCCGGCGCGAAGAAATACCCGCTACCCTCCACCGCCAGCGTAATGTCGAGATTGACCACCCCCGGCTGAACCACCGCCCGCTCATTCTCCAGATCGATCTCGAGAATCCGGTTCATGCGCGCAAACGCAATCATGATCCCGCCGCACGCCGCAATCGCGCCACCCGAAAGCCCCGTTCCTGCCCCGCGTCCGACGACCGGAACCGCGGCCTCGTGCGCGATGCGGACGATCTTCACCACCTCGTCCGTCGTCCGCGGAAACACCACCAGGTCAGGCGCATGCTTATCGATCCCGCCGTCATACTCATATAGCGCCAGGTCCTCCGGCCTATCGAGGTAGCTTCGCGGCCCGACTACCGCAGCGATCCGCTGCACGACGCCTGAATCAACCATGGAAGTTTTTATCCGTGTTCATCTGTGTTTATCTGTGGCCGATAATCACAGTTTCAACCCTTTCAGATACTCGCGAAACTCCGAGCCCAGGTCGTGCCGCCGCAGAGCATACTCCACCGTCGCTTTCAGGAAACCCAGCTTGTCGCCGGCGTCGTACCTCGTTCCATCGAAGCGGTACGCATAGATCGGTCGCTTGCGCAACAGGTGCCGCAGCGCGTCCGTAAGCTGGATCTCGCCGCCCGAGCCCGGCTCGATCGCCTGTAACGAATCGAAAATCTCCGGAGTCAAAACGTACCGTCCGATGATCGCCAGGTTCGACGGCGCGTCCGCCGGCTTCGGCTTCTCCACCAGGTCCCGGATGCGGTATACGCGGTCGCTACCGTTGTGGCTCACAGGCTCCGCGTCAATCGACCCGTATGCGGAAATGTTCTCCTTCGGCACTTCCATTACAGCCAGCACCGGCGCGCCGAAAAAACTGTGAACGTCCAATAATTGACGCAGGCACGGCGTCTCCGCTTCGATTACGTCATCGGCCAGCACCACCGCGAACGATTCGTCGCCGATCAACTCGTGCGCCCGCAGCACCGCGTGCCCCAGCCCCAGCGCCTCCTTCTGACGCACGTAGGAGACATCGATCATGTCTGAGATTCCGCGCACAATCGCCAGCAGCTCTTTCTTCGACCGCGACTCCAGCAGGTACTCAAGCTCGAAGCTCACGTCGAAATGGTCCTCGATCGCGGTCTTTCCCCGGCCCGTCACGATGATGATGTTCTGTATCCCCGAATGCAGCGCCTCCTCCACGCCATATTGAATGATCGGCTTGTCGACGATGGGCAGCATCTCCTTGGGCTGCGCCTTGGTAGCGGGCAGAAATCGCGTCCCCAGCCCCGCAGCAGGGAAGACCGCTTTGCGAACTTTCGGTGGCATCGTTATCCAGTATTGAGGCGCGCCACACCTGTGCGCAAGTCCCGCCGCGCCCCATCGGTACTCTCCGTCTCGCGATGCGCCTAGGGGAGGAACGCCAGTTCCGCCGCCGCTTCGACGTGGCCTTGGAGCCTTCGCCGCGTCAAATCGAATGTCAGGATCGTAATGGGAACCACCGCGCGGTTGCGTGACGTCAATCCATCCACCTCCGCGGGCGAAAGCCAGGCCGTCTGGTTGAAGCCTCCCATGTGCATTTCCATTCCGGGCATGGGTGCGCCCCCGTGCAGACTGGTGGCCATCATCGTATCGAACTCGTCTTTGCCATCCGGCAACCGGCCGCTCTTCGCCTGCTCCAGGTCCTGTCCCCAACAGATCCGCATGGAAGACAGTTCGCTCGGATGATGCCGCACGCTGAGGGTGAGCCGCGCCACGCGGTACTTCACCGGCGGCAGATTCCTTCGCATTTCCAGCACCAGCGCTCCCTCGGACCCCACACTCTCGACTGGCAGTTTATCCGAACTGACCACGTATTCGTAATCCAGATCGGAATTGTTAACTACGGCCCCTGTGGTCAGCCCGCCCATCCCTGGCAATCGATCATTGAGTTGATTGCCCGATGGCTGAAAATTCGAATTGGTCCACCATAGGTAGTCGACAAACGAGTGGTGGCTCCAGAAGATCGGATCCTTCGGAGAAGAGGCGACGAACGCCATCCCCTGTCCTACCCACGCATGCATGTTGTTGTGCGCCTGCTCCAACTTGCCGGTCCCCATTTGCGTCTTCAGCCCAACTCCTCCAAAGTCGTCCCAACTGGATATCTGGTTCAGGGTCGCAGTCCATCTCGAGAGCCCCCAGAAGAATCCGCTGATCACCGAAGATTGCGTCCTCTGATCGGGACAGTATCGCAACACTGCATTCACATTCAGCGGGTTCGTCACGTCGTTACCGTCGATAAACGCGTGCGGCAGGTCTGCCGTGGGGTCCTGGTCGAACCAGCTCCAATACGGTACAGTGACATCCGCCGTGCTGGCGTCCGACCGAAGCGCGTTCTCGAACTGATCCACCAGCGCGCGGTGCCACGGCAGAAACAACCGCGTTCCATGGATCTTTCCACAATTTCGGAAGTGAAAGGTAGTGAAATCGTTGTAGCTTTGCGGCGTGCTGGCGGTTCCGTCTGGCATGTTTTTCAGGCGCAGAATTGCGGCCCGATAGCGATCCAGCTCGGCGGGACAGAGCGCGTTTACGTTCTTTCGCTGCCGCTTCATTAAATCACCCCGGAGAGCTTGCTAAAGATCGAATACGCCTCTGGCGGTATTGGATGGTCTGGATCGCCGGGGAGATACGTCTCGGTCCGGTTTAGCATCTGCTGAACCTTTCGGAGGACATCCTTGTTTTTCCATGTCTCGAAGAGCATTTTGGGGAACAGGATCAGGATCGCCTGCCCAACCATCTCCCCGGTAGCCATCGCCGCTGTCTGTTCCGATTTGGGATGCCCCGCCGCATAGATCTCTTGGAAGTATTCTGTGACGATCTTCTGTACCTCCGGCGTCAGTCCGTTTCTGTCCTTGAATTTTCTGACTCGGTTCAGCTTCTTACGTAACCCGCTGTGCTTAATGAGCAGCAGGTTCACAGCAAACTCGGTATCGGGCGCCAAGCCCGCCGCTTTGAGTTTTCGCGCGTCCAGTTTCATTCCCGTCTTCTCCTGATCAGCTTTTTTGTAACAACTTGTTCAAGCACTGCCTGCTGTAACGACACAACCCCGGCCACAACTCTTCTGGTCGATGGAACCATACGGCTGCCGGCTCTGTTGCGAGCTTGCGGAAGATATCCGAGGCTTCCGTCGCCTTGCCCGCGCGCATCAGGGCCGCTGCAAGAAGATCACGCGGATCTTCGCGTGGATACAACTGGTCTGCCTGGCGGAAGCGTTCAAGGGCCGCGTTGTCGTCGGAGCGCCGGAGTAACCATTCGCCCTCCACCTGTGCTCTCGCCGCCTTGAAAATCGGTAGCGCTGGCCAACTATTCACCACGACCATTAAATCCTTCAACCCACGCGTTTCGCCGCAGACGGATAATACATGCGCCGCTCGCGGCAATAGCTGCGGGTTGGGATCGAGACGCGCCGACTCGGTGGCGTGCTGTACTGCCTCGGCCCTCCGCCCCAACTGCCAGTACAGGAAACCGAGCCCAACGCGCGACACCGCTGCGAGACCCCTATCTCCTGTTTGATCCGCCATTGACTTCACCTCGCTCAACCCGCGCGCCGCTTCCTCCAATTCGCCTGCCTCTGCTTGCAACGCAGCCTGCAACCTTAGCCCTCTCTGCTTCCAATCTGCGTTCTTCGACGACACCAACTGCGAAGCCGCCGAGGCAGCAGCGATGGGATCTCCGCGTACGAATGCCGCGCGACACTTCAGACTACACGCTCGCTCCGGCTCTCGCAGACGCTCCAAATTCGCAACCGCCTCCGCCAAACCGTGCTTGTCACCTCGCAGGATCGCGATGTTTCCCAGCGCGTCATATGCGCCGCGATAGTCGTTCAACTGTAGGACTTGGCCGAATTTCGCGACCGCCTCGTCCGTCCGCGCCAGCCCCATCAGCTTCGCGGCTTCGAAATACACCGGCACGTAATCCTTCGGGTAATGTACGGCCCACCTGTGGTATATCTCGCGCGCCTTCTCCCAATCGCCCGCATCGTCCCAGTACATCGCTTCCAGCCGGTAGCGCTCCCAATTCGCCAGCTTGCGCTGACTGGCGATCGTGATCGCACGGTTGTACTCCTGGAACCCTTCCGCGTACCGATACTCCGACACCAGCATGTCCGCTAGATCCCGGTGAGCCGATACAAACTGCGGGTCGATCTGTATGGCCTCCCTGAATAGCACCTCCGCGCCTCCCAGATCCCCCGCCGCAAGTCGCGCCCGCGCGTGCTCATACCGGCTCAGCGCGTCCCAGTCGCCCGTCGTCAGATCCGCCGGCGAGCGGTCCTGCTCCGCAATCTCCGTCTCCGCCTCGCCGCTCTTCTGCCGGATCCAGATCGCTGATTCCTGGATCGCCCGCAACAGATCGGAGGCTCCGGTCGCCCGAAACCCTTCCGTCCACGTGTGCCGCACCGAATCCGGCCGCGAACCCATCAACTCCAACCGCAGGTCCAGTATCAGTTCTGGGCCGACGGGGCTTAGGGTCCCGTATGCCACCATCTGCGCCCCGGCCCGCAACGCCACTTCCCGCAACACCATTGGTTCGATGCGTCCGCCCGGCTTACGCTGCATCTCCTGCAGCAGCTCCGCGACGCGCGCTTCGCCTACGGTCTGGAAATGCGCCGATTGGGCAAGCTGGCTCCGCAGCAGCAGCGTCGCGCCGTTGAACTGAGCATTGCCCGTCATGTTCATCACCGGATTCAGCAGGAGTAAGGAGATGGAAGCCTTCGCGTCCGCCCTCTCTCTATAGCGCAGAAACGCGGCGAAACAGGCCATCACGGACATCGACGCTGCGGCGGGAACCAGAACCTCGCGCCTGGTGATCCGCCGCCTGAGGCTGCCCAGCGAGGCTGTGGGCCCGCCGTCCAGCAGCTTCCGCAGTTCGTTCACGGATGCAGGCCGGTCCTCCGGCGTCCGCTCGAGGCATGCGGAGATCGCCCGGCGCCAGGTCGATGGAATGGACGCGCCCATTGCCGGAACCGCTTCGGTAAGCCGCTTCATGGCAGCCGCCAACGGATTCGCGCCCGTAAACGGCCGCTCGCCGGTCAGCATCTCGTACAGGATCAGCCCGACCGAGTACAGGTCTGTCCGCGTAGTCGCCCCTGCCCCCTGCAGCTGCTCCGGCGCCATGTAGTCCAGGGTGCCGATCGCCTGCCCGGTCCGCGTCAACTGCCCGCCCGGGCCATCCTGCGCCGCCGGGATGGCCAAGCCGAAGTCCATCACTACGGCGCGCTCCACGCGTTCGCCGGCAAAGGTCAGCATGATATTCGCCGGCTTCAGGTCACGGTGCACGATTCCCGCGTTATGCGCCGTGCTCAACCCGTCCAGAACCCGATCCACAATGGGCCGCGCCTCTTCCGGCCGTAGCGCTGCGCGTTCTCGCAGATATTGCCCTAACGTGCTGCCCTCGATCAGCTCCATTGTGATCAGGAGGAATTCCGCCCCGGCGGCCTTGTGTCTCTGAAAATCGAACAAGCGGCATACGTTGGGATGCGTGATTCGCCGCGCGATCTGCAGTTCCCGGCGAAAGCGCTGCTCGGCCGATTCCGCGTCCTGCTGGGCCAGCGTCAGCGCTTTCACCGCGATCCGCTCGTCCAACTCCGTATCGACGGCCGCGTAGACCTCGCCCATTCCTCCGCGGCCCAGCAGGTACAGAATCCGGTACCGGTCGGCCACCAGCTGGCCCGCTTCGAAGAGTTGCGCGGACGCCGGTTGGCGCAATCGCGCGACCGCCGGCGGGAGCTCATCGAGGAAACTACCGGCGGACTCATGCTGCCGTAGCAACTGCATCACCTCGGCGATCATCGATGGGTCGGCGGTGCGCGTACGCAGCCATTCCTCCCGCTCCGCCGCCGGCACATCGAGGCAGGCTTGGAACAGCTCTTTGATCGCGCTCCAGCGGACCGCCGGGTTCACCGGTTCAGCTCTCCGTAGAGCCAGGCCCGCGCCATTGCCCACTCCCGCTTCACCGTGCGCGTGGAAATCCCCAGCAACCCCGCGATCTCGTCCTCGTCCATGCCCCCGAAGAACCGCCACTCCACGACCTTGGCCTGTCGCTCGTCTCTCTCGGCCAGCCTGGTCAGCGCTTCATCTAGCGCCGCAATCATCGGCCCCTGCTCTTCGGACCATACCAAGCCCTCCTCCAGCCTGATTTCAGCGGCGCCGCCTCCACGCTTCGACGCCATTCTACGCCGCGCGTGGTCCACAAGAACCCGGCGCATGACTCGTGCGGCCATAGCGAAGAAATGACCGCGGTCTTGCCAGCCCACGTTCTTCTGGTCAACCATCCGGAGGTAGGCATCATGTACCAATGCCGTAGCTTGTAACGTGTGCCCCGGTCCCTCGCGCCGCATCAATGCAGACGCCATGCGGTGCAAGTCCGCGTAAACTATCGAGAACAGGTCTTCCTCCGCCTGGGAATCGCCCGACGAGATCTTCCGTAGCAGCAGGGTGATATCCGAGGCGTGATTCATTCAACCTTCCGGCGTATCAGGAGTATATCGGAGATCATACCGGAGAATGTGCGCACCCGCGCATAACAATTCATGGAAGACACGATCCTGCGGAGCGGGATTCCGAACCGAGATGGCCAGCTGCTCCCTCTATGGCCCTCGCCGGCTGCTCCCCACTTGTTCTTCCCTTCCGCGTGTGTTATCTATAATTACCTGGGAAAATCACACACATGGCATACGTTATAGCTGAACCTTGCATCGGCACCAAAGACACCGCGTGCGTGGACGCCTGCCCGGTCGACTGTATCCATCCCAAAAAAGACGAGCCCGCCTATGAAACAGCCGAGCTCCTCTACATCGACCCGGTGGAATGCATCGACTGCGGCGCCTGTGTGCCGGTCTGTCCCGTCTCGGCGATCTTCGCCCTGGACGACCTGCCGGAAAAGTGGAACGAATTCACCGCCAAGAACGCCGCCTACTACGGCCGGTAACGCCGGCGGTCTTGCCGCGGGCGAGGCAGTAGCGGTGTGCTTTACCTGCTGTACGTGGCGCTGGCGGTATCCGTCTCCCAAAGCCGCACCCGCGCCAGCCGCGCTCCATTGGGCGTCTTCATGCCCTCGCTCACTTCATCGAAGATGAACTTCGCCATATTCTCCGCCGACGGATTCAGCTTGTCGAACGGCGGATAGTCATTCAGCCACTGGTGGTCCATCCGGTCCAGCACAGCGTGCACCGACCGCTTCAGCTCCACGAAGTCCACCAACAGCCCGATCTCGTCCAGTTGCTCGCCTTCGAACGTCACCTGGCAGCGGTAATTGTGCCCGTGTACGTTCTCGCACTTGCCCTTGTAGTTGCGCAGCGCGTGGCCGGCCGCAAAAGTCTCTTCGATGGTCACTTCAAACATTTGAAAAACTTCTCCACGTCCTCGATGCGGGTAGTGAATCCGTAGTCCGGCAGGCTGTCGAAAAATACTTGCCCATAGCGCTGCCGCGTGATCCGATTGTCGAGCATCGCCAGCACGCCGCGATCCGACCTGCTGCGAATCAGCCTGCCAAAACCCTGTTTCAGTGCAATCGCCGCCTGGGGAATCTGGTAATCGTAGAACGGATTTCCACCGGCGTTCCGAATGCTCTCGATGCGCGCGTTCACCACCGGATCGTTCGGCACCGCGAATGGCAGTTTATCTATGATAACGCAGCTCAACTGTTCGCCCGGCACATCCACGCCCTGCCAGAACGACGACGTCGCGAACAGGACGCAATTCGGCGTCGAGCGGAACTCCTCCAGCAGCGCCGACCGCGGCCCCGTTCCCTGCAGCAGCGTTGGATAATCGATCTCCAGCGACACCTTCTCGTGCACCAGGCGCATCTGCTGGTAGCTCGTGAACAGAACGAATGCGCGCCCTTCGCTGTGCCGCAGAATCTTGGTCACCTCTTCCGCCGCCGCCTTCGTAAATGCCGGGCTGCGCGGCTCCGGCAGATGTTGCGCCACGTACAGCAGCGCCTGCTTGCGGTAATCGAAGTGTCCCGGAACCACCAGCGTGCGCGCGCCCTTCAGTCCCAGCCGCCCTTGCACGTATTCGAAACCGCCCGCCACCGCCAGCGTCGCCGACGTCAGAACCGCCGTGTCGACCTTGTCGAACAGCCGCTCCGCCAACAGCCCCGAGACATCGATGGGCGTGGCCTGCAGAAAGCATCCGCGCCCGCGCTTCTCCAGCCAGAATACGTACCGGTCGTCGTCTTCCTCCATGACGAACTGCAAGCCTACCTTCAGCTCACCCGTCCGCCGGAACAGCGGAATGATCTCCTCGGGCGGATTCTGCAGCAGCTTCAGATGCGACGCGATCAGATCGAGCCCGGCCAGCAGATCCGTGTACAGATCCTCGAGTTCCTCGCGAAATGCGTCGCGGCCCACGAATGCCACCCTCCGCTCCGCCTCTCCGAACAGCGCGAAAAATCGCTGCGCCAACTCATCCAGGCGTTCCAGGACGCGGTCCAGCTCCGGCGTGCCGAACTTCTTCATGCGCGAGACCACCCCAATATCGCGCCGCAGTTCCTGAAACCGATAGTTGCTGATCCCCACTCCGAAATACTGCCCCGCTACGTCTTCGATCTCGTGCGCCTCGTCGAACACCACCGCGTGGTACTCCGGCAGAATCCCGCCTTCGTAGTTTTCGTCGCGCAGCCCCAGGTCCGCAAAAAACAGATGATGGTTGACAATGATGATGTCGCTTTCAGCGGCGCGCTGGTGCATCAGCGTCAGGAAGCACCGCTCGAAGCTGGGGCACTTCTGCCCCGAGCACAGATCGCTGCGCGCATCCACCTTCGCCCATACCGTCGAGTGCTCCGGCAGCGTCTTGATCTCCGCACGGTCTCCGAACTCGGTCGTCTTTTCCCAGTTGCGGATGATTTCGAAATCCGCCACTTCCTCGAGCCCGGTCAGGATCGCTTGCTTTTCCGCATCGTATATCTTCTGCCGGCACGCGTAATTGTTCCGCCCCTTCATGTAACACACGCGCAGCGGCCGCGAAAAATGCTGCTCCAGAAAGGGAATGTCTTTGAAGAAGAGCTGCTCCTGCAAGTTTTTGGTGCCCGTGGAGACAATGATGCGCTTGCCCGAAAGCAGCGCCGGCACCAGGTATGCCAGGGTCTTACCCGTCCCCGTCCCCGCCTCTACGATCAGGTGCCGCTTCTCTGCCAGCGCCGATTCCACCGCCTCGGCCATCTCTACCTGTCCCGGCCGGAACTCGTAATTCGGGTGCCACTGCGCGAGCGCGCCATGCCGCGAAAAAAACTGCCGCGCGCTGGCGGTTCGGACCTGGGAAGACGGCATGGGAATGCTCTGATTCTAACAGCCGGTAACGCCGGCGGTTCGCGCGAAGGGCGCCCTGCCGCCGGCGAATCATTCCGCCTACGAGTGCCTACTCCCCGTACACGCTCTTCACAAAGCCTGCGACGCTGTTAATGCTCCAGTCCGCGTATTTCGCCTTGAACTCCGCGGTGAGCTGGCGGCCCGCATCGTCGGCGCTTACTCCGCGAGCCTTCAACTCCAGCGCGCGCGTGCGCAAATCCGCGATAAATGTCTTCTCCTGCGCTACCAACGACCCATCCCCCACCGCACTATGATCCGGCAGGACGTGGCGCACGTTCAGCTTCGCAACCTGATCCAGCACCGCAAGCCAACTTGCCGGCGTGCCGCCGTCGCCATAGATATTCGGCACGACCTTGTTTTGCACAACATCGCCCGAGATCATGGTGCTGTCCGGTTCGACTAGCGTAAGTTCATCGCCTTTGGTATGGGCGCCCCCGAACCAGAGGAGCCGCGCTTTCACCCCGCCTCCCAGATCCAGCGCGCGCTCGCGATCGAACGTTTCGTCCGGAGGACGTAGCTTCACGCCGGACAACAGCTCTTTCCACTGTTCGTTCCGCCCGCCAAACAGGTCGATCATCTCCGCGCCATGCTGCTCCATCTCCTGCTGTTGAACTTTATCGCGGACCAGGACCGTGCCCGCCGGAAACCCCGGCTCGCCCGACGCATGCTCGGGATGGAAATGCGTGGTCGTCAGATAGAGCTTGTTCCCGGGCGCGAGCTTCTTGGCCGCTCTCGCAATCGTCGCCCCATTCCGCGGACCAAGGCCGGTATCGACTACGAGCGTGGCGTTCGTCCCCACTACGATCCCGATATTGGGCCATCCCATAATCGCCCACACATGCTCGGATACCTTAACCGTCTCCTCACCCAGAATCGCCTGGTTCTGCGCCGAAGCCCCCACAGCCACAGCGACGCCTAACAGAATTGTCGTAATCGCTTTCATGTCCCCTCCTACTCTCGGCGTTGAGATACTCTATCACGTAGGCGTTTCCAGTCGGACCTATGCCGCTTCAGAACCGCGTCTCACCTTATGGCCACCTCTTCCGCACCCCCGCCCGCGGCACTATGATGGGCAATCGCGGCGGACCGATCCACAACGAGGACCGCGAGATCGTCCGCCCCTTTCTCAACCGCCGATGGATCACCTGCGTCCTCGAATTCCGCGGACGCTACCGCGCCGTCATGTCCCCGCACCGCTATACCGAGCTCTTCTTCCTCGATGAAGCCGTGTCTTTCGCCGCCGGCCACCGGCCCTGCGCGGAATGCCGCCGCGAGCGCTTCAATGCCTTCAAGCGATCCTGGAGCACCAATATCACCCTGCGCGCTGATGAAATCGACGCCGCGCTGCACCTCGCCCGCATCGACTCCCGCCGGCAGAAGATCACGTACCGCGCGCCCCTTGACACCCTGCCCAACGGCGCGTTCATCAACTTCGATGGCGGCGCCTGGCTCGTGTGGGACGATTCCATCCTGCTCTGGACTCCCGAGCGTTACTCCGGCTGCCGTCCCCGCCCTCGCGGCCTGACCGCGGCCGTGCTCACGCCGCGACCCGTTATCGGCTGTTTCCGCCGGGGATATACGCCCGCAATCCACGACTCCGCCCGCGCCTTCTGTCTGCCGGAGTTAACTCCAGAACGCGATTGCGCCATAAGTTATCGCTAACATTTGCAATGACCTGGCCCGGTACTCCCGCTGCCCGCATTAGGTATGGGCCCGTATCATACTGTCAATAACTGAAGACAACTTCCCCGCCCTCCCGATTCCCATTAGTATCGAAACATGTCAACTTTCAACCGTTTCTTCAAAGACGAAAGCGGCCAGGACCTGATCGAGTACACACTCCTGATGGCCTTCGTTGCACTTGCCTCCGCTGCGCTTTTCATCGGCGCCGGTAAGAGCATTCAAGGAATCTGGACCGCGACCAATAACCAGCTGTCTGCTGCCAACGCGTCGGCATCGTAGTTTAAACCAGAATCTCTTGAGTGCCGCGAACGCTACCACGCGTTCGTGAGCGCCATCCCACCGGCGCCGGTCCCAGACGCACAGTTCTGAGCCGGCGCTATTTTTTGTGCAATCGGCCGCACCCTTCGGCACGCGGCCTTTCCTCTCCTACCGTTTAGCCGCCTGCACCCGGATGTTCCGGAACTTCAATCCGCCAGTGTGGTCCCCCTGCAAATAGAACGGACCCGGATCTCCCTCGTTTGCATCCAGCGCGCCGCCGGTAATTCCCGGAATCTCTTTGTGGTCGATCGTGAGGACACCGTCGCGCACGATCGTTACGGTGCGTCCGACCAGCATCACGTCGTACGACTCCCATGTCCCCGGCTTGCGGGGCAGATCGGCGGCCGGTGTGAGAAACCCGTAAATGGAGCCGATGCGCCGCTCTGGTGGATTGTGGCTCAGCGGCTCGTATTCGAGCTGGACCTCGTACCGCCCCCGCAGGTAGACGCCGCTGTTGCCGTCATCGGGACAGTTGAATTCAATGTGCAGCTTGAAATCGTCGAACTTGCGCGTGCTTTTGATGTTCGACCCATGTGCTTCGTTGACCAGTTCGCCGTCGCGCGCCGTCCAGTGGCTCTGTGCCGGATCCGTCGGCTCCCAGCCGTTCAGGTCCTTTCCGTCGAACAGCGGCTCCGGATCGCTCCAGGCTTTCGGCTCGCTACGCTTCAGCTCCGGAGCGCGCACACCTGTGATCTGCATTTCGTTGGCGCCCCGCTTCTGAGTCCCGGTCAGCCTCTCGCCCGCCGCCGTCAGCTCCCACGTGAGGTTGCGATTGAGATTGAGCGTGAGGCGCGATCCCTCTTGCTTGTAATCTTTCACCGGGTAGACATTGCCTCCCGTGGGCTGATACCAGATGTCGAGCGCTCCGTCCTTCTCCGTAATCCCCAGCCAACTGGCTTGATTCCGGGCGAGATTGAAATCCCACCGCCCTACAAAGGAATTCGGCTTTTGCGAGAGCGCGGGAATCAGGCAGACAAGGCCCGCAAGCATAACCAACGCGACACGGTGTCTCATATGACCTCCAGTTTGTCACGGATACACCGGCCGCGGGCGTATATAGTGAAATCAGTGGCCCGATACGCCGCTATTGACATCGGCAGTAATTCGATCCGTATGGAAGCCGCGGAGGTCGTTCCGGGCCAGCCGACGCGCGTGCTCGCCTCCGACCGCGAAGTTACCCGCCTGGGCGAGAGCGTGTTTCGAATCGGCGCGGCGAGCGAGGACGCAATGCGGGCGACCTGCGACGTTCTGGCCCGAATGGCGGCGCTCTACCGCAAGCTCGACGTGGTAGGCGTGCGAGCCGTGGCGACGAGTGCTGTCCGCGACACCCGCAACCAGCGCGAGTTTCTGGAACGTGCTTCGGAGGCCGTGGGCACGCACGTCGAGATCATCTCCGGCCGCGAGGAGGCGCGCCTCGTCCACCTCGGCGTAGAGAGCGTCTGGCCGCAGAATGGCAAGCGCGTAATCATTCTCGACATCGGAGGCGGCAGCGCTGAGATCATCTCGGCCGAGGAGGGCCGGCTGATCGAGGCCTACTCCAGGCCGCTGGGTGCTGTCAGACTACGCGAGATTTTCCTGCAGGCCGACCCTTCCACGCCGCGCCAGCTCCATCAAATGCAGGAATTCATCCAGGATAAGCTGTCCGCTGTAGTGCGGCGCTTGAGCAAAAGCTCCTGGGACCGTGCGATCGCAACTTCCGCGACTGCAGCCGCGGTGGCCAGCGCGGTGGCGCGCGTTCCGCGTTCGCAGCGCGACGAAATCGACCGGCGCCGCGTCTCCTCTGCGCAGGTGCGCGAACTTTATTGGAAGCTGGCAGAACGCAGCCTCGCGGGGCGGCGCAAGATTACCGGCATCGGTCCGCGGCGCGCCGAGATCATCGTGCCCGGCGTCGCCGTCCTCATGAATTTTCTACAGGAGTTCCACCTGTTGGGTGTCTATTACTCGCGCGCCGGAGTGCGCGACGGCATCATCGCCGATCTGGCTGCGCGCAACGTAGGAGCCGAGCTGTCGCGCCTCAGCCGCGAGCAGCGCCGTGAAGTCGAAGATATGGGGCGGCGGTTCGGCGTCCCGCTTGAGCACGCCCGCAACGTCGCTCATATCGCCAGCCTGTTGTACTCGGCTCTGCAGCCGCTCCATGAGCTGCCTGCGGCCAATGGCAAGCTCCTGGAAGCGGCCGCCTACCTGATTGATGTCGGTCATTACGTCAGCAACACCGGCCACCACAAGCACTCGTATTACGTCGTGTCGAACTCGGATATGCCCGGCTTCAATGAGCGCGAGCGCCTGCTGGTGGCGGCGCTGTGCCGCTACCATCGCAAGTCGATGCCCTCCGCGATGCACCATGCATACCAGGCCCTGACCGCCGACGAGAAGCGCGTGCTCCTGCTGCTCATTCCGCTGCTGCGCCTGGCCGACAACATGGTGCGCGATCCGCGGGATCGCATCCACAGTCTCGAATCGCGCGTGCAAAACGGTACCGTCAACGTGGTGGTGCGTTCCAATAGCGATATAGACCTGGAACAGTGGGGCGCCGAGCGAGCCGGTGAAACGTTCAAGCAGATTTACGGGAGAAACATTTCGGTAATAAGGGCGCGAGAGTGATATGCGGCAATATGCACGGCGGCAGACGGCCGCTTTACTTTCAAAGCTGGGGCGCGAGATTGCCCGGGCGGCGGGCGACGCCTCGCCCGATGCGATCCACGACGTGCGGGTTGCCATACGCCGGTTAAGCCGGTGCCTGCGAGTGTTCGCTCAGTTCTATCCGCGGCAGTCGTGGAAGAAGGCTCGCGCAGAGCTTTCCGAGCTGCTGCATGCGGCCGGCGCAGTGCGCGACCGCGATATCGCTCTCGAGCTGTTGGCGAAAGCCGCAATTCCGCGGCGGTCGCCGATATACGCGAAGCTGCACGCGGAGCGCGCCAAGGCACGCGAGGAGTTCGTGGCCGAGGTACGCGGATGGGATGAGCGCAAAGCGGTCGAACTGTGGCGAACGAGGCTGGATGTATGAAGGTGAATTGGAACGAACGCGTGAGCGCCCGCGAGAATGCCCACCGCGAGCTTCCGTCGCTGATTTCCTCCTTCTACACCAAATTCCATGAGGAGTTGGCGAAAGATCAGCCTCCGGCTAAGCTGCACACGCTGCGGCTGGCAACCAAAAAGCTGCGCTACACACTCGAACTCTTCCGTGGCTGCTGCGGCGACGAGTTCGAAGAAGCTTTGGAGAAATTACGCAACATCCAGCAGGTGCTTGGCGATCTCAACGATTGCGTCGCCGCCTGGACGCTGCTTTCGAAGAAGCTGCCGCGGGGCAGCGAGCGCGACCGAATGAAGAAATACCTGGACCGGCGCATCAAGAAGCTCGTGAAGCAACTGGCAGCGGCGTAAGGTTCCATACAGCCGCCGTTTTGGCAGATCCGTTGCTCATCTCACGATATGGCGCGAGCGCTGCACGAGCGGGTTCACTGCGTAACGGATTGGTCCAGGAGCATCCCGGACGAAGAATGGCGCATTTATGCGGAGGTGCTCGATCACACCGCCGATCGCGGTATCCCCTTTGCGCTTGGGGGCGCCTTCGCCGTCGCCGCGCTCACCGGCTACTGGCGCGATACAAAGGATCTCGACATCTACGTTCTGCCGCAGCATCGGCAGGCTGCGATTGACGTTCTGACCGATCTGCGTTTCGTCGACTATTTCGAGGCGAAGCCATATGACCGCTGGTGGATTTACCGCGGGCTACATGGCGAGACGATTGTCGATGTGATCTGGGCGATGGCCAACCACCGGGCGCAGATCGACGAGCTGTGGATGTCGGGTCCGGAAATCGAGATCCGCAGCCGGAGAGTAAAGATTCTGCCCGCCGAGGCGCTGCTATGGGACAAGCTTTACATCATGCAGCGCGAGCGCTGCGACTGGCCCGACCTGTTGAACATCTTGTATTGGACCGCGCGCTATGTAGACTGGGAGTATTTATTGGACCGTTTGGGCGACGATCGTCCGCTTATAGCGGCGGCTTTGACCGTGTTCCGGTGGTTGTCGCCTGGCTGCGCAGCGGAACTACCCGCGTGGATCTGGGACTGCCTCGGAATTGTTGCGCAACCAGTCCAGGCCGATGCGCCGAAGCTGATCCGGCCCCGCACGGAGCTGCTCGACCGCCGGCCATGGTATGGGCCCGATCGCGCCAACCTGACACGCAAGGCGGCCTGATCAAAAAAAGAGGAAGCGAGAGAAATGCTCATCGGAACGATGAACCATCCGGCTCATGACATCCTCGAAGAGATCGAGTGGATGGCCGCGATGCGCCTCCAGTTTCTCGATCTGACGCTGGAGCCGCCCGCCGCGGCATCCTGGCGCGTGAACCCGCATGACATTCGCGCGGCCCTGGAACGCCACGGTATGCAAGTGGTGGGGCACACCGCGTTTTACCTGCCTATGGGGAGCGCGTTCGAAGAGGTGCGCTGCGGCGTCGTGCACGAGTTGCGGCGCTGCCTCGAGGTGTTCAGTATGGTGGGCGCGCGCTGGATGAATCTGCATCCCGACCGCTACACGCCCATGCACGATCGATGCTTCTACATCGAGCAGAATCTCCGCACGTTTCGCGAGATCTTGCCCGACGCGCGCCGCCTGGGCGTTGGTTTGATGATTGAGAATCTGCCCGGCGACTACAACTCCGCACCCCAATTGGGTGAACTCCTCGACCCCCTTCCGGAGTTAGGGCTGCACCTCGACATTGGACACGCCAACCTCGAGGTGCCGCACAATACGACGGAGAGCATTCTGACTGCTTACGGGACGCGGCTGAAGCACGTCCACCTGCACGACAATAAGGGTGGACACGCCGACCTCCATCTGCCGCTAGGCGCGGGCAATCTCGACGTGGCCGCCGGGATTCGTGCGCTGAAGCGCTGTGGATACGACGGGACCATCACGCTCGAAGTCTTTACGCCCGACCGGCAGTATCTGGCGTACAGCAGAGATGTATTGCGCCGCCTCTGGGATGAGGGTAACGCCGGCGGTCCTGCCGCCGGCGAGGCTGCCTAACTACGCGACCCTTTTCCCCTCAGTGTCCTGCGCGCGCGACCATTCGTCCCAGCTCTCTTCCGCCTGCTCGCGCGTGTAGCCGTAGCGCTCCTGCAGCTTGCCCAGGAATTGATCGCGCTTGCCGGCAACCTGCTTCCAGTCGCTGTCGGTCAGCTTGCCCCACTTCTCCTTCATCTTGCCGGTCATCTGTTTCCAATTGCCTTCTACTTGGTCCCAGTTCATTCCGATACCTCCGTTCGTTTTCATGCAGCCGTCGCACCATTGGGATCATTTGAACGAATATTTGGAAAGCGCCTTGCTACAACACCGCGCAGTGGAGTGGCGGATCGTCATAACCCTGATGGCGGCGAGTGTCTCTGCGCCCAATCAGCAGTCGCAGAGCGCCAATCGACTCGCGCCGCAGACGCGCGCCGGCGAGATCGAGATCGCGCGCGAGCAGAAAGCTGCGGCCGTTCATCCTGAAACGCAGTTACACGCGGAACAGGTTCTTCAGAAGATCGAAGACGAAAAAATCATGGAGCGGATTTTCGGCGGAGTTGGCGGCTGGCGTCTTAAGCTCGGCGGCATGATCGTGCGCTCGGGCTTCGCCGCCGGTCCCGAATATTTCCGGCGCTTCGCCGACGATCAGGTGGTTTTCCGTGCCTCCATCCGCGCATCCACGCGCCATTACTATCTGGTGGAGACCGGCCTAGACCTGCCGCACCTCGCCCAGGACCATGCGTTCGCCAACTTCTACGCCGTCCACTTCAACTACCCCAGCGTCGAATACTATGGCCCTGGTCCGAACTCGCAAAAGACCGGACGCAGCGATTACCTGCTGGAGCAGACGTCTTTTCAGACCCGGCTCGGCATCGAACCGATTCATCGCCTGCGTCTCGGCGCGAACGGTGCCTTCTTGCTGGTCAATGTCGGACCCGGCCGCGACACCGAGTATTCGTCGACCGAGAGGCTCTACAGCGAGGCAGCCACTCCAGGCGTTCTCTACCAGAGCAATTTTGTCCAGGGCGGCGGATTCGCGGTGCTCGACCTCCGCGACAAGCCTCTGCTCCCGCACCGCGGCGAATTCTACGCCGCGCAATTCACCGCGAACCGCGCACTGGATGGCCCATATTCGTTCCGCCGCCTCGACCTGGAAGCACAGCAGTACATCCCGTTTTTCAATGAGCGCCGCACCTTCGCGCTTCGCGGCAGAATCCAGGCGACCGATCCGCTCTCCGGCAATCGCGTGCCGTTCTACATGCAGCCCACTCTCGGCGGCGATAGCGATCTGCGCGGCTTCCGCCCGTTCCGGTTCTACGACAACGCGTCGGCACTGTTTCAGGCCGAATACCGTTGGCAGATCTTCTACGGGATGGAAATGGCTGTCTTCGCCGATGCCGGGCGCGTCTTCGACCGGTGGCAGGATATCAACTTCCGCCAGCTCCGAAAGGACTACGGCCTTGGGTGGCGGTTCAACATGAGCGAAGCGGTGTTTATGCGCATAGATGCCGGTTTCAGCAACGAAGGATTCGGGGTATGGCTCAAATTCGGCAACGTTTTTTAGGCGCTCGCCAAGCCGCAAAGCCGCCAAGAGTCTTATATTCTTTGCGACTTTGCGTCTTGGCGAGCGCCTTAGGTTCTTGTATTTTCCCCGTGTTCGCACAGCGCTTCTACCCGGACGATCCCCTGATGCGCGAGCCCCCGCCGCTTCCCGTGCCGCACGCCCACGCCCGCGAGATTAACGACTACTTCGATTTCTTCGTCAACACCTTCGAAGTCTACGACCGCGATCAGATCCGCCATCACCACCCCGCGCCCTCCGATGCGGTAAATTCGCTCGGCGAAGTTCCGGATAGCGCCTGGTTCACCAACCGCATAGGCTCAGGCCCGATGTCCACCGATGAGTTGGTGCGCGGCCCCGACGCCGGTCACGACCCGGCCGCCGGCCAATGGACTGTGATCTCCGCCAAGAATCAGGGCATCACACCCGGACTCGTGATTCGAGACTCGGCTGGAAGAAAATACTTCCTGAAGTTCGATCCCAAGTCGAACCCCGAGATGGCCACTGCCGCCGACGTCATCGGCGCGAAGTTCTACTACGCGCTGGGCTATAACGTACCCGAGAACTACATCGTCCACTTCCGCCGCGAGCGGCTCGCGCTCGATTCGAAATCCACATTCAAAGATTCCGCCGGACGCAAGCGCGCCATGGCGCCGCGCGATCTGGATAAAATTCTCGACAAGGTGCCGCACAATCGCGAAGGCGAGTATCGCGGCATGGCCAGCCTCACCGTCCCGGGCGAGCTGATCGGCCCCTTCCGCTACACCGGGACGCGCAGCGACGACCCTAACGACATCGTCGATCATGAGCGGCGCCGCGACCTCCGCGGGCTCTACGTCTTTTGCGCCTGGCTGAACCACACCGACGCCAAATCCATCAATAGCCTCGACTCGCTGGTGGACGAAAATGGCCTGCGGTACGTCAAGCACTACCTCATCGACTTCGGCGACCTGATGGGCAGCGACAGCGACGAGCCCAAGGACCCTTACCGCGGGCATGAGTTCGTTTACCAGACCGGCCCAGCGGTTACGCAGCTTCTCACGTTCGGATTTTACGCGCCCGCATGGATGCATGCCGACTACCCGCACATTCCAGCGATCGGCAACTTCGACTATGAGACCTTCGATCCCGAGCGGTGGCGCAGCAACTATCAGAACCCCGCCTTCCAATTGCGCACACCCGGCGACACCTACTGGGCCGCGAAGAAGGTGATGGCATTCACCGACGATGACATCCGGGCCATCGTCGCCACCGGCCAATATAGCGATCCACGCGCCTCCCAGTGGGCTACGCGCTGCCTCATCGAGCGGCGGAATCGCATCGGCCGCGCGTTCTTCCGTGACATCCTGCCGCTCGATCATTTCGCCGTCCGCGATGGCAAACTGGTGTTTGATGATTTGGCTGTGAAATACGGCTTCGAAGGAGCGCGCACATACACTGTTCAGTGGTCTGTCTTAGACAACTTCAACTCGCGCAAGACGACGATCCCCGGCGCTACGACGTTCCTCGTCCCGCACTCCACCGAGCCGTATCTCGCCGCCGATATCCAGGCCTCCGACCCGCGCAAGACCGTGGTCGTTTATCTTCGCGGCACCCAGGTTGTCGGCGTGGACCGCACCTGGTAAGCGCCGCGCTCGCTGCGGTGCTGGTCGCGGCGCCGCTCGCCGCCCAAACCGTCTATACCTACATTGGGCAGGTATCCTCCGATGCCGTCCTCATCGCCTGGGGCACAGCGACCGGAGTTAATCGCGAAAACACCATCGGCCGCGACTCCGCGTCGCTCGGTCACGCGCGCGTCCAGATCGCAGGCCGCACCGTGGAAACCGACCGCAACTGGGCGGACATCCGCAATCTCGATCCCGACACTCCGTATCCCTACCAGGTTGAGATCGGCGGCAAGACCGTTGGGCAAGGAACCGTGCGCACATGGCCGCGCCGCGCCACACGCCTGGCTTTTTTTGTCATCGGCGACTACGGCAGCGGCGGCGCCCAACAACGGCAGATCGCCGATGCTATGCGTCGGGAATTCGTGAGACGCCGCGCCGCCGGCGACTTCGTCCGCTTTGTCCTCACCGTCGGCGACAACATCTACGCCGACGTGAACCTCGGGTATCTGATCGCGGGCTCCGGCAATCAGGACCGTCACTGGGCAGGCAAATTCTTCGAGCCTTACCGCGAGCTGCTGCGTGAAATTCCGTTTCTTCCGACGCTCGGAAACCACGACGGCAACGCCTCGGAGAATCGCGACGATCTGACCGTCTACCTCGACAACTTCTTCTTCCCCGATAACCGCCCGGCGCGCTGGTATACGTTCCCCTACGCGAACGTGGCGCAGTTCATCGCGCTCGACAGCACCGATAACACCACCGCGGGTCATCCTGCGCCCGCATTCGCGCCCGGCGGCGACCAATCCAAGTGGCTTGCCCGCGTGCTCTCCGAATCGCACGTCCCGTGGAAGATTCCGTATTTTCACCATCCTCCCTTCAACGCCGGTCCCGGCCACGGCGCCTCACTGGGTGTGCTCAGCCACTGGGTCGCCCTGTTTCGAAGCAACGGCGTACGCGCCGTGTTCAGTGGCCACGAGCACAATTTTCAGTTCACCGAAGACAGCGACGCCACGGGCCACATCCGCTATTTCGTCACGGGCTCCGGTGGCCAGCTCCGCCCGGGCGACGTTCGACCCAATATGCCGCGCGCCCATATCGAAGGCTGGTCTCCCCAGTATGAGTTTGCGGTGGTCGAAATCGAAGGCTCGACCATGCACGTGACCCCACTCGCAAACATTCCCGTCGTAGTCCGCGACGCGACTGGCAAACAGATCCAGATGCCAGTCGCGATCAAATTGCCTTGATTCAGAACCGACCCACAAACCCAACGCCCGTCCGACACTCCTTTGCTCCCTCCTGCTCCTTTGCTCCTTTGCTCCTGTATTCTAGTTCTCTATGCTCGTTCCCCTCACCCCCCTGCGGTTCCTCTACCGTGCGGTCGACCTCTACCCCAACAAGCTCGGCATCGTTTCCGGCGACTGCCGCTTCACCTACGCCCAATTCGGCGAGCGTTGCGAGCGCCTCGCCGCGGGTCTTCAGGCTGCCGGCGTCCGCCCGGCCGATCGGGTCGCGTACCTCAGCTTCAATACGCACCAGCTTCTGGAAGGCTACTTCGGGGTGCCGCTCGCAGGCGCCATCGTAATGCCGCTCAACGTGCGCCTCACTCCCTCCGAACTCGCCGCCATACTCCAGCACGCCGCACCGCGCATCCTGATCTACGAGCCTGATTTCGCGCCTCTGATCGAGCACCTTCGTCCCGCATGCCCGGCCGTCGAGCGCTGGATCGCCACCGGTGCCGAGTACGAGGCGCTGCTCACGTCCGGCCGCGCGGCGCGCCCCGACCCCTTCGCGCAGGAAGAGAACGCCATCTGCGAGCTCTTCTACACCAGCGGTTCCACCGGCACGCCCAAAGGCGTGATGCTCTCGCACCGGACCCTCTATCTGCACGCACTATCGGTTGGCAACCTCCTGTTCCACGACGACCGCGCCGTCACCCTGCATACCATCCCGCTGTTTCACGCGAACGGCTGGGGACAGCCGCAGGCCGCCACCATGATGGGGTTGAAACAGGTGATGGTACGCCGCTTCGACCCTCCCACGGTCTTTCGCCTGATCCAGGAGGAGAAAGCCATGTTTATGGCACTGGTGCCAATCATGGCCAACGCGCTCGTGAACTCGCCTGAGGCGGCCAACTACGATCTCTCCAGCATGCGCGAAGTAAACCTGGGCGGCGCGGCGTCTTCGCCCGAGCTGGTAGCGCGTCTCGAGCAGGTGTTTCACTGCAAGGTCATCGCCGGCTATGGCCTCACCGAAACCAGTCCGGTAGTCACATGGTCGCGCGACAAGTGCACAGTCTCGATGGATTCAGACACCGAACGCTGGCGCCGCCGCTCGATGACAGGTTGGCCAGTGCTCGGCTGCGAGGTGCGTGTCGTCGACCTGCACATGAACAACGTCCCGCGCGATATGCAGAGCATCGGCGAAATCGTCGTCCGCGGCGATATGGTGATGGACGGCTACTACCAGGAATCCGCCGCAACGGACGCCGTGATGACGAATGGCTGGCTGCACACGGGCGACATGGCTGTGTGGGACGAGGAAAGCTACGTCCTGATCGTCGATCGCAAGAAGGACATTATCATCAGCGGCGGCGAGAATGTCTCTTCCATCGAAGTGGAGCGCGCCATCGCCTCCCATCCGGCAGTGCTGGAGTGCGCCGTGGTCGCCGCGCCCGACTCGCAATGGGGCGAAGTGCCGGCCGCTTTCATCGTGTGCAAGCCCGGCACATCTTTAACCGAACAAGAGCTCAACGAATTCCTCCAGCCGCAACTCGCCCGCTTCAAAATGCCGCGCCGCTGGCACATCACATCCGACCCGCTACCGAAAACCGGCACCGGCAAAATCGTCAAACGCCAGCTCCGTGAACCCCTCTGGTCCGGCAAAGAAAAACGAGTGCAAGGGTAACGCCGGCGGTCTTGCCGCCGGCGTGCAACCGAAGCGAGCCAGCGCCGAAAGGCGCGAATGTTTTAGCTGATAGCTGATAGCTGATAGCTGATAGCTAGCTATGCCCTTCCGCCCCGCCCGTCGGCATCATCGCCGTCTCGCCGCCGTACTCCTTCGCGGCCTCATCGTTCCGTCCCATCACCCGCAGCGCCGCCGAGGTCACGTGTTCCACCGTGAACCCGAAGTGCTGCAGTACCTCGGAGCCAGGCGCTGACGCACCGTAGCGATCTATACCGATAATGATGCCTTCGTCGCCGGCCCACTTGCTCCAGCCAAATGTTGCGCCCGCTTCCACCGTGACGCGTTTTCGGATGCTCTTCGGCAGCACCCTTTCGCGATAGGCCGCGTCCTGCCGCTCGAACAGCTCCCAACTCGGCAGACTTACGACGCG
>Ga0126381_100000953_pt1 | contig 31535 bp, 26 predicted proteins | sample PanSoiMetPlot_28_FD_96465 | JGI IMG/M metagenome (GOLD analysis project Ga0126381, IMG submission 96465) | Tropical forest soil microbial communities from Panama - MetaG Plot_28 | ecosystem: Environmental > Terrestrial > Soil > Tropical forest > Bulk soil | place: Panama | collected 2016-02-17 | reverse complement strand
TGTCTTCTGTCTTCTGACTTCTGTCTTCCTCTAGCCTATCTCAGCGCCAGTATCCGTGGTAGTAGCGCCAGCGATTTCCTTCATGGCGCCACTCGGGGCGAACCCAGACGACTCCGTGCCGCGGCGGGCGCACCCAGCGGCCTTGCACCCAAACCCAGCGGCCACCGCTCAGGTTCCAGAATCCCTCCGTCCAAACATAACCCGGGCCCGGCGCCACGCCCACCACGCCATAGCGCGGCGGCGGAGGGCCGTAGGCCATCACGTAGCCGCCTCCGGCGCAGGCCGCCATTACGGCGCTCATCCCCATCAGCGCGGCTCCCAAAATTTTCTTGCGCATATTCCGCACCTCCACTCTGATGGACCTTCGCCCGAGGTTTGTGCGTTGCGCAATGAATCCAAATTAATATGAGGACCCATTAATCTGAGGAGCAAAATGTTCCAGCTCGCGGCGAATGATGCGCGCGAGCCCGCTCGGGTTGAATGGCTTCTGCAGGAAGGCGCAGCGCCGCGGCATGGCGTCCGGGCTCAGGTCGCCTGACATCAGCACGACGCTCAGCTCCGGTCTGTGCCGCCGCAACTCGCAGGCAAGTTGAGCACCGCTCATTCCCGGCATATGGACGTCGCTCAGCAGCAACTGAATGTCCGGCTGCTCGCCGAACAGGCGCATCGCTTCGTCGGGCAAATGCGCTTCCAGCACGCGATAGCCCCAGCTTTCCAGAAGAATGCGCGTCACCTGCGCCGTGGCCAACTGATCTTCCACCACCAGGATGGTCGCACCACCCGCCCGCCCGCTGAGCTTCAGCATCATGGACGCGATTTCTGCATACACAGGGCTGTTGCGATCGGGCTGAAACCAGGATTGGCCCCGCTCGTGTTTTCCGCGGACCAGCCCGCAATCCAGCAGCCTGGAAAGGTATGGGCGCGTACCTTTCGCGCTCAACCCAACACGGCCCGACAGTTCGGCGAGAGACAGCCAGCGGTCCGGTTCGGCGAATAAAGCGCCTAAAATGAACCGGCGTGCTCCCGGAAAGAGAACTGTCAACGTCTTCCATCCTGTCATCGTTCGTCACCGGTAACGTTCTCAACCGCTCACCCACTTCTCTGCAATCTTCGCGCCACATATCGGATCTTTGTTGGAGTAAACTCCCGCCGACCGCTGCCTCTCGCAATTCGTTACAAAATTCAAGATAATCGGTGGAGCGTGACTCGAATCGTCAAACGGGTCGGAATTGCGATTGTGCTCTCGCTCGGAGCCTCGGCTGCGGGTTGGGCGCAAGAGCATATCGGTAGCCTGGCGGGGGCTGTCGTGGACGCCAGCGGGGCCGGTGTCAGCGGCGCCCGCATCGTCCTAACCGCGGCCGCGGCGGGCGAGGCGCGCGAGACTGCGAGCGACTCCGAGGGCAAATTCATGCTGCAGGGCCTGCTCGCGGCAGATTACGAGATTACCGTCACCAAGAGCGGTTTCCGCCCGCTCGTAGACCACGGCGTGCGTGTGGATCCGAACCGTCTCGCCCACATTTCCCTCCGCCTGGAAGTCGGGCCCGCGTCGGAAACGCTCGAGGTGAACGGCAAGCCATCAGATCTCGACGTGCAGGACGGCGCCATTGAAGACGTTCTCAACCTGATGGAGCTGGCAGAATTCATCCAGGACACCCGCACGATTACCGACGTCGGTTACTTCGGGCCGGGCGTGGCGCGGCGCGCTGCCGGTGGCCTGGGATCGGGATTCGTGGTGGGAGGTGCACGGGCCGACAGCACCAATTTCCTGCTCGACGGATTCAGCGATCACGATCCGCGGACAGGCAGCACCGAAGTGATGCCGAATTGGGACGCCGTCGAGGAGTTCCGCGTACAGGCCACGGGTGAAGCCGCCGAATACGGACGCATGGCCGGCGGCGTCATGACCGTAGTGCTGCGCAACGGTACGAATCAACTGCACGGATCGCTGTTCGAATTCGGCCGCACGAGCGCACTCGGGGCGCGCAACTTCTTCGATGTTCATAAGTCCGAGCTGCTGCGCAACCAGGCCGGGGTTACTCTGACCGGTCCCGTCACGCTGCCGCATATCTATCACGGGAAGGACCGCACCTTCTTCCTGGTGAGCTGGGAGGGGGTGTGGCAGTCGCAGGGAACCTATGACTATTCCAACGTGCCCACCGCCGCCGAGCACGCCGGCGATTTTTCCGCGAGCTTCAATACACCCGGTCAGGCCTTGGTAATCACCGACCCACTCACCGGCAAGCCATTTCCGCAGAACCGCATTCCCCAAAGCCGCTTCGATGCCATGGCGCAAAACCTGGCGCCCTTCTATCCTCTTCCGAATCGCGCCGACCCGCTCACCAACTACCAGACCTATCAGGTAACCCAGTCGCGCTATCAAAGCGCGGTAGCGCGCATGGATGAACACATCACAGACAAGAACACCCTTTCCGCGCGCTACCTGACGCGGCTGAACGGCGGCACCAGTCCATTCAGCGGCAGCGACCTGGGCACTTTCGGCAGCCGGAACTCCAACCGGCCCACGCTCACCGGCCTCTCCGATACCCATGTCTTCGGGCCGTCCGTGGTGAATGAGCTTCGCGCAGGCTTGACCCGTTACGCCGAACATGACACTAGCGCCTTCGGCGGCCAGGATATCAACAGCGTGCTGGGATTGCCTGGCACCGTTCCCTCCGGCCTCACCGGCTTTCCACGGTTCACCATTCTGAACCTGGCCAGCCTGGGCGACTCTTCGAGCCTGCCGCTGAACGTTACCATCAACACCTACGACATCGGCGAATCGCTGAGCTGGACGCGCGGGCGGCACCTCCTGAAATTCGGTGTGGACGCGCTGCGCACGCAGTTCTTCCAACAACTCGACAGCAATGCCCGCGGCTCATTCAATTTCCTGGGCCGCTGGACGTCCTACCCGTGGGCCGACTTCCTCCTGGGCCTGCCCGACAGCACCTCGCGCCAGTCCACCTCGCTGACGACTTACCTTTTCTCCACCGATGTCGGTCTGTTCGCGCAGGACGAATTCCTCTTCTCACCGCGCCTCACGTTGAGCTATGGAGTGCGGTACGAAGCCATGACGCCGCCCGCGGAAAAGTACGGCCGCATGTCAAGCTTCGTGCCTGCCTTGGGCCAGGTGGTGATCGCCAACCCCTCTACCATTCCCAACCTCCCGGCTATGCTCGCAGCAGCGGGCCTCACGGGCCGAGTCACCACGGCCGCCGCAGCCGGCCTGCCGCGTTCGCTGGTCTATCCCAACAGACTCGACTTCGCACCTCGTGTCGGGTTTGCCTTCCGGCCCACGGGCAGCGACCGTACGATTGTGCGGGGCGGATACGGAGTCTACTTCGCGAATTCCCTGCTCGATCCCATTCGCAACGACCTTACCAATATTTACCCCTTCACGGTTTCTCAAACCTTCAACCGGGTGTCCAGCCAGCCGGCCGCGCTCACCTTGCAAAATCCCTTCCCCGCCGCTCTCGCCACGCTACCCGGCGTCACCAACGCCAACGGCTTCGAAACTCATCCCGGCGCCCAGTACGTGCAGAGCTTCACTCTCTCCCTCGACCGCCAGCTCAGCTCCAATACGACGATCGAACTCGACTACATCGGCTCCACCGGCACGCACCTGGGCCAACGCTACGACATCAACCAGCCCTTCCGCGCCGCGTATTACAACGGCAGTTTCCCGCGCCCGTACGCGGGCTTCGGAACCATCAACTACTACGGTTTCGGCGCCAATTCGGTGTATAACGGCGCAACTCTTCTGTTTCGTCGCCGCTGGCACCACGGCATTTTTTACGGTGTAACCTATACCTACGCCAAGTCGATTGACGATGCTTCGCAGGTCTCAGGCAGTTCATCGGGCGGCTACCCGGGCGTGCAGAACTCGCGCGATCTCGCCGCCGAACGCGGCCGCTCCGATTGGGATACCGGGCACACATTTACCGCCTACGGGGCGTACACTCCACAGTGGCACAGCCGCCTGCTCCGCAACTGGACCATATCTACCAGCGCGCTGATGTATACGGGCCCGCCGTTCACACCACGGCTCGGCAACGCCAACCTGACTCTGGGCGAAGCCACAAGGCCGAACCGCATCGCCAGCGGCAAGCTGGCCAACCCCACCCCCAACGACTGGTTCAATCTATCGGCATTCCCTCTCGTGCCCCTCGGCGTCTTCCAATTCGGCAATTCCGGACGCAACATCCTCGACGCCCCGGGCAGCGTGACCATCAATGCAGCCCTGGCGCGCGGTTTCCAGCTTTCTGAACGGACGCGCGTCCAGTTTCGCTGCGAGGCCCTTAACGTTCCCAACCACGCCAATCTCGGGATTCCCGTGGACACCGTGGACTCCAAGAATGCGGGTCAGATTCTGAGCGCGGACCCGGGAAGAAGTATTCAGTTTGGCGTGAGACTGTCGTTTTGATACGGAGGTCAATCATGCGACATAGAACGTCGCGCGCGGGCATTCGCCCCGCGCTCCTGCTTCTCCCCATTGCTCTCGCCGCCGCCCAGAGCGGCCCGACCGCCAGGATTCCCGAAGTGCCTTTCGTTCCCACGACCGACGAAGGCGTCAAGGCCATGCTCCGAATGGCGGATGTGAAGAGCACCGATGTGGTCTACGACCTCGGCTGCGGCGATGGGCGCATTGTCATAGCCGCTGCCAAAAACTACGGCGCCCACGCGGTCGGGATCGATATCGACCCCAAGCGTATCCAGGAGGCCAAGGCGAACGCGAAGCAGGCCGGCGTCGAAAACCTCGTCCGCTTCGAAGAGAACGACCTCTTCCAGGCCGACATTCACGATGCCAGCGTGGTGACGCTATTCCTGCTGTCGAGCGTGAATCAGCGCCTGCGCCCCAAGCTGCTTCAGGATTTGAAACCGGGTACGCGCGTCGTCTCCAATACGTTCAGCATGGGCGATTGGAAGCCGGACAAGGAGCAGACCATCGATTACACCGACAGCAGCCCCTCCTTCAGCCGCAGGTTTTTTTTGTGGGTGATTCCGGAGCGGAAGTGAAGTGTGCAGGCTTTTCACCGCGGAGACGGAGGGAGCGGAGAAGAAACACGCGGAACAACGTTGTTTGTTTGTCTCCGCTCCTTCCTCCCCTTCTCTCCGTGTCGTAGCGGTGTGATACACAGGTAACGGAGATCTCATGTCCTGGAAAAAAACACACTTTGCTCTCGCACTGCTGGCCGCCGCAGTGCCGGTGCTTTCTGCCCAGCAGGCCGCCGACGGCCCGGGACGCGGACGCCAGAGCGGCATGAAGCCGAAGGACACAGAAGTTTGGGAGCCCGAGCCCAAGGTAGTGACGCCCGGCGCCGCCGATTCCGCCCCGCCTTCCGATTCCATCGTGCTGTTCGACGGAAAGAATCTCGATCAATGGGTGCTGACGCGCGACAAGTCGCCGGCCAACTGGATCATCAAGGATGGCGTGATGACCGTCAAGAAGGGCTTTGGCGCCAGCAATATCGAAACCAAGCGGACCTTCCGCAATTTCCAGCTTCACATCGAATGGCGCATTCCCGAGAACGTGACCGGCACCGACCAGGGGCGCGGCAATAGCGGTGTTTTTCTGGCGTCGACCGGCGGGGGCGACTCCGGGTACGAATTGCAGATTCTCGATTCGTACAAGAACAAGACATACGCCAACGGTCAGGCCGGGAGCATCTATAAGCAGGGGATTCCGCTGGTCAACCCCGCCCGCAAACCTGGCGAATGGCAAACCTATGAGGTGGTGTGGATGGCGCCGGTTTTCAACGCGGATGGAAGCGTGCAGACGCCGGCCTACGCCACGGTCTTTTTCAATGGCGTGCTGGTGCAAAACCATTTCGAGTTGAAGGGCGAGACCTTATACATCGGCAAGCCGTTCTATAAGAACTACGACCGCGCTCCCATCAAACTGCAGGCCCACCCGGATCCCAGCGAGCCCGTCAGCTTCCGCAATATCTGGGTGCGAGAACTCGAGTAGGCCCCCGCTCGCTCACGGTCGAACAGCAAGCGGCGGCTCGGTTATGGGTGCGCACGTTCGTATCGGAGCGGCGAGCGCGAGCGAGCGGGGACCTCAATCATTCCGAGGCTTTCCCCGCTAACACGTCGACGCCCGCGGTTCGAAACGCCTGAAACATCTCGTCCGGCAAGTGATGCCGCGACTGAAGGTAAGCCGGGTCGTTGTACGAAATCCACACCTTGCCTTCGGCATCTTCGGCCACCAGAAGCTTCAATGGCAGATCGATGGCTATAGTGGGCGCAGCGATCATCCACGGGGTTCCGGCCTTCGGATTCCCGAAAATCAGGAGCTTGGTCGGCCGCATTTGGAAGCCTGCTTTCGCCGCCTCGCCGCTGTGATCCACCAGCGCAAACAGCTTGACGCCCTTTGCCGCCAGGATCGTCTCCAGCTTCCCCACTGTCTCATCCACCGAGTGCCGGCTCGGTATGTTGACAATTCCGCTGCCTGGATTCGATGTCATCGATATCTCCTCGCTTTGCTCAGGATGTCTCGGTGCCGGGTCGCGCACGGAAATCAGGTAAACGGCCATTGCAAGTCCTAACGCCGCCAGAATGAGCGCGACCGTAAGGGCCAATCGGGACGCGCGATGCACCAAAGGGCCGCCGCGCCTCAACTCGCGGACCAGCTGAACATGGCTCCACGCACACAGCACGTTCACCACGACGCCAAGCACGATGAGCCCGGTGCCGAACCAGAACGACGCACCATACACGTAAGCGCGGGTGTCCGATCGCGCGGCCTGCATGGCCTGCAGGATCAGGCCGAAACGGGCCACGATAAAACCAAAACCCATCAGCGCCAGGCCCGTGCGGATCCATGCAAGGAACGTCCGCTCTGCTGCCAGGTAGTCGCTCGGTCCGCCAGTGGGTCCGCCCGCCATTTCCCTACTATGTCAAGGATGCGGGCACATCGTAAACGGTTCGCCAGCTGTTCCTGCGAAATAATACCGATGAGTGCGCCGCCGGTGCGCCGATAGGAACGCCAGCGGCGCGGGAACCGCTTGAAGGTTACTGCGGCGGTTGGGGAAGCACGGAGGGCCGCTGGTTTCGTTAGTGGTATCCACCGCGGGTGTGGCGGCGTCCGTACCGGTGCCGAAGATGGGAGATATTGGGGGATGCTGGATTGTCGGTGGAAACGGTCGCAGACTACAGATTGGGTGAGCAGGCGGTATTGTGCCAGTCCGGATCGTTGTCGCTGTGGACGCCGAAATTCGAACCGCCCACGACTTCCAGATAGTTGGTCAAGCTGGGATGGGCGATGGCGAAGTAGTTAGACGCGGTGTTCGTGAGTCCCATCATGGCATTGTTGAACGGCATGTTGGGGTTGCCGACCACCTGGCTGTAGCCATGATTCTCCATCATGATGACAAACACATGATCCAGATGCGGCATGCCCTGCGGCGTGGGTCCCTCGGCGGCGAATCCAAGGCCTGCGGTTAGGGCGCTCAATTTACTCGAAACGACGATCTTCGACTTCATTAGGCTAGCGTCCTCCAGTCTCTGAGAATGAGTTATCGGTACGTTACCGTCCGATTCAGATCATACATATCAGTCACATCAGGCCTGATTTATGACAAATTGGTCAATAGTCGGCAAAGTTCTCCCGACAGTGCGCCCGGGGTTTTCCGGCTGGGGAAAAGCACCACCGTGGGAACTCGGACGGTCTCGGGAGGTTGGAAGCTTACCGCCGGTTGCCATTTCGCTGCTCGCAACGGCCAAGCCGACGCGGTAGGAAAAGGCCAGCAGGTGGCCCCGAAGAAGGAGACGTCGGAAGGGGCTCGCGCCCGAGACTCGAAGGGAAACACGAGCGGCACATCCAGCGGACAACCGGGGCGCCAGGCGCCGTTTAAAAAATGAGCCGCCGTTTCCATGGCGGAATCGTGCAATTGTAGTTCGCAATCAGGCAGGCGACGTTCCGTCCGATTGGAACGTCGACCCCGACATTGACACCTGGGCAAGAAAAACGACGGACGAGTGCTGACTCGCTCTATGCGTTAAAGGGAGACCGACATGGCAAGCTTACCAATCCGTGATCAGGTGAATGACGATTTGTTGACACCCAAGAATTCGGCGCTGATCATCATTGACTATCAGCCGGTACAGGTAAATTCCATCGGTTCGATGGACCGGCAAAAGCTGATCGATAATATCGTTGGCGTTGCCAAAATTGGCCTCTCCTATGGTCTGCCGATCGTACACACTACCCTGAACGTCAAGACGGGGCTAAACAAGCCGCCCATCCCACAACTCAGCAAGATCTTGAAAGGTATCCCGACAATCGACCGCACATCGATCAATGCTTGGGAAGACCGGGAGTTCGTCGAAGCCGTTACGGCTATGGGCCGCAAGAAGCTGATCATGACCGCGCTGTGGACCGAAGCGTCCCTGACGTTCCCTTCACTGGACGCGATACGCGAAGGTTACGAAGTCTATCCGGTTGTGGACGCGGTCGGCGGAACGTCCGTCGAGGCCCATCAGGCGGCTTTGCGTCGTCTCGAGCAAGCAGGCGCAAAGATGACCAGCTGGACACAGTTGCTGTGCGAATTGCAGCGTGACTGGGCGCGTAAGGAAACGGTGCCGGTGTTCATGGAGCTCTTTATCCAGACCGGCGGGACTGCCGGCATCCAGTTTTCTTACGATAAAGCGGCCTAACCAGCGACCGGAGGTTACATCTGGTCATGTTGCCGCACTCGGACGGCTTTCATTCCTGGTGAATCCGGTACGCCAGCATCTCCGGCTGCTGCGCCATTCCCGTGATGTTTCTGACTCGCAGCAGAATCTCGAAATGCCGGATGCGCCCGGTCCGCGCATCCGCGGCCTTCGGCAGAAAGCCGTCGAACGACTTGCTGAACAGGTAATTCGCCGCGCCTTCAGTCCCCGGCGTGATGGTCCCGGCGGCCATCAGCACGTTCTCGTCGCCGGTGATTCCGGGTACGAACGACACCACCGCGAACGCAGCGTCCATGCCCGGATCATGCGACCGTGCATAAGTGGGCAGTTCGTCCCCGGCAGGCGCACGGTTGACGATGTAGTCGCCCAACTCCTCCGAATGCAGCGTCTGAAAGTTGTTGTTCTTATCGAACAGCTCCACCCAGGGATTGGAGCGGCGTGCGCCGATCAAAACGAAATTGGCGCCGCGCAAATCCGCCATCTGCAAATCGCGCGCATAGCGGATGAACGTCCGTTCCGCCCGCGATTCCGGCAGACGCGACAGCAGCGCCGTGAACAACAAGTCGGGCATTGCGGTATAGCGATGCTGCCCGACCATCGGCGGCGCTCCCGGTTCCGACTTCAGATAAGTGCGGTTCAGGTAGGCGGCCAATCCCACGTCGCTGTGGGTTTCGGTTTCGTACGTCACGAGCGCCGTATCGCACGGGACGATGATGGCCGGCCGGGCGGGATCGAAAACCTGCGTCCAGAACTGGTGAGTCAGCCGCGAACCCGCCGCGGCACGGCCGGACCACGCCGCATAGGTCCCAGCGGCCAGCAGCAGCACGGCAAGCAGCGCGCCTGCCGTCAATACCATCCGCCGCTGGGTGAATCGCCGCACGGCGGGCACCGGCGGACGGATAGAGGGCGCGGTCCCGGTGGAAAAGCGCGGCACGTACGAGCCCTTGGGAATGGCGATCCGCACGGGCTCATCCTTACCTTCCGTTTGAAAATAAAGATCGAGCTTGGCACGCAACAAGCGCGCCTGCGATCGCACGATGCTGTCTTCCGACGAGTTGTATCCGGGCGCGCGCCCAAACACCTGGACGCCGATATGCTGTTCGCTGATCCGGTCTTCATGGCCGGCCAGCGCGGCTTCGCACACGTAGAGCAGAAAGCCGGAAAGCCGGCCGCAGTTGGTGAACGTATCGCTCGCAGCCACACGCTGCACCAGGTCCCAGCGGGCGTCTGCCGCGGCTGCCGCTTCGACCGCACCCGCTGCCCCCCAAGTCACATTCTTCATGGTTGCCCCCACCGTAGGAGCCGATCTGGCTGACATGGTATCACGGCAGTGTTAACGCCCGGGCGCACGTTTTTCACGGTGAAATACCGTGAAAAACATTTTCCAAGAGGCCGCATTTCCCTTACAATTCGTCAAAGCACGCAGAGCTTCCTTCTATATCCGCGCCATTTTCGGCTTCCGCCCCGGGCGGTGCAGGGAAAGGCCCGGCGCCGCGGTCCAGGTGGATGGCGGCGCCCGCAAGGATACCCGGAAGGCTTGGAGGATCTGACCATGAGGACACCCAAACTCCCATCCTTGCCGACGGCCGCAGCCGCTTCACTCGCGCTCCTGCTTACTTGCCTTCCCGTCTCCAGCCAGACCATGGGCTCGATCGTCGGCCGCGTCACCGACTCCGCCAAGGCCGTCGTCCCCGGCGCGCAGGTGGAACTGGTGAACGCGGACACCGGTATCGTCCTGAGGACGGTGACCGACGCCCAAGGCGAGTACATTCTGCCGCGCGTCGATCCCGGGAATTACCGGTTGAGCGTATCGGCCCAGGGATTCGAAAAAGCGGTGCGGAGCAGCATCCCGATCCTGGTGAACCAGGCGGCGCGCGAAGATGTCTCACTGGCGCTCGGCGCGGTGTCCACCACGATTAGCGTGCAATCGGAAGCGCCGGTGGTTCAGTCCGAGACGTCCTCCATCGGTCAGGTGGTGGACGGCGCGCAAGTCACGGAGATGCCGCTAAACGGGCGCGACAGCATCTATAGTCTGCTGGCCCTGGCGCCGGGGGTGCAGGATTCCGGCTCCAATCCCATGATCAGCGGCTCTGCCTTCCGCGGCGGCACATCGGTCACGGTGGACGGCACCAATACCGACGACGCCCTCAACGAACGCATCAACCTGCCCGTACCCTCACTCGAGACCATCGCGGAATTCAAGGTGGTGACCAACGGCGCTCCGGCCGAATTCGGCAAGCCCGCGCAGGTCATCGTGGTCACCAAGGGCGGCGGCAACCAGATTCACGGAACGCTTGTCGCGTTCAATCGCAATAATGTGCTCGCCGCCAAGAGCCATGCGGCCGAGAACATCGCCAAGCCTCCGTACAAACGCAACGAGTATGGCGGCTCCGTCGGCGGCCCCATCAAGAAGAACAAGCTCTTCTATCTGGGCTCGTTTGAGGGTTTGCGCCTCGTCCAGTACACGCTCACGCAGGAAAGCCTGCCCACTGTGGCAATGAAGCAGGGAGACTTCAACGGCATCGCCGCCATCAAGGACCCGCTCTTGGGCACGCCGTTTCCCGGCGACGTCATTCCCAGCAACCGCATCAGCCCGGTCTCCACTACCTTGCTGCCCTATCTGCCGAATCCCAACCAGCCCGGCAGTTCCAACGGCCTGGGCGTCAACCTGGCCGAAAACGTCCCCACCGACCAGCCCAACGACCGTTACGCCGTCCGCGGCGATTACCAGATCGACCCTAGGGACACCGTCAACGTCCGCTACTACTGGGTGAACAACGGCCCGTATGTGTCCGCCACCGGGGGCGGTGTTCTGTTCGATAACTGGGCCGGTTACGGGCTGAGCAGCAAGAACCTGTCCAGCGTATACACGCGCGTTGTGACCCCCAGCCTCACCAACGAATTCCGCTTCAACATTAATTACTGGAGCGACTACCGCATCCCGCAGAACAACGCCTTCAACGCCAATACGCTGATCCCACAGGACCCGGCGCCGCAGCAGGGCCTGGGGGGCCTTCCCACCATCACGATGAACGGCTTCACCACCATGCAGGATCAGCCGGGCTCCGCCGACGTCAATCACAACGCCACCATCAGCGACTTTCTCACCTGGGTGCGCGGCCACCACACCATCAAAGGCGGGCTCGCCCTGACGCGTATTTCCGCCGTGAACCGGCAGAATTCTTCGCCCTATCGCGGCTCTTTCAGCTTCAACGGGCAGTACTCAGGAGAATCCTTCGCCGACTTCCTGCTGGGAGACATCAACCAGAGCTCCTATAACACCAGCAACTTCACGATGGACGATCTGAACTACCGCACTTCCTACTTTGTGCAGGACGATTGGCGCGTCAACGCGCACTTCACGCTCAACGTCGGGTTGCGCTACGAGTACGAAACGCCCTGGGAGAAGCGCAATGACCTGTCCTACTGGTCGCAAGCTCTGAACGAGCTGGTGGTGGTTCACGGCACGGCGGTTTCCGCCTTCAACGGTCTGCCAACGGTTTCGGGATCCACCATGGGTGTCACCACGAGTAACTACATCAACCTCGGCCGCAAGAATTTCGCGCCACGGCTGGGATTCGCATATCGTCCCTTCAATTCCTCGCGCTTCGTCGTGCGCGGCAGTTACGGCATCTTTTACAACCCGATGTCGGAGTACGACGACCAGATCGACGTGCGCGACCTGGGGCTCAATCCGCCGTTCCGCGCCACTTACACCTTCGCGGCGCCTTCCAGCGGCCCGCCCACCATCACCTGGAGCAATCCCTTTTCCGGCAGCGGCACCGCCGGCGGCGTCGCTAACCCCACCGTCTACGGCATCACCCCCAATTTCCGGGACGGCTACGAGCAAAACTGGAACGTCACCACCGAATGGGAGTTCCTGCCTAACACCGTCCTCCGCACAAGTTATTTGGGCAGCAAAGGAACGCATCTGCCCATCACGATCGACGTCAACGAGCCGCTTCCTACCTCGGCCCCCTTGCAGCCGCTGCGCCCCTACCAGCCCTGGGGCGATGTGTACCTGTATCAATCCACGCGCAACGACATTCTCAACCAGGCGCAGATCGGCGTAACCCACCGCATCGGGCACGGCCTGGAATTCGGACTCGAATATTCCTTCACTAAGGACCTGACTCCGAGCTATGACGGCGTGATTCCATATGACCCCTACAACGTCAGGCTCGACCGCGGCAACGATCCCATGTACTCGCGCAATTATATGGTTGCCAATTACATTTACGATCTCCCCATCGGCCGCGGCAAGTTGTGGCTGAATAGCGTTTCGAGCCGTGTGAACAAAGTCGTGGGTGGATGGCAGATCGCCGGTATCGTCACCGCCGCCAGCGGCCACTATACCTCCATCACGACCAATGCCAAGGCAAACGGCTACCAATACCCGACACAGACGCCGCGCGCCAACACCGTCGGCAACCCGTCAGTCGCGAACCAAACGCAATACCAGTGGTTCAACCCCGCCGCCTATGCCGTCCCCTCGGCTTATGTGTATGGTGATTCGGCGCCCTACAGTATCCAGGGTCCCGGCACTTTCAACTGGGATGGCGCGCTTTACAAAACGACTACCATCACCGAGCGGGTCCGGCTGCAGATCCGCATGGAAGCTTTCGACTGCATCAACCATGCCAACCTCTCGAGCCTGCAAACCAACATCAGCAACTCCCAGGCCGGCGTCTCGACCGGCCGTTCCGGCAGCCGGATCGTGGAGTTTGGGGGAAGATTGTCGTTCTGAGTTGGGAGATTCAGTGGGACAGGCCACCGACGTCTCCGCCGGCTCCACGCTATAGTCGGAAGAGGTCTGTCTCGCTTGTGCTAGCGATCGAATTTTTTGCTCTTTTCGTACTCCTGCCCACCGTCGTTTACTGCGGCCGGTTTCGCGTTCCGGCACTCCCGCTGCTGTGGCTATTGGCGGCGTATTGCGCGTGGGTGCTGTGGCGCAACGGACAGCCGGACGATGCCTCACTGCTCCCCATAGGAATCGGCCGCTGGCTGCCGTCAATCCTCATCCCCTTCCTGATCTTCGCCGCCGCCGCCACGGCTGCCACCTACCGCTGGGCGCGGGCAGACTGGTTCCGCCTCGTCCGCCAACAGCCGGCTTTCTGGGCGATGGTCATGGTCGCCTATCCGGTCTTCAGCGTCTACCCGCAAGCCATCGTCTTCCGCGCGTTCATTTTCGACCGCTACCACTCGCTGTTTCCGAACGCCTGGCTGCTGATTCTCGTGAGCGCCGCGGCTTTCGCATACGTCCACGTCATCTTCCGCAACTGGATTGCGGTGGTGCTCTCCGCGCTGGGCGGTCTTCTTTTTGCGGCGCGCTATTTCCAGACCGGTTCGCTGTTCGTGTCCTGCGTGGAACACTCGCTGTACGGTTGCTGGCTGTTTACCGTGGGACTGGGCAGATGGTTTTTTTATCAGGGTCAGTTCTACACCGCGCCGCGGGGCAGTTGACCTATTGCAAGCCAGTCAAGTTATCGAATTGATTTTGAGTGGCGGGGACACCGAAGTTTCATGTGTATAATCTGACATTATGCCGCGCACTCCACTGCTTTGTTCGCTCGTTCAACTCGCTTCTATCCATCAGATGGCGGAGTCTCGCGGTGTATCGGTACAGGTCATCCGTGAAGAGCGGGCCCGCGAAACCGAACGGCGCGTCACGCGCGGCATCTCCCGCCGGCAATTTGTCGCTGGTACCGCCGGAGTGGCGGCCCTCGCACTGCCCCGGACCGTACGGGCTCAGAGCAGGCCCCCGCGGGTCGCTATCGTCGGCGCTGGAGTTTCCGGTCTCACCGCGGCGCTCACGCTCCAGGACGCGGGCTATGCCTCGACTGTCTACGAGGCCTCGACGCGCATTGGCGGCCGCATGCACTCCAATTCCACCTATTGGGCGAACGGCCAGGTGAGCGAGTGGTGCGGCGAGTTGATTGACGCCGACCACCATCTCATTCTGCAACTCGCGCAGCGCTTCCGCCTCAACGTGACCGACGAGATCCAGGCACAGCCCAACAACTCGACGGACACGCTCTGGTTCTTCAACCGATATTACCCCGCGAGCCAGGCGGACCGCGACTTCTCGCCCGTCTACAAGGCGCTGCGCGAGCAGATCCAGGCCGCGCCGTTTCCCACGCTCTACAACACATATACCGCCGCTGGCCAGATGCTCGACCAGATGAGTCTCTATCAATGGATCGAAAACTATGTTGCCGGCGGTCACAACTCGCCGATGGGCGCCTACCTCGACTCCGCCTATGTCAACGAGTATGGCCTGGACAGCAGCCAGCAATCGAGTCTCAATCTCGTCTACTTGCTCGGATTCCAGCCGAGGCCCGGCAGTCTTTCAATTTATGGAAAGTCCGACGAGCGGTATCACATTGACGGCGGCAACCAACAGCTGCCGCTCGCCATCGCCGCGAGCCTGCCGGCGGGAAACATCCTCATGGGGTGGCAGATGAGCGCCATCGCGCGCAATTCGGATGGATCGTACACGCTCACCTTCTCCACGTCTGGCGGCACACGGACCGTCGTTGCCGATCGCGTGATTCTCTCCCTCTCCTTCGCCGTGCTGCGCGGGCGGGGTTCGATGTGCTTAAGAACACCGCCATCACGCAACTCGGCTACGGGACCAACAGCAAGCTTATCCTGCAGTTCAGCAAGCGGTACTGGACTACCCAAGGCCCATGGGGCGTCGGCGATGGCAACATCTATACGGATCTGCCGTTTCAGAACACTTGGGAATCGACCCGTGGGTACGCTGACGAGACGGGCGTCCTGGTCACGTTCCGCGGCGGCAGTGACGGTGTCGCGCTCGGGCAGGGCGTGGATACACCTTATTCCACTTCTGACTCCTCCAGCACCGTGCAGGGATATGCGCACAGTGCGCTCGGGCAACTCGAGCAACCGTGGCCGGGCATCGCTCCCTTCTGGAACGGCAAAGCGACGCTCAGCCTGCCGTGGAAGGACCAGAACCTCCTTGGTAGCTACGCGTGCTGGAAGGTTGGCCAGTACACACTCTTCTCCGGTTACGAGCGCGTGCGCCAGGGCAAGTGCCACTTCGCGGGTGAGCACTGCTCGATCAATTTCCAGGGATTCATGGAGGGTGGTGCCGAGGAGGGGCAGCGCGCCGCGAACGAGATCCTTGCCGATTACAAGGCTGGCATTTTCCCCTGAGGTCACAACCGCCAGCCAATCGCATACCAGCGTGCACCCTCTCCGGTCAGGTCACGGGCTACGCGGAGAAAGCTGGGCCGCGCTGTTCTTGCAAAAGCGCTGGCTTGGACGGTCTTACCGCCGCGAGGTTCCAGTGTTATTGTACGCATCGAAGCTCGTCGGGGACCCCACAATCATCGTGGTTTGGGCGTGAGCAACAAGTGCACCGTCGAGGAGTAATCCGATGCGACAGCCGATTCCTGCCGTTGCCATTTTCTGAGGTTTCATGCTGTGGCCCTTCTCCTAAAAGAAGTTCGGAATTTCCAATCTCGCTATGAAAACTTGGGGGAACGAAGCAGCTGAAACGACTGCGGCGAGATGGCTGAAGCGGAACACCGAACTTGTGAAGACTTTGTAAAGCCTCTGCCCGATTGGTCCTCCGGAGTGATAATCGATACTTGACCCGCATTGTCGCTGTCGCCTTGATTGCCGCATCCGTCTTGGCGGGACAATCGCATCTCGATTCCGGAATCGATCTGCAGCGTTCCGGGAAAGCCCGGGAGGCCGATCGAGAGCTTCGAACCGCTATCTCGGAATTAAGTGCGTCAGGAGGCGGCCCGAATCTCCTGAAGGCGCTCAGCCTCGAGGGCTGGGTCTCGGTGTCGCTCGGGAACTATTCGGACGCGATCCAGCAAGCGACCCGAGCCGTGGAGCTTTGTCGCACGCTTCACGATGAGAAGCGCCTGGGCGATGCTCTGAACACGCTTGCCCTGGCGAATCAGCACCTGGGAAGGTATGACGTCGCGCTCCATAACTTCGATCTCGCTATGAGCGCCGATCGGGGCGTAGGCGATACCGAGGGCGAGATTACACGGCTGAATAATATTGGAAGCGTGTATTACTTGGAAGGGCACTACTTCGAGGCGCTCCGATTCTATCAGCAAGCAAAATCCAAGGTGGATGCGACTCGTGCCGCGCCCTGGAATCTGAGGCGCCGGCAAATAACCCTGGCCAACATCGCAGCGGTGTATCAAATCCTCGGGAAGGAGGAGGCGGCGCTCCAGTTGTACAAAGATCTGGCTGGATCGTCCCAGAGCCTGCCGCCCAGGGAACGCGCTCAGTTTCTGGCAAATGAAGGAGCGCTTTACCGGCGGTTGGGCGACCCCGCGAAGGCGCTCGAATTATATGCGTCGGTAGAAAAACTGTACCGTGCCGATCGATATAACGATGGCGAGATCGGCGTTCTGAGGAATATTGGTACCGCCCGCGTTATGGATATGGCCGATCCCGAGGGCGCGCTAAAGGCATTCGCTCAGGCGGCAAAGCTCGCCAGAGATTCGGCGAACCAACGCGGCGCTGTACAAGCGAGCCTCTATCAGAGTGACGCGCTGAGGTTCTTGCATCGATTTCGCGAGGCGGCGGAAAAGGCGAATTACGCCCTAGAAGGCGCACGGGCCTCCGGGCTCGTCGAAGAACAATGGAGAGCGTTGTACGGGCTGGGCCGGATCGAGGAAGGAGAGGGGCATGGCAGCGCGGCGCGCGACCACTACCGCGAAGCGATTGACCTCATCGAGTCGATCAGGACAGGCCTTCAGACCGCATCGCTGCGCAACGAGTTTCTGGCCGATAAGCGCGACGTCTATGATGCGCTCATCGATCTACGGCTGCGGGACTCCGGACCCGCAGATGAAATCTTCGGCTTAATCGAGCGCAGCCGCTCGCGGGCTCTAAACGAAAAGGTGTCCCTAGGAACGCTCGAAGACCTCCACGCCATACAGTCGCGTCTCCGCCCGGACTCCATTCTGCTGGAGATCTGGACGGGAGCCGAATCGTTCGCAATCGTTTGGATCTCGCCGTCCCGTGCAGGTTTTGTCCGGCACGACGGATCGATCAAAGACACCACCGAACGACTGAGATTGAGCCTGCAAACGGTGAGCGGGCAGTGGCGCGACGGCAGCCGGCTGCTTGGCGATCGATTGCTCTCCGGAATTCCCCTGGCCCCGCACTCGGTAATCGTTCCAGACGGCCCCCTTAGCACCCTTCCGTTTGAGGTTCTGGCCGTGCCCGGCTCGGGGTCACTGTTGGTGGAACGGTCTGATGTCTCCTATCTTCCGTCCGCGCAATTCCTGAGACGCGAAAGAGCGCCCACGAAATGGCGTTTTCCATGGCAGAGGCAAATGGTGGCCTTAGGCGACCCGCCCGCTGGCGATTTGGACGCTCTCGACCAAGGCTTGCAGGAGCTTAAATTCTCCGGCGAGGAGATCCGGTCTATTGCGCAGCTGTTGCCAGGCCGTTGTGAGGTGCATACCCGCGCTGACTTGAAGAAGATATACATCGAGGGCCGCCGGATTGAGCATCTGCCGATATTGCACTTCAGCACACATGCTCTCGTCGATCCCGAGAATCCGGACCGATCGCGCATACGGTTGGCTTCCGATTACATTTTTCAAAGGGAAGTTCAAGGCCTCGATTTGAAAGGGGTCGAGCTGGTCACCGTATCTGCGTGTGATACGGCGCGCGGGAAAACCGTTCGCGGGGAAGGCGTTCAAGCCTTCAGCCGCGCGTTCCTCGCGGCCGGCGCCAGCTCGACGGTCACATCCCTGTGGCGCGTGGCAGACCAACCTACTGCCGCCTTCATGAAGCAGTTCTACTTTTTTCTCAACAAGGGAGAGGGCAAGTCCGAAGCGTTACGCTCGGCAAAGCTGGCGTTCCTTCGCTCACGAACTGAAGCGGCAAACCCGCGTTATTGGGGGGCCTTTGTGCTTACAGGCGATGGAGCCGCTCCGTTGCCAAGAGTCTTCCCCTGGAGCTTCGTGGCGCTGGCAGGGGCAGCCGCCGCTGCCGGCATGGCGGCAGCCGCGCGATTCACCATCAGGGCAGGGCAGCCGTCGCAGCGAAAGGAAACAGCGTTGACTGAGACGTATCCGCAATAAACCCGAAGGATTGCACCGGTTCGCTCGATGACACCACGATATAGCTACCGAAGGGCGGCGCGACGCCGTTCGTCATCTCCGAGGTCTCTTGCATCAGACGAAATCCCGATGGCAGCGTGAGTGTCGAACTGGTCAAAAGCGCATTCTGAGCCGAGTAGAGCGACAGTGTTACCGTTGCCGGCAGAATATCGGAGTTCTGCACAGCAATCCCCCTAAACTGGTTTGGCAACAATGCCCCGATCGGACCATAGACAGCCTTTGAATGCGTCACGGAGGAAAAGATCGGTACCGTATTCTGTAGCAACGGACGTGCGCTCTGCAGAAGCGGGATGCCACGCAAGTAGGAGAAGTACGTGTCCTGCGAGCCGTCCGGATTGACCATCTGAATCTTCTGGCCGGTCATATTCGTCGCTTCCGCCAGAGTGACCTGAATCTCGTTCGGCCCGATCAAAGCGATCGAGCTCGCTTTAATGGCGTTCAATTGAACTTGCGTCTTCGGCTGAAACCCCATTCCCCGAATGCTGACGATAGATCCGGCCGGAAGGACGCCGCCGCCTGGGACGACGTTTGTGATCGAAATCGTGCCACCGACGGTCACAGTCGCCGGCGCCATCGGCTTCAAAGTCGCCGATCCGAGTAGACCCAACATCCACGTCGAGGAAGGATCAAGGCTGAACTGGGTTTGGGCGCCTGGCGCCGCGTCAGGCCGGACGTGCAGGGCCACGGTCATAATAGGATAGTCGGAGCCCTGAGCACCCGATGAGGTTGCGTAAAAGACGCTTACCTGGGACCCGTTGATCACTGCCGCTCCGTTGACGTCACCGGTAGGATTGAACAACTCGATGCCCCAGACCGCGTCGAAGGTTGAGTCGAAGTCGAATCGCGGTCCTCCGCTCGAGATGGGCGTTGGCGTCGTGACCAACAGTTTCATCTGCACGATGCCGCCAGGTGGCGCCATCTCGTTCGGGATATGGAGAGAAATCTGGTTGGGTGAGCCGCTCGGACCAGGCCCTCCCTGCGCGACCGCCAGTCGCGCCGCAAACACACATGCAAAAATGAACCTCTTGTGAATCCCCATATCGCCCCCCAACGATGTTGCCGGATCTTCAATCCGACGTTGCTTAATGCGTGTAAACCTTTTGTAAAAGCCGGAACCGCACGGTCTCGGACTCGGCTATTTTTTGGCCGGATGCGCCAAATGCCGCAATTTGGATTAAGAGAGTCTTCGAAGGAACGATTAAAGTCTCCACCGCAGGTGGGAGAGTGATTCGTGGCGAGGTGGCATCGGCACTCCACACCTCAGCGCGATCCACTTCCATGATCTGTACGCGGTACCGCACAGCGTTCGGGACGGCCTCCCAGCTAATTTCCGCGGGTTTCTCGCGCTGATCTCCAACTGGGCTCAGAATCCTGATAGCGGACGACCGCAGTACCTCAGTGGTTCCCGTGCCAATGTCGATTGCCGGCTGCCTCCCTCGGCGGAGTTCGATGGCCACACCGGCGACAACCAAGGCGATGGCGAGAGTAGCGGCAGCGGGGCTGAGCCAACGCACTTCGAAAGCTCGCTTCCACCGGGACGGGCGCGATTCGATGGCAACGGTCTCGTTCGTCGCGCCTGCCGTGGGTCGCCCCTTCAATCTCGCAGCGATGGCATTTACGGCCTGCTTTTCGCCCTCGGCGATTTCGTTCGAAGTAAACGATCGCAACATGTGAAGTTCAGTCCGGCAATGGGGACACCCCTGGACGTGTCGCTGCAAGGCAATGGGCGCTCCTTCCTGGAGGAGGCGCTCCAGATCTTCCAGGGGCGGACAGTTGTCTGACGGCGCGAGGGCCTTGGAGAGCAGTTGGTCATCAGGTTCGCGATTCGGCATGTCCGCCTTTCTTACGCTCCTCGCGTTACTTCCACTGATGGAAGGCGCGGGCGAGCTTCCGTCTGGCGCTGACCAAGTATGCTTTGGCGCCGCTGGCATTCGTCAGGTTCAACGTGCGTGTCACAGCGTCGAGCGGGAGTTCGTGGACGTAATGCAGGGTCATGACTTTGGCCTCCGTTTCATCGAGCGACTCCCGCATGAGCTGCCGTACGACTTCCTCCGCCTGGCGGCGTTCCAGAATAGAGAGCAGTTCGCCTGCACGCACGTCCTGCACTCGTTCGAGCGCTGCCTCTCCCGCGAGAATCGGTCCGGCGGCACGCGCCTTGAGCGCGTCCATGCAGTGGTTCCGGGCGATCGAGTACAGCCAAGTCGTGAACTTCGATTGCCCTCGAAACGACTCCAGATTCTGGAAGGCTTTGAGAAACACCTCTTGGGCGAGGTCCGTGGCTCCATCTACATCGCCGGTCATCCGGTGGCACCAGGCTGCCACCCGTGTACGATGACGCTCGAACAGCTCGTTGAGGAATCTTTCCCGGGGCGGGCCTGCTGCGGCGCGGTAGCGTTCGACGAGTTCCTCGTCGGAAAGAACTCCCATCAAGCCGATTGTAGTGGATTGTCACGATCTTAGGACGTTCTTCGACGACTGCCGGAACAGTTTTATTCGCAAATCTTTTACAAGTCCCGACGTGCCCCCCTGTTCCGCAGGATCACCAACACCGTCATAGGAACGACTCGCCGCAGTTCAGAAATGGCGATGTCGATGAAGTGGATGGAAATAAGGAGACTGAAATGAAACTGAAGAAATTCGTCATGTGCGCCGCCATCGTCGCACTCCTGCCGTCGATACCAGCAAGCGCTCAGGTAGCCGCAGATCTGGTAGCTGGTCCCGGAATTGGTGGTCCCGGCCCAGAGGCACCGCACACTCCGGCCGGCATGGTGGTAATCGGATCTAACGTGTGGTTTGGAGACGCAGCGCAGGGCTTTCGGCATTACATCCCGGTTGATCCAAACAACATCGACCCGCTGAACACCGGGACCCTGCAGTTCGATATCAATACCGAGTTCTCGATCGGGGGCGGCTCGTGCTTCTTGTGGTGCTCCGTCGGCCAAACGGCACAGGATGGGAGCGCTCGCGCCTACCTGGCAGTGTACGATCATCCCAAAGGGCAGCCGTTTAACCCCGGCGGGGGCGGTGTCTGGAAAGTGGAGTTCCAACCCGCATTCGGCAACTTCGGCGCGTTTGCAGGGCTTAGCCCGGTAGCGTTCACACTCGGGCTGTCGGGAGACTTGCCGACTGCGGTCGCGCTCGGTCCCGATGGGAAGCTGTATGTCGGCTTCCTGAAGAGCGGCAACGTCAAACGCGTTACGAATCCGTCAGTGGAGAACCCCTCTTCGACAAACCAGACGGTCGAAAGCGTCGGGGGCACGTTCCAGGGACGCAACATGCGAGCCATGGCGTTTCTGGGACCTGACCTGTATTTGGCCACCGACCAGGGGCTCGACGTCATCCGCAACGTCGCCAACTGCATTAACAATAGCGGCGGCTGCGGGAATGCCGTGCGAGTACAGGACGGCTTCTCAGGTTCGGCTCATGTTGGGTTGACAACCGATGCCGCAGGAAAAGTGTATTTCTCTTTGGGCCCTGCCGGAACAGTCTACCGTTATACGCCACTCGACGGCCGCGTCGTGCCCGTGTCCAATGGATTCCTGTTTGTCGACGGCCACACCAACGCTCTCAGTTTGGACCCCTTCGGCAACTTATGGGTGGGCGACGATCCGAGCGACGGCGCCTTCAACTTCAGCGGTCGGCTGTGGCGCATTCCGGCCAGCAGGGTCGCTTCTATTCCATAGAAGCCTGCCAACTTTTGCGGCAACGATCTGTAAGAGCGATTTGCAAACAACAAAAGGACACTTCGAATGACTCTATTAGAGCTATTGGCCAGCCGAATCTTTTCGCGTCCCATTGCCACGGTATTGTTCGCTGTTTGTGCCGCGGCGGCGAGCGCTCAAGTGGCGCCGCCGGCCACGCAGGTAGCGACCTCGTCTGATGGGCTGCTTACGCTTGCCCTGTCGTCCACTAACCCGTCCGACACCACTGGTGTCGACAACACGTACACCTGGACCGCAATCAATAACTCCAAGACTACGACTCTCACCGGCGTCCTCCTTGGGAGCCATTGGGGCGACTGGTGCGGCGGCAACTGCACGCCTCCGGGCCCGACGCTTATCTCCATCGCTCCGGGGTGTGCTGGCCAGGGTGCCAGCGAGATCCCGCTCGATGCCCATTTCGGCGTGTGGTGCACGCCGACCGCAGGCGTGACCCTCTCGCCCGGCCAGAGCGTCAGCGGATCGGTTACGCTGCGGCCTGGCAGCGGCGGTCCCCCGGATTACACGGTGTACACAGGCTACAACGACCCCGTCACCGGGAAGCTGCATTTCCCCCCGGACGCTCCCTTTATCACGCGCAGCAGCATCGTGGCCCCGGCGGCAACCGACATTCAGATCAATGGTGCCGCGAGCAATGGTTCTCCGTCGACAGGCTCCGAATTCACGTACACCTATCAAGTCAAGAATGCAGGGCCATGGGGCACCTATGGCGGCATCGTATTCGTGGATACGCTTCCCGCGTCGCTCACGCATATCAGCTCTTCTGTGACGTTGACTAGGTTGTCGCCGCAAACGGGGCAGCCAGCGACCGGTCAATCATTCTGTAGCGCGGTGGGTCAGACCGTGATGTGCCCGATTCCCGACATGCAGAACGGCGGTCTGTCCGGTCAAGCAACGATTGTTGTCACCGTCAGCACGTCCAGCGTTGCCCAGGAGATCGTGAACACGGCCTCGGTCCACACCATCCTCCCGCAGGAGGACTCGAATACCGCGAACAACAGCGTAACGATCACCGTGGTCTCCAGGTGATATCGTGACGCCATTCCCTGAAGCGGGGCGCGTCGAGCTTCTTCTGAAGCGTCACCATCAATCCGGTAAAAGGTGCTCAATCGGAGGTCCGTCTGGCCTTAGGCGGATCTCCGACTCGGTGCACTGGTTGAGCGAACTCTCTTAAACTGGGTTGGCACTGACCTCCGTTTCGTCATCCCACCTTCTACGTTGGTGGTCATTCTGGAAGCATGGCGCGATCGGGAAGCAAACCAGCCAAGCGATTGAATTGATTTATGAATGAGTGGCTGGGACGCAGGGATTCGAACCCCGATACGCAGATCCAGAGTCCGTTTGAGTAGGCCTGCATTCAACAGAATCAACGGCTTAGGGCGGTAAAAATTGGAGAAATGCGGCAGGAAGCGCAATGCAGCCGCAACACAGCGATCTCGTCACGCCGAAAACGGAGTCGGATACCAACCTCCCTACCCGCCAGATTTTTCGAATAGAGGACACGCTACCTTGAGTTCCATCGGCGCCCGGCCCGCTTAGTGTGACAGGTGGAGCAGTCGTATTGGGAAGATCGACTTCACCGACTGAACCCTTGCACGTCAACGACTGAGCGGACCCAGCGAATGACTTGCTGTGTTGAACTTCCGAGATACCGAGTTCAAATTGAGATCCTTGAGAATCCTTCGGCTGTTAACCGAAGGGTTGTAGGTTCGAGTCCTACCTGAGGAGCCATCAAATCAATAACTTACATCCGACATCCGAAGCTAGCGGATGCCTCCCCCCGAAAGGTCGTAAACGAATTCACTAAGCAAATCAGTGGTTTAGCGGGCTGACTACGGAGTCCATTCCTTGGATCTTGGTCTTCAGCCGAGGACTTCTAGATTTGCGGTCAAGTCGTTTCGCTAATGAAATCAGTCGCTTGCACGTTACACGATTAGGACGCCATTCACGACACTTAGCCTATTTCTTTGCCCACCACTGTCGACCCTACAAAATTCTCAAAGTGCAACTCGAGTCAACGATCGATAGGCAGAAGCTCAACGTTGAAGCCTTGGTTTTTGGTGAGGAATAGTCGCTGGTCGGAGCCCATATCAGCTTGAGTAGGTTTCCGAGCTAGTTGAAACAACCGGAGTGTAATTGGCGGGCGGGGCGGACGTCGAATTGGCGGACAGGCATCCTTGAGGTGCTGTACCCGTTAGGGTGTGGAGGCTCAAGTCCTCTCGATCGCAGCATAAGATGATTACCACCCGAATGGGAAAACTGCATCGCGACCTGCGAGTCCCGAGGACGGCAGGGGCTAATGTAAAGAGGCGGCGAATCCACCTGACCTACTTTCTAGCCCGAGAAGAGGGCGGGAACTGTTGCCCGTCGGTCCGCAAACGATGTCAGATTGGGGATGAGAACGCAGAGCCCGCGCGGTGATTGCTATCGCTTCCACCGCGCGAGTAAACAATGCTGTCACATCTTCACCGTGACCGTCTTCACTTCCGTATACTGTTGCAGACCATATTCGCCGAGTTCCCTGCCTATTCCCGACTGCTTGAAGCCGCCGAACGGCGCGCGCGCATCGAGCACGTTGTAACAGTTCACCCAAACCGTGCCGGCGCGGACGGTGTTGGAGATGGCGAGCGCCTTCTGGATGTCGCGGGTCCATACCGCCGCTGCCAGGCCATAGTTCGTGCGATTGGCCCTCTCAACGACTTCGTCCACACTGCGGAACGGAATGATACTCATCACTGGGCCGAAGATCTCTTCTCGGGCAATCTTCATGTCGTCTTGCACGTCGGCAAATACCGTCGGCTGGATAAAATAACCGCGGTCGCCCACCCGGTCACCGCCACACACCAGCTTCGCGCCTTCACTTCGCCCGGATTCGATGTAGCCCATCACCTTGTCGAACTGGGCGCTATCTACTTGCGGCCCCTGTTCGGTCTTGGGATCGAAGGGATCGCCGACCGTCCTCTGGCTCGCCCGGGCGCCGCTCTTCGCCACAAATTCGTCGTAGATCTTCTCTTCCACGAACACGCGCGAACCAGCGCAGCAGCACTGGCCGTGATTGAAGAAGAGTCCGAAGTGCGCGCCTTCCACAGCGGCGTCCAGATCCGTGTCCGCAAAGATGATGTTTGGGCTCTTGCCGCCCAATTCCAGTGTCACGCGCTTCAGATTGGACTTCGCGGCCGCCTCCATCACCAGTTGCCCGACCTCGGTCGAACCCGTGAAGGCCACCTTATCTACATCCATGTGCCGAGCTATCGCGGCGCCGGCGGTCGGTCCGTAGCCCGGGAGAAGATTGACGACTCCTTCCGGAAAGCCTGCCTCGACGATCAGTTCGCCGATGCGGAGCGCGGTTACCGGCGTCTGCTCGGCCGGCTTCATGACCACGGTGTTACCCGTTGCGAGCGCCGGCGCGAGTTTCCACGCCTGCATCAGCATGGGGAAGTTCCACGGAATGATCTGGCCTACGACGCCGACGGGCTCAAGGCGCGTATAGCAGAAGAAGTCCCCGTCGATAGGGATGGTTCGGCCCTGGACCTTATCCGCCCACCCTGCGAAATAGCGATAACAGGCGACGGTCGCTGCGACATCCACGGCCTTCGCGACACTGTAAGGCTTGCCGTTGTCGAGCGATTCGAGCGCCGCAAGTTCGTCGGTATGCTGCTCGATCAGGTCGGCGAGGCGGTTCAGCAGTGAGCCGCGCGCGGATGCCGGCATCTTCCTCCACGGTCCCCGTTCGAATGCGGCACGCGCCGCAGTCACGGCCTGGTCCACATCGGCGCTATCGGCCTCCGCAATTTGGCAAATCTCCTCGCCCGTGGCGGGATTAATCACGGGGAATGTTTTGCCGGAAGCGCTATCGACCCAGCGATTATTGATCAGGATCTTGGTTGCCGAAACACGCAAATCGTGTCCGGTCGCATTCATCGTCACTGCAGACATGGCAAACGCCCTCCATTCGAAAATGGTCTTGCTTACATTACGATGTAAGCTACACTAGACAATATCACCGCAGACTGGGCAATGGCATATGCAAGGTTGCGAAACACACGGACTCGCTGACGCAACGGAGTTGCCCAGCATGCTGGCCACACTCTGCTCCTATGAAGGTCTATTTGGGTCATGCCATCCAATAACTTTGCGGCTGTTGACAGAAGTGGGTATCGCCTTCTGGCGTCTCGGTAGAACCGATGACGCCCTAATCATCTTGCAGCGAGGACTACGGGATATAACGCGCACCTTGGGGAGGAACCATGACCTGCGCCTGCGCGCGCTGGCGACACTGCGAGACATTTTTACCGAAATCGATGACTACGCTAAGGCCGCAGCTCTGCAGAAAGAACTGCTGGAGTGTCACGCTGAGATCTTCGGAGCGGGACACGCCGAAACATCCGCGGCACGCGAGACGTTAGCCCATCTGCTTCTGCGGAACGCCGCGGCCTTTTGAGCCGCGGGGTGTCCCGGCACAAGCCACACTGATTTCAGTCCCCTTCGCGTCGGGGCTCTCTCATCATACATCGGCGCCGCGGTAATGCACGAAGCCCGCTCCAAAGTTGTGGACGGCCAACGGCACAACCGTATCCACAAATGAACGATCCACGCCGCTCCGGATCTCCGAGTTGCTGAACGTATTCAGTGCCGCAAAGGTTGCGGCTGACCCGAAGTCGTCCAGTGCGGCGCGGTGGCAGCCTAGCGGGATCGGGGTGCCTTCCCGGAACGGCCGCGTATAGGTTCCGTCCAGGACATCCAAGCGACTTGCTCCGAGATACTGCACGAAACTCCCACGCTTGCCGAAGTAGTTAATGGCCGGGGCTGACTCGATCAGCAACGGAATTACGTCAGCGTCACACAACCGGACGTCGAACGCCAATCGCAGGACACCGCGCCAGTGGACCACGTCTCGCATCGCGATGTTCGGACGATATGGCGGCAGGTCCGGCCTGCGCTTTCTATCTTCGTCCCGCGTCTCCTGTCGCACCGCCTGAATGGTCGACGTGATGCAGGCGTCGAGCGGGGTTCCGATGCGAAGGTCGCATTTCGCGAGACCGGTGATGAACCGGTCGGGTTCTCCGGTCAAGCCATGGCGCAGCACCACATCGACGAAACCCATCTTCGCGGCGTAGGGAGTGGGAATCAGGAGGCTCTTGCCCGCAGTGGACGTCGCGCGGGCCATCTTAAGCGAGAACAACGCCACCGGTGCGTACTGGAAGACTAGCCATGGCTGCTCCCGGAAAGTGGAATCGGCGGCGGCCTCTGTCGAGGGCGGAACCTCCAAATCGACCACCATCCTCAAATCCCCGCCGCTATCTGTTCCAGCCGTTCGATCCCTTGCGCCAGAGTCGTAAACCGATATGCGTCGATCATCTCCGGAGTCAAGCGATTCATCGTCTCCACAATCGACTCGATCTCTTCGCGGTATGTCTCCGAAAGGGGGCTGAGCATCGGCGCCGGGAGGTACGACCTCGATACCGTTACCACGCCGGTAGACTCCACAATGTGCGGACTCTGCGTATTGCACTGTGCTCCCGCAGGACGCACCAGAGTGGCCATTAGCGCCTGAACTGCCGCGCGGCGGCGAATCGTGGCGCTTTCCGCGGTCAGCACGTTTTCCCGGGTGACGTCGTTTACCCCGATGCGAGAAAGCTCCAGGTGACAGATGAGGGCGTAGTTGCCTGAATTGGCCGGGCGATGGAACACGGTCTGCGATCCAGCGATCGTTCCCTCGCCACGCGGTGCAGAACTTGCTACCTTCCGACGGTCCGCTTCGTACTTCACATGGAAATGCTGTTCGGTCGAAACGCGGTCCGGAATGCCCACCAGCCAGCCGAACTCCACACAGGATTTGCGCGCAACCGTAATTCCTTCGGTGAAAAGAGTCCCCGCAATGTCCGTCACCGCGCACCGTGTCAGCATCTCGTGTTGCACCTCGGCAGCCGTGCGACCCCTAATGGCCGACTTGAAGTCCGCATCCACGGTGATGCGGTCCGCGCTGCCCACGGCGGCGCCGGCCGAGAGAGGCTGGCCCTGTGCCTTCAGGATCGCGGTGAGATGCTGGGTGTAAATGTACTTAAACATGTCTCCCGAGACGGCATTGACGACGTGCCGTCTTCCGGCTGGATCAATGATTGAGACGATGCGAGTCTGCTGCTGATTTCCTTCGGTGCCTTCGCTGTTGAGGTTGTGGAGGGCCAGTGTGACCCGCGCCGAAGCCGAGAGCGACTGAATCATGCGGTCAGCACCCGTTCCTCCTCTGCCTCGGGAACTCGTGAAACGCTGGCCTCAGGAATGCAAGCGGCCAAAGCGACGAGCATTCCGGCAGACGTTATTTGTCCCGGCAGAGCTTCCATCCGGCTCTTGAACTCCTCCCACTCGTTGTCCAGGATACGCAGCGCTGGAACTCCTCGGGAAAGTCTCCGCGCGGTCTCCGCATTGTACTCCCCGATAAACGCCGCAATGCGTTGCATGAGTGCCTCGCGCCCTGTCGAGCCTGCTCGGCGGAGTTCCGCGAGCAGGCCGTAACGCACTTCGCGGAAATCGAGCAATCCCTGGTTGCGGCGCGCCTGGGCGGCCATCGTAGACGCGCGGATCGCGGCCGCCACTGCCCGGAAGCCCCGGCCGCGCAGCAGATTCCTCAGTCTGGTGTCGCGCCTCAGAATCGGAGTGACGGTTTCCAGTTTGAACTGCGGAAGCGTCCACTGGTCTTGCGTGCGCAGTCTGAACAGCAGTTGGCCATACTCCGATAAAAACGACACGAATTCCTGGATTGAATCGTCGGTCCGCGCCTGAAAAGTCCGACGATACTGTTTCAATAACGCGAACTCTTCTGAATGTGTGTCCGTCAGTCGCCGCAGTACGGTGTCATGTTCTTCGATGGTCCGCAACCAGAGCGTCGCCTGACGCTCCGAACGGAGGTCGAACCAATTAGGCAGAGCGAGCTGTTCGCTTGCCATTACGGTGTGTGCCTGCCCCATGTCCTTGTAGTGCGTGACCCAGATGCTGCGGACCGACTCAGCCGGTCGTCGATAGTGCGGAGCGAACTCAATTAGGATGCGGGTGAGGGCCAGCACCGCTCGGCAATCCATTTTGACGGCGCTGCCTCCCAGGCGTAACGAACGGAGTGAGGACGCGGCGGCCGCAAGATGATCGAATCGGATATCCGCTGGAATCGGACAGTATAGCCGTAGGTCTCCTGCGGTGAACCAGCCTGCGGCGCCTTCGAAATATCCCCGGTAGCGCAACCATTCGAGGAACGAGATCCCCCAGGTATCCTTGGTCTTGTCGCGGCGGTTCGTTCCACTGGGCTTCAGCAGCGCATATCCTCTGGCCGACTGGGGATTGAACAGCTGCACCAATGGCGAAGACGGTAGAAATCTCGTGCCACCGTTCACGCAATCCCAGATCCGCCGGGACCATTCCGCGCGAGGCAGACGCGCAAACTGGGTCACCACCTTGTTTGGGCCGCCATAAGCCTTCATGCGCGAAAGAATGCGGTACATCCGGTCCGGATCTCCCTCGGCGCTGCGGTCTCCAGACGAAATCTCAATCGTTCTCTCCGGAGGTAGATTGCATGGACGTTTCCCAGGACGCTGCAAATACGAGAAGCCAGGGTCCACAATGTCTACATCGGAAACCTTGAGGCCACGCGGCAATTGGATTTCGAAGCGGTCTTCCAGTTCAACGATACGCGGTTCGAGGTGACGAAACATATCCGCGGCACCGAGCGCCGCCAGCGTATCGGCGTGTGTGGCGGTCTGCTTCACAATCGAATAGCAGCTCAAAAACGCGGCCCCCATTGTCCCGTATACAGTACAGTGTATTCTATACGGTAATGGATTCGATCCGGCCTAGCGTGGCCGAATGCCAGGAGAGGTGAGCATGTTAATTTCGATTGCGCGATGCCTTGCCGGCTGCATCGCTCTATCGGCGGGCTTGGTGCAAGCCGTGCCTGCCGCCGAGATTCTGATTGCCGATGCGAAATCCCAACCGGAGAGTTTGACCGTAGCGCCGGGTGGCGTGCTGTTCGTAGGCAGTGCGAGCACTCCATTCGTCTACACGGTACGCCCGGGTTCAAACACCGCGGAGAAGTTCGTGGATGCCAGCGCCGAAGGCCCCGGGACGTTTTTCTTCGGCATGCTTGCCGATGCTGCCAACAAGACATTATGGACGTGTCAGTTAACTCCAGTGGGAGACGCAAGGCCGGTGAAGCGTCACACCGCTCTGAGGGGATTTGATCTCTCCACCGGCACGCAAAAGCTTCGTTGGGACCTCCCTGGCGACAACAGTACTTGCAATGATTTCTCGGTCGGGCCGGACAAGGCGCTCTACATCACCGACACGGCCAACGGCAAGATTTATAAGCTGCCGCCCGGTGCTTCCAATGCCGAACTTTTCCTTGAAGATAGCGTGCGGCTCCGCGGCATCGACGGGATCACCTTTTTGGATGGCACGCTTTACGTCAACAATGTGATCTCAAGCAAGCTCTACCGTATCCCGATGGACGCCGCCGGCAAGGCAGGGCAGCCTACCGAGCTTTCGCTGGATCAACCCGTCAAAGGGCCGGATGGCATGCGCGCGGCGAAGGGAAAGCTGCTCCTGGCCGAGAACGGGAGCGGTAAGGTTTCCGTTATTAGTGTTAATGGCGACAAGGCACTCGTAACCGTAATCATGGACGGACTCAAGACACCAACCGGAGTCGAGCCCGATGGCGACACGATTTGGATTGCAGAACGCGGCGCCGGCAAAGCAGTCTCTATTCCGATGCCGAAATGATGAGAGCACGGGAGTCGGCGTTGCGCCTTTGTTCCGCAATTCGCCAGGAACGCGAAACTGCTCGGAATTGAAAGAGCTTGCCCCGAGAATTCCCCGCGTCCACGTGCGGAAGCGCAAGGTCCAAATAAGATCCAAAGATTTGCAATCAGCAAGCAGGGCCCAGCTTTTTGGTAAGGCCACGCAACATAAGAACAAGGTCGATCTTTCACGCTATTGGCGGCTGCTCAACAAACCGCGGCGGATTGCGCCC
>Ga0126381_100000952_pt1 | contig 31545 bp, 25 predicted proteins | sample PanSoiMetPlot_28_FD_96465 | JGI IMG/M metagenome (GOLD analysis project Ga0126381, IMG submission 96465) | Tropical forest soil microbial communities from Panama - MetaG Plot_28 | ecosystem: Environmental > Terrestrial > Soil > Tropical forest > Bulk soil | place: Panama | collected 2016-02-17 | reverse complement strand
CGTGACGTTGAAATCGCCGATGCGATAGGACTTGGACACACTGTCCACGCCGGCGAGCCTCAACCCCGCCAGCGCGCGTCGCAACGGCGCCGTCGCCGCGGCGATCGCGGGATCATAGTTCGCTCCTGTCTCGTCGGGCGCGCCCCAGCGCCATGCGAACATGTAGGCGTAGAGAAGATCGGCCGTGGTCATCTTCGTCCCATCGTGAAAGGCCGAACCGAGGACGCGGTATGTGAGTTTGAGACGCACCTGCTTTCCCGGCCCGACGGCCTTGAGCCGCCCGGTTCCCGGCTCAGGGATCAGCGCGTCGGCCGGGACGACGAGCGCAGCGGGCGAGGCCTCGGCTGCCGCGCGCTGCTCGACGATCGGCTCGGCAAGGATCGAGAGCGAGAGGCAGGTGTAGGCGACCATCAGCGCAGTAAGCGGAATCTCGGCACGCAGCGCGACGCCGCGGTCCGGAAGAATCCGGATTGCCTTCAGATGAGCGAGGGTGACCGCGGCGATGTGGCCGAGAAGGATAGCCGTCACCCCCGTGTACCAGGCAAAACGCGCGCCGACGATGCCAATGTCGACCCGATATCCGGCTGTGCCGAGGAGGTTCCAGCCAAAGCCGAATGGGTCCGAAACAAGGGGCACGATGTACTGCCCTTGAACCAGCAGCAACAACAGGTAGTGGGCGAGATGGTAGCCAATGGCGATCGGGACGATCGTCATAACGAGCTCTTGTGCCATTCTGATGGGCGAGCGGGCGCGGCCTGTCGCCCGGCTCATCACCGCAGCCACCCCTATGAAGACAGCGAAAAAAAAGAGCCCGAAAGCAACTAGCCCGACCGTGCGCACCGCTATCGCGATGCCGCCGTCGCCGCCCAACAAAGCCACCACGGCTCTTTCGGCGGCAGCCCATTCCGGCGTGCTCAGCACGCCGTCATAGAGCACTGTCGAAAGCAGCAGCAATACAAACGCGGTCATGGACACCGAGGCCGGTCGGCTGTCGAGCAGCCCGGCCCCGAACGGTCGAAGCGCACAGCCCCGATCGGACCGCCGAACTTCCAGTGGGGCAAAGCGCGAGAACGTACTGAAGACAAGGGTGAAGACTTCGCCGTGTTGCAGCCATGTCGCACCGCCGAACAGTGTCATGCCGGCCCAGGCCAGGAGAGCGTAGCCCGTCGCAAACCAGGCAATACTGCGCGGCACCGCGGCGCCGGGATAGACAAGTTCGATCCATGAGAACGCGAGCAGGAGCAGGCAGGCGGGCCACACGCCCAGGGCCTTCGGATAGGGCAGCGGGGTCCGCCGGCCTGGCGGGCGGCGAGAAAGGCGCGCCACCCCCCGGTAAATCGTACGCAACGGGTTCACGAGCGCCCAGATGTCTCCGATGAAAGCCGAGACATAAGCCAGTCCCACCCAGAAGATGATCCACACCATCGTCGGCGCGATGTTGCGGTAGGGGTTCTGGTCGCCGATGAAACCGGCCGCCAAGGTCACCACAAAAACGGCAAGCGCGACGCATTTGAGGACGAGTCCCCAAACGGGATGGAGGATGAACCGGCCGATGCCTCGCGACGCCAGGTCGACCCGCGGGGAGAGGCCGCCGCGGGGCACGCGGCGCACGAAAACGCCCACGATCACGAAGGAGACGCAGACTGCGGCACCGGCGCCGACGAGATAAAGCGCAAGTGGCAGAGGCAGGTCGTAGCGCTGCCCAAAGCCATGTGCGGCGGCCGGACACGCGTTGAGCGCGACCGCTGCAACGGCAAGGGCGGAGCCAAACCTAGTTCGGATAGACCTCGAGATAGACAAGCATAGATTCCGACGATCCGCTGCCCGCATGCAGATGAACCGGGAACCGCCCCGTCGCGCGGGCCTCAAAGCGAGTTTCGGCGACCGTGCCGGGCATGATGCGCGTCTCGATGTCGTAGCCGTGCAGGTGAGCAACGGCCGGCCGGTCGGAACGCCAATGCAGGACGACGGTGTCGCCCTGATGCACACGGATCGTCTCCGGCCCTCCGCTGAGCTCTCCGTGCGCGATGGTGAGATCGAAAACACGCTCTGCGCCGACCTCGGCAGATACCAGCGACAGCGCCAACGCTATTACGATGAGCAGGCGGCTCATCGTGCCGATTTGGCGGCAACATCTGCGATGCGATTGATCGTCCATCCTGAATCATTGGGTGACGGCAACAGAGCCGGGTCAGAGAGCGCAAACCACATCAGATGCCCGAAGGCGTCGGTGAACCCCGTCATCGGGTTCCATGCGGCGGCGGGAGGCTTGTCCGTGCCCAGGCGCAGCCATCCGTTCCACGGGAAGTCTTTCAGCTTTGCTGTGCGCAAAAACATCGGCGCCGCAAAACCGGCGATGGAATCGTAGGCGATGTTCTCGATGCCGGCAGAATAATCATTGCTGAAATAATGGTGTCTGACCGTATAGCCGGCGACGGTCTTGTGGCAGCTGTTGGAAAGTATTCCAACGAGATCGCGTTCGAGATTGATGCGCTCGACCGCGTCCTCGTAATCACCGGTGGTGAGTTGCTTGAAATCGGACCCGACGCGGGCCTTGGATTCGGGATCGGTAACCGCGTCGGCAAGCAGAAGATCGGCGTGAAACCAACCTTTGCGCAGCCAGGGCGGGCCAAGCCAGCCGTTTACGGCGGTCATTGTTTGCGCCACCATTGCACCGGCCTCGACTGTCGTCACCTCGGCATCCCAGTGCCGCGCCTGGGTTTGCCGTCCGGCCGGGACGAGGCTCGCTGCAATCGCGCCCACCGGCTTTACCTCGATCCCGGCCGGCGCCTTGTCTTCCCTTCCAAGCCAGCGCTGCTTGGCGGCAACCGCAAGGTCGGCATGATAGAGGTAATCGCCGTGGAACGGCGTCACCGGATAGGGACTGAAAATAAAACCGCGGCCATGCTCGACGAGATTGCGGATCACCGCCGCGGCGACGACACACGTTCCCTGCCCGTTCCGGACATGGGGTGAATCGGGATTGACCTCGACAATGACGAAAGAGCCGAGCGACTCGACCGCGCTGACCGAGGCGGGCAAGGCGGTGTCCAGAAGCGGGGCCGTGCCGATGTATGCCTGAATTTGGCCGCGCTCGATCTGGCTTAGCGCCTGCTCGGGGGGCACCGTCGTGATATCGATCTCGTGCGGGTAATACGACGGATAGATCGGCAGTTCATGGCCAGCCCACGCCATCATGCCGATGGTCAGCGCGGGCGGCAGCGCTGCAACAGCAATCCACTGCAAACGCCGAGCAGGCACCCGGCTTAGCCGCGCAGGGTGCGCATGACGGTGGCGTCGGCCATCGCTTCGGCGGCGGTGCCGTGAAAGATGATCTCGCCGCGCTCGACGACATAGAGCCGGTCGGCGATCGCTGCGGCGCTCGCCAAATTCGACTCGGCGATCAGGATCGCAATGCCCATGCCCTTGATCATCATTACGGCTTCCCGGAAGCGCTTGACGACCGCCGGGGCGAGCCCTTCGAACGCCTCGTCGAGGATCAGCAGATAGGGCGACAGCGCCATCGCCCGGGCGATCGCCACCATCTTTTTCTGGCCGCCGCTCAAATTCATCCCCTGCCGCGGCCGGAGCAGCCTGACCTCGGGAAAAACCGTGAAGACCCGCGCTTCGGTTTCTTCGCCGTCCGCCTTGCGCGATAGCCAGCGGCTGATCATCAGGTTTTCGGCCACCGTCAGCTCGGGAAATATACCCGTATCCTCCGGAGCATAGCCGATGCCGCTTTTGGCGCGCTTGTGCGGCGGCAGCCGGGTGATATCGGCCCCACGGAAATGGATGGTGCCGGAGCGGATCGGCAACAGACCGGTGATGCTCTCGATGATTGTCGTGCGTCCGGCGCCGTTTCGCCCGACCAGGCACACGACTTCGTCCGCGCCGACCGACAGCGACACCCCCCGGAGAATCTGGGCGGGACCGCGGTAGGTCGTGATCCTGTCGAGCTCGAGCAGCACGCCCATCCCCGTCCGATGCTCACCCCTCGGGGGAAAGGCCGAGGAGGATGCTCGCGACGGCGTCGTTGGCGCGGATCGCGTCGGGCGGGCCGTCAGCGAGAAATGAGCCTTCGTGCATCATCACGATACGGTCCGAATAGCGGAAGACGACATCCATGTCGTGTTCGATGACGACGGCGGTCACGGCGCCCGAGCGCACGACCGAAGAGACCGTGTCCATGATCTGCGCCTTGTCGGCGCTGCTGACCCCGCTCGTCGGCTCGTCGAGAAACAGCAGCTTGGGCCGCAATGCATAGGCGACGGCAACATCGAGGAGCTTGCGCTCGCCTTGCGCCAGTTCGCCCGCCGGCAGTTCGCTCTTCGCCGCGAGCCCGAACTCGCCCAACACCTCGCGCGCCTCGCGGCGGACATCGCCGTCGCGCGCAGCGAGAGCGGCGATCCGCGCCGTCTTGCCGTCGCGGGCAAAGATCGACAAGGCCACATTGTCGAAGACCGAAAGCCCGTCGAACAGATTGACGAGCTGAAAGCTGCGGGCGATCCCCGCCTTGATGCGCGCGGCGACCGAGAGCGAGGTTATGTCGCGATCCTCGAACAGGATTTGGCCGCTGTCCGGCCGGATATGGGCGGTGATCAGATTGACGAGCGTTGTTTTTCCCGCGCCGTTTGACCCGACGAGCGAGAGAAACTCACCTTTGTCCACGGTAAAATCCAAACCGTTGCAAGCGAGGGTGGCGCCGAATTGTTTGCGCAGCTCGACAGTCCGCAAGAGGCTCACCTTACGGTTTCTCCGATCGCCGACAGCCGCTTCGCGATCTTCGACAACGCCCCGACGATGCCAGTCGGCAGCAATAACACCAGCACGACGAGGACGGTGCCGAGCAGCAGCTGCCAATATTCGGTCGACGCCACGGCATAGCTCTTGATGTAGGTAAACGCGATGCCGCCGACGATCGGCCCGGAAAAGTTGCGGAACCCGCCGAGCAAGGTCAGGAACACGATCTCCCCGGAGAACGGCCAATACAACACGTCTGGCGTCGTCAGCCCGTTGAGCGGCACCCAGAGGATGCCGGCGAGCCCCGTGAAGGTGCCGGAAAGCAGAAACGCCGCCCAGCGGAAGCGGCGAACGCGCATCCCCAAAAACCTGGCGCGGATCTCATTGTCGCGGATCGCCTGCAGCGCCTTGCCAAAGGGCGAATGGACGATCACCCACATTATCGCGGCGGCGAGGGCGAACACGCCGAGGACGTAGTAATAATAGGTGAGGATGAAGCGCGGGTACCCGCCCGAGCCGGCGAAGTCGATCATGCCGGCAAGCAATGTCGGGCGCGGAACCCGCAACCCGTCGGTTCCGCCGGTGACCCAGAAGAACTTCAGCGCCAGGCTCCACAGCACCTGCGACAGGGCCAAAGTCAAGATGCCGAAAAAGATCCGTGTATGGCGCACGCAGACGTAGCCGAAGGCGGCGGAGACGATCGCCACGACCGGCAGCCCCAACAACATGTAGAGTTCCATCGAGCGGATGCCGAGCCACTGCAACAGAAAGGCCACCGTATAAGCACCAAGACCGAAATAAGCGGAATGGCCGAAGGACAGCAGCCCGGTGTAGCCGAGCAGGAGGTTGAAGCCGAGCGCGGCGATGGCCATGATCAGACCGTAGGTCAACAGCTGCGTCTGGTAGAGCCCGACAAACCCGGGAACGAAAATCAGCGCGAGGAGGGCGAGGGCGGCCCCGGCGTAGGGCCAGAGCCGGGCATGAAGCCGCGGCCGCGCGATTGCGGCCTCCATCACGCAGTCCCGAACAAACCGGTCGGCCGTGCGATCAGCACGATGGCCGCGATCAGATAGAGGACGGCCAGTTCGACCTCGGGAAAGAACTGGATCCCGGCAGTCCTGACGAAGCTGACGATCAGCGCGCCGACGAGAGCACCCTTGAGGCTGCCGAGGCCGCCCACGACAACGACGACAAAGGCCAGGACCAGCGCCTCGACGCCCATGCCGAGCACAGCGGCGTGGCTCGGGACCACAATGGCGCCGCCGAGCCCCGCCATAAAGCAGCCGATCGCAAAGGCCGCCACGTAGACAAGTCCGACATTGAGGCCGAGCGCCGCGGCCATTCGCCGGTCCTGCGAGGTGGCGCGCAGCAGCACACCGAACTTGGTCTCGTAGACAACGAGCCAGAGAACAATCGCCGCCGCGACGCCGATGCCGATCACGAGAATATTGTAGCCGGGATAGATGAGACCGCCGATATGGATGCTCGGGATTGCATCCATCACCGTGTCTGCGGTGAGCGGCAGCCCACCCCAGACCAGCCGCATCAAATCTTCGAGGATCAGCAACAAGCCGAAAGTCACCAATAGCTGGTATTCTTCGGCGCGGCGATAAAAGGGCCGCAACAGCAGAGGCTCGATCACGATCCCGACGAATGCGACCGCGAGCGCGGCGACCGGTATTATCAGCAAGAGCCAGACGACTGGCACGCCGAAACCGATCGCTCGGCCGACGAGCCATGCGGCAATGTAGGCGCCGATCGCAAAGAGGCTGCCATGCGCCAGATTGACGATACGCATGACCCCGAAAATGAGGCTGAGCCCGGCCGCGATCAGGAACAGGACAGAAGCGTAGAATAGCGAGTTCAGCAGCTGGACGATCAGTATCGACAACGCCGCTACCCTTCAGGAGCTGATGACCCTGACCGCTAAGCGCGACAAGCGCCCCTCACCCCAGCCCTCTCCCCGCAAGCGAGGAGAGGGAGGGATCCGCGCCGCGGGAGCGTGAGGGACAGCAAGCGACGGATTGGGAGCGCGCGGCTAGGTGGTCACTTTCGGCCAAGTGGTTTTCAGCCAGTTGGCGGCTGCTGTCGACTCATTGTGCGTCGTTCCCGGCTTTGGCCAGCCTGGCGGCGCCGTGATATTGCGAACCGGGATCGTGATGATCCGATCGGGGTCCCAGACGGGAAACGGATAATCGGGGAGGTTCTTGCTGAACCCGGTCACCGTGTCCTTGTAGCCCTGGTGATTGTCGGGCCGGATGTAGAGATAACCCGACGGGGCGTCGATCCCGAGGCCTTCGAGCTGACTGATGATCGCCTCGTCCTCCGGCCAGCCGCCGGTCAGCTTGTTGGCGCGCTCAATCGCGCTCTTGAGCATATAGAGCGCCATGTAGGCGCCTTCCGACTGGAAGTTCGGATATTCGTTCCAGCGCTTGTAGTAGCGCTCGACAAATGCCTTGTTGACCGGCCAGCGGTCGCCGCCCGGATAGGTGAAGTGGTAGTTGGCGTGGACGCCGGCGAGGACGCCTTCGGGGTGGTCCTTGCCGATCGCATGCGGGGCGACACCGAGCGCCAGGGTGGTGGCGACCTTCATCTTGTCGAACAGGCCATAGCGCAGCGCCTGCTTGTAGAATGCCACATAGTCGCCGCCCCACACCGAGGAGAACAGCAGATCCGGCTCGGACGAGAGGATCTTGGTGATGTGGGCGGTGAAGTCCGAAGTGCCGAGCGCCGGCCAATTCTCCGATACGATGTGCGTACCCGGAATGAGCCGTTCGATGGCCAAGGTGAAATGCTCGGCGGCGTTGCGGCCGTAGCTGTAGTCGGGGTGGAGATGCGCGATCTTGCGCACATGCGGCCAGGCCTGCGCAGCGCCGATCGCCGCCGTGATGCCGTCGGCCGATTGGATATTGGTGATGCGAAACAAGTATTTCGGCTTGGGCACCGCCTTGTCGAACAGGAAATCGGTGCAGCCGTCGGTGAGGATCGTCAATACCCCGAGCTCCTCGGCGACCGGGCCGAGCGCCGGCGAATTGCCGCTCGAGATGACGCCGGTGAACATATCGATGTTCTCGGAGAGCTTCATGCGGCGAAGCTCTTTGACATTGGCATCCGTACCGGCGGCCTCGTCCGCGGTGATGGTTTGGATCTTTCGTTTGCCGAGCAACCCGCCTTGCGCGTTGATCTCTTCGGCGGCGAGCGTGTGCCCCTTCAACGAGGGCTCGCCAAGCACCGCCCCCGGCCCGCTCAAAAACGTCATGTGACCGGTCTTGAAGGGTGTGTCGGGGATTTTGCCTTTGGCGGGTTCGGCGGCTTTCAGCAGCTGCGGACCGGCCACCGCACCGGCCCCGACCAGCCCGGCGCCGCCGACCGTGACGCCGAGCTTGTTGAGAAAGTCGCGACGGCTTTCATTATTGAGCTTACCCATTCGTCTCCTCCTGTGCCTTCCCAAGCTAGAAGCATCGGTGGTGCTTGATTTGTCCTCGCCCGGCTCGCGCACCTGCGAATTACGGTCAAAGTCTGCTCACTGCTACACGTTTGCCGGATATCTAACACTTTCGGGTTAAGCAGTCTACTGAGCAACCTCTAGCGCCTGGAGCATCTCACCCGCGCGGCAACCGTGCCGCACTATTCTTTAAAGACTGCAGTGGCGTCGATATGAACGAGGCGGCGCCGCGTGGCGCCACCCTCAAATGATCGGCTCTGGGTCATAATGTTTCCTCCCTATCCGACGCTGCTCGGAGCCGTGATTTCGGCCTGACGACGCGGGTTGTCGCTTTCTTCGTCACTCGGATCGTAGTGTCATTTCTCCAGATAAGACAAGGGCAACGCCCGATCCCGGTGCGCTGAGCCGGCTCGGGCGTCTCGCCCTGCGGGCGGACAGGCGGCGGCCTGAACCGCCCCCCGCCGTCGGCGCCAGCTGAGTTAGGTCCGCGAGCTGAACCGGCGCCGGGCGAGCCCGAGGCCGAGCAGGCCAGCGGCCATGAGTGACAAGGTGGCGGGCTCCGGAACCGTAGCGGCGCCAGTCACTGTGATCGTGTCGGTTTCGGTGGCGATGATGCCGCCATCCACGAGCGCGTTGACCGAGAAGCTGTAAACTCCGGGTACGAGGCCGGTGAAAGTCAGGTCAAAATCGAACGTGCGGTCGATCGAACGGTCGAACGCGCCGGAGTAGCTGACCGGCACCAATGCGGCGCTGAGCCCGGCGGGAACACCCGACAGGTCGAGGGTCACCGTATTGTAGTCCGCGAATGCGGAACCGATCGCCGCGATGATATCGGAGACGAGGTTGGCCGGATTGAGCGAGACGAAATAGGTGCCGCTGGCACCATGGGCGTAAACGCTGTCGGCACCGTCGAACTGGCCAAAGCCGTTGAGGTCTCCGACATTGGCCGCCTCGAGACTGACGCCTGCCGCGCTGAGGGCGGCGCCAGTATTGGTGGTCGTCGCGCCAGCGATCGCGGGGGTCGGGTTCGCCACGTCATGGGACGGAGCATCCCCGGTGAGGACAATGATTTTCTTCGATCCGTCACGCCAGCCGGTGCTCGAACCCGAAGCGGTTTGGAGTGAGGAAAGCGCCTGTTCCGGGGTATCCCCGCCGCCCGACGCAACCCAACCGTTGATCGCGGTTTGGGTAAGGGCCGAGCTCGTGTTGATCGTCTGATCGATACGATAGGAACCGCTGTTGAGCGGCAATCCATCACCGATGTCCTTGTACTCGCCTGCCCCGAAGGCGATGTTTCCAAAACCGGATAGGCCTGTAACGACCGAGCTGAACCCGGTCTTTACTGCGTTGATAGTAGTGCCCATGCTGCCGGTGGTGTCAGACAGAAAATACACATCGGCCTGAGCGCTTGTGGGGGTACCTGCGCTAACGAGCACAGACTTGTCGATCGTGGTGGTGCCGCCGACGCCAATCGTGGCCGAGTAGCTGCTCGGGGTGATCGCGTCCGCGAAAGCTGGCGCTGTAAGCAGTGCAACAACCGAGCAGGCAATCGATCCTAGACCTAAATATTTAAGCATGTCTTCGCTTCCTGATGTCCGGTTAGAGCCTCGTAAGCTCCTGATGCGACACGCAATAACCGAGCCATCGGTGCGATACGTTTGATTTAATTTCTATTTAACTATTAAAATATCCGCGTGCCTCGTGACGATGTAAGATTCCGCGACACGAACCAAACTAGTTCGGCACTTTCGCGAGGCTTATTCTGCCGCCTGCGGCGTGACTTGCACGGAATTGGGGCCGTAGCGGTCGCGGAAGGGTGTGGTGTCGATCTCTTCGAGCTCGATTTCGCGCCGCAGCACCTGCTGCTTCCACGCTTCCTGCTCGGGCACGCGGGCATGGAATTCGGGCATCACCTCGCGGGCGAACAGTTCGAGGCTCTCACAGATGTGCTCGTGCGTGTTCTTGCCGGCCTGGTTCAAAAGGATGACCTGGTCGATGTGCGAAGTCTCGAACCGCCGCAGCTTTCTGCGCAATGTCTCGGGCGAGCCGATCAGGCCTCCCGACAATGCGCGCGCGAGCCCTTCGGGGTTGGCGCGCTTCCATTTCTCGTATTCGTCCCACAGATTGACAGTGCCCGGTTCGGGCCGTTTGCGGTTCGGGTTCAGACCATAAAAACGCAGCGCGAACTGGAAGAACGGGATGCCGTCTGCGCGGCGTCGCGCCTCCTCGTCGGTCTCGGCGCACATGAAATAGCTGGTCAATGCAATATTGGGGTTCGTCACATAGTCGGCGAGTTTGTCGAGCCGCTTGGTGAAGGCGTTGTAATAGGCGTGCACCCAGGCATGAGCCGCATCGGCGCTGAGGAACTGGAACGCGAGCGCGCCGAGACCGCGGCGGCCGGCCATCTCGATTGTCTCGAGCTGCGAGCAGGCGCACCACAACGGCGGATGCGGCTTCTGCAGGGGCTTGGGCACGACATTGCGCAGTGGAAAATCGAAATAAGTCCCGTGGTATTCGCAACCGCCTTCCTTGAACATCGGGATAATAGCGCGCACCGCGTCCTCCCAAACCGCCCGCTTCTCCTCGAAATTGCGGTCGAACGGTTCGAGCTCGGTGATGCTGGCGCTCTCGCCCATGCCGAATTCGACCCGCCCGCGGCTCACCAGATCGAGCGCCGCGATGCGCTCGGCGACGCGCGCCGGGTGGATTGTCGTCAATTGCATGATGCCGTGCGCCAGGCGGATGTGCTTTGTGCGCTGGCTCGCCGCCGCGAGGAAAACCTCGGGCGCCGGCGAATGCGAATATTCCTCGAGGAAGTGATGTTCGACTTCCCAGGCAAAGTCGTAGCCGAGCCGATCGGCCAGCTCCACCTCATCGAGCGCGTTCTGGTAGAGCTTGTACTCGCCCTCTGGCGTCCACGGGCGCGGCAATTGCAGCTCGTAGAATATACCGAACTTCATCGCTGGCTCCTCAGGCCCGTATAACCGCCCATCCCGGCGGCGGCTCTTTTCCCGGATGCACGCTTCCGCACTCTCGACATCTGCGCGCAGATTTATCAGCGTAAAAGGCCGCGAATAGCCGCGGCAGATCTTTGACCAAGTCGGCGGCAGCGATCTCGACGCGGTGGACGAGCGCCCCGCACTCGAAACAGAACCATTCGAACCCGTCCTTATCCCCCGCCCCAGGCGGGCTCTCGACGACGAGCCCGACGGAGCCTGCGATCGGACGCTGCGGTGAGTGGCGCAGACGCGGCGGCAACAGAAAGACCTCGCCTTCGCGGATCGGCACGTCGTAGATCCGGCCCGCTTCGGCTACCTTCAAGACCATGTCGCCGCGCAGCTGGTAGAAGAACTCCTCGCCGGGGTCGTCGTGGAAGTCGACCCGCTGGTTCGGGCCACCCACGACCATCACAACCATACCGGCGTCCTCGAACACCATTTTGTTGCCGACCGGCGGCCTCAGAAGATGGCTGTGGGCGGCGATCCATCGCGCAAAGTTGAATGGTTGGCGCAAGCTCGCTATCGACATCGCGTCCTCCTGTTCACGGCGGGTCCCGGCCGATCGTGCGGCACAGGAAATTGTAGCCGAGGGCCGTGAAAGCGGCGCGCTCTACGTTGTCCTTGCCATAGCCGTGTCCGCCGGCGGCAGGTTCGTAGAAATAGGCCTCATAGCCCATTGCCTGCAACTTGGCCGCCATTTTGCGGGCATGGCCGGGATGGACGCGGTCGTCGCGCCGGCTCGTCGCGATCAGGATCGGCGGGTAGGGCCGGCCCGGGACCGCGGCGTGATACGCCGAGATCTCCTTAAGGAACCCCCAGTCGTCTGGATTGTCGGGATCGCCGTATTCGGCGATCCAGCTCGCGCCGGCGTGCAGTTTCGAATAACGCCGCATGTCGATCAGCGGGATCGTGCAGAACAGTGCACCGAACCGCTCCGGGTAGCGGGTCAGCATATTCGTGATCAATATCCCGCCGTTCGATCCCCCTTCGGCGGCGATGCGCCCGGGCCGCGTCACGCCGCGCCGCACCAGGTCGGCGGCGACCGCAGCAAAATCGTCGTGCGAGAGGCGCTTCTTTTCCCGGCGCCCGGCCTCGTGCCAGGCGGTGCCGAACTCGCCGCCGCCCCTGATGTTCGCGACGACGCCGGTGCCGCCGCGCTCCAGCCAGAGCTTGCCGAGAGCGGAATTGTAGTAGGGCAATTGCGAGATGCCGAAGCCCCCATAGCCCGAGAGATGGACCGGCGCCTCGCCGGTCTCGCCGGACGGGCCGACTTGCACATAGGGTATGCGCGTTCCATCCGATGAAACCGCTTCGTACCGGGCGACGACGAGCCCCGTCGGGTCGAAGGCTTGCGGGGCCCGCTTCAGAGGTTCCGGAGCGGCGTGCGGGCGCACGAGAAACAGCGACGGCGGCGTCAGCGGGTCTTGCGCGCTGGCCAGGAGGTCGCCATCCGACTCCTCTGTCCGAACGTCGAGCGGCCAGACATTGGCCACGCCGATGTCCGGCAGGCCGGTGATGCGCTCGCGCGACCAGCCCGCCTCGGACGGGACCAACGCCTCGAATACCGGTTTCAAATCGTCGAGGATCGACAGAACCAGCCGACCGCCGGACCAGCAGAACCCCTGCAGCGCGCGGCGCTCGGCCGGCTCGAAGAGCTTGGCGAAGCGGCGGTCACCGGCGAGGAAGGCCGAAAAGGAAATACCCAGCACGGTGTCCGGTGCGAAGGTTTTGCCGCCGATTTTCCACTCCGTTCGGCGCTTTACGGCCAGCCGGCCGCGATGCCACTGGACCGAGACATCCGTTGGGAGGTCGATCTGGGTCCTGGGGCCGGTGCAGTCGCCGATCCAGATCGCCGCATCGAAAAACCCGATCCGGTCGGCGAACCAGACGCGCTCCTCTTCGGCTTCGCGATCGACATCCGCCCAAACACCCATATGGTCGAGGCCGGTTTCGAAAATGATCGGGGCCGCGAGCGGATCCGTGCCGCGCCGCCACAGCCGCACTGTGCGCGCATAGCCCGAGCTCGTGGCCATGTCGTTGCCCCATGCCGAGGCGAGAAGCAGCGTGTCGCGATCGAGCCAGGCGGCTCCGCCCTTGGCCTCCGGCAACACGAACCCGCCGCCAACGAACTCGCGGTGGAGCAGGTCGAATTCGCGCAGCGCCACCGCATCGGCGCCACCGCGCGACAGCATCAGCATGGCGCGGTCGTGGCTGCCCGGGATCGTTACAGCCCCGCTCCAAGTCCAGTCTTCCGCTTCCCGCTGCGCCAGCGCGTCGAGATCGAGCAGGACCTCCCATTCCGGCTGCTCATCCCGATAGCTCTCCAAGGAGGTTGTGCGCCACAGCCCTCGCGGATGCTCGGCGTCCTTCCAGAAATTGAAGACTTTAGTGCCGCGCCTGGTGATGACCGGGATGTTGTCCGGCCGGTCGTAGATCGCCGCGAGCGTGTCGCGATCGGCTTCGAAAGAGGCGTCGCCGAACCGCGCCAAGGCCGCGGCATTTTGTGCCTCGACCCAGGTGAGCGCCCGCTCGGTATCGATTTCTTCGAGCCAGAGGTATGGGTCGTCGTCTGGGGCCTCGATCGTCGGTCGTGCGTCCGGCATGGGCGGTGCGGCCTGAAAAGGTTAAGTTAATACGGGCACGAAATAGGCATTTCGCGAAGCAATTTGTCCGCTTGCCGAACGACGGGCAATGGCGCGACGCAAAAAGTCGTAGACATCAGCCGGCAAGCTGGCGAGATTAACCAGATCAGGGTTAAACCGCTTCGCCGCTCACTTCGGGCGCGACGAGTTGGCTTGGGGAATCTCCTATCAGTGGACGAAAGTTCCGTAAGTGCGGCGGTGCGGGCGGGCGGGCCATTGGTAAACCCGGGTCGGGGGTTTCTTTTTCTGCAGGGAATGGCGACGCGATTTTTCGAGCGCCTCGGTCGAGCTCTCGCCGAGCGCGGTCACGCGACTTACCGGGTTAATTTTAACGGGGGCGACCGGGCATTCTGGCGGCTCTCGGGAAGTGTCGATTTTTGTGGCCGTCCGGAGGAATGGCCCGAGTTTCTCGATCGGGTGGTAGTCGAGCGGGCAATCAGCGACATCATCCTGTTCGGCGATTGCCGGCCACTGCACCGCGCCGCAATACGGGTTGCCGAGCGCCGTGCGTTGCGAATTCACGTGGTCGAGGAGGGTTACCTGCGCCCCGATTGGATCACCTTCGAGGAAGGTGGGGTGAATGGCCGTTCCGCGCTTCCGCGGGATCCGGAATGGTACCGCGAACGCGCACGTGCATTGCCCCCTTGGCAGGACCCGCCGTCGGTACCGGGCAGCTTTCGCCGCAGGGCGGTCGAGGATGTGCTCTATACAATGGCCTCGATGGCGCGAATGTGGCGGTTTCCGCATTACGCGACGCACCGCCCCTATTACCAGCTGATCGAGTATGCCGGTTGGCTGCGGCGCCTGGCTTTGATGCGCCGCGCCGAGCGGCGGGCAGCGAACGCGATCCAAACTGTGTGTGGCAACTCCGGCCCGCTGTTTCTTTTCCCGTTACAGTTGGATTGCGACTATCAGGTGCGGGTGCATTCGCCGTTTCGCGCGATGCACTTGGCTATCGAACACGTTCTCACCTCCTTTGCACGCCATGCGCCTTCGGCGGCACGGCTGATCGTCAAGCTTCACCCGCTCGACAGCGGCTTGGTTGATTGGACCGCGATCACCGGTTACGTCGCCGTCGAGCTCGGCATTGCCGATCGGGTGGTCATTCTCGACGGCGGCGATTTGGCCACGCTCTTGGCCCGCAAGCCGGCCGTGGTCACGGTCAACAGCACGGTGGGGACTCTGGCACTCGCGGCCGGATTGCCCGTCGTGGCGCTCGGGAAAGCGGTTTACGACATCGCCGGGCTGACCTTTCAGGGCGAGCTCGATGATTTCTGGAAGGCGCCAACGCGGCCCGATGCGGTGCTGTTCGACGCGTTTCGCCGGGTACTCGCCGCCCGCTGTCTCATTCCGGGCTCATTTTTCAACGAAGCCGGGCTGAAGCTCGCGGTCGATGCCGCCGTCGAGCGGCTCGAAGCCACTTATGCGCGGGCTGCGCGAGGTGAAGCGACTTCGTCCCCCGGTATCGAAACGCCGATCGCAGCGGCTGTCTCGATGCGATAACAGCGTCACGCGCTCGCGTGCGTGCGCAGCACATGCACGATTTCATTCCGCCATATCCCGAGCGGCCACGGCAGCCGCTCTCCGCGATTGCCACGTTGCGGCTGGCGCGCCGCAATTTTCTCGCGATCTGGGAAGACCGCTGCTTCGAATGGGAGGTGTTTTCGAGCCGTCTGCTGGCGCGGTCGCTTTTCGTCTGCAATAGCCCGGATACCGTCACCTCCGCTTTCGTCGAACATCACGACAGTTTCGAGCGCAAGAGTCCACAGATGCGGCACGGGCTGGCGCCGCTGCTTGGCGACGGCCTGTTCATTAGCGATGGCGACACTTGGCGGCGCCGGCGGCGCATTGTGGCCCCGATCGTCCATATTTCGCGCATGCCGCTCTTTGCGCCGATTATGGTGCAGACGGCTTGCGAGACCGCTGCCCGCTGGTCGGGATTGGCCCAGGGCTCTCCGATCAATGCGCTCACCGAGATGGCGACATTAACCGCCGAAGTAATCTGCCGGACTGTTTTTGGCCGCCAGCTCGGCGCCGCGCAGGCGGCCGAGATCATCGCCGCTTTCAGCGAATACCAGCGTCTGGTCGGACAGTTGGACATTGTCTATTTTTTCGGTTTGCCGGACTGGCTGCCGCGCTTTCATTCGCCCGCGATCCGTCGCGCCGCCACTCGGCTCCACAAGGTTCTCGACCGGGTCATCCGTGACTGCCGGAAGCGACTGTCCGAGGGCGAAGCCTCGATCATCCGCCTCCTGCTGGAGGCGCGGGACAGCGAAACGGGTGAGCCCCTCGACGGTACCGCATTACGCAACGAGGCGGCCGTCATCTTTCTCGCCGGCCATGAGACGACGGCAAATTCGCTGGCCTGGACGTGGTATCTGCTGTCGCAGGCGCCGGAGATCGAAGAACGGCTTCACGCCGAACTTGCACAAGTTCTTGCCGGTCGGCCGCCGTCGCTCGACGATATCGCGAATTTGCCCTACACCCGCGCGGTCTTCGAAGAAACTCTCCGACTCTACCCCCCCGTCCCGTTGCTTGCCCGGCAGGCATTGCGCGACGAGACCATCCGCGGCCGCCCCGTGGCGGCGGGGTCGCTCGTCATGGTGGTCCCCTGGTTGCTACACCGGCACCGCAAATTCTGGGGGAAGCCGGACCATTACATTCCCGAGCGGTTTTTGCCTGAGAATGCGCAGTTTCGCGTGCGTCACGCTTACCTTCCGTTCAGTGTCGGACCGCGCATCTGCGCCGGCGCCGCTTTTGGCCAAACCGAGGCCATTCTTTGCCTCGCTACGCTTGCCCAGCGGGTCCGTCTGCGCTTGGCCCCTGGCACCGCGGTCGAGCCGGTATGCCGGCTGACCTTGAGGCCCGGCGACGATCTGCGGATGCTTTTGTATTCCCGCGATTAGACGGACTGGTCCGAATGCGGCCGGCGGGCGACGTCGATGACGCGACCCGTCTTATCTACGACGTAGCGGATATGCCTCCACGCGACCGGAGAGGTAACGAAGCCCCCCCCGATCACCGAGGCGTGAAAAACCGCACCCGGAAAGATGGTCCAGACGAGCAGATGCTGCACGAGGCGACAGCCGATCGCATCACGGCAATCGAGCTTCCTGCCGATTGCCAGCCTGATCTCCGTCGCGATCGACCCCAGGCTCGCCAAGAGTATAATGGCGGCCAGCGCCGGGCCCGAGGCGATGAGATTTGACAAAAGAACGATGCGCGCGATGAGGTCGGTGCTGACGACAAAGGCGGCGAAAGACCATAATCCGGGCCGATAAAGGCGTATCAGCTGATATTGGCGGCGGCCAAAGCGCCAAAGATCGGAGATGCTGCCGCCGAGAGGGCTCGGTGGCCGGATCGCCCGCCTCGTCAACACCCGCAAGCTTACCTCAGCGGCACGGTCCCCCATCGGCAAATCCTCCGTCAGGGTCCGGCCGATCGTGTTCGGTAGATCGAGCGCTGCGAGGGCGTTGCGATTGACAGCGAGCGAACCGCCCCAGATCGGCCTGGTCTGGCTGAGCCGCGGCAACACGGCGATGCCCCGGTCGATCCCCGCAACAAGCGCGGTTGCGAGCGACAGCCCGATCGGTACCGGCCAACGATAACCGTTGACGAGATCAGCGCGGCCGGAGGCGAGAGGCGCGACGAGCGCCGCCAGCCACCACGGCTGTGGCCGGATATCGGCATCGAGCAGGACGACGTAAGCATCATCCGCATCGAGGCGGGCGAGCGCGGCGAGCAGGTTGGTACATTTCTGACTGCGCAGTGGTGATAGGCCGGCTACGACCAACTCGATATTCAGCCGGGGATAATGCCCGGCTAAGGCGGCGACGCGCGCGTAAGCCGGGTCGTCGCGGGATTCGACGGCGACAATCATACGGGAAGGCGGTAGGGACTGCTTGGCCAGCGCGCCAAACAGATCATCAAGCCCGGGAAGCATGCCGGTCGCGGGCAACACCAGGGCGACGCGTGTGGATAATCTTTCGTCCGGAATGCGCAAGCGGACGGCGAAAAGTACCGCCAATGCGACCGACCACAGTGAATAGAAAACCGCGACGGTGGCGGCGACCCAGGCAATCACGACGGTTTGCGGGCAACGAGCAACAATCCCGACGGCCGTGCCGACGCCGGGATCGGAAACAGTGCATTGCAAATACGGGCAGCGAGCCAGCTCCAGGCCAGCGCCCCATGCCAAATCCAATGCGCTCGAAAATACCGGTCTCCGACCAGCTTCGGGGAGAAACGTCCCATCCAATAGATCATGCTGTCAAAAGAAAACGGCAGTGCCTCAATTGCCACCAATATCACACCGAGCCGGTCCGCCAGCGCCTGCAATGCGGGTTCGTTCCACCAGCTGAGGTGATGCGGCGGCGCATTGAGCACGAAGTTCGGGATTTGAGTTAATGCAGACTCCCGGCTCGGCACCGCAATGACGAGATGTCCCCCCGCTCTGAGGCACTTTACCAGATCGCGAGCAAATCCGAGCGGATCGGCGACATGCTCAATGGCATGCAAGGCGCAGACGATATCGTATTCCTCGGAATGGGACGCGGCATGCTCGGCAATCGTCTCATTTCTGATGTCGGGTCTGATGTCGGGCTCGCCAGCCGCGCTGTAGGGATGAGGTTCGAGGCCGACATAGGTTGCATGTGTCAGATAAGGCGCCAAAGCTGCTTCGCCACAGCCGACGTCGAGAACTTTATCCCCCGGTCGAACCAGCTCGGCGATGCGTTCGAATTCGGCCCTCGGAATGCGGGGAACACTCAATGCGCGGTGAAATCCCGCGCGCCTGTAGAGGTCTTGGTAGAAACCCTCGTTTCCGGCGAGCATCGGCTCAAAGAAGGCGAGCCCACAGGGAGATTCCCACAAGCCGAATTGTCCGACCTCCGCAAGCTGCGGCTCTACCCGTGTTCCGAAACTCCACCGCCACAATTCGCTGATGAGCGTGGAGCTGATCGGCTGGACGCGCCGGCTTGCCGGAAGGCCGGTAATCGGGCACGAGGGAATGAGGGTCATTGGCTAGCGGAAATTGCGGCTCGTGATGACAATGTCGCGAGCATCGTAACCTGGCGGCTTCGCAGAAGGTGCAAAAGGGGGTTTCGGCGCTGGCCGATGCTCGGCGTCGCCGGTGCGGTCACGCAATGTGTTGAGGCGCGCAGTCATGTCTTCGAGACGATCGGCGACGACATGGATGACGCTCTCCTCGCGCTGCAGGTTGCCGGTACAGCGCAAGAGAGTGGCACCGAGCGCGGCGCGGCGGAAGCGTTCGAGAATGGCTGGCCAGACGATCAGGTTGGCGATCCCGGTCTCGTCCTCGATTGTGATGAACACGACGCCATTGGCGCTGCCCGGACGCTGGCGGATCAGCACGATCCCGGCGATCGAGAGCCACTGGTCGATCGGCAGATGGGCCAGTTCGGCGGCGGTGACCAAGCCCTCGCCGGCGAGCTCGGCGCGAAGGAAGGCGAGCGGGTGACGCTTCAAGGTCAGGCTGAGGGCCTCATAATCCTCGACGACATGCTCCCCCAATGGCATTTCGGGCAGCAGCGACATGGCAATTCTCTCCCTCTCCGCGAAGCCCCCCTCACCCTTCTCTCTCCCCCCGATGGGGGGAGAGAGATTTTCTTTTGCGAAGAGCGGCAGCGGCGGTTCGCCGAGCGCCTTCAGCGCCCACAGCGCGCGGCGGCGGTCGAGCCCGATCGAGCGGAAAGCGTCGGCTTCGGCAAGGCGGTCGATCGCCCCGCGGCCGAGGCCGCTGCGCCGCCACAGCGCGTGCGGATCCGAATAGCCCATTTTCCCGCGAGCGGCGACGAGCCGCTCTGCATCCGCCTCGGCAAACCCCTTTATCTGACGCAACCCAAGGCGCAGCGCGTATCGCAGTCCGTCATCGTCATTCCCGCGAAAGCGGGAATCCAGGGATCCAGGGCTCGAACGGTCGCCCTGGGCCCCCGCTTTCGCGGGGGCGACGGTTAATGGTTCCAAAGTACAGTCCCAGAAGCTGTGATTGACATCGACGGCGCGGACTTCGACGCCGTGCTCGCGAGCGTCTCGTACGATCTGTGCCGGCGCGTAAAATCCCATCGGCTGGCTGTTGAGCAGAGCGCAGGCGAAGACCTCGGGATAGAAGCGTTTGATCCAGGACGAGACGTAAACGAGGAGCGCAAAGCTCGCTGCATGGCTTTCGGGAAAGCCGTAGGTCCCGAACCCCTCGATCTGGCTGAAGCAGCGCGTCGCGAAATCGCGATCGTAGCCGTTCTTGACCATGCCGGCGACAAACTTGTCGCGGAACAGATGGATGTCGCCATTGCGCTTGAAGGTCGCCATCGCGCGGCGCAGCCGGTCGGCTTCTTCCGGCGCAAAGCCGGCGCCGACGATGGCGATCTTCATCGCCTGCTCCTGGAAGAGTGGCACCCCCAGCGTCTTTTCCAGCACTTCCCGCAATTCGCCGGACGGGTAGACCACGTCCTCGCGTCCGGAGCGGCGGCGCAGATAAGGGTGGACCATATCGCCCTGAATCGGGCCCGGGCGAACGATCGCGACTTCGATGACGAGATCGTAGAATTCGCGCGGTTTGAGCCGCGGCAGCATCGTCATCTGGGCGCGGCTCTCGACCTGAAAGACCCCGAGCGAGTCGGCGCGGCTCAGCATCTCGTAAACCGCCGGGTCCTCGGCGGGAATGGTGGCGAGCTCGAACCGGCGGCCGTCATGCTCCTCGATCAGCGCAAAGGCCTTGCGGATGCAGGTCAGCATGCCGAGCGCCAGGACGTCGATCTTCAAGATGCCGAGCCGGTCGAGGTCGTCCTTGTCCCACTCGATGACGGTGCGGTCCTCCATCGCCGCGTTCTCGATCGGCACCAGCTCGGACAGCGGCCCGCGGGTAATCACAAAGCCGCCGACGTGCTGCGAAAGGTGGCGCGGAAAGCCGACCAATTGCGCGGCAAGGTCGAGCGCGAGACGCAAGGTGCGGTCGGTGGGATCGAGCCCGGCCTCGCGCACCCTCCGGTCGGCGATCGGGTCATTGCTCCAGCCCCAGACGATGCCGGCGAGCGCCGTGACGACATCGACGCTGAGGCCCAGGGCCTTGCCGACTTCACGGATCGCCGAGCGTGAGCGGTAGCAGATCACGGTGGCGGCGAGCCCGGCCCGGTCGCGGCCATATTTCTCATAGACGTATTGGATCACCTCCTCGCGCCGCTCGTGCTCGAAATCGACGTCGATGTCAGGCGGCTCGTTGCGCGCGGCGCTGATGAAGCGCTCGAACAAGACGTCGATGCGTGCCGGGTCGACGGCGGTGATGCCGAGGCAGTAGCAGACCACGGAATTGGCGGCAGAACCGCGTCCCTGACACAAAATGCCGCGCTGCCGCGCAAACCGAACGATGTCGTGCACGGTCAGAAAATACCGGGCATAGTCGAGCTGCTCGATCAACTGCAGCTCGTGCTCGATCAAGCGCCGGACCTTGTCCGGAATGACGCATCCGTCGTCATTCCCGCAAAAGCGGGGATCCAGGGCCTCCTGCCAAGTCGCTTGCCCCTGGACCTCCGCTTTCGCGGGGGCGACGGAAGAATGAAAGCGTTCGGCGGCGCCTTGCCATGTCAGCTCTTCGAGATATTGCTGTGGGTTCCGCCCGTCTGGGACCATCTCTTCGGGATATTCGTAGCGCAATTCATCGAGGCTGAACCGGCAGCGCTCGACGATCTCGAGGCTGCGTTCGACCGCATGCTCATGCCCCCGAAACAGCCGCACCATCTCCTGCGCTGGCTTCAAATGGCGCTCGGCATTGGCGGCGAGGCGATAGCCGGCTTCTCGGATCGTGCAGCCTTCGCGGATGCAGGTCAGCACGTCCTGTAGAGGGCGCCGCTCGGGGACGTGGTAAAGCACGTCATTGACCACTACGAGCGGCAGCCCCGTTGCTTGGCTAAGCGCTGTGAGGCGGGCAAGACGCCGCATATCGTCACCGCGATAGAGATTATGGACGGCGAGATGGGCACGGCCGGCGAAATCCGCCGCGACCCGGGACGCGAATTCCGCCGTCCCGGACGGCAGCACGATGACGATCTGGCCGTCGCCATGCGCGACGACGTCGGCGTAGTCGAGATGGCATTCGCCCTTGAGGGCGCGGCGCTTGCCGAGCGTCAACAGCCGCGTCAGCCGGCCATAGGCGGTACGATCCGTGGGATAGGCGAGGAGGCTCGTGCCGTCGCACAGATCAAGGCGGCACCCGACGACGAGGCGGATTCCGATCTCTTTTGCCGCATGATGGGCGCGCACGATGCCGGCAAAGCTGTTGCGGTCGGTGATCGCGATTGCCTGATGGCCGAGAGCAGCTGCGGTCAGTACCAGCTCGTCGGGATGCGAAGCGCCGCGCAGAAACGAGAAATTGGTGGTGACCTGCAATTCCGCGTAGCGCGGAGCCGGCTCAGGAAAAGACGCCATGAACAAACCAGTGCGGCTTTTGGTCATGACCGTGGAGACCCGCCCGGAACAGCCAGAAGCGCCGTCCCTCCTCGTCCTCGACCCGGTAATAGTCGCGGATCGCATCGGCAGCGCCGGAGCCTTCCGGCTGCCACCATTCGTCGGCTATCCGCTCCGGTCCATCGGCACGCATGACCCGATGCCGGCGCCGCCGCCACGTGAAACGAAACGGCGGATCATCAGGCAAGAGCCATAACGCCTCGACCGGCTCCGGCGGGTCGAACAACCGGATCGGCCGCGGTGGTTTGCTGGAGGTCCCCCACCTCACCCCACCCCTCTCCGCCCCCGAGGGCGGAGAGGGAGAGTAAGGCCCTCTCCGCCCTTCAGGGGGGAGAGGGAGGGGACCCGTCGCGTTAGCGATGGGGAGGGTGAGGTGGGGCTGCACCCTCACCGAAGCGCGTTCGGGGACGTGGCTCTCGCGCGGTTCGAGACGCGACAGCGCGGCGAGCCCCAGCCGGTTGCCGAGCCGGTCGAGAAGCGGAGCGATGCCCCCTCCCATTCCCTCCCCCGCAAGCAGGGGAGGGAATGGGTGGGGGCCAGCAGCATGACCTGGGAGGCCGATCTGCTCGGGGGGCAGAGGCTCGACCGCAAAGGCGGCGAGGATCATGTCTTCGATGCCGAGACCGGGATCGACGGTGTCGAGCCGCTCCTTAAAGAGCGCCGTGAGATGACGCGGATCTCGGCTCGGACGAGCCGTACCGAGGCGAATCCGCTCGACCTGCCCATCGACCCGGTGGAAAGCAAGGTCGAGCCGCCGTGCCCCCGTGCCTTCCCGCGCCAAACGGCGGACGAGATCCACAGTGAGCCGCTCCGTTGCCAGCATCAGATCGGCGGGGGTGGCAATCGGCTCGGCGAAGCTCAACCGCACGCGGCGGCTCGGTACCTCGCCGAGCGGCGACAATGGTTCCGGCAGGCGATCGAGCGCCTGATCGAGCCGCTGAGCTACGGTCTCGCCAAAACGGCGGGCCAGCGCATCGCGCGGCATCGCATAGAGATCCCCGATCCGCTTCAGCCCGACCCGCCTCATGCCCTGAACGATAAGCGGATCGAGGCGGAGGGCGTCCACTGGTAATGGAGCAAGGGCGGCGCGAGGCTCTCCCGGCGGCAGAATGACGATGCTGTTTTCTGCTTCGGCAAAGCGGGCCATTGCCCAGGCGGCGCCGAGCGTATCGGCAATGGCTAAGCGACCGGCGACACCCCGGCGGTCGAGCCGGGCCGCCAGATCGGTGGAGAGCGCCTTTTCGCCACCCCAGAGATGAGCCGAGCCGGTAATCTCGATCCGTACCCCGTCTGCGCCGTCGGGAGCGGTCCACGGGCTGTAACGCCCGCACCACTCCGCCAGCCGCCGCAATGCCGCGGCGTCCTGCGCAGGCTCCGCCAAGGCGGTGGCGAGGCTCGGCAAAAAGGAGAGCGCATCCGCCAATGGCATCCCCGAAGCCAAGCCGGCGGCGGTTGCGGGCCGGTTCACCGCGGCGAGAAGCCGCCGCCCGGCGGCATCGGCGACCGTGGCGAACGGGATCGTCTCAGCCGGCTCGCCGGAGTTTTTCCGCTGCCACAAGCGCAGCCGGTCGATTGGCCAGCACGGCAGCCAGAGATACATGATCCGTCGCATCCGGCACCTCCATTTCCCATGACGCCGGCTCGCCGCCACGGCAACGCAGCAGCTCGACCCGCCACCGCGGGCGCCCGACCCCGGGCCCTCCCCGAGCGGGCTGCGACGGCAACGCGGCAATCCGCCACCGGGTCACCGTCGCATTCGGCAGCGCGCGTTCGCGCGCCGCTTGCCCGCCATCGCGCCAGCGCCGCAGCAAAAAAGCGGTGATGCCCGAGCGTTCCGCAGCGAGCTGCAGCCGGCGGCTCGCCACCGCGGGAAGCGATCCGACTTCGCCGACCACTGCGACAATCCCCGGAGCGCGCAACCCCTCCTCCATCGCCCCCAGGATCTCGGCATCCCGCGGTGCCCGGACCAGCACGACCCGCCCGGGATCGAGCCCGTGCGCGGCGAGGCCCGGCCCGTAAAGATCCGAGCGGGGCGAGCACCACAATATCACCCCCACCTCACCCCCACCCTCTCCGCCCCCAAAGGCGGAGAGGGTGGGTGACGCAAGCCGCCCCAGGATGAGCGCGGCAAAGGCGGCGGCGAGCGCGCCATCCTCCTCGTCGCCGCCCATTCCCAGGATTTCGTGCAAAGCGCCCCGCGCGAGCCCGCCGCCCGGCAAAGCCCGGTCGATCGCCGCGACACCGAAAGGTAAAACCCCATGCGTCGCCGACGACCGCTCGACCCGCCGAACGCGCTCGCGAAGCTCGGGAAGAAGGGCTCTTGCCGTATCAATCATGTTCTTTTTTTGTTCTGTGATTCATCGATTGTCAAGACCGGCGCTTGACGATCAGATCCGCAGGACCCATCACTCGCCTCCCGATGACCCTCGCGCCGCTCATCGACGCCCCCACCGTCATCCAGATTCATGCCTTTGCGGCGATCGTCGCTTTCGCAGTCGGTCTCGTTCAGCTAACCGCACCGAAGGGGACGATCCCGCACCGCCTGATCGGCTGGTCATGGGTCATGCTGATGCTGACCGTCGCGGTCAGCTCGCTTTTCATCCACCAGATCCGTCTATGGGGTCCGTGGAGCCCGATCCACCTGTTGTCCATTCTGGTATTGGCGACATTGCCGTTGGCGGTGCTGCATGCCCGCCGGCACGACGTCGCGCAGCATCGCATGGCGATGCTGATGTTGTTCACGGGCGCCCTGGTGATCGCCGGGGGCTTCACCTTCCTCCCCGGCCGCATCATGCACGCTGTGGTGTTCAGCCCATCCTAGGCAGCCAATCCTTGAGGCGGCGGGAAGCCTCGGCGATGTCCTCGGTAGGGCCGGCAAACGAGATGCGCACCCATCCGCCGCCGATCGGGTCGAAATCGAGGCCCGGGGTCACCGCGACCCCGGTCTCGGCGAGGAGGCGCCGGCAGAATCTCTCGCTGTCAAGCGTCAGTTTCGAGATGTCGACATAGAGATAGAACGCTCCTTCGGCCGGCGCGAAGCGGGTTAGCCCAACGGCGGACAGACTGCGGACCAAGAGATCGCGATTGGCGCGATAGCGCGCGACATGGCCGTCGAGCTCGGCGCGACAGTCGAAGACCGCGAGCGCGGCGTACTGCGACAAGGCCGGCGGCGAGATGTAGAAATTCTGCGCCAAGCACTCGACCGAGCGCAAAAGGTCCGGCGGCACCAGCATCCAGCCGAGCCGCCATCCGGTCATGCTGTAGTATTTTGAAAACGAGTTGACGACGATCGCCTCGCGCCCATGAAGGCGCATCGTTGTTGCGTTGGTCTCATAAGTGATCCCATGGTAGATCTCGTCCGAGACAAGGCGAATTCCGTGGTCACGGCAATACGCCGCGAGCCGGGCGAGATCGGCCGCGCCGATCATCGTTCCGGTGGGGTTGGCCGGGCTGGCGATAATCAGCCCGTCCAGCGCGCCCATATCGGTGAGAAGCTCCGGGGTCGGCTGGAAATGGGAATTCTTACCGACTGAGATCAGCACCGGCTGGATGTCGAGAGCCGTAAGGATGTTGCGATAGGCCGGGTAGCCCGGGACGGCGAGCCCCACGCGGGCGCCAGGCTCGAAGGCGGCGAGGAAGGCGAGCTGAAAGGCGGCAGAAGAGCCGGTCGTGACGACGACCTCGGCAGGATCCACAGCCACCCCGTATTGCGTGCGGTAATGGGCGGCGATCGCCTGCCGCAACGGCGCAATGCCGAGCGCGTCAGTATAGCCGATCCGCTCACGCACCAGCGCACGACGGGCGGCTTCGAGCACCGGCTCCGGCGCTGAAGTCCCCGGCTGGCCAACTTCGAGATGGATCACATCGGCGCCGGCCGCCGCGCGCTCGTTCGCGGCGCGCAACACATCCATCGCGATGAACGGCGGCACCAGACCCCGCCGGGCAGCGCGCAAGGTCACGTCCGGGCACAGCCTTGCGGTTTGAAAATCCGGTGCGTTGATGCCGGGTAGCGCAGCAGCCGCTCGCTCGGCCGTATCGGACGGCGCAGGAGTTCGCCGCCGCAATTGGGGCAGCGCCCCCCAAGCACTCCTTCGGCGCAATAGCGGCAAAACGTGCACTCAAAAGAGCAGATCCGCACATCGAGCGAGTCAGGCGGCAAATCGCGGTCACAGCATTCACAGTTGGGTCGCAATTCCAGCATCCTCGTGCAATCCCGATCTTGTCGGCGCCCAGATATCCTGCGCCAATGCATCCTGCGCGAGAAGGTTGGCATTGGCGAGCGGCTTTCGCTATGAGGGCGGCTCATTCTGACAGATAGAGAAGCCGCTTGATCCGCCTCATTGGAATGTCCGGCAGCCTGCGCATCGGTTCCTATTCGAACGCGGTGCTGGAGACCTTGCGCGAGAAATTCGACGGCCGCGCCGAGATAAACATCTACGACCTGCAGCCGATCCCGCTCTACAACCAGGATTTCGAAGGCGAAAAACGCCCGGAACCCGTAAAGGCGCTGCTGTCGGCGATCGACAAGAGCGACGGCCTCGTGCTGTGCGCCCCCGAGTTCAACCACAGCATTCCCGGGGTGCTGAAGAACGCGCTCGATTGGGCCTCGCGCCCCGCCTTCACTTCGGTCATGGCCTATAAGCCGGTCGCGATCATGGCCACCTCGCGTGGCGTGCTGGGCGGCGCGCGATGTCTCGAGCACCTCCGGGTCGCCCTCGATTCGATGCTCGCGCGGGTCGCCTTGGCGCGGGAGGTCATCATTACCTCCTCGGCCGACAAGATCCGCGACGGTCGCCTTGTCGACGAGACCTCGCTCGATTTCGCTTGCGCTGCGGTCGAGGCGCTGCTGCGCGAGATCCGCCTGTGGCGGACGGCAGGCCGGTGAAGGGCGTCAACCCGGATTGGACGCGGGCTTTTCGTTGACGCAGCGCAAGAGCTTCCAATAGCCGAACAAATTGCTCGGCCGCACCTCGCGGATCGACAGCCGGCTGTCGCGGCGGAACGCGTCCAACGGAAAATCGGCGTGAAAGCCGATATGGCGGGCGAGCCGTGCAAGCCATTTCTCGACAAAGCGCGCCGCGAGGTTCTCGCTGGTGAAGTGGTTGACGACGACAATCGTCCCGCCGGGGATGCAGACGCGGCGCATCTCCGCGGCGAAGCGCGCCGGATTGGGCACGACCGAGGCGACGTAGAGCGCCAGCACCGCATCGAAGGAATTATCGGGAAATTCGAGGTTCTCGGCATCCATTACATGCAGACCCTCGACATGGGACAGCCTCCGGTGTTCGGCCCGTCGCCGTGCTTTGGCCAGCATTTCCTCCGAGACATCGATTCCTGTAACCCGCGAATCCGCGCGAAAGTGAGGCAACGACAACCCGGTGCCAACGCCCACTTCGAGGATGCGCTGACCCGGCCGATCGTTGGCGATTCGCACCGCCTCTTTACGCCCAGGGTGAAAAACCGGGCCGAAAACGATGTCGTAGGAGCCGGAGAACAGGCGATAGGTCCGGATCGTGTCGTGCAAGTCCATCGGTTCGCTCTTGTAATTATGACAACCGGCGCACGGCATGCCCCGGCTCACGCAAGCGAGCTGTCCGGCGATGCCCGTTAACCTAGCGGTAGCATTTCAATCGCGCCGGGTCATCCTGATCTTTGCCCCCGGCTGCCATCGGTTGCCCCCGCGGCCTCGGATGAGAACGCATTCAACAGAAAACGGTTGCACAAATCATCGGCTTGGGCGGTCCGAGCCGCCTTCTCGCAAGGCGACGACGCCTGCTCCCTTAAATCAGGGTGATCCGGTCCGCCTCGAGGCCTTTCTTGCCGTCGACGACCTCGACCCTCACCCGCTGACCTGGACCTAGGGCCGTGACGCCGCTGCGGCGCAGGGCGGTTATGTGGATGAACACATCCTTGCCGCCACCATCAGGAGAAATAAACCCGTAGCCCTTTTCTGGCTCGAACCATTTCACCGCGCCTTCGATGGTTTGCGAAGGCCGCGGCCCGCGGCGATCCGGGCCGCCCGCGGTCTGCGGCACCACCGCCGTACTGTTGTCGACATTCAAGACAGTGGTCACCAACGGGCCTTTCGCCCCTGCGCTGATCTCGCAGGTGATCGAAGCGCCTTCGCGGACGTCCTCATAGCCGGCACGACGCAAGATCGCCATTGGCAGGAATGCGTCCTGGGATCCGTCGGACAGGGTGACGAACCCGAACCCCTTGCTGGCATTGAACCATTTGACTTTGGCATCGACGCGGCGACCGGGGGGCAGGTCTTCGCGGAAGAAGCCGGGGCGGCGGTCGTACATAGGTCCTCTAAACGTCGAATTGAATGTGGCGAGCGCCTGGAACGTTAAATCATAGCGTAAATACGTCGCATTGCGCTAGCGCTCACATGACGCCAGCGCCGCGATTTAATTCGATCCCCCGCCCCTTTTAGGAGGGCGCCTTCAGCTATCCGGAGAAAGCCACCAGACGCTGATTCTGCTCGCCCAAGCCCTCGACCGAGAGCCGCATGCGGTCGCCGGGTTTCAGGAATTGCGGCGGCTTCATGCCGAGACCGACGCCCGACGGCGTGCCGGTCGGGATCACGTCGCCCGGCAACAAAGTCATGAACTGGCTGACATAGCTGACGATCTCGTCGACGCCGAAGATCAGGTCGGCGGTGTTGCTATTCTGGCGCCGCTCGCCGTTGACCTCGGTCCACAGTGCCAGCTTTCCGGGATCGGGCACCTCGTCGGCAGTAACCAGCCACGGGCCGGTCGGACAGAAGGTGTCGGCGCTTTTGCCCTTGGTCCATTGCCCGCCCCGCTCGATCTGGAATTCGCGCTCGGAGACGTCGTTGACGACGCAATAGCCGGCGACGTACTTGCGGGCGTCCGCTTTGGCGACGTGGCGGGCAAGGCTGCCGATTACGATGCCGAGCTCGACCTCGTAATCGGTCTTATGCGAGTTCTTCGGAATGATCACGTCGTCGTTCGGGCCGCAAATCGAGGACGTCGCCTTCATGAAAAAGATCGGCTCGGAAGGGATCGCCGCGCCCGCCTCCTGGGCGTGCAGGCCGTAGTTGAGGCCGATCGCGACGATCTTCGACACCGACCCGACGCACGGCCCGAGCCGTGGTGTGCCCGCGACCAGCGGCAGGCTTGCCGGATCGAGGCGCCGCAGCCTGTCGAGCGAGGCCGGCGCCAGCGTCTCCCCGTCGATGTCGCGAACCGCACCCGAGAGGTCGCGGATCTTTCCGTCACGGTCGAGCAGGCCCGGTTTTTCCTGGCCGGCGGGTCCATAGCGAAGCAGCTTCATCGGGAAACTCCTTTCTGCATCAAAGGGTGAAGCCGCCGTCGATCACGTGAGTCGCGCCGGTCGTGAACGCCGATTCATCGGCGGCGAGATAGACAGCGAGCGCGGCGACCTCCTCGGCAGTGCCGAGCCGCCCGAGAGGCTGACGCTCGACAAAGGCGCGGCGCGCGGCGTCGGGGCCGCCGACCATCTGCGCCCCCTCAGCCGCAATGCGGTCCTCGAGCGAGGGTGTAGCGATCGTGCCGGGGCAGATCGCATTGCAGCGGATGCCCGAAACGATGAAATCGGCGGCGACCGACTTCGTCAGCCCGATCACCGCCGCTTTCGTCGCGGCATAGACACAGCGGTTCGGCACGCCTTTGATCGAAGAGACGGTTGACGACATGTTGATGATCGAGGCGCCGGTGCCGCGCTCGATCATCTTGGGCAAGAACGCCCGGATCATCAGGTACATCGAGCGCACATTGAGGGCGAAGGACGCGTCCCATTCGACCGGAGTCACATCGAGGATCGTGCCGTGATGGACGAAACCGGCGCAGTTGAGCAGCACGTCGAGCGGGCCGAGTTCGTCGGCCAGCGCGGCGATCGCGCCCTCATCGGTGACGTCGAGGTGGCGGGTCGCGATCAGTGCGTCGGCGAGCGGCGCCAGCTTGCCCTCGGCGATGTCGGTCGCCAGAACGCTTGCTCCCTCGGCAGCAAAGGCCAATGCCGTCGCGCGGCCGATCCCCTGCCCTGCGGCCGTCACCAGGGCGCGCTTGCCTGCGAGTCGTCCTGCCATCGCGCGAAATTGCCACCCTCGCGCAGCCCTGTAAATCAGCAACCCTTCAGCGCCCGCCACGATTACGGTGGCCAGCCGGCTGCTGCCGTGCTCGCAGGATGCTCCCTGGTGCGCTGGGGCGTATAACCCCAACGGCGGATTGCGTTAGTAGGCTGAGCACGATGCTCCAGACGGGACGCGGCGCGTTTGCGCGTAGCGCCAAAGCAAATGATTGGTCGTCCTTTCGAGCTGATCATCTTTGACTGCGACGGCGTGCTGGTCGACAGCGAGCCGAGCATCAACCGAGCCCATGCCGACGCGCTGACGGCCTGCGGATACCCGATTACCGAACAGGAGCTGGTTGGGCGGTTCTGTGGTATGAGCGACGCCGAGATGCTCGGCATCATCGAGCGGGAGTGGGGCAGAAGACTGCCGGCCAGCTATACGGAGCAGGTCGAGCGAGTCATCGAGAACGAATTCCATCGATCGCTCGCGGCGATCGATGGTGTGGCCGAGGTGCTCGAGCAGCTGTCGCTGCCTGTTTGCGTTGCGTCGAGCAGCTCCCTCAAGCAGATCCGATTGAAACTCGAACTGACTGGGCTTCTTGCGCGCTTTGGCGAAAGCCTGTTCAGCGCGGCGATGGTCGCGCGCGGCAAGCCGGCGCCGGATCTGTTCCTGTATGCCGCACAACGGCTCGCGGCTGCGCCACAAGGTTGTCTGGTTATCGAGGACAGCCCGGCTGGAATCGATGCCGCCCGCGCCGCCGGGATGACTGCTGTTGGCTTCTACGGCGGCAGCCATTGCCGACCCGAGCACGCGGCTCGCCTGCAGGCGCACGGCGCGGCGCTGATCATTGCGGACATGCGCGAATTGATGGTTGCCATGGCGACGCTGGCATGAGCCGCGCCCAGCCGGCTTTTCCAATTATTCGGCCCCGGCTGCAACGCGAACCTCCGTTCCGGCGGCGTGAAATTGGTGGTAATCTCGCACTGCGAGCCTAGCGGAGCGTCACATCATCAAGGACCTGTATCGCTGCCGGGATTCCGAGGAGACGCGCGGCTTTTGTGAGGATTTCCTCGGCCTTCGCCTGGTCAACGCGTTTGCGATCGATCCGGCTGCGGCGGGAGCCGAGGGCCGCGCGCTGCACACCTTCTCCCAAATGGACGACGGCTCGTGCCTCGCCTTCTT
>Ga0126381_100000951_pt1 | contig 31562 bp, 30 predicted proteins | sample PanSoiMetPlot_28_FD_96465 | JGI IMG/M metagenome (GOLD analysis project Ga0126381, IMG submission 96465) | Tropical forest soil microbial communities from Panama - MetaG Plot_28 | ecosystem: Environmental > Terrestrial > Soil > Tropical forest > Bulk soil | place: Panama | collected 2016-02-17 | reverse complement strand
GGTAGTCCTTAACAAGGAAGCGCTCATCACTGCAGCATGACGCCTGAGCGCGCATGCGCCTTGACCGGGTTGTTCGGGTAGAAAGCGATTTCACCCCAGTTGCGGAAGCTTGGGAGAAGGGTCGATGGCTCTTATGGACGATGGAGAATGTCCACAATGCGACGAGAGCGGACATCCCAACCGGGGAGCGTCGCATGAACGGCTCTCTCCAAATGTCGCGGTCATCGATGGTCTGCCAATAAACCTCGAGCCGCATGATCAAATACTCAGTCGAATCGCTCGCGTCATAACAAGCCGTACGAGCGGCGAATATATTTGCATAACCAACACAGAATCCATGTACCACGGGCGCAGAATAGCCGCGCACGGCGACTATATAAGACGCGCAACCTTGTCCCTGTGCGACGGGGTAGGAGTGATAATCGCCGGTTTGGCTTGGGGTCATCGAGTTCATCGGTACAATGGTCCCATATTGATGCTTGAATGCGCGCGGTTGGGCGTTCCCAAAGGCTGGCGGCATTTTTTCTACGGGGGTGGCGAGGGTGTCGCTGACGAAATGGCGCTGCGGCTAAAACGCCGCTTCCCCGGGCTGATAGTGTGCGGAACGCACCAACCGCCGTTCCGCGGACTGACATCTCAGGAACGAACAGCCGTTATCCAGAAAATCAATCAGAGCAAGCCTGATATCGTTTGGGTCGGCTTGGGGTTGCTGAAACAGGAACAATGGATCTCCGAATATCGGAACGATGTGTGCGTACCTTGGATGATCGGCGTCGGCGCTGCCTTTGATTACCATGCGGGCACCGTGCCTTGGGCACCGCCTCTACTGCGCAAACTCGGACTGGAATGGCTCTTTCGACTCATTGTGCAACCTAGATTGCGCGCCAAGCGCTATTGGTGGTCACTGATATTCGTCTGTCAGGCGACACTTAAAGGCCTGGTGCGCGGGCACTCTTTCCAGCCGCGGGGTCGTTGAGTTGGGTGGTTTTCGAGTACTTGGTCGCGCAGAATAGCTGGAGGTCCAAAGAATGGTACGTGTTGCTTTGGCAGGATTAGGCAAGATGGGTCTCTCCCATTGTGCCATCATCAATACGCATCCCGACGTGGAGTTGGTCGCGGTGTGCGATACCTTCGAATACGTACTGTCCATCTTTGGCAAGCATTCCAAACTCAAGACCTACAAAGACTTCCACAGAATGCTTCAAGCCGAAGCGTTGGACGCCGTCATTGTTGCGACCCCATCCCAGTATCACGCAAGCATGGTTCATGACGCGCTTTCGGCGGATCTTCACGTTTTCTGCGAGAAGCCATTGTGCCTGGATGCTGAGGAGGGCGCACGGCTCGCCAGTCTGGCCGAGAAAAGGAAACGCGTGAACCAAGTTGGATATCATCATCGGTTTATTGCGACGTTTCACGAGGCGAAGCGCCTCTTGGAATTTAATATTCTCGGAAAGTTGCATCATATAAGGGCCGAGGCTCACGGGCCCGTCGTATTGAAATCGAAGAGCGGAACCTGGCGGACCCGGAGGCATGAAGGTGGGGGTTGCCTGTACGACTATGCCAGCCACGCAATCGACTTGGTGAATTACATGGTCGGCCGGCCGCGGGCGGTTGGTGGAACGATACTGAATTCTATCTTCTCGGGTGACGTGGAAGATGGGGTTTATGCCAACCTATTCTATGATGATGGTCTGACCGGCCAAATCGCCGCCAACTGGAGCGATGAAAGTCAGCGGAAGATGGCCACCCAAGTTACGATATGGGGGGCCAATGGCAAGATTTTCGCTGATAGGCAGGAACTCCAAATTTATCTGCGCGATACCGCTTTCGTGCCCGACGAACTTAGAAAGGGATGGAACGCACGCTATACCACCGATCTGACCGAACCAGTCTGGTTCTATCTGCGCGGCGAGGAATATTCGGCCCAGCTCAGTCATTTCATCGATGCCATCAAGACCGGCCATCTCGATACGCGCAGCACTTTCCGTTCGGCCATGGAAACTGACTTGGTGATTTCGGCGATGGTGCGCGATAGCGAAAGTCCCCTAACCGAAACTGAATCTCAGAGCACCTCGGGACCGATAATGGACGTCGTGGAATCGAAACGCTTTGGTATCACCTCTCCTAAAGAGCCTGATGATGCCCCGCGTCACCATAATGGAGGCTACCAATGACGCAGGTGATATTCGGCGATAATCAGTTCTTTGGCATCAACCACAGATCGGAGGAAAAGGCACGATTCCAAGCAATTAAATTTCAGGAACTATCAGCGATAATCGAAGCAATCGATGCGGCGTATGAGGAAGGCATAAAGATATTCATGTGCACAACGCACGAACGCATTGCCGGCATATGCGATCACATCCGGGCATACCCTGAACGCTACGAACAGTTCGAATTCTACCCGTGCATGCCATACGCACATAAATACGCCAATGCCGTGACGGAAAAAGGACTTATCGGCGCCTTGCGGTCGTTTTTGCCCGAAGAGAATACGCTCGGAGCATTGATTGGGGGGGCCATTTCAGCCGCGCGCAAGGACGTGGACGGCCTCGCAACGTTGTTAATTGACTCTGAAATGAAGATGTTTCGCGGGCTTAAAACGCCGGTCATCTTTCTTCAGAATGTGGTTACGGATTTGATTCTTGGGCTGGGAATGAACGACACCTTCAAAATATTCGCGGAACATGTGAAGCATCGCTACAACGCGGAACCTGGTTTCATCACCATGAACGCGCCGCGCTTGCTAGATCAACTGGAAGAATGCGGAATCGATAATCCGATCATTTGTTCTAACATCAACAAGATCGGGTTTCGCATGTGTGGCGGCGCCAAGCATTACGAGACAGTGATTGCGACCCGCAGGTTCCGCCCGATCGCAATGTCGATATTTGCGTCGGGTGCAATCCCCCCGGACGAGGCGATTGCTTATATCTGCAGGCAGCCCCAAATTGAATCCATAGTGTTTGGTGCCTCGAGCCGCCGAAATATACGCCAGACCAAACATCTTATAGACACCTACACCGCCAGGGCTGCGTAAAAGCCCTTTCTCGACGTTTGATCTTGGTATCCCGCCCAGGTCCTGAACTGGTATCGGAAATACATTTGTCCGCAACATCCCATTTGGCCGTGCTAGCAAGTGCCGTGCTCGCCGCAGTTATCTGCGGAAGCTTCTTCTTTGGACTGCGTTCCGGGGTAACGGCGCTGCTCATGATACGCCCCCTCTGCGATCGCATCTTCGAAAATGCCCGCTTTGAAGTCGCCGGCAGCGACATCAGTTGCGGGGCGATCCTGAACGCCTTGGTCATAGGCGTCATGTTGATCAATCTTCAACGCGTAAATAGAAAAATGCAGGTTGCGCTTGAAAGGGCGTGGCTCCCGTTCCTTCTTCTGATGCTCGCCGCTTCCTTCTATTCCCCAGTGGAGCTCGACGCCTTCAGAAAGTTTGCGACCTACGTGTCTTACATGGCGATGTTTGTGCTTCCGTTCGTGATGATCAAAACTGAGGGGGATGTTCAATATTTCCTTAAAATTGTGATCTTATCGTCCGTGGGTCCGGTTATTTATGCTCTGTTTCAATTGCTTTCCGGATTCGATTGGTATCAGGACGCCCGCATCGAGGGCACGTTCACGCATCCAAACATCTTCGCATTCTACATATTGACGACAATTGGAACTATTCTTTGCCTTCTTGCGTCGGGGAACAATTTGCTGACGCGCAAGGCTCGGAAGATCCTAGGGCTTTATCTGCTGCCGCTTATTATCGTCCTCGTGGCGACCAAAACTAGGAGCGCCTGGGCGGGATGCCTCTTTTTGTTTCTGGTGTACGGCTTGGTTGCGGACAAGCGTGTTCTTGTCCTTACATTTATTCTCCCAATTTTCGCGCTCGCGATACCCAGTGTGAACGAACGAATTCAGGGATTGCTGACAGGGACTCACTATGTCGGATGGGTTCAAGACGTGAACGCTTATGCCTGGCGGGAGATACTATGGGGAAAGGCATTGACTTTGATCATGCAAAAGCCGGTGTTCGGATATGGCCTCTATTCGTTTCCCTATTATTCACCCACTTTTTTCCCATTGGAGACGTGGCGCGGCGTTGATGCCCACAATGTCTACATTCAACTACTCTTCGAAACCGGGTTGGCAGGATTGTTCGCATATTTATGGATTTTCAGTCAAAAGTTCGTCTGGCTTTTCCGTTATTGGCGCGTTGACAAAGCCAGACTGACAATGACCGCCGCAATGATAAGTGTCTATGTCATCACCGGCTATTCGGACAATTTGTTGGAGTATGTCTCATACGGCTGGTGCTACTGGTTCACTGTTGGGCTTATTTATTCGGACCTGGCCCAATATGTCCCAGTTCGTCATGCCCTAATTGAACCAAAACTGGGCGAACCACTGCCAGGAACGGTAGCGGATGTTTGGGGGCGGTGACCCCGAATGGCAAGCCGACCTGGCGCGAATCGGCGAGAAACGAGCTCTGCTCAAAGAGCAATCGCTGTGGGCGATTTGGGTCTATCGGTTCGGCAGGCGAACGGATCGTCTTCGTCCCGGGATCGGGAAAGATATAAATCTATTTGCCTACTGGTTCTTGTTCAGGACAGTCGAAACTCTGATCGGAATCAGCCTGCCAAAATCCTGCGTCATAGGAAAGGGGCTGCGCATTTGGCATTTCGGTGGGATCTTTGTGAATGGCTCGGTCGTCATGGGCGAAAACTGCACGCTCAGGCAGGGCGTTACGATTGGCAACCGCCACGAGGGCGGCGCGTCTCCAGTCCTTGGAAATAATGTCGAGTTGGGCGCATACGCGCAAATACTCGGACATGTGCGGGTCGGCAATTACTGCCGGATCGGCGCGATGGCGGTGGTGCTGACAGATGTGCCAGACGGTGCTACCGCGGTCGGCCAGCCTGCGCGCATCGTAAAGCATGTTCCCGTTTCCATAGCCTGCGAATGAAGTGAGAAACCGGTTGCGAACCGGAGATGATCAGTCATGCTTGTGAGCATTTATATGCCGACACGCAATCGTGTTGGTCTCTTGCACAGTGCTATCGAATCTGTCACCGCGCAAACATGCGAGGACTTCGAGCTCATTGTCGTGAATGACGCCTCGACAGATGGGACCGCAGAATATCTTCGATCGAAAGCGAAGCACGATCCGCGGCTGATCTGCCTTAACAATAAGGTCGCTTTGGGTGCACCAGCGTCACGCAACTTAGCAATCCGAAAAGCAACCGGCACATTTGTTACGGGCCTTGACGATGACGACCAATTCATGCCGAACCGCATAGAGGCATTTCTCGGTTATTGGAACTTGCTCAACAGCGTCGGGGTCAAGCCCGCCTGCTTGTATGCGCAAGATATCTGGCTCAGGGACGGCGCCCACTTCCGAGTAACCCGAAAACTAGGATCGGTCTCAGCACGTGAAATGTTCGACTATAATTATATTGGAAATCAAATCTTTGCTCCGCGAACGCATTTTATCGAGGCCGGTCTGTTCGACGAACAATTGCCCGCGTGGCAAGACTTGGAATTCTTCATACGACTTCTGCAGAAGTTCGGAACAGCGCACCTGCTCGATATGCCGACCTATTTGTTTGACGTCACGGAAAAACCGGATCGGATATCCCAGCAGGAGAGGAAGATCAGGCGTGCTTTCGCGCTGGTCGCCGAGAAGCACGCCAATCGCGACACTGCAAGAAAGAAGACACTATTTCTGCAGATGTTTCAGGAAGGTTACACTATCGCACCCAGCGGGGCGGACTGGATCTGGTTTCTGCGCAGCGGCCAGTTCCCCAAGGGCCTTCTCCGCATGTTTCGTGCAACCGTTGCCAGTCGCGACTTCGATCGCGCACCAGAACTCCGGCATTTAAACGCTGGAAGGCCGCAAGGCCGGGAGATGTCGGTTGCCGGCGATTGATGTCCTTCTCCCGGTGCGTAATGGAATGCCTTTTGTTGGAAAGGCCATCGAAAGCGTGAGGGATCAAACATTTTCCGATTGGAGGCTCCTGGTAATCGACCACGGCTCGTCGGATGGCTCCTTGGATACGGCTTTAGACTATCGAAAAACAGACAAAAGAATCTCCGTTTACTCCTGCCCGGACGCCGACGGTCTCGGAACACTCAAGAATATCGGTCTTCAGAAATGCGATAGCCGCTATGTTTTGATGCAGGATTCAGACGACATATCGGTCGGCAACCGCATGGATCTCATGATCGAGGCTTTTAATGCGGCCCCCGGCCGGCTCGCGGTGGGGGGCGACGCAATTGTCATCGACGCAGAGGGAAGGGAGTGTGGCCGTCTACGGGCACCCTACAGCCCAAAGGCAATAACTTCTGCTTCTTTCTTTTATAATCCGATGGTGCATCCCGCGACGGCTATCAATCTCGAGGCTGTGCGCCGCTTGGGCGCAGCCTATGGGATCGACTTCTTGAATGCGGTTCCCGAATCTGAATCCATCACGGTCAACCGGTTTGCCGAAGATTATATTTTCTTCGGGCAACTCGCCCTCGTGGGTCAATGTGCCAACATTCCAAGGTCCCTCATAAAATACCGCAGGCATGCCAGCAGTGTCAGTAATGTGAATCACGCCGCGCAAATTGAGGCGTCACTGCGAATCTCCAGATTCCTGTCGAAATCGTTTTGCAGAATGAGGGGAATGGACGAATTTGATCCCGGGCCGTTTTGCAGTCATGCGGACTATGTTTTCGATTTTCAGCGACTGGATTACACCGCACTGTTCGAGCACATGGCACGGACATTGTCACGCGGGCTCGGGGCGTCTTCAGAGCTTGGCCGGGAACTTGCCTTTCGGCGAATCTTGGCGAACCGAAGAAGCGGAACGATGATGTACCGGTTTCTCCGGTTTCAATATCGTTATGGCGCGCTACCCCATGAGCGGCGGACTGTGAGAAACTGGCTGCTTAGAAAAGCGCGCCGGGGCAAATACATCTATAGGTCACCGCCTTGTTGAGCCGCCCAAACATCTTGAAAAGAAAATTGCAGCGGCACCCGCATCAGCCTCGCGCCAGGCTTGAGGTTGCCTTCCGGATTGCCAGTTCATTGTTGGCTATCGGCCTGCTCGCTGGAGAAGAGGCGTGCAGGAGTCCGGTCCAGGCGCAAGCCGATGCGCGTCCACATTTTGCGCCCGACAGCTTCTGGTACAAACCCATTCCCAGGGACGCTCCTCTCAACGCCAATTCGGCGGCTTACGTTCAGGAATTTCTGCGCCAGCTTCACGCCTACTATGGAACCGTGGGCATCAACGCAACGTCCTTCAGCAGCCCGGTTTATACCGTCGGACCCGGTACCAAGTTGCAGCCCGTTACTCAGTGGGACTGCCATAAGTCCGGTTACACCGATCCCGGCCTTGTGCAGCAGTGGGGGGCGGTTCCGATTCCGGACGATGCCCAGCCCGCAGGTGGAAGCGACGCGGAGATGACCATCTACCAGCCGTCAGCCGACAGGTTGTGGGAATTCTGGCAACTTCGCCGCGTCGGCGGTTCGTGGCAAGCATGTTGGGGCGGCGGCATGCAAAATGTCTCGCAAAATCCCGGTATATGGTCCACGCATTACGGCGCCAGCGCGACGGGATTGCCGTATGCGGCGGGGCAGGTGACTCTTGCCGAACTGGAGTCCGGCGCAATCAACCATGTTATGGGCATCGCGCTAGTCGACACTGAGCGAGCGAGTGTCTTGTCCTGGCCGGCAAACCGCTCGGACGGTTACAACCCGAATAACGCGCCAAATCGTATCCCGGAAGGGCTGCGCTTCAGGCTTGATCCAAGCGTCAATGTAGATTCGCTCAATTTGCATCCGGTCGCAAAGATCATAGCAAAGGCGGCACAGACCTACGGGTTTGTTGTCTGGGACAAAGCCGGTTCCATTTCCCTTCGCTTCGAGAATCCCGCACCTGCCATGAAGAATGGAGCCTCAAATCCCTATACTCCATTGTTTAATGGAACGCCGTCCTACAAAGCTTTAGCGGGCGTGCCGTGGGACAAGCTCCAATTCCTCCCCGTCAATTATGGGCAACCTTAGTGTCGCATAATTTGCCCGGCTTAGGGCAGCCAGACGACAGACCCGCTTTACCGGTCTTGCCCCTGCGTGCGCTGTCCCGGATGCCTGCATCGCGGGAACCAATTCCGCGCAGCGCCCAACTGGGGAAAACGGCCGAAGCGAAAGGGCGGCGTATCGCCTATATCGTCAGCGAATACCCAAAGGTCAGCCACAGTTTCATTCGGCGAGAAATTCATGCTTTGGAGAGGCGCGGCTGGCAGGTGCTGCGCCTGTCGATGCGGGGCTGGAACAGCGAGCTCGTGGATCCCGGTGATATTCAGGAGCGCAGCAATACACTTTTTGCGCTCAAAGGCGGAGCATCGGCTCTTGTAGTTGCAATGGTTCGCTCGTTCGTTCTCAAGCCGCGCCGCTTTTTGAAGGCACTGCTTCTGGCAATGCGGATGATGCGTCATTCCGATCGGCCCTTCGTGTGGCATCTCATCTACTTGGCCGAAGCGTGCTGGATCTTGCCGTATCTGGAAAAGCGCGAAATCAACCATCTTCACGCTCATTTTGCCACCAATCCGGCTGAAGTGGCGATGCTGGCAAGCGAGCTCTCGGGCATAACCTACAGTTTTACAATCCATGGTGCCGATGAATTCGATCGGGCGATGTTCATTCATCTTCCAGAGAAAATACGGCGAGCCAAATTGGTCATAGCGGTTTCCTCGTACCACCGCAGCCAACTCTATCGCCTCTCGGGGTTTGACTGCTGGAAGAAAGTCCATGTCGTTCATTGCGGCATCGATCAGATGTTCACGTCGGCTGCTGCGTCCGTTGAAGCGCCCGCAACGGCCCGACTAGTATGTGTGGGGCGTCTTTGCGAAGAGAAGGGGCAATTGCTCCTGCTGGAGGCGGCGGCGATTCTGGCTAGGGAGGGGCGGGCATTCGAGTTCGTGCTGGTGGGAGACGGCAAACATCGGCCGTTAATTGAAGAGCGGATTGCCCACCTCGGTCTCGGGGCTCACGTGCGAATAACGGGCTGGGCGCCCTCTGATCGGGTGCGCGATGAGATGCTTGCCGGGCGAGGCTTCGTCCTGCCGAGCTTCTCCGAGGGCTTGCCAGTGGTCTTGATGGAAGCAATGGCTCTTGGCCGGCCCGTGCTTACAACCTATGTCGGGGGTATTCCCGAACTCGTGGTTAATGGCGAGACGGGTTGGCTGTTCCCAGCGGGTTCGGTGGAGGATCTGGCGGCAGCCATGCGCGCTTGTCTTGATTCGTCCGATGAGCTGTTGCGGGTGATGGGTGGAAATGCCCGAGCTCGCGCGCTGCAAAGACATCACATTGACGAGCAGGTCGCAAAGCTCGATGGCCTGTTCACTTCAATCCTTGAAGGAACGGAACGATCGCGCCGCTCGTAACACTGCTTGTATTGATAGGCTTGATCGTCACGGTGCCAATCCTGACGCTTTTCCTGCAAGTCTTGGCGGCCTTGCCAAAGGAACTTGCGCGAGAAATTCCGAATATTGCCCGCCCGCGTATCGCCGTTCTTATCCCGGCTCACAACGAGCAGTTCGTGATCAGAAGTACGCTCGCATCGATTGGCGATCAGCTTGCGGATGGCGACCGGGTCGTGGTTGTCGCCGATAATTGCGTGGATCATACGGCGGAAGCCGCTCGATTGCTCGGAGCTGAAGTAACGATCCGAAATGAGCGCGGCCTGCGGGGAAAAGGCTATGCGCTGGACCACGGGATGCGCTTTTTGGAGCAGACCGACGCACCGGACGTGGTCATCTTCATAGACGCCGATTGCATAGTAAAACCCGGCAGCATCGATCGTCTTGCACGCGTGAGTATCCAATCGATGCGGCCCGTTCAGGGCGCCTATCTGATGAATCCGCCAAGCCCTCCGCGGAAGACTGCTTCGATCGTCGCGTTTGCGTGGAAGATACGAGATTTCGTCCGGCCTTTGGGCTGGAAACGCCTTGGCTTGCCTTGTCAGCTGTCGGGGAGTGGTATGGCGTTTCCCTGGAATATCATCCGCCCCGTAAACCTTGCGAACGACAATTTGGTCGAGGATCTGAAACAAGGCCTCGACATGGCTCTTACAGGTGTATTTCCGCTCTTCTGTCCTGAGGCCGTGGTGACCAGCGATGTCGGGAAGGGAGGAGAGCCGAGCTATGCGCAGCGGGCGCGTTGGGAGCATGGCACACTCGCAACTATTGTGGAGTATTTGCCCCGCCTGTTGCTTCGCGTTTGCCGGACAGGCAGCTTGCCTTTATTGGCGGTTACTCTTGACCTCAGCGTTCCACCACTTGCGCTTCTGACACTGTCTCTTGGCGTTTATCTGCTTCTCGCACTGGTTGTCGCCATCACAATGCAGAGGACGGCCCCGCTTGCGATCGCGGCCGTTAACACCATTCTCTTGCTTTCCTGCATCGTCCTTGCATGGTGGAGGCATGGGCGGGACATCCTGCCCGGACGATGGCTGGCTTTCGCGCCTATATATGCGGTGAGAAAGATTCCCTTGTATTGCCGCTTCTTCTGGAACCGGCAAAGAGCCTGGGCGAGGGGTGAACGCGAATGATTGCGCGCATTGTTAACGGTTTCTCGCGGAAATGACGCCGGATCTACGTTGATACCGACTGTTTTGGTGTACCGATCCAGTCTGCTGCCCTTCTCGGAAACCTTTATTCGAGAGCAGCTGCAGTCTTATAGAAATTGGCGTGGCATCCTTATCGGGCACCGTTTAATTCAGCAGTTGGATCTGAAAAATCTCGATGTCCGCCTCATCGGGGAAACGATGGGCCATGCGACTTTTCTCATGCAGGAGGCAAGGAAGTACCTCGGCATGCCGGGCCTTTCGCGCGCGCTGCTGCAAGAGAAGCCAAACCTGTTGCATGCCCATTTTGGCCCGGATGCAATTACAGCGGCGCCAATTGCCCAGTTACTGGGACTTCCATTGATCGTGACTCTGCACGGTTACGATATCAACATCCGGCCGCAATGGTGGAAAAGTGGTAATGGCGGTAAAGCCATGCGGGGATATCCGCGCGCGCTCCTGAAGTTGGCCGCGCGTCCCGACGTGCATTTCGTCGCGGTATCTAATGCGATCCGCCAGCAGGCGATTCTCTATGGCATCTCGCCGCAAAAAATTTCTACGCATTATATCGGCGTTGACGTATCGCGGATCCGGCCAGGATGCGTCCCGATCCCTCAGCGCCGCCAGCGCTTGTTATTTGTCGGTCGCCTCGTCGAAAAGAAAGGCTGCGAATACCTCCTGAGGGCGGCGCAGATCGTCAAGTCCCACATGCCAGGACTGGAACTCGTGATCGTCGGCGATGGTCCCTTGCGTTCCGGCCTCGAACGTCTTTCTGACGAGCTGGATATCGGCGCTTCATTCATGGGGGCCCTTTCGCCGGCGGACGTCAAAGGGGAGCTGGATCGCGCCCAGCTTCTGTGCTTGCCCAGCATTCACGCCCAGAACGGAGACGCTGAGGGGTTCGGACTGGTTCTCCTAGAGGCACAGGCTGCGGGTGTGCCGGTGATCAGTTCGGCGAGGGGCGGCGCGGAAGAAGGAATCGCGCATGGAATAACGGGTTTTCAGGTGGAGGAGGGGCGAATCGGCGCATTGGCTGACAGGATAAGCGAAATTCTCACGAACCCGGTCAAGGCCGCCGCGATGGGTAAAGCAGGCCGAGACTTTGTTTCTTCTCGCTTCGATATTCGCCAATGCACTCAGTCACTGGAGTGTCTCTATGACAAGATCGCAAAGTTACCAGGTGCCCATCGCGGAAGCTGCCAACACTAACTCACTCATGCACCGCATTCGGCGGAAAATGGCCTCGGCATTCCGCCACAGCAGCAGGTGGGAGTCCGCACCTTTCGAGTCGTCCGCCGTCTATTGGGAGGAGCGGTACGGAAATGGAAGCAATTCAGGTTCGGGCTCGTACGGCCGGCTCGCCTTGTTCAAGGCAAATATCATCAATCAATTTGTAAGAGGCCACGAAGTGGTCAGCGTTATTGAATTCGGTTGCGGTGATGGTTCGCAGCTCAAGCTTGCGGATTATCCGGAATATACCGGAATAGATGTTTCTCCCAGCGCGACCGCTTTGTGCCGCCGGCTTTTCGCGGGCGATCCGCGCAAGAATTTCCTAAATCTTGACAACCCCGAGAGCGAAGCGGCATGCGCCGAATTGGCGCTGTCGCTGGATGTCATCTATCACCTTGTCGAAGATGATACTTATGAAGCCTATATGAGGCGCCTTGTACGCGCCGCGACTCGCTTCATTTGTATCTATAGCAGCAACGTCGAACTGCCCGGCCATGTCCCCCACATACGTCACCGGTGCTTTACGACGTGGCTTGCGGTAAATGCGCCAGAGTGGAAGCTTTCAACGTATATCTGCAACGAATACCCTTACGACATCAACAATCCGACGGAAACGTCGTGGGCTGATTTCTACTTTTTTGAGCGAGAGGACGGGGCGACTATTGTCCCATTTTTTACTTCATTCGGTAAAGCGGGAGCCTGAGTTGGAATCGTTCTGACACCAAACGCGTCATCTCCTCGAACGTGTTGTTTCGCGTCACCACACATAACCCTAAGTAACAAATGAAGCCCGCGAGGAATCCGATTCCGAGCCTTGTTATATAAGGCAAGCCATGCGCCAAGCGAATATCGACAAACATGACCATTGCCCCCATCGCGCCCGCGATCAGCGCAATCTGCGCGACCGACGTCAGGACGGTCGCAGGCGTCAACCTTATATATCTCCCGATCAGGCTGAGATTCAGCCAGCCTGAGATCAAGGTCCATATCGCGTATCCATAAGTCACACCCAACAGCCCAAAACGGATTCCAACGGCCATGGAGATTACGAACAGGACAAGCAGCGTTACGGTCAGGAAAAATTGATCCCTGGTCTTTCCAAGGGCCATAAATACCATTCCGACGGGGAAAATAATCGACTGAAACATCCCGACAAAGCTCAATATCTGCAGAATCGGGATCACTTCCTGCCATTTGCGACCGAGCAGGAACAGTATCAGTGGCTCGGACAACGCGGCCACTCCCACCATCAGCGGAAACGCGACAAGCGCGATGAGCCGGGTCGCCGTCAGATAATGCATGCGGAAGCGCGGGATGTCGTCCTGAACGCGTGCGAGAGCAGGAAACATGACCTGGCTGAAGACTGCGCCAATATTGTTGAGCGGAAGCAGCATAAACGTATAGGCGCGGGCAAATATTCCCAGCGCGTGCGCACCCACCGCTTTTCCTATCAAAAGATTTGCGCCGTTTCTCATCCAATAATTCACGGAACTATAACCCAGGAGGTAGATTCCATACCGCCCGAGATCGTGGGCAACTTCGCGATCGAATAGAAAATGTGGACGCCAGCCGGATTGGAGCCAAAGCAGTACGGTTGTCGCGGCCGTTGAAACTAGCACCTGCCAGGCCAAGGCCCAGACACCGAAGCCCCGTATCGCCAAAACGATCGCCACGCATCCCGATAACAGGGTTGCGCTTATGGTAACGCCTGCAATCGCCTTGAAGCGGAATTCTCGCATGAGAATGGCGTTGTGCACCAATCCGGCCGCTTGGATGATAAAAGTGCACGCCAAAAATCGAGACAGAGCATAGAGGGGCGGAGCTCCATAAAATACGGCGATTAAAGGCGCGGACAGGAAGAACAATATTGAGAGAGATGCGCCTGCGGCGGCCTGAATCCAGAACGCCGTGGATTTGTGCACTTCTGATATGTCTCGGTGATAAATGAGAGCCGAGCAGAGGCCGCCATCCGCCAGGGCCTGCGCAAAACCTGTGAATGCGAGAAGCATTCCGATAAGACCGAATTCGCTGGGACTAAGCAGACGCGCAAGCGCGATGCTGAACCCGAGTTGAAAAAGTTGACTCCCGGCTCGAGAGACAAAACTCCAAGAAAGCGCATGAAGTACGTGTTGTCGCAGTGTCATACCACCTGCATACCTTGCGATGCGCGTTGACGAGCACTTCTAGTCAAGCTGAGTTAGGCGCTCGTCCATCAGATCAATATCAACCCATCGTCCGCTGTGCGGCCGCACAATGTCACGCCCTGGAAGCGATCTGCCACCCATCACCGAAAGCCAGTACAATGCGAGTTGCTCGCGGCGTGGCCGATATGGCGATCAGAAGATTTATGTTCGCGTGGCTCGCGATTAGTGGCATGCATGGCGTGGCAGACGTGAAGAAACATGTGTCATGATGAATTGCCTGGCTTCTGCGCGCCAAGCCCATAATGCATCTGACCTACTTTTGTCACAGGATCGGAAATATTTGGACTTCGGTAACAAATCGAGACGAATCGGGAAAACCCGCGGGGAAGCGCGACTCCGCGAACGACAATGAGTCTAACTACAAGCGTATGGCATTTGAGCGCCCATTCTCAAGGCGGCGAACCATAACGCAATCGAACTCGACAAGACGCAATTGCTTATCGTGCGCGACCGCAAACATCCCGCTAAGGTCGAAGCCCGATTGGGTCAGGGATGAAATCACCTCTGGATAGCGAGGTTGGCCTTCGTAGATTGGAAGCACTGAAGCCTCAGTCTGCATCGCATAAAATCTATCGAGGTAGTTGCCGGCACCGCGAACGACTTCCATGTCGAAGCCTTGTGTATCGATCTTGAGGTAGGGCCGTGAGAACCCATGTTCCGCCAATAGGCGGTCGAATACCGAGTCCAACCGCATAATTTGAACTGTTTCGCGGCCAGAGATTGAGTCCTCGTGCCAAAAGTCTTTGAGATTAGAAACATTTGTCGGCAAAAATGAATTGAGGCCGGGCGATTTCGTCACATTTATAACGTCCGCCTTCTCCTCAGCCCCGAGCGCGCACGCTTCGATAAACCACTTCCGATCTGATGCCGTCCGCGCTCGGAGATGGTCGATATATTTCTGGACGGGCTCAAACGAAATGATGATTCCTTGGAACCCGACGTCATTTCGGGTAAAATCATGAAACTGCCCGAGGTTTCCGCCCACATCGAATACGCAGTCGATTTGATAATGATCAAAAACACGGCGTAGATGTCCCGCAAGGGGCTGCACACTTAATCGCCGTTCCGGGATCAGTTCATACCCACGAGATTTCGCCGCACTAGCTGCTGCTCGCACAATGATTGATTTAAGATGCGTCATCATCGTCCCGACTGATATTATTGCAACATGTGCCAGGTTAGACTGATAGCAATTAGGATGACATAGAAGCTCAATTTTTAATGTTGGCCCGACGATGGTCAACTCACATCAGAACCTAGTTGCTGCTGAGCTCATTCAGCAGGAGTCCTGCCAGCCCTCCAAAGCTGCGTTTTCATGCCTCCTGATCTTGTCACGATTGCTAAGTCGGAACTGACCTTCAGGTCGCCGAGAGATTTTCCCCAGTGCATCTCAAGGTTTTCGGCCGTCATCGCTGTGTTCATCGCCTCAAAATAATATTCATTGAGCGCCGCATCATGAACGGGAGCCCTTTCCCAAATGCGTGCATGGATCCGTTCGTGCGCGATCTCTTTCTCGAAATACAACTCCCCCAGATCGAGAAGGATAACCCGGCCATGGGTTACCCCAAAATTCATAGAGAGCTTGAATGAGCGGTCAGTAATTCCGTATTCCCAGAAGCGAAATAGAAGCGCTATATAATGATCTATCACGCGCCTATTATCGGCGGGTGCGTGTGTTTGAAAATAATCCGCCATCACAATGGCGAAATCCTGTTCGAATGAACAATCGTCGTTAACGATGGGATTTCCCAACTCAATGGACAAGCTGGGCAGCAATGGCCGAAGGCCAATTAAAGATGCTCTCGTATTCGCTTTCAGCCGCAGAACATCGTGAGGAATTTTCCATATTGGCATTTCTAGGTATGGATATCTCCACACCAACACCCTATAGCAGCTCTCCAGGACGCTCGCCGGCTTTTTGAAAACCCTTCCATTTCCTAGGGTATAAACGGTGTATTGAAGGCCCTCGCCGATCCTTTGCATGCGCACTCACACAATAGCGGGCAATGTCATGGTGACACAACCCTCGCGCTAATAAGCTGTGACAATGTTGTGATATTCGGGTCGGTATGAACCTGCTCGGCCACGCGTCAACCGAGAAGTCTAACGGACCACGTCACCCACGCGACCTTCTTAAGCTATTGGCCTTGCGCCGTCGCTCTTCATCGCGCGCGCAGCAGCGCCAGGTCCTTTTCGTGCCCGGCCAGAACCTCAGGACTCCCCAGGACCGGGTGTGAGATTTCGCAGCGGTGGGTGTCGTTCGACCAGATGCTCTGCATCGCGAAAGCGCCAGTCGCCAAATTCACGTTCTCCGCGGCGCCCTGGCCGGAGTTGATCCAAGCGCACTCGTCCCCTGATTCCGCTCCAGTGCTCGGGTTGGTCCAGCCGCCGGGAGGATTCTGGTCGGTCAGTGTCTCTGCATATTCGTGGCCGCTCACGATCGAGAAGCCGTCGAGAACGCCGGCGGTTCCGGAGTTGACGAAGTCCATCCCGCAGCTGCTGCCCGCGTCAGTCACATATGGCAGGTTAGCGTAGGCAATGTCGCCGTACGGTGAGGTCGTGTAGTTATGCCAGCCGCAAAAATTCGAGGCGCTGGTGTTGAACCCATCGGGATGCGTGCCAGTGGGAGAGAGGATGAAGTACTGCGCGTAACGGTTAGCCGCGGGCGTAGTATTGCCGAAATGCGCCGCGGCTTTGATGGCCTCTTGCGCCAGCTGCGCGGCTGTCGCACTCCCGGGCGAGGCCGCCGACGCGTCGAACCAGACTCCGGCCAGCGCGCCCATGCGTGGGTAGCCCACATGCGGCGTAGTGGCTGGGCTGCAGCTGGTCGCACCGGTGCTTACTGTCGGCCCATCGCAATATTGCGTCATGGTGCCGGACCAGGTCTCGCCATCTGTGCCGATGCCCGCGAAAAGCGCCTGCAGGAACGTGGAGGCGTCATTGGGGTCGCCGCCGCTCTCCCACTGGCTGCCGTAGAACACCAAGTACACCTGCGGCACACCGCTAGTAACGCCGATGCCATCGACGCCGCCGCCAAACACCAATTGGGAGTTCCCGGCCGGAGCCGGCTGTGCGGGCCGCTTCGAGGTCTGCCAAGCGCGAATCTTATCCATTGTCTCGCGCGTCAGTACCACGCCATGACGGTATTCGTGGCCGTACCAGGGTGCATAGGGGTTCACATTATCATCAAGGGTTGCGCGCACCGGAACCGCGCGATGGCCGTACCGCGGAGCGTGGGTCATGCTATTCATGCCCTGCTCAGCCTTCGGGTCCGTGCCGCAGGCCGAAACGCATCCCGCGGCCAGCCATAACAAAGCCCCCCGCCACAACAAAGTGCCAGATACGCTGCGGATGTTCATGTGCGCCTCCCCAGTGCGTTCGCGCCGTTGCACCACGTGTATCTGGGCCGACGCATCCGGGATCCGCACCCGCTCGGTTCGGAAAGCGCCCCAGCCTTATTATGGCCAGGGTAAAAGCCCAGTGCTTTCCCCCCGCGAAGGAGACAGGCACCTTTCCAATGATATGCGAGCGTTTATCAATGGTCCTAAACGCCTGATGGCCGAGAGATGACAAACTACTTCAAAACCGATTTACAGCAGCTATTGACAGAGACAATGGTGCAACAACCGACAGCGCATTACATGTCCACCCCCGGGCCGTATGGAAGACAAATTACTTGATCAGGCGATGTAGAAGTATTTTAGGCGCGGTGCCGGATAACGAAAGCAATTCTATTCGCTGGATCGCGTCGCCATCGACAACGCCTGGCTTTCCCAGACCAACGTGCGACGCGAAGCGCCTGATGTGGATGACAGGCTGAATGAGACGACATCCAATCCGCGAACGGGTAATGTCTGTCGGTGAATGCCACGATCCAGATCGTCTGCGACGCCGCTCAAGCGGCCAGGGCGATGCCTCCGTACACGTCCCGTCGTCCCCACTGGGTTTTGATGGCGACGGTTCTGGCTTCCAGCCTTGCTTTTATCGATGGGTCAGTCGTCAATGTCGGATTATCCGCGATAGGAAAGGCATTTCATGCCGATGCGAGCGAACTGCAATGGGCGATAAACGCTTATCTCCTGCCGCTCGGCTCGCTTTTACTTTTGGGGGGCGCCGCCGGCGATAGGTTCGGTCGCCCCAGGCTCCTTATTGTGGGTACCGCCCTGTTTGGGACGGCGTCCACCCTTTGTGCTCTCGCTCCGAGTTTGGCTTGGTTCCTGACGGGGCGCGTCGCTCAAGGCGTAGGGAGCGCTCTCTTGATGCCCAATAGTCTGGCCATTCTTGGGATGACCTTTTCCGGCACGGCGCGTGGCCGGGCGATTGGAGTCTGGGCGTCGGCGGGTGCTGTGATGGGCGCCATAGCTCCTGTTCTTGGCGGATGGCTGATCGATACGGTCGGCTGGCCGGCGATATTCTTCATCAATTTGCCATTTGCCGCGGGCGCGATCGCGCTCGCCATCTTGTTCATCCCCGATCCAGGCCCGCAAAAAAATCCAAGTTCGTTGGATTGGTGGGGAGGGCTGCTTGCAACTGCCGGATTGGCGGCCTTGACATGGGGGCTTACAGTCGCTTCGGGACGGGCTGACTGGACAGAGACATCCATCCTCCTGACGGTAGCAGGCGTCGCTCTGATGCTGGGGTTCCTGCTTGTCGAGGCGTCCCGGCACGAAAAGGCGATGATGCCGCTCGCTTTGTTTCGATCATCCAGCTTCGTCGGCCTCACACTACTCACCTTTTTGCTTTATGGCGCATTAGGTGCGTTGCTCGTCCTGGTACCATATTTACTCATTCAGGTTGGTGGATATTCCGCTACTGAAGCCGGCGCCGCGCTTCTCCCTTTTGCGGCGGTGATGGCACTTGCATCAACGGCTTTCGGCACGATCGCCGGCAGGATAGGGCCCCGCGTGCCATTGTTCATTGGGGCACTCCTGGTCGCTGGCGGATTTTTGTTATTGCTTCGCGTTCAGTCGCGAGTCGATTATTGGGCAGAAATACTCCCTTCAATCTTGGTGATCGCGCTTGGTATGGCTGGCGCTGCGGCGCCACTGACGGTCGCCGTGCTGGGGTCGGTCGATAGCCGCCATACCGGTTCGGCCTCCGGATTGAACAGCGCGGTCGCGCGAACGGCGGGCATGATGGCAACGGCGCTCCTGGGCGGGGCTTTAGGCATGTCAGGTCCGGCCCTTGTGAGCGGGTTTCGGTTGGCTGCTTTTGTATGCGCACTCGCGGCCGTTGGTGCCGCGGTTTGCGCATTTTTCCTAGTTTCTGTCCATGCCAGGCCGTGAGGCGCAATTCGGTTCGTTCTCTCTGGCTTCCGCGTTGTCATTCCGAGTTTGACACAAGTGCAGAGCAGGTAGCGCAAGAATGCCCGGGAACTTAAACCCGAGCTTCCGGTTATCCGCTGTGAATGATTTCGATTGTCGAATGGGGACTCCATGAAAACCGCCCTCCAGTCAGCCTCGGACTTGGTGTGTGCCTACACTCAAATACGCGCCGATACGGAATCACTCGCCGCGCCTCTGTCGGCGGAAGACTGTCTGCTCCAATCGATGCCCGACGCGAGCCCGGTAAAGTGGCATTTGGCCCATACGAGCTGGTTCTTCGAGACCGTCATTCTAGCGAATCGGCTCGGCTACCAACTCTTCGATGAGCGCTTTGGCTATCTCTTCAACTCCTATTACGACGCGCTAGGTCCTCGCCATCCCCGACCTCGCAGGGGGCTTCTGTCCCGCCCGGCGCTCGACGAGATCTACGCTTACCGCAGCCATGTGGACCGGGCGATGCTGGACGCATGTACCGATGAGACACTGCGTGGCCCGATCGCTCTTGGGCTCCATCACGAACAGCAGCATCAAGAACTCATCGTCACAGATATCAAGCATGCCTTTTACTGCAATCCGTTGTTGCCCGCCTACCGCCGCCGCTCAACTGAGCCGCGGACGACCGAGCCTCTTCAATTTGTCTCGGTACCGGGCGGTGTATCGCTAATCGGTCATGATGGCTTTGGGTTCGCTTTCGACAACGAAATGCCGCGTCACCAGGTATTGTTATCGCCGTTTCGTATTGCGTCGCGGCCTGTCACCAACGTGGAATTCAAAGTTTTTATCTCTGACGGTGGATACCGCCGTCCCGAGTTTTGGCTATCGGATGGCTGGATCAAAGCGCAAGAAGAAAATTGGCAGGCGCCACTCTATTGGCTCAACGATGATGATGGTGGCGCTGCCGAAAATGGTTACGTGTTTACGCTGTCTGGCGTGCAGCCGCTCGATCCCAACGCGCCGGTCGAGCATGTGAGCTTCTATGAGGCAGCCGCTTATGCGAACTGGGCAGGCGCTCGCTTGCCAACAGAGTTCGAGTGGGAAACGGCTGCGCCATCGTTTTGCCACGGAGAAGTGTGGGAGTGGACTCGCTCCGCTTACGATCCGTATCCCGGCTTTAAGCCTTTCGAGGGCGTGGCTGAAGAATATAACGGGAAGTTCATGGTAGGCCAGATTGTGCTGCGCGGGGGATCAAGCGTTACTCCGGCGGGCCATCTCCGCCCTACTTATCGCAATTTCTTCCCACCACAGGCGCGTTGGCAATTCAGCGGGATTCGGCTCGCAAAGGATTTTTGATGGACAGCACGCTCGCCCGCATTCCTGCCGCCTTGGTCGCGAATGAGAATTTCGGGACCGGCTTTATTGCAGGTCTTTCCAAGACACCTAAGGAAATCGCTTCCAAGTATTTCTATGATACGGCCGGATCTTACTTGTTCGAACAAATTTGCGAGCTGCCTGAATATTATCAGACTCGCACGGAAATCGAGCTTCTGCGCCGTCATGCAAACGAGCTGGCCGCGTTAATTGGCGAAAATGTCGAACTCGTGGAGTTCGGCGCAGGTTCGTTGAAAAAGGTGCGGATACTGCTCGATACGATCCAGCAAGTTCGAGCTTATACTCCCATGGATATATCCAAGGACTATTTGAGCGAAGTTGTGCAAGCGTTAGCGGTCGATTACCCGACCCTGACTCTGCGGCCCGTGATAGGAGATTTCAATGAGCCTTTGAATATACCGCCGCGACTTCGCAATCCAAGGCGCGTCGGTTTCTTCCCTGGTTCGACGATAGGAAATTCCAGGCCCGATGCGGCAATTGCCCTGCTTCGGCGCCTGCGAGCCATTCTCGACGTTGGCTTGCTGATCGGGGTTGATCTGATCAAGGACCCGGTAAGATTGCATGCCGCTTATAATGATGCGGCAGGCATCACCGCCATGTTCAATAAGAATCTCCTTCTTCGCGCGAATCGTGAATTAGGCGCGAATTTCGATACAAATGGTTTTGCCCATTATGCCCCCTATAATCCCGGTGCGCATCGTATCGAGATGTACCTTGTTAGCCTAAGGCGCCAACGGGTCACCGTCGGCGGTGATCACTTCGATTTTGTGCCAGGAGAGCCTGTGCACACCGAAAACAGCTACAAATATACTGTTGAAAGTTTTCGTGAGATGGCGGTTCGAGCCGGGTTCAATCCTCGCGCGGTGTGGACCGACGAGGAGCGGCTATTTTCCGTGCACTGGCTTGAATCGCATTAGTAGCGACCATTTTCTGGCCCGAACAGATTCTCCCTACGGGGACAGGGTGCCCTAACCGACCTTCTCTGCGTTCGAAAATGAAGGAGCTACGGCCAACGAGACGCGCGCCGTTTTGCACCTTGCCGTCGGGCGTAATGCGGCCAGATGGTTCGTGCGGCTTGCCGGGAAAGTCGAAGTGGGAACGCGGCATCTTAGGGGCACATGAGATGGAGCGGAGAGGGGAGAGCGCGCCGTTTGAGATGGATTGCTCCTAGGCAAAAAGCCTCCAAGGTGGGATTTGCTCTGGTTGCCCGATGGACATTCACCCGGATTTCGGGTGAATCTCGGTCATGACCAGTTCGCCATTCGAGGCCGTACAAGATGCCAGGGCTGCAACTAGCCGCAGGTCCACGGAAATTCGTGTCGGGCTTCTCTGCTGCTTGGTCCTGGTCCTTGAAGGTTACGATCTTGGCGCCATGGCCTTCACGCTCCCGGCCCTCTCCGATGCCTGGCATTTGAAGCCGGTTGCGTTCACCGCCGCGCTGACGGCGACAAGCCTGGGGCTTTTTGTGGGCTCGTTTCTTTGCGGCGTGCTGGGCGACCGGCTGGGACGCAAGCCCGTGCTGATGGGTGCGGTGGCCGTTTTCGGCCTGACATCGTTCCTCACTGCCCTAACCAGAGATCCCTTCTGGCTTGCAATCACGCGGTTTCTTACCGGATTGGGGATCGGCGGCGGCATTCCCACCACGATCGCGCTGCTTTCGGACCTGGCGCGGCCAGGAAAGCAGGGCGGCCTGGTCATCGCCTCCATGTGCGGCGTGCAAATCGGCAACGTCCTGTGCGGCGTGGCGGCGGCGCGGTTGATCGCGCGTGCGGGCTGGCCGGCGGTCTTCATGCTGGGCGGGCTCATGCCCCTGTTCATCCTGCCGGTCCTGGCCCTTTGGCTGCCGGAAACCTTCGCGGCACACAAGCGAGCGGGTCTGGCTTCGGTACCGCTTCTGTTCCAGGGCGGCCTGGCACGCCTGACGTTGATCCTCTGGCTGGTCAATTTCCTCAGCCTACTGACGATCTATTCGGTCAACTCATGGCTTCCTTCGCTGCTGCACAGCATGGGCATCGCCACCTCGAGCGCGGTCCTCGCTGCCTCCATGTTCCAGCTGGGCGGAATGACAGGCTGCCTGGGAAGCGCGCCGCTGGCGAACCGGTACGGCACCGAGAATGTCGTGGCCGTACTTCTCGCCATTGGCGGATGCTTCCTGATCGTGCTGGGACTGGCTCATGGCACAGCCCTTCTCTTCGCCGCTCTGGCCTTCGGGGCCGGGTTGGGAATCTCGACCGGACAGGTCGGCATCAACGCCTTGGCGGGCGCGGTCTACCCACAAGAATTGCGCGGCACGGGCGCAGGTTGGGCGCTGGGTGTGGGGCGGATGGGCAATATCGCCGGCCCTCTGTTCGGGGGGCTGCTGCTGGGGCTGGGCTGGCCGCCCGGTCCCATGCTCCGGCTGATGGCGGTGCCCGCGTTCGGGCTGACCTTGGCTTTGCTGCTGCTGGCACGCATGCGGGCCTCGGCAACATCTACAACTTGAAGACGCGTTCCGCGTTGGTCTGGTAGAGCTTTTTCTTGTCGGCATCGCTGATGGGAAGGTTGTCGACCGTTTTCACTTCGTTGGCGGAGAACTGGAACGGGTAATCCATCGAATAGAGCACGCGGTCCATGCCCACCACCTGCTGACAGAACAGCAGAACCGGTTCCCAGAACATGCCGCTGGTGGTGATGGGAATGTTCTCTTTCACATACTCGCTCACCTTGCGCTTCAGCTTGGGCATATGGGGAAAACGATTGCTCTCCTGGTAATTGTGCTGGAAGTGATCGAGGCGCCACAGCCAGTAAGGAAGACCTTCCCCGGCATGACCGGCCACGACCTGGAGTTTCGGGAAACGGTCGAAGACACCCTTCATGATCATGCGCAATAGGTGGACACTGGTCTCTACGGCAAAGCCGTAGAATGCACCTTCGAGCCCGCATTCGATCAACGGGCCGATCATGCGGGCAGGTGGCGTGGCGGGATGCAGATAGATGGGAACGTCCAGCGCCTCGGCGGCAGCCAGGATGTCGTAGAATTTGGGCTCGTCCAGATATTCACCCTGGGTATTGGAATTGATGATCACGCCTTTCAAGCCCAGTCGCGTCACGCAGCGTTCCAGCTCCTTGGCGGCGGCGGCCGGATTCTGCGGTGCGATGGCGCCCAGGCCCGAGAAACGGTTAGGATGTTTTGCGACCGCTTCGGCCAACTCGTCATTGAAGGTGGTGGCCAGTGAGGTCCCGGTTGCGGCATCGAATATCTGCACGCCGGGGCTCGCGATCGAAAGGATCTGCCGTGCGATGCCGGTTGAGTCCATGTCCCGGATGCGGCCCTCGCCAATATCAACAAGGCGGCCCGCCAATTTCTGCATCTTCTCGGCGTTGCCCAGGAAATAGCCCCACTGCGAAAGGAAGCCTGGATCGTCGACCTTCTTCTCTTCGATCAACTTGCGATAAAGAGGCACGATCTCTTTCGGCTGATAGGCTTCTTCCGTAGCGATACGCAGATAAGACGTCTTCTTCACGGATGAATCCTGTGATGCGGTGCTCATCTTCCAGCCCTTTGATTGTTCTTGCCTCCCATAGCATGGTGGGGCGCGGAGACCAACGGGTCGTCGCTTGTCATTCTCACTTTTATCGACGTGGCCGGCTTCATCAGCAGGTCGGACTTCGTGGTCCAGCGAATTGATTGCATTCGTAATCAGGCAGCGGGCCTCTGATCTTCAATATCGCCGTGATCAAGAAGTTTGTCTGAGTGTCATGCGGGGCCGCAGGGCATCCTAATTTTGCCGGATGCGCGCCTGGCCACCGCCGCACTCCGCCCAAGGGTCAGTATCTGCTGGTCCGGTGAGTGCCGCCCGGCAGAGGGGATGTAATATGTCCCCTCGGGCGCACACTGATGCTCGCGCTTAGGTCACTCGAAAGACGCGCCTGCGGGTTGACCGCGTCGTGCGCTTGGGCCGTTTCGCCTCGACGGTGGCCGGAGATTCAACATTTTGGGCGGCTGTACGGTCTGCCTCTTCTTTTGCCAATCTAAGGGCGCGTAACCTTGCCGTCTTAGCGTCGCTTGCGGCGTTCTCGCGCGCAATCTCCTGTTTTGCATGCTCGGTTCGCGCATCATGAGTGGAAAAATGATCCTCTGCCTTGCGACGGGCAGTTTCTCGTTGCTCTGATGTCGGTTTCACTGTCGGTTGATGATCCTTCATGTGACTGCTCCCCAACGCGGCGAGAGCGGCCACCCTGTTGGGCGGCCGCACCCATCGTATTGATCAGACGGTCTTGAGATTTGCGGCCTTAGAGCCGCGTTTGTCCGGTTGAATGTCAAAAGAGACACGCTGACCTTCATTGAGAGTCCGCATCCCGGCCGCCTCGACGGCAGACGCATGTACAAAAACATCCTTGCCACCATCTTCCGGGGCAATAAAGCCGAACCCTTTGGAGCTATTAAAGAACTTCACAGTGCCGATGGCCATTTGTTTTCCTAATCATCGGGTTCCATGCGAGCGATATGCACGCACAGCCGTGGAAAAACGATTGTATCAGGCAGGGAGGTTTCTGTTCGTCAAGCGCGCAACAAAGCGGGTCAAGAATAACGGAAGCGCTTCGTCTGACAGAACGTAAGAACCACGTGAGGGCACAATAGGGGTTCAGGCGGGGATTTGCAAATAGGCCAGACGGGCCAATGGCCGGGCCGATCCGGGCGCGCCATTTTCGAATTTTCTCTAAAATTTGCCGTTTTTTATACGTTCTTGATTGTCAGTTCTGGCGGCGGTACTGGTCGCATGGTGTGCTGTTGCAACGACCTGAATTGTGGCTGGAGCGCAAATGGGTATTTGATGTTGCCAACTCGAAATAGCTGCATACGAAATCCGCGATAGCAGCCACCTCGTTCAATGGCAGGCACCGGTGGTGTCTGGCAAGAAGCGGATTGTCTGTGGCGACCGCGATTACATTGGCATCCTGATCCGCTATGAGACCTTCTTCTCGTTCGAAGCGGGCAACCTCAATCTTGGGATGCGGGCCTTTCTTGAATCCCTCCGCCAAAATCAGATCGCAAGGCGCAAGCCGGGCGACCAATCGACTGAGAGAAAGTTCCCTTTCGGCAGGCAGTTCGTGCATCAGCGCCCATCTTTGCGCCGAAACGACCAGAACCTCTCCCGCACCGGCCTGACGATGGCGATAGCTATCCTTGCCGGGCACGTCGATGTCGAAATTGTGGTGGGCATGTTTGATAGTGGAAAGGCTCAGCCCTCGGTTTGCCATCTCCCTAAGAAGGCTCTCAACCAAGCTAGTCTTGCCGCTATTTTTCCAGCCCACAATGCCGAGGACCTTTTGCGTCATCATGCCAAAACCGTATGTTTGCGTCTTAACCAGGCTTCGGCGTCGGCCATGGCAGCCCTGGTGTTTATATTGAAGAACGGGTCGCCATTCGGGCCGGCGACAACGCCGGAAAAATCGGCACCCGTTGCGTCGACGCGCGCCATGGCGTCGCGAAGACTGCGTATGCCTGACGCCAGCGCGGCGTCAACCTTGGCGCGGGACGCTGTGCGCCACAATGCGCAGGTGGGTTCGTCATGCCCATTGCGCCGCGCCACGGCGCAATCCCCGTGTCTCAGTGCGACGCGCAGTCGCTTAACCGTGTCTGCCGGGACAAAAGGGGCGTCACAGGGAAATGTCATCACTAAAGGAAATTTTCGTGCCTCAGCCCAGGCCAGCGTCGTCTTGAGCGCCGCCAGCGGGCCGGCATGCACAACCTCATCCGCTATCACTTCCACCGCATATCCGGGACGCGCCATTCCGCTGAGCACAACCTTGTCCACCTGCGGCCCGACCTGATCCACAATGCGTTGCAACAAAGGGATGCCGTCGAGAGGAGCCAGCGCCTTATCGGAGCCATAGCGGCTGGACGCGCCGCCCGCCAATACGACACCCAGGACCGCACCCTTCTGGCGGATGGTCCAACGGTTCAATGCCCAGGCGATCATTTCGCTCAGACATGATCCAGCGGGCGAGGACGAATCCTGCATCCGCCCGATCAACTTGACCCAGGCTTCGTCATTGGCCTCGGCCAGGAAGTCCCGCACCGCGTCGAACGCCAAGTCGCAGGGATCGCCGCCGGCTTCACTGGCCATTTTGTCCAATTTGGTGACCAGCGGCGCGTTGCCGGATTCCACGAGGATTTGATAAGCCTCTGCAGGGTCGTCAAAGCGCGCCAAAATCTCGCCAAGCGTGCTCATGCCGCGCCACCAAATTCGGACGGGGACATTTCCACGCCTTCGATCTGGGCGGCATTGACCAGGTCGCGGATATAGAAGGCGACGCTGCGGCGCCATTCCTGCTCCGCAAGGTAGGCAGCAATCCGCTCATGGGCATAGGCGTAAGGAAGAATTCGTCCCCCAACGCAAGCGTCGAGCCTGAGAACATGCGCTCCGAAACGGCTTTTCACCGGGACCGGCGAAATCTCTCCTTCCTGGAGATCTCGCAGCGCCATCTCGAATTCAGCGACAGTTTCACCACTGGTGATTTGGCCAAGCCGCCCGCCATTGGCACGCGAGTCGCATTCCGACCTTTCGCGCGCGATGGTCTCGAAAAGCCCCGGCGTCGCCACCAATTCGGCTATCACGGCCTCTGCTCGTGCCACCGCCGCGGCAATCGCTTCTCCGTCACGGGGATCGGCGCGAAACAGGATATGGGATGCTTCGAACAAATCGGGGCCGCGAAAGCGGGAGGGTTCGGCGTCGTAAAAAGCGCGGCACTGGGCTTCATCCGGCTCGACCATTGGAATTTTCTCCTCGATCAGGCCCCGGATGCGCGCTTCGTCATCGAGTTCACGCTTGCCGGGCGCGACAAGTTCCGGAGCGGTGGCGATTCCCCGGTGCTTGGCTTCCTCCAAAAGGAGAGTACGAATGATCAGGGCCTGTGCCGCTGAACGGTAGGCGGCGGCCGGGGTGCGAGAGGGATGGTGCTGAGCCTCGGCTGCAATCATATGCGGCGGCAGTACGACACCATTGAGTTTGATGGAGGGACGCAAAGCCATGAGTTACGCCCGTTTGGTACGCACGATTTGATAACCCCGCCGGCCGAGATACCACACCGGCGCGCTCCAGATATGGACAAGCCGAGTGAAAGGGAAAATCAGGAAAATCGTCATGCCCAGCACCAGATGCACCTTGAACACTGGCGAGGCCGCCAACACGAAGCCTGCCGCGGGACGCAAGGTGACGATGTGCTGGGCCCAGCCCATCAGCGCAATCATCTCACTGCCATCCAAGTGATTTAGCGACACGAAAATCGAGCCAAGGCCCAGAAGGAGCTGGACCAATAGGATGACCAGGACGGCAATGTCGGCGAAAGACGAGGTGCGCAATATGCGCGGATCGGAGAGCCGCCGGTGCAGCAACATCACAAGTCCGATCAGGCACATCACGCCGGCCCCGCCGCCGACCACGATGGCCGTCAGCTGTTTAGCTGTATGGGAGATTCCCAGCGCTTCGAACACGGCCACCGGAGTCAGCAGCCCACCAGTATGCCCGATCAGGATGACCAAGATGCCGACATGGAATAGGTTGCTGCCCCACATGAGCTGGCGGCGACGCAACAACTGGCTGGATTGGCTGCGCCAGCTATATTGCTCGCGGTCAAAGCGGATCAGGCTTCCGACGAAGAAAACAGACAGACAAATATATGGATAGATTCCGAACAGGAATTCGTTGACAGCCACATTCATCTGCGGTCTCCCTGGGGGGGTATGGGCGCGACATCCATCGCCCGCAAAATTGATTGAACGCGCGGACAAGAATCCGTGGCCGCGTCGCCCGGGCCGAAGCGGACTTCCGCCTCTTCCCAAGCCCGGTCGAGCTGCGCGAGGTTCGCAGGATCTTCGATTTTCATGCCACGCAATTGCTCCAGAGCCGCTTGATCCGGCCGGGCTTGGGACAATGCAGAGAGCGCTTCGAACACGGAGGCGTAGTTGCTATCGCGCTTGCGCAATCTCTCTGCCAGCGCCACCAAAATATGCACTGGTTCGGCAAGGTCGGCTCGCGCTTCGCTCCGCGTGCGCGTCGCAAGGAACTCCAGGAAAAGAGGAATGAAGTCCGGAAGCTCTCGCGCCTCTACGTCCAGGCCCGCATCGTGATAACGTTCGAGGAGCGAGACCATGGCCTGGCCCCGGTCGCGCGATTCGCCATGTACATGCTCGAACAAATGCAGCGATAGCGAGCATGTCCGATCGAAAAGCTCAACATAGCGGGATTGCATGTCGACAAGATCACCGGAAGCGATCTCGCCGATCAAAGCGCCCACGGCGGTGCGATCTGGTGGTGACAACAACTGCTCCGCATCCAGCGCAGTTTCAAGCTCCAGCGCGGCGGCCTGCAATTCGGCCGTGGGATAGGAAAGCACGGCGCTCAGCACTTTGTAGGTCGCGATCATGTTCCCGCGGGCTCCGGAACCTTATGCTTGGTTGGGACATTGAAGATGTTGGCGCCGGATGAACCGTCGGAGCAGCCATTTCCGAAAGTAAAACCGCAGCCTCCGCGCAGCTCATAAGCATTTTCATTGCCTTCGCGACGGGCGGTCGGGATCACGAAGCGGTCCTCGTAATTGGCAATCGCCATGATCCGGTACATGTCGTCGATTTTTTCCGGCGTCAGGCCGACCCGGGTCGCCACTCCTTCATCAATCACACCTTCAACCGTCTTGGCCCGCATATAGGCGCGCATCGCCATCATGCGCTCCAATGCAAGCGCGACGGGTTCTTCCTTGCCGGCGGTCAGCATGTTGGCAAGGTATTTCAGGGGAATGCGCAGGGAACGCACGTCCGGCATGCCGCCGTCGAGATCGATTTGGTTTCTCTCCGCGGCGGACTGGATCGGCGACAAAGGCGGCACGTACCACACCATGGGCAGCGTGCGATATTCGGGATGCAACGGAAACGCCACCCGCCAATCCATCGCCATTTTCCAGATCGGCGATTTTTTGGCCGCCTCGATCCAGGCATTGGCGATGCCGTCGGCGGCGGCCTGGGCCTGGACGCCGGGATCGAAAGGATCGAGAAAGACGGAAAGCTGCGCTTCATAAAGGTCGCCCTCATCCGGCGTGGCTGCTGCTTCCGCGATCCTGTCGGCGTCGTAAAGAACAACCCCCAAATAGCGGATGCGGCCGACACAAGTCTCCGAGCAGACGGTGGGCTGGCCCACCTCCAGCCGCGGATAACACATTATGCATTTCTCCGACTTTCCCGACTGCCAGTTGTAATAGACTTTCTTGTAGGGACAGCCCGACACGCACATGCGCCAACCGCGGCATTTGTCCTGGTCGATCAGCACGATGCCGTCTTCTTCCCGCTTGTAGATCGCGCCTGACGGACAGACCGCCACGCAAGCGGGATTCAGGCAGTGCTCGCACAGCCGTGGCAGGTACATCATGAAAGTGTTTTCGAACTGGCCGTAAATCTCTTTCTGGACGCCTTCGAAATTGACGTCCTTGGAGCGCTTGGAGAACTCGCCGCCCAGGATTTCCTCCCAGTTCGGTCCACCCTCGATCTTGTCCATACGCTGTCCCGTCACAAGCGAGCGGGGCCGTGCCGTCGGCATCACTTTGGAATCGGGGGCAGTATGCAGATGTTGATAGTCGAACGTGAAAGGCTCGTAGTAATCATCCAGCTCCGGAAGGTCCGGGTTGGCGAAAATATTGGCGAGGATACGCCATTTCGCGCCAAGCCTTGGCTGGATTTTACCGTTCTTCTTTCTTATCCAGCCGCCATTCCAGCGTTTCTGGTTCTCCCACTCCTTGGGATAGCCGACGCCCGGCTTGGTTTCGACATTGTTGAACCACGCATATTCGACGCCCTCGCGCGAGGTCCACACATTCTTGCAGGTGACCGAGCAGGTATGGCAGCCGATGCACTTGTCGAGATTGAGCACCATGGCGATTTGCGCACGAACCTTCATGACACGACCTCTCCGGTCTTTGTTTCGGGCTGGTCCAGCCAGTCGACCTTCGCTTGCTTGCGGACGATTACGAACTCATCGCGGTTGGATCCCACGGTACCGTAATAGTTGAACCCATAGGCCTGGTGCGCGTAGCCGCCAATCATGTGAGTGGGCTTGAGAATGGTCCGGGTGACGGAATTATGGATGCCGCCACGCTGCCCCGTGACTTCCGATCCAGGGATATTCACGATTTTTTCCTGGGCGTGATACATCAGGACCATGCCCTCCGGAACGCGCTGGGACACCACTGCTCGCGCCACCAGCGCGCCGTTCAGGTTGTAGGCCTCAATCCAATCATTATCCTCGATGCCAGCCTTGCGGGCGTCTATTTCGCTCATCCACACGATCGGGCCGCCGCGCGAAAGTGTAAGCATCAGGAGATTGTCGGTGTAAGTTGAATGGATGCCCCATTTTTGATGGGGCGTGATGAAGTTCAGGACAACCTGCCGATTGCCGTTATCCTTGGCGTCGAGGATCGGCTTGATGGTCTTGGTGTCGATCGGCGGGCGGTAAACCGCAAACTGTTCGCCGAAGGCGCGCATCCAGGGATGATCTTGGTACAATTGCTGGCGGCCCGTCAGCGTGCGCCACGGAATCAGTTCATGAACATTGGTGTAGCCAGCATTATAGCAGACCTTCTCGGATTCGATGCCCGACCAAGTCGGTGACGAAATGATCTTGCGGGGTTGGGCTTGAATGTCACGATAGCGGATCTTCTCGTCCTCCTTGGCTTCCGCCAGATGCGCATGGTCCCGGCCGGTAATTTCGCCCAGCGCGGCCCAGGCTTTCATCGCCACCTCTCCGTTCGTTTCTGGTGCCAGTGAGAGGATCACCTCCGTTGCGTCGATATCGGTCTCAATGCGCTGCAAACCCTTTGTCGTTCCTTCCTCTGTAACT